>Ga0182739_1002851_pt1 | contig 15727 bp, 14 predicted proteins | sample eDN5th30CBELigBY_FD_128873 | JGI IMG/M metagenome (GOLD analysis project Ga0182739, IMG submission 128873) | Enriched backyard soil microbial communities from Emeryville, California, USA - eDNA 5th pass 30_C BE-Lig BY (version 2) (version 2) | ecosystem: Environmental > Terrestrial > Soil >... | reverse complement strand
GCGATTGTTAAACCGATGAAGTTTGGGAAGATAGTAGAACGGCGAGACCAAGTTTTAATAACCTGTTTTTTCTCAGAAGCCTCTTGTGCTTCCACCTTTTTCATTAGGTGGTCATCAACAAAAGGTCCTTTCTTTAAGCTGCGACCCATTTAGGAACCTCCCTCCGTGATACGACCACGGCTCTCGAACTGAACCGTAGTTTTACCACATTATTTTTTACGTCCACGAATAATAAATTTAGATGATTTATTTTTCTTGCTACGAGTTTTGTAACCAAGAGCTGGTTTGCCCCATGGTGTCATTGGAGATTTACGTCCGATTGGAGAACGTCCTTCACCACCACCGTGTGGGTGATCGTTAGGGTTCATTACAGAACCACGTACTGTTGGGCGTTTACCTAACCAACGAGAACGACCTGCTTTACCGATGTTGATAAGTTCGTGTTGTTCGTTACCAACTTGACCGATTGTTGCACGGCAAGTAGCAAGGATTAAACGTACTTCACCAGATTGTAAACGAACGATTACGTACTTGCCTTCACGACCTAATACTTGCGCAGAAGTACCAGCTGAACGTACTAATTGTCCACCTTTACCAGGTTTCATTTCGATGTTATGGATTGTTGTACCCATTGGAATGTTTGCTAGTGGTAATGCGTTACCTACTTTGATATCCGCTTCTGGACCTGAATAAATAGTTTGACCTACTTCAAGACCTTTCGGAGCTAAGATGTAACGTTTTTCACCGTCAGCATAGTTAATTAAAGCGATGTTCGCAGAACGGTTTGGATCGTACTCGATTGTAGCAACGCGTCCTGGAATGCCGTCTTTAAGACGTTTAAAATCGATAACACGGTATTGTTTCTTGTGACCGCCACCGTGATGACGAACAGTAATTTTACCCTGGTTGTTACGACCAGCTTTGCGTTTAGTCGGTTCTAATAAAGACTTTTCAGGTTTATTAGTAGTGATTTCAGCAAAGTCAGATGACGTCATGTTACGACGACCATTTGAGGTTGGCTTATACTTTTTAATCGCCATTTGTATTCCCTCCTTCTTAAAGGTTACTTATATAAATTTAGAATTAGATTTCGAATAACTCGATTTCTTTTGAATCAGCAGTTAATTTAACAATCGCTTTACGACGTTTGTTAGTGTATCCACCGAATTTACCAACGCGTTTGAACTTACCTTTGTAGTTCATTACGTTTACTTTCTCAACTTTAACACCGAAGATTTCTTCAACAGCGTCTTTAACTTGAGTTTTGTTAGCGCGAGTGTCTACTTCGAAAGTATACTTTTTCTCTGCCATAATTTCTGAAGAACGCTCAGTAATGACCGGACGTTTTAAGATATCACGTGCTTCCATTATCCAAGCACCTCCTCAACTTTTTTTACAGCATCTTGAGTGAATACAACTTTATCGTGACCTAATAAGTCTAATACGTTGATTCCTTCAGCTGTTAACACTGTAACACCAGGGATGTTACGAGCAGATAAAATAGCGTTTTCGTTAACTTCAGCAGTTACGAATAATGCTTTTTTGTTGATTTCTAAAGCAGCTAATACTGATTTGAAATCTTTAGTTTTTGGTGCATCAAATGATAATGCATCAAGTACTACTACGTTTTGTTCTAATACTTTCGCAGATAAAGCAGATTTAATTGCTAAACGGCGAACTTTCTTAGGTAGTTTGTAAGAGTAGCTACGTGGAGTAGGACCGAATACAACACCACCACCACGCCATTGTGGAGAGCGGATCGAACCTTGACGAGCACGACCAGTTCCTTTTTGACGCCATGGTTTACGACCACCACCAGCAACTGCAGAACGGTTTTTAACTTTGTGATTACCTTGACGTAAAGAAGCACGTTGTGCAACTACAGCGTCGAATAATACAGCTTCGTTTGGCTCGATTCCGAAAATCGCATCGTTTAATTCGATTTCACCAACTGAAGCACCTGTTTGACTAAGTACTGAAACCTTTGTCATTCCTGTTTCCTCCTTTCTTTAAGAGAATTATTTTGATTTAATAGCAGTTTTAACTGTTACTAATGCTTTTTTAGAACCAGGAACATTACCTTTAACAAGTAGTAAGTTGCGCTCTACGTCAACCTTAACGATTTCAAGGTTTTGAATAGTAACAACTGTGCCACCCATTTGACCAGGTAATTTCTTTTGTTTGAATACGCGGTTCGGGGCAACTGGACCCATTGAACCAGGACGACGGTGGTAACGAGAACCGTGAGACATAGGGCCGCGAGATTGTCCGTGACGTTTAATAACACCTTGGAAACCTTTACCTTTTGTTACACCTGTTACATCGATTACATCGCCTTCAGCGAAAATTTCAACCTTGACTTCTTGACCAACTTCGTAAGTCGCAGCTTCTAAGTTGCGGAACTCACGGATGAAGCGCTTAGGAGCAGTATTTGCTTTTGCTACGTGACCTTGTTCAGGTTTGTTTGAAAGCTTAACGCGCTTGTCTTCAAAACCTAATTGGATCGCTTCGTAGCCATCAGTTTCAACAGATTTCTTTTGTAAAACTACGTTTGGAGTAGCTTCGATTACTGTTACTGGGATAAGATCTCCGTTTTCAGCGAAAACTTGAGTCATACCAATTTTTCTACCTAAGATTCCTTTAGTCATTTGTCACACCTCCTGTAAATTTTAGAAAAAGTTTTATATTTGTTTTTACCATTAAAGTTTGATTTCGATATCAACGCCAGATGGTAAATCAAGCTTCATTAACGCATCAACAGTTTGTGGTGTCGGGTTAACGATGTCGATAAGACGTTTATGTGTGCGCATTTCAAATTGCTCACGAGAATCTTTGTACTTATGAACCGCACGTAAGATCGTGTATACAGATCTTTCAGTTGGTAGTGGGATCGGACCCGATACTCCAGCACCTGAACGTTTCGCAGTTTCAACGATTTTCTCAGCAGATTGATCAAGGATACGGTGATCATATGCTTTTAAACGAATACGAATTTTTTGTTTTGCCATTACTTTCCCTCCTTCTCGCCTATTTTCTAGACATTCTCCACGAAAATTTCTCCTACACACCGCCATGGCAAAGCGGCCGGGTGTGTCGGCAACCTCTCGCTTCATCGCAGTCAAAGACCAACATTCAACATTATATACAATAAAAAAGAAGTTCGCAAGTCTTTTAGCAAAATTCTTTTCATAATGTTTTATTCTTTATAAATAGGTTCGCTCTTTTTGAGCCGTTTATTAGTATATAAGTTTCTGACGATGAAAGCAACTGAAAAGGGAGTAATATGTTTTAAATATATTATTCTGAAAACTAACGGTTCAGAAAACGAAAAAATCGTCGCTTTCTATTTGCTGAAAGCGACGACTATTACTATAGGAAGAAAACGACTGCAATCCAGCCGAAAATAATCTGTGGAATATTATAGAAGATAAATGTTGGTACACATGTATCCCAAATATGGTTGTGCTGTCCATCGACATTTAGACCAGCTGTCGGACCTAATGTTGAATCTGATGCAGGGGAACCAGCATCACCCAGAACACCCGCTGTTCCGATTAAACAGATGATAGCTAATTCACTTAGTCCCAGTTCCATTGCGATTGGCACAAAGATAGCTGCAATGATTGGAATCGTCGCAAATGAAGAACCAATTCCCATTGTTACGATTAAGCCGACAATCAACATAATTAAAACTGCTATACTTACATTCCCGTTGAAAATGTCCATTGCACCGGATACTAGTGTTTCAACATCCCCTGTAGCATTGATAACAGCTGAAAACCCGTTCGCTGATATCATAACGAATCCGACAAATGCCATCATACGCATTCCATCCGATAGAACCTGGTCGGCTTCTTTAACTTTCAGTGCACCAGTAATATATAAAATGAGAATACCGGCAATCGACCCGACAATCATTGAATCTGTCATTACTTGTACTACTATAGAAGTAATCAATGCGATAGCCGCAAAAATAATGTGTAATGTATTTACTTCTTTATTTAAATCATTCGTTGTTTCCATTTCGATGTTTTCATATTGTCTTGGTTTACGGTAGGCAACAAAGGCTCCTGCAAGCCCTACAGCCATCCCTAACGCTACAATAGCCATTGCCTTAGGAACATCGCTCAAAGCAACGTCAAGCCCCGCTATAGCCATCTGATCGACAATAATTCCTTGATAGATTAAACCGAACCCTGCTGGTATGAACATATAAGGCATAACTAAACCGAACGTTAAAATACATGCGATTAAACGGCGGTCAATTTGCAGCATGTTCATAATTTTGATCATTGGCGGTACGATTAATGGAATAAATGCGATATGCACCGGAATCAGGTTTTGCGACATGATTGCCATTGCCAGCAGTACTAAGAAGATTAATGCTTTGGCAGCACCTTTCTTTTGGGAGTCGCCTTCACGCTGTACAATTTTTAAAATCGCTTTTACTAATACTTCCGGTATACCAGTGCGAGATATTGCAAGTGCAAATCCACCAAGCAGTGCATAGCTTAGCGCGATTGTTGCTCCCCCGCCAAGACCGTCTACAAAGGCCTTGATTGTCTCTGTTATATCTAATCCGCCGACTAGGCCACCGATAATTGCCCCAATCGTTAAGGATAAAACTACATTTATACGCAGCAGGCTTAAAATAAGCATTACTCCTACCGCTATTAAAACAGCATTCATGTTGTACACTTCACTTTCGTCTGCTAAATTACTAATGTGTTAAAGTTACAAGAAAACTGATTGTGAGTCAACGGATATGGATAAAATAAAACCGTCAAATAAGAGAAAATTGACGGTTTGAAGTATTATAAAGCCTGTTTTATTATTTTTCTGTAATAATTGATTGTTAATGCAGCAAATATGATATACATGGTGATATATAATCCCATTGTAACAAGTAGAGGCGTTGTCAGTTCTGTACCGAACAAAAACCAGCCTGATTTAACTGCAAAGTAACTGTGCAACAGTCCGATCAGTAGAGGAACACCAAAGTTAAATAACTGTTTCATCATTATACCGCGCGTTAACTCCTCTTGTGTAAAACCGATTTTACGAAGAATCTTATAGGATTCCATCTCTTCATCCGCTTCAGACATTTGCTTAAAGTATAAAATGCTGCCCGTTGCCAGTAAAAAGGCTAAACCTAAAAACGCCGTTGTGAAGATTGTCGTTCCGTAAAGGTTTAAATTGTATTCAACTGTAGCTTTTTGAGAACTGATTTTATTCAATTCACCGCCATCTTCACTTTCAGCAAATATATTCGCACCAGTTTGTTTATAAAGCTTTTCCGTGACCTTGTATGTTTCATCATCCGCATCAACCAGGTTAATCGATGTCTGCTCTTGTGTTGTGTAGCCGATTGCATGTTCCTTGTTTAGCTGTTGTACTTGCTCAAACACATGGTCTTCAACGATAACAACAAAGCCACCTGCCGTAATACGCCACGCCACAATCGTTGTCTCGCTTACTTCCTTAACTTTTAAAGGAAATTGTTGTTCTTGATGCAAAATTGTTAAATCTAAAGGTGCTTCCAGCGGCATTATATTTGCCTGAAAGCCGTTATACCCGGCAATAATTGCTTCGTCCTCAGAAAGCTGGGCATTCGGATCAATCTGCTGGTAGTCCGAAATCGGAATCATTAGCACATCTGCCATTGTATTGCCTTGAAGCATCTCGACCGTTTCACCAGAGAAAATTTTCGACATATCAAATTGTGCGCTTGTTAGTCTAAATGTCTTTTCCTCAAATGCAATTTCATTCTTCTCCAGTGCTTCAAAGAATGCATCTCCACGTCCATCTACTATTATATAATCTGCTGGTACTGAATTTTCAGCCGTACTATTTGCCGAATAATAGCTAATGTAGGAAAGAGTCGTAATGGCAAGAGACACTGCCGTAATAACAGTAATGAGTGTCAGGGATTTAGCGTTACCCTTCATACGGTGCATAATTGGTGTAAGCGCCAGAACATCGGTTAAATTCAAATGTCCTTTCTTTCTTAGACGGAACAGATTTAATATGAATGCAACCGAATAGCGGAAGACAAAGTAAGTTCCGCCGATTGTCGTCGCTAATATAATGACCATGCTTAAAAATAAGTTTCTTGTATGTCCTGTAAATAATAACGTACTCTCATAGTAGCCATAAATAATCAATGCTAATCCAATAGCACCCATTACCATAGGGAATACGCTAAAGCGTTTGACACGCTCGTCTGCCTGCTTGGATGCGTTAAATAGCGAAAGCAAACTTGTTCTGTACACCATAAATGCCATTTGCATTAAAATAATTACTAACAGAATACCAAAAACGAATAACGTATTCACAACTGCGACTTTATTGATACTCAAAGTGACAACCGCTTCAAATTTTAATAGCTTCAGTAAGATCATCGCAAATAAACGTGAACTTAAAAAGCCTAATATAATTCCGACGCTTACCGCTCCAGCAAATAATAGAATGTTTTCGAAGGCGATCAGTCGTGTCACAAGCCCTTTTGTCATACCGACCAATTGATACAATCCAATTTCCTTGCTGCGTCGCTTAATAAATAAGTGATTGGCATACAGTACGAAGAACAGAACGATAAAATACAGCATATAAGATGCTGCTTCAAATCCTGAAGCTGCCGTTCCGCTAGCTTTTGTCGCTTCCATGACCGACTCATTATACTGCAGTGTTACAAACGAGAAAAACAGCGTCACACTGAAAATGAGTGCGAAAAAGTATAAATAATAGTGACGCATATTCTTTATCATGCTTTTAAAAACAAGCTGACTAAGCTTCACTCTGCTCACCGCCTAAAACACTTTGCGTATTCAAGATTTGCTGGAAAAATTCATTGCGTGATTTATCCCCTTTATACAGTTCCGTATAAATTTGTCCGTCTTTTAAAAACAGTACACGCGAACAGAAGCTTGCTGCAATGGCATCATGTGTTACCATCATGATCGTTGCGTTTTTTGCTTTATTGATTTTCTCTAAATTATCGAGCAGTGCTGTAGCGGCTTTTGAATCGAGTGCCCCTGTTGGCTCATCGGCAAATACAAGTGATGGATTGGTTACCAGGGCTCTTGCTGCCGATGTTCGCTGCTTTTGGCCACCGGATATTTCATTCGGGTATTTCGTTAAAATATCACCAATCCCTAAAATTGTTACGAGCTCCTGTAAACGTTGCTCCGCCGCCGCTTTTGGAATAGAGCTGAGCGATAACGGCAACAGTATATTTTCCTTTACCGTCAATGTGTCCAGTAAATTATAATCCTGGAAGATGAAACCGAGTTCATCGCGTCTAAACTTCGCCAATGTACGCTCCTTCATCCCTTGGAGCTTTTGTCCATTGATTTCAACAAATCCGTCTGTCACCTGGTCTATGGAACACAGTACATTTAATAATGTTGTTTTGCCCGAGCCTGAAGCACCCATAATACCAACAAATTCCCCTTTTTCCACTTCCAAATCTATGCCCTTTAAAACTTCCTGTGCAAGAGAGCGCTTGCCATATGTTTTTCGAACTTTACGTGCGATTAAAATGCTCATCGTTTCCACCCTTTCTTGTTACTTTCATTCTACATGTTCCGTTACCGGGAATCGTTTGATTTACATGACAAAAACGCGTGGTAAGTGACAAGTTCGTCACATTCCAAGCGTTTTTTGATAGTCATTCATAATAGGGAAAGTAATCTTAACAGTGGTACCTGCCCCTTCTGTTGATTCGATTGCCAGAACAATATGCAGTGATTGTGCTGCCTGTTTAGCAAGGTACAGCCCCATTCCTGTTGCAGCACTCGTTTCACGACCAATTGTTCCCGTATAGGATTTCCGGAATACTCGCGGCAAATCTTCACGCTTTATACCGATTCCGTCATCTTGAACGATAAGAACTGCCTGCTCCTTAACGATTTGAGACGATATTCTAATTTCTCCCCCGATATGGCTATACTTAACCGCATTCGATAAAATTTGCCTTACGATAAAACCTAGCCACTTTGCATCTGAATGTACAGTTAGATTATCCACTTCCAGATCAATGGCGAGCTGCTTTTCAAAACACCAGCTGCGCAATGCTTTAATTTCCTGAATCAGTACATCCTTCACCTTTACTTTTTCAATACGGTTATCAAGCTCGATCGTCATTAGACGTGTTGCATGAAGCTGCTGATCTATTAATAAATAAAGGCGCAGCCATTCATTTTCGATGCGCTCCTTCACTTCACCATTCTCGACTTTTTCCATCAATAGCTGCATTGCTGTTAATGGGGACTTCATTTCATGAACCCATGCTAAAAGCTCGTCCTGTCTTTCTAATACGATCTGTCTTTGTTCTTGTATTTTTATATTCTTATCAGCGAGCTGTTCTTTATAATCTTCATGAATAACGTCATAGTAAGTTCCTCTAAACTTCGAATAGGGCTTCATTAACTTCCTGTCTTTCACATAGCGTAAACTGAAATAACCTGCTACAAGTGTAAACCAGATAATGTTTAAATAAAGTAAAGAAACCCCATGGAATCCAGTGTCGAGGAATAATATCAGATTCATCAGCAGCTGAAGCAGGATAACAAAGAAGATGGCGGATAAATATTGTCTTATAAACAAACGGATCATTCATTCACCGCCATGTAGCCAAGACCTTTTTTCGTCACTATGACATTGAAAAGACCAATATCCTCTAAACGTTGGCGTAAACGGTTTACGTTGACCGTTAATGTATTATCATTTACGAAGCGTTCATCATCCCATAATTTACGCATAAGTTCATCACGGGAGACGATTTGTCCTTTTGCCTTGACCAGCACCTTTAATATAAACAGCTCGTTTTTCGTTAACTCGATCTGTTGCTCTTTATAATGAACAGTCGCGCGGTCATAATGAATCTCGGCACCATTCCATCTTTCAAAATCACTTTGCTGTGTTTCCTGATAATTATAAGCACGACGCAACAACGCTTGTACTTTTGCGACTAATACTTCAGTATGGAAAGGTTTTTGCACAAAGTCATCCGCTCCCATTTGCATCGCCATAATCATGTCCATCGGGTGATCACGTGAGGAAAGAAATAAAATAGGGACATTCGATACTGCCCTTATTTCACGACACCAATGGAAACCGTCAAATGCTGGCAATTGAATATCAATAATAACAAGCTGAGGCTCTTCTTCATTAAAAGTTACCATTATATGTTGAAAATCTTTCGGTCCAATTACTTGTATATTCCACTGTGCTAGTCGTTCGCCTATCAATTCAAATATGGAGACATCATCTTCTATTAATAGTACCTTCAAAGAACATCACTCCTTCTATATACTCCCATTATACAAAAACAAGCAATCCAACCGTTACAAACTTTGCTATAATCAATTCAATTAAAGGAATTACAGGTGAAGAGGTGGAAAAGAAAAATGGACTTACGCCAAATCGAATACTTTGTTGAAGTAGCCAAGCATTTAAGTTTTACGAAGGCAGCGGCAACCCTGCACGTATCACAGCCATCCATTAGTAAAGCAATTCAAAACTTTGAGTCAGAACTGGGCGTACCTTTATTTTACCGTTCATCCAAACAGCTTGAGCTGACGGATGCCGGTCAGGCCGTTCTCGTGAATTCGATGCAAGTACTTGAATCATTTCAAAACCTGCGCTCCGAATTAACGGATTTGATGGAATTAAAGAAAGGCCAAATTCGCATTGGGATACCACCAATCGTAGGCGCCGAATTTTTTTCAAAATTAATCAGCTATTATAAAGAGCTTAATCCATATATCGAAATTTTATTAACAGAAGTCGGAACAAAGCGCATACGCCAGGAAATTGAAGCAGGTGAACTGGATGTCGGATTAGTATGCAGTGTGACTTCGACGAACGAGTCTTTGGAAACGATCCGATTTTTAAAAGATCCATTAATGTTAATCGTCCATGAAAGTCACCCTTTGGCAATAAAGAAGACGATCCAGCTAAGTGAACTGGCAAACGAAACCTTTATTATTTACCGGAAAGATTTCATTTTATATGACCGCATTACCGAGGAATGCTCAAAACATGGATTCTTCCCTACAATTGCCTGTGAAACAACGCAAAAAGACTTATTTATCGAAATGGTTCAGGCAAAACTGGGGATTGCGCTGCTTCCTAAAAAGCTAGCTGAAAAAATCCCTTACACATCGATTAAATGCATCCCTTTTCAGGAAGAAGAGATTTATCTTGAGCTGGGGGTTACGTGGAAGAAAAATAAATACTTACCTTTCGCAGTACGGGAATTTATTAAACTTGCCCGTGAATTCGTTTCTAAATAAAATGGTTGCCTAGAAAGTTTCAGTATCTCTAGGCAACCATTTTATAATTTATTGGCATATTCATTTAACTGTGTAGACATTACTTGAATTTCCTTCACAAAATCGGAAACTTGTTGAATGGACTCGCTCTGTAATGTTCCGATAGTGGAAATTTGAGCAATGGAGGTTGTAATTTTTTGTGTAGCCTCGTTGATTTGATCCATCGTTTCTCTAATTTTTTGTGTAGATTCAATTGTTTCTTTTGAAAACTTTCGGATTTCCGTCGCTACGACTTCAAAACCTTTCCCTTTTTCGCCTGCACGGGCAGCTTCGATTGCGGCATTTAAACCGAGCAGATTCGTTTGGTCTGCCATACGCTTCAACAATGATAAAATTTCGGAAGTGTGTTGAACATTCTTTTCAGCCTGTTTCGATTGTTGCAGTAACTCATTTGCCGACTCTTTTAAGCTTGTAGAACCACCCGCTATATTGACGATCTGTTCGTTTGCATGTGTTAAAGAACCCGTTATTGCTTGGGAAATTTCTATTAATTCCGAATGCTTTCTTACTTGGACAGCAATTCCTCCAATGGTTTTACCTGTTTGATCGTATAATGGCGTTGCAGTTCCGATAAATTCAAAACCATAATAATCGGCGGGTACAACTGCTTCTAAACGTCGGCCTTTCTTCAATGCAATCATGAGCGGTTCATCATGATTCAATTGTTGACCTACTTGTATTTTCAGATCTAAATCTTTTGCAGGAAAATAGGCTATAAACTTTTCAAGATCACATACGGCAATTGATAATTCTGTCGGAATTGCTTCTTTCATAACTGAAATCATTGAAATAAGCGCATCTAAGGATTCAATTCTGTTTTGCATTTTGATTCTCTTCTTTCCTATTACTTAAATTACTATATTATGACTATTATACCATTTCCCCTATATATTAAGTGAATCCGCCCTTATTTTTATCATTTAAATGAAAAAGACTACTATTTCAGAAGAAATAGTAGTCACTTAGAAAATTATGCGTTTACTTTTTGTTTTGCTTTAGCTTCAATACGCTTTTTGTGTAAAATCGGTTCTGTATAGCCGTTTGGCTGATCATAACCTTTAAATATCAATTCACTCGCCGCTTGGAATGCTACGGAACCTTCATAGTTTGCTGACATAGGCGAGTAATCCGGATCATCGGCATTTTGTTCATCAACAACTTTTGCCATGCGGTTCAATGATTCCTCTACTTGCTCTTTCGTACAAATTCCGTGATGCAGCCAGTTTGCTACATGCTGACTTGAAATACGCAGTGTTGCACGGTCTTCCATTAAGCCAATATCATTAATGTCCGGCACTTTCGAACAACCCACTCCATGTTCTACCCAGCGAACAACATATCCTAGAATTCCCTGTACATTATTATCAAGCTCGTTTTGAATTTCTTCCGGTGACCAGTCTGTATTTGCCGCTACCGGTATTTCCAAAATCGCATCCTGTAAATCTTCCGATGTCACAATACCTTTTTGAACATCTTTTACATTTACTTCGTGGTAATGCGTTGCATGTAATGTTGCGGCTGTCGGCGATGGTACCCAGGCAGTATTCGCCCCTGCTTTCGGATGATTGATTTTTTGCTCAATCATATCCGCCATTAAGTCCGGCATTGCCCACATTCCTTTACCGATTTGTGCACGTCCTTGCAAGCCTGCATTTAACCCAACAATGACATTCGATTTTTCATATGAAGTAAGCCATGTTGAAGTTTTCATATCGCCTTTGCGAATCATTGGACCTGCCTCCATTGATGTATGAATTTCATCACCAGTCCGGTCCAGGAATCCGGTATTGATAAATACAATCCGGTTTTTCACTTCACGAATACATGCTTTCAAGTTAAGTGATGTACGACGCTCCTCATCCATAACACCAATCTTTAAAGTGAAACGTTCCAACCCGATTAAATCTTCTACACGCTCAAACAGTTTATTCGCAAACGCTACTTCTTTTGAGCCATGCATTTTCGGTTTTACGATATAAATAGAACCTTTTTGCGAGTTTTTATACTGACCATTGCCAGTCACTTCATGCTTCGCGATTAAGCTCGTTACGACACCATCCATTATTCCTTCAGGCACTTCACTGCCATCTTTATCTAAAATAGCAGGATTTGTCATTAAGTGTCCTACATTGCGGATAAACATTAACGAACGTCCTTTTAATGTTACTGTCTCACCATTAACTCCCGTATATACACGGTCAGGATTTAATGTACGTGTTATGGTTTTAGAGCCTTTTTCAAAAGTTGCCGTCAAGTCGCCTTTCATTAGGCCTAACCAGTTCGCATAAACTTCCACTTTATCTTCTGCATCTACTGCCGCTACCGAGTCTTCGCAGTCCATAATTGTTGTGATTGCAGACTCTAAATAAATATCTTTTACACCAGCTGCATCATCTTTTCCGATTGGGTGGTTACGGTCTATTTGAATTTCAATGTGTAAATCATTATTTTTCAGTAAAACTGCAGTCGGCTGTTCTGCTGTTCCTTGATAGCCAACTAACTTTTCAGGTTCATTCAATGTCGTTGTTTCACCATTTGTAAGTGTAATGACTAGTTTACCTTCTACAATTTTATAGGATGTCGCTTCTTTATGTGAAGCTGCTGTTAAAGGAGCAGCTTGATCTAAAAACTTTTTAGCATACGCAATTACCTTATTACCACGAATCGGATTATAACCTTTACCTGCTTCTGCACCATCTTCACTACTGATAGCATCCGTACCATAAAGGGCATCATAGAAACTTCCCCAACGTGCGTTTGCTGCATTGATCGCATAACGTGCATTGCTAACAGGTACAACAAGCTGTGGACCTGCCTGATATGCAATTTCTGTATCCACATTCTCTGTTTCCACTTTGAAATCTTCTACTTTTGGTTCTACGTAACCGATTTCTTCTAAAAATGATTTATAGTCGGCAAATTGGAAATTCCCCTTATTTCCTTTATGCCATTCATTAATTTGTGTTTGCAGTGTATCCCGTTTAGCAAGCAATGCCTTATTTTCCGGTGCCAGCTCTTGAATAAGCTGATCAAATCCGTTCCAAAATGCCGTTTGCTCTACTCCGCTATTCGGTAAAACTCGCTCATTAATAAACTGAAATAATACTTCTGCTACTTGTAAGTTTCCCACTTGCACATAATTTGTCACTATAAATCCCCCTTTTAAATGAACATTTCTAATAATTCATTAGAATCCCCTGTTCTTACGTTTCATTATACAAGAGTCATGATATATAAATGAAATACATATATTGAATAAACATTATGCTTTTACGCTATAAAGGGTACAAAAAAAACACCTTGCAAGCGTCCCTGCAAGGTGTTTTTGAAAATTAGCGATTAGCTAAAATTATTTTTGGATAGATGCTACTACGCCAGCGCCTACAGTACGGCCACCCTCACGGATAGAGAATTTAGTACCTTCTTCTAAAGCGATTGGAGCGATTAATTCAACAGTCATTTCGATGTTGTCGCCAGGCATAACCATTTCTACGCCTTCTGGTAACATGCAGATACCAGTTACGTCAGTTGTACGGAAGTAGAACTGAGGACGGTAGTTAGAGAAGAATGGAGTGTGACGTCCACCCTCTTCTTTTGATAATACATAAACTTCAGCTTTGAAGTTAGTGTGTGGAGTGATTGAACCTGGTTTAGCTAATACTTGACCACGTTGGATATCTTCACGAGCAATACCACGTAATAAAGCACCGATGTTGTCACCAGCTTCAGCGTAATCTAATAATTTACGGAACATTTCTACACCAGTTACAGTTGTAGTTTTCGCTTCTTCTTCGATACCGATAACTTCTACAACGTCACCAACTTTAACTTGACCACGTTCAACACGGCCAGTTGCTACTGTACCACGACCAGTGATAGAGAATACGTCCTCTACTGGCATCATGAATGGTTTGTCAGTTTGACGTTCTGGAGTTGGGATGTAAGAGTCTACAGCGTCCATTAATTCAACGATTTTTTCTTCCCATTCTGCTTCGCCTTCTAAAGCTTTTAATGCAGAACCTTTGATTACTGGAACATCGTCGCCTGGGAAGTCATATTCAGATAGTAAGTCACGGATTTCCATTTCTACTAACTCTAATAATTCTTCGTCGTCAACCATATCACATTTGTTCATGAATACTACTAGGTAAGGAACACCTACTTGTTTAGAAAGTAAGATGTGCTCACGAGTTTGTGGCATTGGGCCGTCAGCAGCAGATACTACTAAGATACCGCCGTCCATTTGTGCAGCACCAGTGATCATGTTTTTAACATAGTCAGCGTGACCTGGGCAGTCAACGTGTGCATAGTGACGAGTTGCAGTTTCGTACTCTACGTGAGAAGTATTGATTGTGATACCGCGCTCTTTTTCTTCTGGAGCGTTGTCGATGTCAGCGTAAGATTTAGCTGAACCACCCATTTTTTTAGAAAGAACTGTTGCGATAGCAGCAGTTAAAGTTGTTTTACCATGGTCAACGTGTCCGATTGTACCAACGTTAGCATGCGTTTTTGAACGGTCAAATTTTTCTTTAGCCATTAGAAAATGCCTCCTCAGAGATATGTTTTATTTTTTTTGAAATTATTTATTCTAAGATGCCGACTATAAACGGGCCCCATCTATAGTCAGTCAATCATAGCTTACAAATTATTTATACTTGATGCAAGGTGAAATTTCAATTATTCACCTTTATTTTTTTTGATGATATCTTCTGCAATTGATTTTGGTACTTCTTCATAGTGATCGAACACCATTGAGAATACACCGCGACCTTGAGTTGCAGAACGTAAAGTTGTAGCATATCCGAACATTTCAGATAGTGGAACCATAGCACGTACTACTTGAGAGTTACCACGAGCTTCCATACCCTCTACGCGACCGCGACGAGCAGTAATGTTACCCATAATATCACCAAGGTACTCTTCTGGAATTACAACTTCCACTTTCATCATTGGCTCTAAGATAACTGGGTTACATTTTTTAGCCGCTTCTTTTAAAGCCATAGATGCAGCGATTTTGAACGCCATTTCACTTGAGTCAACATCATGGTAAGAACCGAATACTAATTTCGCTTTAATGTCGATTAGTGGGTAACCCGCAACAACACCGCGGTCAAGAGAGTCACGTAGACCCGCTTCTACTGCAGGGATGTATTCACGAGGTACAACACCACCAACGATAGCGTTTTCGAATTCGAAACCTTTACCCTCTTCGTTTGGAGAGAACTCGATCGTTACGTCACCGTATTGACCGCGACCACCAGATTGACGAGAGAATTTACCTTGAACTTTCGCTTCGCTACGGAATGTTTCACGGTAAGATACCATTGGAGCACCCACGTTAGCTTCAACTTTAAATTCACGTTTCATACGGTCAACTAAGATATCAAGGT
>Ga0182739_1002850_pt1 | contig 15727 bp, 12 predicted proteins | sample eDN5th30CBELigBY_FD_128873 | JGI IMG/M metagenome (GOLD analysis project Ga0182739, IMG submission 128873) | Enriched backyard soil microbial communities from Emeryville, California, USA - eDNA 5th pass 30_C BE-Lig BY (version 2) (version 2) | ecosystem: Environmental > Terrestrial > Soil >... | reverse complement strand
TAGGTGAGCCGCAGGCAGTCGTGGCGCGCGTAATGAATCTCGAGCGTCACCAGCCCCTCGTAGCGCCCGACGCCGTGCTCGCGATGCACGACGAGGTCGCCGTCGCTCAGCGCCGAGGCCTCGGCAATGAAGCGTTCTGACGGGCGGCGCTTCTTGGCCGGACGCGACAGGCGGTCGCCGAGAATGTCCTCCTCGCCGACCACCTCCAGCCCGTCGAGCACGAAACCGTGCTCCAGTGGCCAGATCACGACAGCGACGACGCCGGCCGGCAGGCCCTGCACCATCGCGAAGTCGGCAGCGAGTACTGGCGTGGTGGCGCCATGCTCCTGCAGCAGATGCTGCAGGCGGGTCGTCGAGCCGTCGGTGTAGCCCGCGACGACGATGCGGCGGCCGGCGTCGTTGGCCGCCTTCACATGCTCGGCCACCTTGTCGAACAGGTTCACGCCCTGCGCCGTCCGCGCCTGCGCGAAGCCCTCATGGCGGCGGCCGCCGAGATCGATCGTGTTGACCGCCCCCGGAGCTGAATCGAAGGTCGAGAACTGCGCCACGGGACGATCGTCGAGCAGCCGCTCCCATTCCGACGGCTTCAGGTAGAGCCGGTCAGGCGGCAGAGGCTTGTAGTCCGCGCCGCCGGTCATGCCGCCCTTGGCGCCGGTCTTCTGGCGGGCGTCGTAATAGTCGGCGATCAGCTCGTAGCGCGCCGTGAAGGCCTCCGCGGCCTCATGATCGGCCGTGACGACCGCGCCGGGGCAGTAGTCGAGCAGCGTCTCCATGTGGTCGTGGAACAGCGGCAGCCAGTGCTCGACGCCGACATGGCGCTGTCCGGCCGAGACCGCTTCGTAGAGCAGGTCGTCGCCCGAGACGTTGCCGAACAGCTCGCGATAGCCGCTGCGGAAGCGCTCTATACTCGCTGGCGTCAGCAGGACTTCACTGACTGGCAACAGCACGACCTCGTCGCGGGTGCCTGTCGAGCGCTGGCTCATCGGATCGAACGACCGGATGGCCTCCAGCGTGTCGCCGAACAGGTCGAGGCGTAGCGGCTCCTTGGTGCCCGGCGGGAAGAGATCGAACAGGCCGCCGCGCACGGCGAACTCGCCCGGCTCCATCACCGTCTCGGCACGGCCATAGCCGTTCTCGCCCAGGAATTTGGTCAGCCAGGCCACGTCGATGGTCTCGCCCTTGCGCAGGATCGTCGCCGCCTCGGTATAGAGGCTTCTGGGTGGCACGCGCTGCAGCGCGGCGCCCACCGAGGCGAGGATGATGCGCGCCGGGGCGCCGGGCGCCTTTGGCGCGGCCAGCCGGCTCAACGTCTCCAGGCGCTCGGCCACGATGTCGGGATGCGGCGACATGCGGTCGTAGGGCAGGCAATCCCAGGCCGGGAAGACCAGCACCTCGCGATCGGGGTTGAAGAAGCGCAAGCCGTCCTGCAGCCGCTCCAGCCGCTGCCCGTCGCGCGCCACGTGCAAAATATCCACGCCGCCGGTTGCGCGTGCCAGCTCTGCCAGCACGAGCGCATCGGCGCCTTCCGGCAGGCCGGCCAGGGTCCATTTTACGGCCTTGCGCGGAATTGCGGCCAGCGCGCTGGCGAACGGCAGAGCCACTAGAACCTCACGCGAAACGCCAGCAGCTTGCGCACGACGGCCGAATCCTGGTCGGCGGGAACTTCCACCTTGCCGGAGACCCAGTCGTAGATGTCGTTGTCGCCGACCGAGAGCAGCCGCTCATACTGATCGAGTTCGTTTGCACCGAATTCGCCAAGATGGGCGCGCGCAAACTGGCCAAGGAGGATGTCGTTCTCCTTGTTGCCACGATAGGTGCTGCGGTAGAGCAAACGCTTCCGCCGCGTCTCCAGATCCGTGTCGCCAACCATGTTTTCCCCAGTCCCGGACCCAAAAGGGGCGTAGCATATAGGCGGCGGCGATGGCGAAGTCACGCAGCCCGAGATCAAGCCAACCATGCGCCCGCTAAGCCTCACCCCGCTCTTCGCCCATGTCACGTCGCTGCCCGGAATCGGCCCGCGGCTGGGCACGCTCGTGGAAAAGCTGGCGGGTCCGCTGGTCGTCGACCTGCTGTGGCACCTGCCGCTGGGCGTGATCGACCGGCGCAATGCACCCGAGGTCGCACAGGCGCGCGGCGGCGAGGTCGCCACCCTGACCGTCGTCGTGGATGAGCATCTCGTCCCGCATAGCCACCGCCAGCCCTACAAGGTCTGGTGCAGCGACGAGAGCGGCCGAATCTGCCTCACCTACTTCAAAGGCCGCGAGGACTATCTCAAGAAGCTGCTGCCGCCCGGCGAGACAAGGGTGATCAGCGGCAAGGTCGAAATCTACCAGGGCGAGGTGCAGATGACGCACCCCGACCATGTCGTGCCGCTCGACGACCGCGATTCCATCCTGAGGGTCGAGCCGGTCTACGGCCTCACCGCCGGCCTGACACAGCGGCCGGTGCAGAAGGCGATCGCCGCGGCCGTCGAGCGCGCGCCGGGCCTGACCGAGTGGCAGGACACGGCCTTCCACAAGAAGCAGGACTGGGGCGACTGGAAGACCGCCCTCGCCCGCGCACACGCGCCCGATGGACTGGGCGATCTATCGCCCTCGCACCCGGCCCGCGCCCGGCTGGCCTACGACGAGCTGCTGGCCAGCCAGCTCGCCATCGCCTTGGTACGCCATCACAATCGCACCCTGGCCGGCCACGCCACCACGGGTGATGGCCGCCTACGGAAGGCCGCTCTCGCGTCGCTGGGCTTCGAGCTGACCGCCAGCCAGACCCAGGCCATCGCCGAGATCGCCGAAGACCTCGGCAAAGAACAGCGTATGGTGCGGCTGCTCCAGGGCGATGTCGGCAGCGGCAAGACCCTCGTGGCGCTGCTCGCCATGCTGATCTGCGTCGAGGCCGGTGCGCAGGCTGCGATGATGGCGCCGACCGAGCTTCTGGCGCGCCAGCATTTTGCGACCATCGCGCCACTGGCCGAAGCGGCTGGCGTGCGGATCGCCCTGCTGACCGGCCGTGATGGCCAGCGGCAGAAGAAGCAGACCTTGCAGGGTCTCGCCGACGGCACGATCCAGCTCGTCGTCGGCACGCACGCGCTGGTGCAGGAGGATGTCGAGTTTGCCGACCTTGCGATGGCCGTAGTCGACGAGCAGCACCGCTTCGGCGTCCATCAGCGGATGGCGCTATCGTCGAAGGGCCATGCCGTCGATCTGCTCGTGATGACGGCGACGCCGATCCCGCGCACCCTGATGCTGGCGGCCTATGGCGATCTCGACGTTTCAAAGCTCACGGAAAAGCCCAAAGGCCGACAGCCGATCGACACGCGCACAATTCCGCTCGAACGCCTCGGCGAGGTCGCCCAGGGCATTGGCCGCCAGATCGCGGCCGGCGCGCGCGTCTACTGGGTCTGTCCGCTGATCGAGGAATCCGAGGAGATCGACCTCGCCAACGTGACCGAGCGCTTCCGGTTGTTGAACGATCGCTTCCCCGGCAAGGTCGGCCTGCTGCACGGCCGCCTGAAGGGCGCCGAGCGCGAGGCCACAATGGCAGCCTTCTCCGACGGACGCCTGTCGATCCTGGTCGCCACCACCGTGATCGAGGTCGGCGTCGACGTGCCGACCGCCACGGTCATGGTGATCGAGCATGCCGAGCGCTTCGGCCTGGCTCAGCTCCACCAGCTGCGCGGCCGGGTGGGCCGCGGTAGTGCCAAGTCGACCTGCCTGCTGCTCTACGCCATGCCACTCGGCGAGACCGCCAAGTCGCGCCTGGCGATCATGCGCGAGACCGAGGACGGGTTCCGCATCGCCGAGGAGGACCTGAAGCTGCGCGGCGCCGGTGAGCTTTTGGGCACACGCCAGAGCGGGCTCCCGGACATGCGTCTGGCCGATCTCGCCGTCCACAACGAGTTGCTGGAAGCCGCGCGCGACGACGCCCGGCTGGTGATCGCGCGCGATCCCGATCTGCAGACCGAGCGCGGCACGGCGCTGCGCGCCCTCCTCTACCTGTTCCGGCGCGACGACGCGGTCAGGACGCTCCGGGCGGGTTGATCAGCCGAGCTGGCTCACATACGTCCGCAGCGCCTCGCGCGCCGCTTCGGCGGCCTTCTCGGCGCCGGCGCGGCGGGTGGCGAGGGCCTCCAGATCGGTCTCCTGCTTGTCCAGCGTCGCGAGATAGCGGCGCTGGAGGTCGCTGTTGGCCGGCACGCGCGCGATGTTGTCACGCAGGCGCGCCTGCTCCTGCACGATCGCCTGCCGTTCGGCCTCGACCTGCTGGACCTTGCGCTGAGCCTCCGCCGCGGCCTGCTGCAGCTGCAGAACGCGGGTGAGCGCATCGCGCGTCTTGGCGTCGAACTCGCGGGCCTGGGCATAGACGCGGATCTGCTCGGCCGCGCTCTCAACCAGACGGATCTCCTGCTGCTGGGTCTGCTCCTGCACCACCTCGAAGGTCTGAGTCTGGTCGCCACCCGGAAGCTGGAATGGGATGCGATAGTTGCCCTCGCTGAGCTCGACGTCCTTCGCCTCGGGCTTCGTCAGCGTCCAGCCCGGCAAACGGCGCTGCACGACGACGAGCTGGCGCGGCTCCTTGGCCGGGCCGCGCACGCGATAGACCGTCGTTTGCCGCACGACCCGCGACAAGCGGAGCGCGCCGTTGGCGATGGTGCCGGACGCCACCCGATCGGTCTGCGCAACGTCGCGCTCGATCCCGATCTTCTCGTCGAGCGCATAGGCAAGCAGCCGCGTCTCGCCGACCGGGAAAGCCGACAGGCGCGCGTCGCCGACATAGGAGACGTAGCCTCCCTTGTCGCGCTCGTAGAGCGTGATGATGCCCGGCGGCAGGCCCGACTCGCCATCGTTGGTCAGGCGGATGGCGGCCAGCGGGTTACGCGCGGCAGTGTCGGCCTGATAGAGCGCGAGCCGCGCGGCCGGCACCTGCCGGTCGACGATCGGGATCGACAGGGTGCGGCCATTCTCGACGCTGACAGCGCGCGGAAACTTGAAGATCACCTGTGTGGCGGCGTCGTTCGCCTCAATCTGCTCTGCAGCGGCGGCCATCCCGGCGGGCGGCGGCGGAGGCGGCGCCATGGCGGGGGTGACGACCGAACGCTCCTGCTGCGCCCGATAGGGCGCGGGCGCCGGCATCGGCAACGAGGATTTCGCGCGCTGGTCGGCGGCGACCCCGCCACGGTCCACGCCGGGCATCAGGCGGCCGGCGATCTCGACCGGCACCTCGGGACGGGTCACGTAATACGCGTTGTAGAGGGCCTGATGGAATGCGACCGGCCTCCCCGAGACGAGGGTCAGCTCGACGTCCTTCCAGTCCTGGCCGCTCAAGTTTTCGACGACGGCCCAGCCCTGCAGGCCCGAGCGCGCAGCGACGGGATCTGCGCCGAGGGTCAGGCGATAGGAAGCCTTCCAGACAGGCGCCTCGACGATGTAGGCGACGCGCACCGTACGCTTGCCCTGCCCGCGCATCGTGAGATCGATGGTGCGCGCGTCCTTGGCGCGGTTGCCCTGGATGGCGACCAGCGCCTGCCCAACCTTGTCACGAAGGGCTTCATCGGCGAACTGCAGGTTCTCGGCATCCTCCAGAATGAACTGCTGCAGGCCGCGGTCGGTGTAGAGCGTGACCCGCGTGCGCTTCACCACCCCCTTGTTGTCGGGCAGCGCGACACTGTCCTCCTCCACCGAGACGATTCGGCCCGAGATCGACCGGCTGCCACCCACGGTGACCTGCGCACCCTTCAGCGTCTGCAGCAGCTCCGCGGGCGATCCCAGCGAGCTTTGATCGAACGGAAGATCCTTGAACGCCTGCGCCAGCGGCTCGCGACCCGGCAGGCTGAGCCCGCCCACGCTGCCTTTGTCGTCATAGACGACGAGGCTCTTCAGCACGTCGTCGACCTGGTCCAGCGACACGGTGAGCTTCAGGGTCGCGTCGCCATCGATGTTCGCCTCGTACTCGAAATAGCCGAGACCGCCGGACGAGAGCATGACCCTCTTCAGCGCGAGGTCCTGGGCGAAGGCTAGGGTCGGGAACGTAATCAGGCCAAGCACGGCCACGACGTTCATCAAAAAGCGCATGGTCTCTCCCAGACGTTGCCTGCCCACCGTGCACAGCGACTGTGACGCAAGCGCGGCAGCGGCGCGACCAAACTACGGGCGCAACACGTACTTAGAAAAGCGCGTCCTTCAACGCTTCGAGCGGCAGCAGCACGCAGTCCTGCCGGGCCTTGTGTGCCGCAACGGGCGCGAAGGCATCGAACGGCTCGTGCGTCTCGCCGGGCTCGCGGCCGAGGGCGCGCTCGGCGTCGTGGCGCAGCTCGGCGATGCCCGCGGCATCGCGGCCGACGGCGACGGCGGAGAGGGCGGAGGCCGAGGCCTGGCAGAGGAGACAGCCGCGCACCTGATGGCCGATCTCGGCGATGCGCCCTTCCCCGTCGAGGCGGACGTCGAGGATCACCCGATCGCCGCACAGCGGGTTGTCGCGCCGCACGGTCTTCGTGGGATTCTCGAGCTTGCCGGCGCCGGTCTTCGCCTTGGCGAGAGCGACGATGCGCTCCTGGTAGAGTTGGTCGCTCATCGCAGCGTCTTCGCGGCGTGGGCGACGCCGGCCAGCAGCGCGTCGATGTCGCTGTTGTCGTTGTAGGGCGCCATCGACACGCGCGTCGTGCCATCGAGGTCGAACCTCTCCATCAGCGGCTGCGCGCAGTGATGGCCAGCGCGCACCGCCACGCCGAACGAATCGAGGGTCTGCGCCACGTCGTGCGGGTGCACGCCGTCCAGCATGAACGAGACGACCGGATAGCGGTTCTGCAGGCCAGCCGGACCGAATAGCTGTGCGCCCTCGATCTTCTGCAAGCCATCCATCAGGCGCTGCACAAGGCCCATTTCGTGATCGTGTGCCTCCGCCCAGTCGAGCGCCTGCATCCACGTACAGGCGGCACCCAGGCCAATTGCTGGACCGATCGGGGGCGTCCCCGCCTCGAAGCGGCGCGGCGACGGCGCCCAGGTGGTCTCGGCCAGGGTCACGCGACCGATCATCGAACCGCCGCCCATGAAGGGCGGCATCGCCTCCATGAGTTCCGGCCGGCCCCATAGCGCCCCGATCCCGTTGGGCCCGTAGGCCTTGTGTCCAGCGAAGGCGTAGAAATCGATGCCGAGCGACGGCAGGTCGAGCGGCCCGTGCGGCGCACGCTGGGCGCCGTCGAGCATCACCTTCGCGCCGACCGACTTGGCCGCCTCGACGACGGTCCGCACGTCGAGCAGGGCGCCGGTGACATTGGAGACATGCGCCAGCGACACGAGCTTCGTGTTCTCTGTCAGGAGTCGCGGCAGGGCCGTGAGATCGATGCGGCCGTCGGTCGTGACCGGCAGCATGTCGAGTTCGATGCCCGAGCGCGCGCGCAGGAGCTGCCAGGGCACGATGTTGGAATGATGCTCGAGTTCCGACAGCAGGATGCGGTCGCCGGGCTTCAGAAGCGCGCCGTAGGAGAAGGCGACGAGATTGATCGCAGCAGTGCAGCCCCCGGTGAACACGATCTCCATGGTCGGGACGCCGAGGAAGGCCGCCACCTGCGCACGCGCATTCTCGTAGGCCTCGGTCGCGCGCTCGGCCAGGCGATGGACGCCGCGCAGCACATTGGCGCGGCTGGTCGTCTCGTAGTGACGCACCGCGTCCATGACGGCGAGTGGCGTCTGCGCCGAGGCGCCATTGTCGAGATAGTGGACGGGCAGACCGTCGATGATCTCGGACAGGATCGGGAACTGGCCGCGAACGGCGGCGACGTCGAAGCTCATGCCACCATACTCATGCCAGAATACTCATGCAGGTACCCTCGCCCGCCACGCCGCCAGCGCCTCGGGCGTGTCGATGTCGGTGATCGCCGCCTCGCCCGTCATCTCGACCTCGCAGACCAGATCGGCATGCTCGCCGATCAAGTGCTTGGCGCCGCTGTCGCCGGACAGTTTCGCCATCTCGGGAAAGAAGCGCCGCGCCCACAGGACGGGGTTGCCGCGCTTGCCTCCCACCGTCGGTACGCAGATCGAGCGGCCCTCGACGGGACTGAAGGCTGCCATCAGGCGATTGAGCAGCGGTGCGCCCACGCCCGGCATGTCGCCGAGCTGCACGACCGCCGCATCGACGGTGGTCGGGAGCGCCCCGATGCCGGTGCGCACCGAGGTGCTGAGCCCTTCGGCGAAATCCGGGTTACTGACGAAGCGCACGCGCGAGCGCGGCGGCACGGCTTTCTCGACCGCGGCGCGGACGTCGTCGGCCATATGGCCCAGCACGACGACGACCTCGACGGCCTGCGAGGCAAGCGCCGCCTTCACCGCATGGACGACCAGGGGCGCACCTTCGGCCTCGGCCAGAAGCTTGTTCGGTCCGCCCATGCGCGTGGACCGGCCGGCGGCCAACACAAGTACCGCGACGCGCGGTGCCTGCTGCGGGCCGGCTTCTTCGGAATCCGCCTCGTCGCGCGGCTGAGGACGGCTCGGAATTTCAGCCAGGAGCCCACCCGATCCCATGCGCACAATCTCGGCGCGGCCAACCGGCAGGCGCGCGGCCAGCCGCTCCAGAACCATGTCGAAGCCGTTGTACTTGGGCGACTTGGCGCAGCCCGGCAGACCCAGGACCGGCTTGCCGTCCAGCTCGGCCGTGAGCAGCAGGTTGCCCGGATCGACCGGCATGCCGAAATGGATGAGCTTGCCGCCGGCCGCTTCGATACCGGCCGGCACCACGTCGTGCCGGTCGACGATCGCCGAGGCGCCGGCGATCAGGAACAGGTCGCAGCCCTCGGACTTCAGCTCGGCCAGCGCATCGGCAATCGCCCGGGCGTCGTGCGCGACGCGACGCTCGCCGTTCAAGGTGCTGCCGAGCGAGGTCAGCCGCTTCGTGGTCGTGTTGACCGCCTTGTCCAGGACCTTGTCCCGGGTGCCGGGCAGTTTCGTCTGGACGAGGCCCGCACGCATCGTCCGGAACGGCGCCACGGCGATCATCGGCCGGTTCGCTGCCTTGGCAACGTCGACGGCGCGCTCGACCGCGGCGCGCGGTGCGCCGTAGGGAATGATCTTCACTGTCGCCACCATCTGGCGCGGCTCGACACGCGCGAAGGGCGGCAGCGTCGCCACGGTCACCGATTCATGAAGCTCGTTCAGCGCGTCGATGCGTTCCTGGTCGAGCACGGCGAGCCCCGCCTCGCGGGCGAAATGGTTGCAGCGGCCGGTGAAGGCCGCGGTGACCTCGATCCCCTCGCCGGCCAGCGCGCGGGCGACCGTTGCCGCGGCCTCGTCCTCGTGCATGTCGTCGGCATCGAGGCGCGCAGCGACAACCGTCGACACACCGGCTTCCTTCAGGCGCGCAATATCCTCGTCGGAGAGGACGCGCCCCTTGGCGAAGTTGATCCCGTCGGCGCGCCGGCTATGCGCCAGGATGGCGCCGGCGGCGTCGTCGACCGGTGTCTCGCCGAATCTCACGCCGCAGCGACTTTCGGCGCGGACAGGGCTTCAAGGCGGCGCGCGCGCACCTCGATGATCTGGCCGAGGATCGACACGGCGATCTCGGCCGGCGACTTGGCGCCGATGTTGAGGCCGACCGGCCCGTGGACGCGGGCGAACATCTCTTCGGTGATGCCGACCTCAGCGAGGCGCTCCTTGCGCTTGGCGTGGGTGCGCCGGCTGCCCAGCGCTCCGATGTAGAAGACGTCGGATTTCAGCGCCGCTTCGAGCGCGGGATCGTCGAGCTTGGGATCGTGGGTCAGGGTCACGACGGCGGTCGACACGTCGAGGCCCATCGCCTGGAAGGCCTCGTCGGCCCAGTCCTGGATGACCTTCACGCCGGGGAAGCGCTGGGTCGTGGCCCAGGCACCGCGCGGATCGACGACCGTGACGTCGAACTCTAGCATGGCCGCCATCGGCGCCAGCGACTGCGCGATGTGCACGGCGCCGACGATCACCAGCCGCGGCGGCGGCACGTAGACATTGAGGAAAATCTTGGCGCCGCCGACGTCGACGGTCTCGCTCTTGCCCGTCTCCATGGCGCGGCGCGCGGCCGCGAGGATCTCGGCGTCGCCGGCCAGTTCGCCGTTGGCCTCGCCGCGATAGACCAGCGCCTCGGCCGCATCGCTGAGGCGGGTGGCGAGCGTCACGGCCCGGCGCTTGACGCGCGCGTCCTGGAGGGCGGCGAGGGTTTCGGCTTTCATCGGATCAGTTCACCTTCTCGACGAAGACTTGGACCTTGCCGCCGCAGGCCAGACCGACATCCCAGGCCTGCTCGTCGGTTACGCCGAAATCGAGCAGCCGCGGCTTGCCGTCCTTGATGGCGTCGAGCGCCTCCTTGACGACCGCGCCCTCGATGCAGCCGCCCGAGACCGAGCCGACCATGTTGCCGGCATCGTCGACACCGAGCTGGCTGCCGACCGGACGTGGCGAGGATCCCCAGGTGACGATCACGGTGGCGACAGCGACGCCCTTGCCGTCGGCCTTCCACTGGCCGACCTGATCGAGAACTTCCAGCGCATCGCTCATGGTCTACTCCTTGCGAAGGTCGGTCTGCCACCCGGACAGGCGCTTGTCCGCGCCGACGGTGCGGGAACCCAGCGCCGCGATCAGGCCGGACAGGCTCTCCAGGTTGTGGACGGGCCTGAATTCGTCGACATGCGGCAGCATGGCCTTGTTGCCCTGAGATTTGGGCTCATAGCCGCCGTACCGCAAGAGCGGGTTGAGCCAGATCATGCGTGAGCAAGACTTATGCAAGCGTTCCATTTCCTCATCCAAACCGCTCGCGCCCTCGCGATCGAGCCCGTCGGTGATGAGCAGAACGACCGCGCCCTGCCCCAGCACGCGGCGCGACCACTTGTTGTTGAACTCGTGCAGCGCCTGCCCGATGCGCGTGCCGCCCGACCAGTCCTCGACCTGCGAGGAGGCCTTCTGCAGCGCGATGTCGACGTCGCGGTTGCGCAGGGCGCGCGTCACGTTCGACAGGCGTGTGCCAAAGGTGAAGCAGTAGACGCGATCGCGGTCGTTGGTGATGGCATGCATGAAATGCAGGAACATGCGCGTGTAGCGGGCCATCGAACCGGAGATGTCGCACAGGATGACCAGCGGCGGCGGCCGGCGGCGCGGCTCTCGGCGGGCCAGCTCCGTCAGGCCCTCCGGCCGCATCGCGCGGCGCAGCGAGGCCCGGAAATCGATGCGCGGCCCGCGCCGCGCCGACTGGTAGCGACGCGTGCGCCGTTCCGGCACCGGCAGGCGCAGGCGGGAGATGGCGCGCAGGGCCTCGTCGATCTCCGTCTGCGACATCTGCTCGAAGTCGCGCGTCTGCAGGACCTCGCGGTCGGACACGGTGAAGGTCGCCTCGACCTCGACTTCCGGCGGCTCCTCGGACTGTTCCGGCGCCTCGCCCTGCCCGGGCTGCAGGGCCTCCTGCAGACGGCGGCTGAGCTGCTTGCCCTTGTCCTGCTCGGCCGGCACGCCGATCTGCGGCAGCAGCATGTCCATCATCTTCTCGAGCAGGCGCGGATTGCGCCAGTAGACGTGGAACGCCTGGTCGAAGATCTCACGCTGGTCGCGACGGTTCACGAAGACCGAATGGAGCGTCCAGTAGAAGTCGTCGCGATTGCGGATGCCCGCCGCTTCGACGGCCTCGATGGCGCGCAGGATCTGCCCCGGCCCGACGCGCAGGCCGGCCGTGCGCAAGGTTCGCGCGAAGTGCACGATGTTGCTGGCAAGCTTGCCGCCGCGCGGCTCGCGTCCAGGGAGCCCGGCCGGCGGATCGGGCAGCGTGTCCATCACTTTTCTCTATCCCTCGCCGCCAGCGTTCGCACGCACTCGCCGCGCTGGTCTCGGCTGGTATTGGGGTCCATCAGGAGGAAGCACGCCTCGATTTCCTGACTCACAAAGCCCGCCTTTTGCGGCAGATTGAATCGCTCCGAGGTGGAAAGCGAGGACCAAGCCAACCTGCGCCCGTTTCCACTGGTCACCGCCAATACCAAGTTTCCAACGATATCCACCGAACACTGCTTAGAGACGCGGCTCCACGACCGTGCAATGTTGGCATAGATCAATTCTCCATCGCTCTTGCGATAGTGGAGGTTGGCTCCCTCCGTGGGCGTGAAATGCAGGGGCGCAAAGGACACGAAGTGCTCGTCGTTGGGCTCGGAGGTTTGCCGTTCTTCGGCATCGAGTACCTTCTGCATCGCCGTGTCCACCTTCAGATCAGGTACCGACTGCGGGCCACCTATGACGAAAAGAATATCGTGCTTCTCTGGCGTCCCCATGGCGAATACCGTTCTTCCTACTGCACGATTGAAACGCGCAACATTGTCGGCGACGGAGTCGACGATTTCGCTCCGGCAATTCGGCGGACTGCCTTCCTTGTTGTCTTCGAATGCGAGAACGGCGACGCGCATCGGCCACCTGCCCGGATCCGGTCGCATGACGCTACCCGCCGCGCGAGAATATTCCTGCTTGAACAACTCTACGAGCGGACTATTGGCCGAAAGGTCCTTGAGAATTTCGGAACGCCCTGGCACCGGCCGGTTCGGCGCGAAGTACGCATATTGCTTTTTCAGGGTTTCGAACGCCTCATCGACAATTGTCGCTGCCTGCTGGGCAAGCGTCTCCGGAATGTGCAACTTCCGGAATGTACCCTGCTGACGCTCCCACCGTTCCCAGTCCCCTGGCTTCCCGAGTTCCCGGGCTCTGGCAAACTCGGCGTCTGCACTCTCGCCAGCCACTTCCTTGACCATCGCAAGCATATAGTGCTTTTCGCCGTCACCGGGATCGCCCTCGACCGCTGCTTCAGCACTCGCTCGCGCATCGGCAATTTCGCCATACTGCAGATATGTCAGTGCTCGTGAGTCCAAAAGATTGGGACGATCCGTCACCTCCGGCGAGCAGTCGCGCATCAGATCGCGACGCCAGTATTTGGCCAGCGCGTCCCCGCTCTTGACCTCCGCCAGAGGACCGCTTTCAACGGCATACAACCAGCAGAAGTTGTCCCTGACTTCGTCGCATCGACTATAGGAGAGCGCGTTCGCCGAATTGGTGTCCACACTGGCATGGCCGTGCTCGCCCTTGTCGAGCCATGCGGAGGCACGCAGTCCGTAGGCCCGCGCCCTGTCATATCCGATCGAGTTGAAATCATTTATGATGACATGATTGAAGTCGTCGATGGCCCGGTCATTGCGACCGGCACGGAAGTGCGTGAGCGCTCGCTCGATGCGAGCACGGCTGAAGCTGGGAGTATCCTGCAAGGCCAAGTCGAGATCATGTAGCGCTTTGTCGTATTCCCCGGATTCCCGATAGGCTGCACCACGCTCCGTAAGCAACGACGCTCGCGCACTCGGAACCCCAGGGCCAGAAAAATTGGATTTTGGATAACTGGTTCGCTCGAATTCCGCCTCGGCACGATCGAAATCGCTGATGGCCCGGAACCAGTCGCGCTTTCCTCGATAGAGGAGGCCGCGCTGCAGGAGGGCGTTTCCGAGGGCCTCCCCTTTGCCATTCTCAAGCCAAGCAGAAAGATGCTGGATCTGCCCCTCGACCTCCATTGCGTTCCCCGAACGACCCGACTTGAAGGGGTCGCACAAATCAGGGCCGGCGTTCATCCGCGCCGCAGCTGTACCGCTCAGCGACATCAGAAGAAGGAGGACGAGCGCAAACGGTCGCATGATTGCGCTCGCCTACCCCAGCGGCTGCGCGGCGATGTCGGACTTCACCTTGCGCAGGATCTCGGCCGCTTCCGAGCCCTGCAGGCGCTGGATGTCGTCCTGGTACTTGAGCAGCACGCCCAGCGTGTCGTTGATCGTGCGCGGATCGAGGTCGAGCACGTCGAGTTCCGACAGCGCCGTCGACCAGTCGATCGTCTCGGCGACGCCCGGCGCCTTGAACAGGTCGAGCTTGCGCAGCTCCTGGACGAAGCCAACGACCTGCCGCGACAGGCGCTCGCTGGCGCCCGGCGCCTTGACCTTGAGGATCTCGAGCTCGCGCTTGAGGTCCGGATAGTCGACCCAGTGATAGAAGCAGCGCCGCTTCAGCGCGTCGTGGATTTCGCGCGTGCGGTTCGACGTGATGATGACGATCGGCCGTTCCGCCGCCTTGATCGTGCCGAGCTCCGGGATCGTCACCTGGAAATCCGACAGGACTTCGAGCAGGTAGGCCTCGAACGGCTCGTCGGTACGGTCGAGCTCGTCGATCAGCAGGATCGGCGCGCCGCCGACATGTGGCTGCAGCGCCTCGAGCAACGGTCGGCGGATCAGGAACTTCTCGTCGAAAATGTCGGCCGAGAGTTCGCCGCGGTCGTGCACGCCCTGCGCTTCGGCCAGGCGGATCTCGATCATCTGGCGAGCATAGTTCCACTCGTACACCGCCGAGGCGACGTCGAGCCCTTCGTAGCATTGCAGGCGGATCAGCGGCCGCTTCAGCGTCTCGGCCAGCACCTTGGCGATCTCGGTCTTGCCGACGCCCGCCTCGCCTTCGCAGAACAGCGGACGGCCGAGCTTGAGGGCGAGATAGAGGACCGTGGCGAGGCTGCGGTCGGCGATGTAGTCGCCGCCCTGCAGCAGCTCGACGGTGGCGTCGATGGACGCCGGAATGGGCGAAGGCATGAAACTCCCGCGAAAACTCGAGGCATTGAAGTGGTCAGTGTAGCGGATGGGCCGGCGCGCCGATATGCTGGGAATTGCAAGATAATTCAAGGATTTGGGAGGGAGACATGGAACCCGAACCGTTCCGCGGCCGGACCGCGATCGTCACCGGCGGCGCCCGCGGCATCGGCCTCGCCTGTGCTGCTAAGATCACCGCAGGCGGCGGAAGAGTCGCCTTGTGGGACCGCGATCCCGAGCGCGCGAAGCAGTCCGCCACCACGCTGAAGGGCGCCATCGCCCTCGCCGTCGACGTGACCAGCGAGGCGGATGTCGCCCGGGCGCTCGCCGAGACCGAGCAATTGCTGGCGCCGCCGGACATCCTGGTCGCCAGCGCCGGCATCACCGGTCCCAACACGACCGTGGCCAAATATCCCGTCGATGCCTGGCGGCAGGTCATCGACGTCAACCTGACGGGTGTCTTCCTCTGCAACCGCGTCGTGGTCGACGGCATGGTGCAGCGCGGCTGGGGTCGCATCGTCAACATCGCCTCGGTGGCGGGCAAGGAAGGCAATCCCAATGCCTCGGCCTACTCCGCCTCGAAGGCCGCCGTCATCGGCCTCACAAAGTCGCTCGGCAAGGAACTTGCTACGACCGGCGTGCTGGTGAACTGCGTCGCGCCGGCAGTGGTGAAGACGGAACTGTTCAGCCAGATGACCGAGCAACACATCAACTACATGCTGTCCAAGATCCCGATGAACCGCTTCGGCGAGGTCGAGGAAGTGGCCGAGATGGTCGCCTGGCTCGCCTCTTCCCACTGCACCTTCGCGACCGGTGCGGTTTTCGATCTCTCTGGTGGCCGAGCCACTTATTAAAGGCGACCTCCTGATGTCTTTGCATGAACTCACGTTGACCGAACTGTCCGCCGGCCTCGCCGCCAAGCGCTTCTCCTCCCGCGAGGTGGTCGACGCACTGCTGGCACGCATCGAGAAGGCCGACGGCAAGCTGCACGCCTTCACAGAGGTCTATGCGAAGGAAGCCCGCGCGATCGCCGACGGGGCCGACGCCGCGCGCGCCTCGGGCTTTCCTTTGCCGCCTCTGCACGGGCTGCCCGTCGCCTACAAGGACCTGTGCGACATCGCGGGTCGCATCGGCACC
>Ga0182739_1002849_pt1 | contig 15728 bp, 12 predicted proteins | sample eDN5th30CBELigBY_FD_128873 | JGI IMG/M metagenome (GOLD analysis project Ga0182739, IMG submission 128873) | Enriched backyard soil microbial communities from Emeryville, California, USA - eDNA 5th pass 30_C BE-Lig BY (version 2) (version 2) | ecosystem: Environmental > Terrestrial > Soil >... | reverse complement strand
GCTTCTCTGCCTGCGGAAGCTAATATTAGTCTGCGTATTTACGGTCACAAAGGAACTGGATCTGATCAGGATAAAAAGATGTCATGCGCAGCCAACGAACTTGTCTACTCAATGCAAACTTATGAGAAGGCTGAACTAAAAAAAGCCCTGGATTCGTTCCAACCTGCTGGCTGGACACCACTTGCTCAGTCCTTGCTCGAAGCACAAAAGGATCTTGCTCCATATGCTGGGGAACAACATCAAAACATCGTTTACGTTGTTAGTGATGGAATTGAGACTTGTGATGGAGATCCGGTTGCAGCAGCTAAGCGTTTAAAAGAATCTGGTGTTTCTCCAGTTGTAAACATCATCGGTTTTGATGTCGGTGGAAAGGACCAGGCTCAACTGCAAGAGGTGGCGAAAGCAGCTGGTGGAACATATGCCAATGTAACGAGCCAGGATCAATTAAAGCAAGAGTTTGATAAAGCAATTCAAGAATCATTGAAGTGGCTGGATTGGAAAAACAATTCGACTATTGATGCGCATGCAAATAAAAACGAACAAACGCTGAATATGTTAGACATGGGGAACGATTGGCAAAATAAATTGCATGAAGAGAAGTATTTAATGCACTTCTCTTTAAATGATTTAGAGTTTAGTGGGAAAATTACTAGTGAGCAAAAGCGGTTTATGATGGAAAAAATCAATGATTTTTATCAAAAACAATTATCTGATGTCGATGTGTTGAAACAGGTACTTATAAAGGCTGCCAAAGAAGATTTAGATACAACAATTAAAAAAATTGATGAAATTTATAAAAATAATACAAGAGAGTAGGGACAAGGGGGCAGACCCCTTGTCCCTACTTAATTAAAGTCAATTTACCAATCTTATCGCATTCCAATGCGAACCAAATAGTTTTTCCATCTCTACTTGAAATACCATGTGGTTCAGCATTTTCGGTTTGAATTGGATATTCTTCCATTACATTATTGTTTGTAAACCTACCGATTTTATTTGCTCCCCATTCCGTGAACCATAAATCGGACCCTGCTCCAGCCGTAATTGCATGTGGGCGAGCATTTAATGTTGGAATATTGAATTCAGTTATTTCTCCAGACGTAGTTATTCGACCAATCTTATTGCCGATAATCTCTACAAACCATAGTGCATCATCGTTTCCTCTTGTGATACCCACGGGTCCTGATTTTGGTGTAGGAATTTTAAATTCTGTAACTTCTCCATTTTCTGTTATTCTTCCAATAGCATTATTTTGATTTTCCGTAAACCATAGGGCATTATCAGATCCCAAAGTGATAAAAGAAGGGTAAGAACCTTTATTCGGCAGATCGTATTCACGAATTGTACCGTCGTTCGTGATTTGACCAATACGGTTTCCATTCATTTCTGTAAACCATATATCTCCTTTCGGTCCTTCTGTAATACCATATGGTGCTGAATCAGGATTAGGCAGCGTATACTCATGAATAGTACCTTCTTTGGTGATCCTTCCAATTTTGTTTGCGGCGTTTTCCGTAAACCAAACATCCCCATTTGAAGATACACTTAAACACAATACTTTTGCATCTGGTGTCGGTAATGAGTACTCTGTAATTTTTCCATCTAAATCGATGCAACTTATCTTATTTGCTTTATGTTGGGTAAACCAAACTTCTCCATTGGCTGAAACGCTTATTCCGTATGGCCCTGTCTCTTGGTTGGTAAGATCAAATTCCTGTAATTTAAATTCCATGCTATTACCTCCGATTATTTTAAATAAAAAAAGCCCCTGACTCATTTTTCAGAGATAGGAGGCATTGCAATGCAGCACAAATAAAGACTTCAATAGACTTACCTGGTTACAAAGGTCTTTTTAAAGTCACAAAAGCACATTACATTAATCCTATCTCAGAAAAACAATCGATAATAAATAGAGTCCATTCTATAACTATTTCGAAACTGGACCCGAAAATAGAACATCGATTTCTTCTTAAAATAGGATTATATGATCATGTGCTTTTATTCACCCTTCCAATTATTAATTATTTTTACCATAAGATATTTAGTGAGATAAGTCAATGGGACAAGGGGTCAGCCCCCTTGTCCATTAGTCTTAATTTCCAATTAACAATTGACAGAAAAATAAAAAACCATTACTATAATTGAGAATGATAATCATTATGAAGATAAGTTGTTTGGAAACGCTTATTCTTTACAACTAGGAAGGGAATGGAACTTACATAATGCATACAAAAAGAAAAATGCCTTCAATACTATTGCTACTATTATCAATTGTGGCAATTCTATCGATAGTAGGTTGTTCAAGTCAGTCAACACCTGATTCTAATGAAAAAAAATCAGAATCAACAAACACGGATTCCGAGTATCCAATTACTATTAAACACGCTTTAGGTGAAACGGTTATTGAAAGTAAACCAGAACGAGTAGTTACAATTCAATGGGGAAATCAGGATATTCCTTTGGCTCTTGGCGTTGTTCCAGTTGGATTCTCAGCAGCTAACTTTGGAGTCCAAGATAATAGTGGTCTATTGCCTTGGACAAAAGAAAAGCTGGACGAGCTTGGTGCAAAAGAACCGAATGTGTTCCAAGATACAGATGGTCTTGATTATGAAGCTATTTCTGATGCAAAACCAGATGTTATTCTTGCAGCATACGCTGGGATTACACAAGAAGATTATGATACACTTTCCCAGATCGCTCCAGTTGTTGCATATCCAAAAGCAGCTTGGGCAACGACATGGCGTGAACAAGTTGAATTGAACGCGACTGGTATGGGCATGAAAGAAGAAGGCGAAAAGCTAATTAAAGATATTGAAGAAATGATTAAAGAAAAGTTAAGCAAATATCCACAGATTAATGGGAAAAAAGTTGTTTGGGTAAACTTCTCAGCGAAAGATTTATCGAAATTGCATATTTATACTCCAGTTGACTCACGTGCTTCATTCTTGCATGAATTAGGATTGGAATATCCAGAAAGTATTACAGAATTGATTGAGGATCCTAATAGTTACTCTCTTGAATTAAGTTCTGAAAATGTAGAAGCACTATATGATGCAGATCTAATTGTTGGATATGGAAACGATGAATTACTTAAAACCATTCAAGCGAATTCATTGCTTGGAAACATCCCTGCTGTAAAAAGAGGCTCAGTAGCATTTATCGAAAGTGATACACCATTAGTTGCTGCAGGAACACCGACACCACTTTCAATCGAATATACGATTGATGATTACTTAGAATTAATCAGTGGAGCAATCGACAAGATTGATGAGTAAGGGGAAAAGAGGGCTTGAACCCTCTTTTCGTTTTAGGCAAACCTCTGAAGAAGAAGTAACAAAGAAGCTTCCAAAAAGTTAGTTAACCTAACTCTCTGGAAGCTTCTTATTTTTGTCGTGAAACCATTTTATAAAGACGGTATTTGAAGGTTGTTATGGATCTGAATGGATTACTTCCAGCTGGTTTGGTGAAAAGTTTAGAGGAATAGAAAAAAATTCCAGGATAAACTTATCTTGTTAATAATATGTGTCTAAATTCCTGATTATATAGAAGAAAATGGATAATTATAGTATGATAGCAACGGAGGGGAAATTGATGAAAAAAAGTAGAAAGTTATTATCTATACTAATGTCGTTGCTATTATTCCTTGGCTTATCATCGAATGTTTTGGCAAACAACAATGAAATTCAACAGTCATCTATCAAAAATGGAAAGATTCAAACGAGCATTATCAAACAGGAAAGTCTTCGTACAAACCAAAAGGGTCATCAAGATTATCTTAATCCTGATGATTATCCATTAATTAATCAAAATAGTTTTATAGATTCATTAGTAGATAGTGTCGGAAGTAGACATAAGCTTACTTATTCCTCTACTACCGAGTACTCTAGTTCGGAAATGGAAGTCTCCCTAGAGATTGAAAACTATGATTATTATAAAGATTCTTATTTAGATGTCGATTTTTATACAGGAAGCAGTGGAGAAATTTCCTATATAGGTACTTCCACTACTTATATGGGCGCCTATTCAGGGATAGTATCATTAGGAATAATATTGGATAAATCACTGTATGAAGAGGATCCTTATATTTATATGAGAATCGGTACATATGGCAGTGATTACGATAGTTATTATTCTGATGTAACTTATTTTAAAGTGACGAATCCCTTTTATAAAGACTCATCTGATTCTTCGGGTGGTCGTTACTTTGAGTTAATTAGCAATGAATCTCCTGATGAAAACAATTATGAACATACTGGTTATTTTCAAATAAATAATGAGGAATACAGCTTTAATAAGCAAATGAACCAAGAAGCTTACAAAATGGATTTTGTAAAACCTTTTGATCCAAAGGAAAGTGAGAGTAAAAAGCTTAATAAAAATATGCGATCTATACAAGGCAGTTATCAGGTTGGGTCTAGTAAAAGTTTTTGGGTAACGAATGTGGAAACAAATCAGGATTATCAATTAAATGCAACTCTGCTTTATAGTGGGAAACATACAAATGTCTGGGTCCATAATAACCAGATTTCCAAGCAACAGGCAGAGCAATTAGGGAAAGAATTTGATAATAAAATTTACACTTCGAATGTAACTAATTTTGGAAATGAATCGGACGTAGATGGAGATGGCAAGATAAATATTTTAACCTATGATATCCAGGATGGGTTTAGTGGGAGGGGTGGTTATGTAGCAGGATATTTTTCGCCACAGGATTTGTATGCTTATTCTAATTCCAATCGTTCGGAAATGTTTTATATTGACACTTATCCTCTAATGGGAATGAATGCGACAAAGGATGTGTCTGCAGCTTATTCTACGCTCGCTCATGAGTTTGAGCATATGATTAATTATAATCAAAAAGTATTTGTTCAAGGAAATTCAGATATGGATGTCTGGATGGACGAAGGGCTAGCGATGGCTGCAGAGCAAATCTATTTAGGGGAAGCACTCCAAAGCAGAATTGATTATTATAACAATGATACCAGTATTACAAATGGTCACTCTCTTCTCTATTGGGATTATTATGGCGATACGTTAGCTAATTATTCTTTATCCTATTTATTCATGCAATATGTAAAAGAACAAGCAGGACAAGGGAACCGAGTTTTTAAAGAAATCATCAACAATAAAAATACTAATTACCTCGCTATACAAGAGGTAATGCAAAAGTATAATAATTCCAAACTGAACTTTGGTCAATTTATGACTAATTTTAGAGCAGCGCTAACATTAAAAGAAGATTCAGGTCCATATGGATTTAAAGGGAACCCTTCCTTTGATTCTATTAAAGAGAAACTGTATAAAGGAAGTTACACGTATTTGCAGGGTGGAGGAGCAATCGTTAAAGCGATTCAATCAGAGAATGACTTTAATGTACCTGCAAGTAAAGGGGAAAATATTTCGTATACACTTTTAACAACAAAGAAAGATGAGGCAGTAACAAAGAAGCCAGCGAAGCCCACTATCAATGAAGTTGGCGATTCAGACATTCTGATTAAAGGAAATGCTGATAAGGAAACAGCTATTGTAATTACCAAAAATGGATCTATATTAGGTACAGGTTATTCCGATTCCAATGGTCGTTTTTCTGTTTCCATTCCACGACAAGTAGCTAATACGAAGCTAGTCGTTTATGCAGAAAAAAATGGAGTGAAAAGTGATGAGGCAACGCTCATTGTTAAAGACAAAACAGCTCCAGTAGTGTCAAAAGTAAATAGTGTAAGTGATTCGGCTACGTCAGTGACTGGAACAACAGAAGGAAAAGCGGTAGTAACAGTTAAGGCAGGAGCGAAAATATTAGGACAAGCAACAGCGGATGCAAAAGGTGCCTTCCAAGTGAAGATTACTAAACAAAAGGCTGGCACGAAGTTAACGATATATGCAGAAGATAGTGCAAAGAATAAAAGTAAAGAAATAACCGTAACAGTAGCGGATAAAACAGCCCCAGTAGTATCAAAGGTAAATAGTGTTGGAGATTCCACAACTACAGTGACTGGAACAACAGAAGGAAAAGCAGTCGTAACAGTGAAAGCCGGCACCAAAAAATTAGGACAAGCAACAGCAGATGCAAAAGGTGCGTTTAAAGTAAAGATAGCAAAACAAAAAGCTGGTACAAAACTGACGATATATGCAGAAGATAGTGCAAAGAATAAAAGTAAAGAAATAACTGTAACAGTAGCAGATAAAACAGCCCCAGTAGTATCAAAGGTAAATAGTGTTGGAGATTCTACAACTACAGTTACCGGAACGACAGAAGGAAAAGCAGTCGTAACAGTGAAAGCAGGCTCCAAAAAATTAGGACAAGCAACAGCAGATGCAAAAGGTGCGTTTAAAGTAAAAATCGCCAAGCAAAAGGCTGGCACAAAACTGACTGTATATGCAGAAGATAAGGTTAAAAATAAAAGCAAAGACGTAATCGTAACAGTAAAAGACAAAACAGCACCAGGCACTCCAACTGTCAATAAGGTAACAACCAAAACCACCAGCATTTCTGGAAAAGCAGAAAAAGGTGCAACTGTCTATTTGTATAAAGGAAGCAGCTACATTGGAAAGAATGTAGTCAATAAAAATGGTAGCTATAAAATCAATATGAAAAAACAAAAAAAGAATACAACCTTAACACTTTATGCCCAAGATAAGGCAGGAAATAAAAGCAAAAAGAAGGAAATAAAGGTGAAATAAGGATTGAAATCAAATTTCTATTTTAGCCTCTTTAAGAAGAGCTGACGTAAAAAAAACGGTATTTTAATCTAATAGAATAATGGATTATTGGACATTTCGAAAATGTAATCAAAGTATTCACAGACAATCCCTACCTTCACGTTTAGGTGGGGATTGTTCTGCTCTTACTATCTAATAGTCTTCTACCTTTTTAATAAGGTGTTCTAGAGAAGACACTAAATGTTCTAATGTAATTTTGATATAATGAATAAAAAATTGTTGTCTTTACATAATTTATCCCACTCTTAATGGACAGTAGGACTCCCGCCTCAAGCTTATGAGAATACAAGGAAGAAAGGTGGGAGATCAACTGTCCGTAAAGGTCCGATTGGTTCAACTAACCATCAGTGGGGGAGGAAGGAAAACCCCCACTGATGGAAGTTTCACTTTATACGCTATTAATATATATTGACTACATAGAAGTTCTAAGTAATATTTAAAAGAAGGAGGAATAGTAAAGACATGACAAAAACAAAATGGATATTAGCTTTCTTAGTAGCAATGGATATAACTCTAATCATCATGTATTTAACTGGCTATTATTTTATCTTCTTGTTACCAACTGGTTATATTATTCCGATCACGCTTAATATTCTTGTTCTATCCATAATTGGGTTTCGTTCCTCTCGTATTCGTTCTTTTTGGGTGATTATAGGCTTGATGGTAAGTATTCCTATTTTACTCTTGCATGCTCTAATGGTTTTACTTGCGGAGAACGACTATACAATCATTGATTCACCTCATAACATGCAATCTTTAGTTATAGAACATAGACATTTTACACTTGGGGAAACTATTTATTCTTATCAATTCTATAAAACAAAGTTTGGTCTTGTTGGAAAGTATCTCGATGACCAATCAATAAGAATAATGGTTAATTTTTATGAGGGGGGAGGAATGGAAGATGAGAACGCCTTAGGATGGAAAAATGCACAATGGATAATGAAAGATATTGTTCGTTTTTCTACTTTTGACGGAGTGAAGGATGTCTATTTGAATTCTTCTTCAACCAAGATAACCAAGATTGATGATTTACAAGGGAAGGAAGAGAACAACTCGTTGCCGTCAGTAAGTACAGAAGAAATAGAATCTTTTAGGAAGATGGCAGAGAAGAAAGAGGATGGCCAAGCGATAGAGATAAATGGTAATCGGTTAGAAGTTCGTTATGACAAGTTAGCGAATGAAAGTTGGATAGATGTTATGAACGACAATGAGCTAGGAGCGATACCTAGACAGCAATGCTCTCGTATTGTTAGGAATGAAGAGAGTGGTTATTATATGTTAGAGGAATGTACGCATAGATGGGAGTATCAGTTGTATCCTTTAAGGGCTGATGAGTAGAATATATTTAAACTAAAATGATAATCATAGCCTTCTAGAGAAGAGCTCAAAATATACAAGATTCCTAGTGCAATTCTTGTATATTTTGAGCTCTTTTCTACTTTCCTGTACATATAGTAAGAAAAGGTTCAGAAAAACAATCCAATTTTGTTCATAGGTATTAGCCATAATTCGGACTGAATGAATGCGTTTTCTTATGTAGAAATATTTTATACTGTACATAGAAGGAGGTATAAAGATGTTGGATCAGAGGGCAGCTGCTTTACTAAATTTATTAAAAAATTATGGTCCTCAAAGAATCAAGAGATTGGAAAAAGAGTTAGGGTGTACTAGGCGTCAAATTACGTATGATGTAAAGAAAATCAATGATTGGTTAATAGATCAAGGAATGCCTCCCATTCAAAATGATCGTTCAAAAGGATTAACCGTCCCGAGTCAATGGGATGAAAAAGTAGACGAAAAAATGCCAGTGGTAAAGACGTATACTTATATTGCTTCACCAAATGAAAGAAAAGGATTAATTTTATTGAAAGTCTTTACACATAACGAATATGTGTCTTTAAATCATCTAATCTCGCTGCTTAAGGTAAGCAAAAATACCGTCCTCGCTTCTATTAAAGAAGCAGCTAAGTTCGCTGAAAAACATCATGTGATCATCAAGTACACCAGAAAGAATGGATATGAATTAGTAGGTGAGGAGGGTGATATAAGGTTTCTACTGATGCATTGCATTTCAGAATTCATTCGTTACGAAGAGGGTTATAAACTATTAGAAGACTTATATAATCAAGAAAATGGAGCAGGTTCTTATGAACAGAGTTACGAAAAAATTGCTTCTCTCCTATCAGAAATGGAAAAACAGCTTGGCATTAAATACGTAGAGGAAAAAGTACAAGAGGTTATCGTCTTTCTGCTCTTTCTCTTATTAAGAATCCAAAAGGGAGTCAGCATTTTCTACCGTGATGATAGGAGAGAAATCCTCGCTAACTTAAAAGAGTATGAGATTATTTCTGAAAAAGTCACCCATCTCGGTATTTCAAAGGAAACAGATGAACATCTTTACGTTGCAAGCCTCTTAATAGGATTACAATGCAAGGATGGTCATATAAATGAAACGGTATTTTTAATGGAAAGGCAATTATATTCTCTGACACAAGTAATCATTCAAGAATTTGAACTGCTTGCCTGTGTGTCTATTTCTAATCAGGAAGAATTAGCTCGCTCTCTTTATTTTCATATTAGGCCAGCTTATTATCGAATGCTGTTTCACATTCCCATCGTCAATCCATTATTAAAGCAAATAAAGGAAGAATTTCCGGATTTATTTGTTTTAGTAAAAAAATCGCTAAAGCCACTTGAGGAATTTGTAAAGCGTCCTATTACGGAGGAAGAAGCTGGGTATATTACCTTGCATTTTGGTTCCTATGTGGATGTTGCCAATATTCAAGTAGATCTGCGCAAAAAAGCAGTCATTGTTTGCCCTAATGGGATGGGTACGTCTAATATGCTCAAGTACCAGATAGAAAAGCTTTTACCAGAAGTAGAAATACTAACTATCTATTCATTAAGTGACTATGACTATCAAAGAGAAGTTGAATTTGATTTGCTATTTTCGACAGTTCCTTTTCAAACAACAAAACCAATTATTATGGTTAATCCTATTTTAACAGCATTGGATAAAGCGCGCATTCTTCACGAATTTGATTTTCATGTATTAAAGAAACAGGATGTAAAAAGTGTCGGCGTTAATCAAATTATGGAAGTCATAAAGCTTTTTACGACCATAAATGATGAAAATGGGCTGTATGAAACACTTTGTGATTTAGTAATGGGGAATACTGCTGCACAGTTTAGGGGGTACAAACCAGTGATAAGTGATCTGTTAAAACGCGAAATGATCCAAATAAAAGATAAGGTAAATAGTTGGCAGGAGGCGATTCATGTTGCTGCGTCGCCCTTGCTTGACATACAAGCGATAGAACCACGATATATTGATGCAATGATTAACAATATTGAAAAGCTTGGTTCCTATGTTGTTCTAGCACCGAATGTAGCGATTCCACATGCGAGACCAGAAAGTGGCGTAAAAAAATTAAGCATGAGCTTGCTTAAATTGAATGAACCAATATCTTTTTCGGCTGATGATCCACGTAAAAATGTTCAATTGATTTTTGTATTGGCAGCTGTAGATAATCATTCCCACTTAAAGGCATTAAGTCAGCTTACGGAATTATTGGAGGAAGAGGAAAATATTGACCAAATGGTAGAAATGTCGACAACAGAGTCTTTTTTAGAACTCATTCAAAGCTATAGTGAAATATAAAGGAGCTGTTTATAGATGATTACAATTGTAACCGTTTGCGGAAATGGAATTGGTAGTAGTTTAATGTTGAAAATGAAGATAGAAGAAATTTGTGCAGAATTAGGAATTCCTGCACAGGTCGAATCATCTGATTTTAACGGGGCAAAGGGGAGAAATTGTGATTTGATTGTTACGATCGATGAATTAGCCAAACAATTTGATCAAACTGCGCAAAGGGTTTGTGTTGTGCGAAGCTATATAAATAAGAAGAAAATTAAAGCGGATGTTCAAGAAGTGTTGCAAGAGGTTTCTACTAATAAAAAATAACATATGTTTGAGGAGGCTTTAAAATGGGCTTTTTAACAAATGTTTTAGAATTTCTTAAAGATATTCTGTCAGAACCAGCACTTTTAATAGGATTAATTGCATTTATTGGTCTTGTTGCACTAAAGAAACCATTTCATAAAGTTTTAACCGGCACACTTGGTCCCATTCTTGGCTATATTATGCTGAGTGCTGGTGCATCTTTTATTGTTGCCAATCTTGAACCATTGGGAGCGATGATCGAAAAGGGGTTTCACATCCAAGGAGTTGTTCCAAATAATGAAGCGGTAGTTGCTACAGCTCAAAAAATCCTTGGTGTAGAAACGATGTCTATTCTATTACTGGGTCTAATTCTCAATATTGTAATAGCAAGGTTTACAAAGTATAAATATGTATTTCTAACCGGACATCATAGCTTTTTTATGGCTTGTTTGTTATCAGCTGTACTTGGTGCATCTGGTTTATCAGGAGCATTGCTCGTTATTATCGGTGGATTTATTTTAGGAGCATGGAGTGCCATTTCCCCAGCTATTGGCCAAAAGTATACATTAAAAGTAACAGATGGCGATGATATTGCTATGGGGCACTTTGGAAGTATCGGCTATTATCTTTCAGCATGGGTTGGAAAGTTTGTTGGCAGTCCAAAGGATAGCACAGAAAAAATAAACATCCCCGAACAATGGTCATTTTTGAGAAATACGACATTATCTACAGCGTTAACCATGTGTGTTATTTATATTATTGCCGCAATAGCAGCTGGTTCTGAATTTGTTAACACTTTATCTGATGGCGTTTCTCCTTATTTATTTGCGATTATGAGTGCCTTGAAGTTTGCCATTGGTGTAACGATTGTTTATAACGGGGTACGGATGATTCTTGCAGACCTTATTCCATCCTTCCAAGGAATAGCTACAAAAATAATTCCAAATGCCGTTCCAGCAGTAGACTGTGCTGTCTTTTTCCCATATGCACAGACAGCAGTAATCATTGGTTTTATCTGTAGTTTCGCTGGAGGCATTATCGGGATGCTAATTCTCGGATTCGCTGGTGGTGTGTTAATTATTCCAGGGCTAGTTCCCCATTTTTTCTGTGGTGCAACAGCTGGAGTATATGGAAATGCAACTGGCGGACGAAAAGGAGCGATGCTTGGTTCTTTTGTAAATGGGTTGGCATTAACATTTTTACCTGCGTTACTTCTCCCTGTTTTAGGAGATTTAGGCTTTGCTAATTCCACATTCGGTGATGTAGATTTTGCTTTAATCGGAATTCTCCTTGGGCAAGCAGGAAATATATTTACAACAGCTGGCATATACGCGATTGTCTTTTTACTAGTTCTCATTTTAATTATTCCAAACTTTATAAAAACGAAAACAGTTACAATCAATCATATTGATGAAGATACCAATATGTAGGAGTTGATAGAATGGATAAGTTAATCGATAAATTAAACGTCAAAATTTATGCAGATGGAGCTGTATTATCAGATATGTTAGATGCATACAGTAGTGGAATTATTCGTGGATTTACGACAAATCCAAGCTTAATGAAAAAAGCTGGTATTAAAGACTATGAAGCATTTGCAGTAGAAGTACTTCACCATATACCAGATTTGCCAATCTCTTTTGAAGTATTTTCCGATGACTTTACAGTAATGGAAAAAGAAGCGGAAAAGATTAATAGTTGGGGAGAAAATGTCTATATTAAAATACCAATCACTAATTCTATTGGCGAATCATCGATCCCATTAATCCAAAAATTATCAAGGAAAGGAATGCAATTAAACATTACAGCCCTCTTAACGCTAGACCAAGTGGAAGAGACAGTTGCCGCATTCACACCTGGAACTAAGAATATCGTTTCGGTATTTGCCGGAAGAATTGCAGATTCGGGAATAGATCCCATTCCTACCATGAAGGAAGCAGCCAAAATATGCAAAAGAAAAGAAGGAACAGAACTATTATGGGCGAGTTCAAGAGAACTATTAAACATAATGCAAGCAGAAGAATGTGGCTGCTCCATTATCACCTGCTCCCCAGACATCCTAAAAAAACTAGAAAACGTAGGAAAAGACCTAAAAGCCATTTCCTTAGATACAGTGAAAATGTTTAATAAAGACGTTCAAGAATTAGGGTATTCTATTATTTAGCGGAAGGATAGGGGCGGTTTTTCTGCTTCCATATGATAGTGTCAGGCACCATACATAAAGACCATACAGCAGACTAACTAGTGAACTGTATGGCCTTTCTGTCTATAGCCAAGTCTAAGTTCAAGTCAATTTAGTTTCATATTTTTCTTTTGCTTATTAAACGGAATGTTATCATATAAAAATTGCAAAGCATATAAGATTGAGGCTAAAACAGTAAAAAGAGCCATTGTTTTCATTTTTGGCAATCGTACTATAGATGCTATTCCGAATTTTGTAAAATAAGGTAAAAGAACATAGGTGAAAATCGATTCAAAAGCAATATTTAATGCCAAAAAGTTAAAGAATTTGCCGTACGTCCATTTTAATATCCAAATGGAACTGACAAAAAATGGCCCAAACATAAAAGGAACATCTCCTGGTATTTTAGGGTGGATTCTTTCATACCACCACCACCATTTACGTCTCCTGGCTACAACATTTGTGAGTCTCACTATTAACGTCATAATGGCACTTGCAGGCAAATAACGTTTAAGTGTATCTTTACCTAACAAAGGTGCAGTAATCCAAGGTAATAGCATAGTCATAATCAACAATGTCTTTGAATATTTCATTAATTTCAATATACTCACCCTTTATTATTCATTAAGGGTACTATTCCCAATAAGTCAGATTCCTATTATTAATTAGGTGCCAGGCACCATTAAATCAGGAAGGGGAACTAATGTACATCTGTTTTGTAGGATAAGAAAAATTAAGCATTTTTTAAGCTGCTTTTATTATGATGACACAGAGAATGTTTGCTTTTTTAGCAAAACAGTTTCTCCCATCATGAAAGGAGTTTTTTTATGTCTGTATCTATTAACAGTAATTATCCCAATTTGTATGGTAACTGGACTACCGCCAGCATAACGAATTCAATGGCTAGTACCCAGCAAACATCAACTAACAGTGAATCTGCCTTCAAAGACTATATGCAGCTTGCCACGAGTACTCAATCCATTAGTAGTGGCAATTACAGCAGTAGTACAACAGATCTAGCCTCTTTAACGACCGAACAGAAAACAGCTTATTTAGAAACGATGTTAAAACGCTTGGAGTCAACAGATAGCAAGAGTTCTAATCTCCCTGAAAGCCTGCAAGCAGCAATGAACACAGTGAGTGATCTTCTTAGTAACTTCGATGCAAGCAACAGTTCAGAGGAAGAAGTTTCCGAATTGTTCGCAGCTGTAAAGGAAACGCTAGAAAAAGCCAAACCATCAAAAGCGGAAATGCAGGCAAATGGAATGACGCCACCACCACCGCCATTAAATAACACGGCTATACAAATGGATGATACATCAACTGAAACAAGCACAGGACTTTCGGTGGACCAGATGAAAGTATTAATTTCTAATCTAATCGATACTCTAAATGCGGAGGATGATTCTACCAATGTCATCACGAATACTTTAAGCCCGGCGATAACAGATCAGCTTTCTAATTATGATGAAACTACTGCAACCGATGAAGAAATACAAACACTATTTGATAATCTAATGAAGTTGTTAAAAACAAATCAACAAAGTACGCTAACAGACACTAATGCTGTAAGTAGTTCAGAAGAAATCTTTCCAAGCAGTATTCAAATGACCGGCACAAGTTTACCACCATTTAATTGGAATCCAAATATTACTGTATAATGGTGTCAGGCACCATAAAAACAAATATGTTCCAGGGAGATATGAATAAATGCAATTTAAATCATTAACTGTAGGGTTAAAACATGGTAAGGTTTTTAGATTTGCCGAAAATTTCGTCCTAAAAAAGTTTGGTCACAGTGATGAGTAGTACTGTCGCTATTTTAGTTACGGTCGTCTCAATCATCGTGGTTTCTAATTATGTAAAAAAGCTAAAATTCACTCAATATCAATCAAGTAGTGTTAAGCAATATTTAGCACGTGCTGGTGTAGGTATAGTGCCCGTTATTGTATTGTCAGCCATGTTGTATTTTCTTTTGAGTTTTATTTAAAACAATTAAGTTTAGAATAACTTCTTGAATATTTTTGCCCAACTACCTCGAAAAGGTGGATAGTCTGAGACCATTGATATAAATAAGTTTGGAGTGAATGTTATGTTAGGTCTCTTTAAAGGTATTCTTTTAAGGAATGTCAGTTTCATGCTGTTTATAGGTTGCTTCAAGGCAACCTCGCTATTAGTAAATTGGGTGCTTTAGGTAGTAGTAATTCTGGATATGTAACAAAGATAAAAAGGTTGGGATATAATTAAATAGATACTCTATAAAGACGAACAATATATCATTTAGCTAGTAAATAGCGGCTGCTTTCGCATACTTTTTACAAGAGGAAATATAATTAGTTGGAAAAACAGAGCAGCCGGAATACACGCAGACTCCTGTGGGATTAGCGAGACAGTCTGAGACCCTGCAGGCCAAAGGCCGAAGCGGCTCAGCGCGAGCCCACGGAAAGCGAAGTGTATTTCGGCTGCGGGTAACAGCAACAAACTTCATAGAGTATCCTTTTTAAAACGAAAAAAAGCCTGAATAATTATACGAACTTTTCATTAGAATTCCCATATGATTTTTCGGATTCAACCTTAGATGGAATACTTATGTCCCAGTCGCTTTTTTATAGTTATTTTAGTTATTATTTTAAGAATTTTTCTCTCCTGATCTATGTCCACTCTTATCCCCGTAACACTTAGAATAACGTCTCCCTCCAGTCCAACAAACAAATTAATTCTTCTATTTTATGTTCTAGCTCTCCAATTTGGGTTATTCAATCATTCCAAATGATCCAATTTTTAAGTTAAGAGATGTCCCCTTGAAAGTAGATAGGGATTCTTTCTAGCTGATTTTTAACAAATGTAGAATTTGCGGCAGGCAGGGACTTGCAGTAT
>Ga0182739_1002845_pt1 | contig 15734 bp, 23 predicted proteins | sample eDN5th30CBELigBY_FD_128873 | JGI IMG/M metagenome (GOLD analysis project Ga0182739, IMG submission 128873) | Enriched backyard soil microbial communities from Emeryville, California, USA - eDNA 5th pass 30_C BE-Lig BY (version 2) (version 2) | ecosystem: Environmental > Terrestrial > Soil >... | reverse complement strand
GCGAATTTATGGTTAACGGTACCTCGGCGCCCCCGACTGTTGCAACCGGAACAAGCGGCAGATTTGCTTTCAGCAACCCCGGAGATTCTTCGTCACAGCCGCCAACGAGCATGGAATCATTTTTTCGCCCGATCACTGATGGCGGGTTGGAAGTAAGGAAATGTCATGCTCGAAGATGCGGTTCCCCCGACGGCCGATGCTTTTGGTTTTGACCTGCAGGCGCTTGCCGAGGAACTCGATAATTCCCCCTTCGCATTAGATGAAATTCACATTGACGACGATATGCGCGAGGCTGCGTAAGCGAGGCACCGTCTCGCCGACAAGACATCTGAAGCCTTGACCACTGCTGGTGGAGCGCGATCCGAACTGCTTGTGCCGGATCGTGCTCCAGCAGTTTAATGGATCGAAGGGCCGCGCGGCTTCAACGACTTCGGCGCCGCGGGTACGGACATCGACGAAATGGCGAAAGAGACCGTGATGAAAAGCTCCCCGAAGGAAGAAAAAGAAGGAGCGCCCGCTCAGTTGATCGATGCGCGGATCAGGGAACTGGGCGATTGGCGAGGCGAGGTGCTGGCGCGGGTCCGCGCTCTCATCAAGGAAGCCGAGCCGGACGTGGTCGAAACGTGGAAGTGGCGCGGGGTTCCGGTGTGGGAGCGCGCCGGCATCATCTGCACCGGCGAGACCTACAAGGACAAGGTGAAGCTGACCTTCGCCAAGGGCGCGGCATTGGACGACCCGAAGGGCCTCTTCAATGCCAGCCTCGAAGGCAATGCACGGCGCGCCATCGATATCCTCGAGAACAGCGCGATCGACGAAGAGGCGTTCAAGGCGCTCATCCGTGCCGCAGCGACCCTCAACACATCCCGCGCGCGCCGCTGACGGCGGTACGACGCGCTGCGGCTATTGGCGCCTCTGGCGCGGGCCGCGTCAATGCAGGTCCCGGGTATAGACGAATTTCGGCATGTGCCAGTTGAAGCGTAGCGCCAGCAACCGCATCGCCAGTCCCAGCCCCATGGCCACGAACAGCACGGCGTCATGCGGCAGATCGAGAGAGATGCCGGCGACGTAAAGCCCGCCGGTTATCACCGACACGCTGGCATAGAGTTCGCTGCGGAACAGCAGCGGAATCTCGTTGCACAGGATGTCGCGCAGCACGCCGCCAAGGCAGCCGGTGATCATGCCGGCGACGATGACGACCGCGACCGGCAATTCCATTTTCATCGCCACGTTGCAGCCGATGACGGTGAACACCACCAGGCCGACGGCGTCGAGGAACAGGAACAGATGCCGCAGCCGGTGCATGAAGCGCGCAAGGGCGATCGTCGCGAGCGCGGCGACAGCCGTCAGCAGCAGATAGGCGGGATGGGCGACCCAGACCAAGGGATAGTGACCAAGCAGCACGTCGCGCGCCGAGCCGCCACCAAGCGCGGTGACGGCGCCCAGCAGGCAGACGCCGACCCAGTCCATGCTGCGGCGACCGGCCGCCAGCGCGGCGGTCATGGCCTCGGCCGTGACCGCGAGCGTATAGAGGATGTGAAGTATCAGGACGCTCATGCCCGCGCTCGCTCCCCGTTGATCTGACGCCGCCCGGATATTAACGCAGGCGTCGCCCTGCGCGTCTCGAAGCTGCTAACCCGAAGCCTCGGAACCCCTCTCCAGCAGGTATGCCGCAACGTCCTCGGAAAACCGCCTGCGCTTGCCGGCGACGAGGACGCATTCAGGATTCTCGGGATCGCGTTGCGCGCCCGGCATGCCGTGATCGACGAGCGCTTCGGCGCAAGCCACCCAGTCGCCGTCCTCGAGCGGCCGGTTCCACGATGCCCAGCTCAGCGTGCCGCACGCATTGTCCCCGAAGCCGTGTTCTTCCGTCCATCGCGCGCCGCGTGCGAGCAGGTGGCGCGCCATTCCGGCGTCGCCGCGGAACACGGCGTGGTTCAGGGCGCTCGCGTTCCAGTCGCCGCCGCGAACAGAAATCGGCCAGCCAAGGTCGGCCATCAGACAGACAGGCTCGGAACAACCGGCTGCGGCGAGTTCCGGCAGCATCCGCAGCCGGGCCTCACCGAGGGCGGCCGGAAGATCGGGCCTGCGGGCCTTGATGCGCCGCGCGGCCTCCGCATCATTGCTTGCGCAGGCAGCGATGAAGAGGTCTTCATCGTCGAGGTCAGCGGTGGCGCCTGCCTTTTCGAGCACGGCGGCGACTTCCGGCAGGCCGTATCGCAGCGCCTGGGTGCAGGCGCTGACGCCGTCCTGCGTTCGGGCCATGGGATCGACGCCCGCTTCGAGCAGCGCCTCGATATGTGCAGGCGAGCGACGACGCCGGATGGCCCAGAAAAGCAGCCGGCCACCCTTCAACTCGTCGGCGCCGGCGGCATGCGACAGCAGCAGCCTGAACGTATCGAGGTCGTCGAAGTCGAGGCAACGAAACAGCGCGTTGGTGCCGGTGACGATGGCGCCGGCTTCGAGCAGAAGAGGGGTGCAGACGGGCTTGTCCAGCGAGTGATAAAGCGACTCCCCGTCGTTCGGATCGGCGCCCGCCGCCAGCAGCCATCGCGTGACTTGCGGATCGAAGTTCACGCCCGCTGCGCCATGCAGCGCTGACGCCTGCCACTCCTGCGGCGAAGCATCGGTTGAGCCGTCCCAGCGCCTGGTCACGGTGCGGTTCGGATCGGCGCCGGCTTCCAGCAGCAGCGCGACCACTTCGCGCAGACGATCTGCATATTCAGCGACGCGCAGCAGGCTTGAATGGGTCGCAGCGATCAGCGGCGTCAGGGCGAGCGGGCCGCCAGCGCGGTTGATCCAGGACTGGTCCCTCTCGATCTGGCGGCGGACCGCCTCCACGTCCCCGCCGGCACAGGCGATCCAGGCGTCTCGCTTGGGCAGGTCCGGATGATCTGCGAGGAGCCGTGCTGCGGCCCTGGGCCTCGCGCTGTTCATGCCGCCGGCCAGATCCCCGGCATAGACCAGTCCAGAGAACGCCGCCGTCAAGGCGGCAGGGTCGCTGTTGTTTGCCCGGATGGCATCGACATAGGCCCGGAGATCGGCCCACGATTCAAAACCGTATTCGCGGGCGATGCAGGACTGCGCGTCGTGCAGGCGCAACACCATTCGGCCGACCGCGGCAGGATCGCGGCCCGCCGCAAGCGGCAGGGCGTTGCGGAAGCGTGCGATGGCCTCCGGCGCGGCGCGCCTGAAGCCCGCCAGCAGGTCTTTGGCCTGACGCTTCAGGTGGTCGATGTCGGGGCGAGGGGGGAGCGATTTCATGAAAACCTCCGTGCATATGACGCCGACGACTCGCAACTCGGCTGCACAAAGGCTGCAGAAGTCTCAGGTTCTCGATTGCAAGTGGGCTAGGCCCTTCCCGCGAGTCCGGATGCGGCTTGCCCGCGACGCGGAGCCTATTTCCGGGCACGATTCAAGTCAAACGATGAGGCAAGCAGACGCGCAGCGTCCGGGTTCCATCGCGGCGGCAACACACAGAGCCTATCAGGCTACTTGCATCGTGCTGGCGCCCGGAGGAAGGGTAGGGACATGAAACCTCGAATTTCCGTTGTCACGCTCGGCGTTGCCGATCTCGAACAATCGCTTGCCTTCTATCGTGACGGTCTCGGCCTTCCGACCGAAGGCATTATCGGCCGCGAGTTCGAGCATGGTGCAGTCGCGTTCTTCGAACTGTCGGGCGGGCTGAAGCTCGCGATCTGGGCGCAGGACGATATTTCCCACGACACCGGCCTGCCAAAGCATCCCGTCTCTTCCACGGCCTTCACGATCGGACACAACGTCCTGCAACGGAAGGAGGTCGACGAGACGATGGATGCGGCGCAGCGCGCGGGCGCGGAAATCGTCAAGGCTCCGCAGGACACGTTCTATGGCGGTTACGCCGGGTATTTTCGTGATCCCGACGGGCACCTGTGGGAAATCGTCTGGAACCCGCAAATGCTGCCTGTAGATGACTGACACGACGCCGGACATCCCGCTTGCTGCGCAGGCGAGGCTGCGCGGTGCTCGCTGAGCGGCGGCCCGCATAACGCGGCCAGTTCTACAGCACGATCCGATCTGACTGAATCGGATCGTGCTGTAGAAGTTATTGTTTGGTCGCATTTTCTAACGGCGAACCGGTATCCACTTCGCCGGAAAATGCTGTAGCGAGTTCCTCATGACACGATTTGCTTTCTGCGCTTTGTTTTTGAGCCTTGCGGTCACCGGGGCGCAGGCCTGCGGTTCGCAAGCTGATCCATGCAAGGTCGCGCTCGGCGACTATCATGCCGCGCTGCCGACGGTGGCGAAGAAGCCCGGAGAGAAGCGCCCCGCGGTGCTGTTCTTTCACGGCGCGGGCGGGCGCGGCGATGCCGTGCTGGCCGACGACTTCTTTCTGAGGTCCTTTGTCGAGAACGGCTATGTCGTGCTCGGCCCGAACGGACAGATCATGCAGGGCAGCCGCTATGGCAGCGGCTGGTCGTTTCTCCCGGATGGGCCGCAGCAGCGCGACGAACGCGCTTTCGCGCAGCAGGTGCTCGACGATGCCGCCGCCCGCTTCGACATCGACCGCAATCGCATTCTCGTAAGCGGCATGTCGATCGGCGCATCGCTGACCTGGTATCTGGCGTGCCGGCAACCCGACCTCGGTGCGGCCTATGCGCCGCTCGCCGGCAACTTCTGGCGGCCGCATCCGGCCAAATGCGCAGGCCCGGTCGACATGCTGCATACCCATGGCTGGCGCGACAGCGTCTTCCCGCTCGAAGGGCGTCAACTCGGTCCCCACCATGCGCACGGGGACGTGTTCGAGGGATTGCAGATCTGGCGCAACGCGAACGGCTTCAAGAGCACGCGTCCCGATGCCTACGACACGCGCAGCGTGCTCTGGCAACGGTCGTGGACCACTTGCGAGAGCGGCCGGCAGGTTTCGCTCGTCCTCTATGCGGGTGGTCATGAGCCGCCGCCGAAGGAGTGGGCCGATCTGGCGCGCAACTGGTTCGAGGCGCGTCTCAAGGCGAAGGCGAACTGACCGGTTCGTCACACGTCTGACCTGATCGGAATGGCGCTGGCGTCAGCATCCCTGACAAATCGATCCGGGAAGCCGTTGCCGGTCGATCAACTGTTCCGAGCGGTTCAAACGTTCTGTTTCAGCATCATTGAGCGTTCGGGGCGGGCCTGTGCGGCGCGCCGGCCGGATGCGGACAACTCTGGGAGAGCGCATATTTCGGGGAATGCGTGCCCGGTTGCGCCGGACGCGGGGTGCCTGTGCCAATGTGATCGTGCCGGGCGGTTGCAGATCCGGCTGCATTGCCGTCGTTCCTTGCGGTATCGGCGCCACGACAAGCATTGTCGACACAACGAGCCCAAGCATCATCCGCTTCGCCTCCGTTCACCGCCCTTACTTCAACGCTGTGTGGCCCGTTAGGTTCGCGTGGGCGTGAGAGACGAGATCGCGCCGACGGCCTCAGCGCGGGCTGTGAAGTAGAAGCCCGCACGGTACGGCTGCCGTTCAACGACTGCCTAGCCTACGACTAGGCGAACGGGTCTTCGAACCCGAAAGTCTCGCTACCGTTTGGCGCTTTGGGAGGGGATTGGCTCGGGGGCGAGCAAATGGCGGGCCGAAGGCGAAGAAGACGAGAACTACATCTACGCTATGGCCCTCTTTAATGCGGATCCCTGTGAGGAGGGGGAGGCGCTAGGTAGCAAGGGCACCGGTCGGAAAGTTTTGAATTTGAGAGACGGAAAGCCACCGCCGGGGTGATCGAAAGGCCCGAATCCTCTAGAAAATTGAAGGTGAAACTGCCCCGCGATCGGCGGGACCGGCGACGGTCTGCATGGAACTATCGACGATTTTCTGGCTGTTCGCAGCCGCCTTTTGCGCGAGCGCCCTCGGCGGCGTTCTCGGCATGGCGAGCGGTATCTTCATCGTGCCGATGCTGACACTTCTTTTCGGCGTGGACATTCGCGTTGCCATCGGCGCGAGCCTCGTCTCCGTCATCGCCTGCTCCTGCGGCAGCGCCGCACCGTTCCTGAAAGGCCGCCTGACCAATATCCGGCTGGCCGTGGTCCTGGAAACGGCAACGACGCTCGGCGCGCTGACTGGCGTTCTTTTCATCGGCATCGCCTCGACGTCCTTCCTCTACGGACTGTTCGCTGTCATTCTCGCTATATCGGCGCAACAGATGCTGGCGCGTCGACGCGAGATGATCGACGCAACCGCCCCGAACGTGAAAAGCTGGGCCACGGTGCTGCGCCTGCATTCCAGCGTCCCCGACAGCGTGATTGGCAAAGACGTGCCCTATCAGGTCGGGCGGGTGCCTCTCGGCCTCGCCCTGATGTACGGTGCGGGTCTGATCTCCGCGCTGCTTGGCATCGGTTCCGGAGTCCTGAAAATCCCGGCCATGGACACCGCTTTGCGGTTGCCCATCAAGGTTTCCTCGGCGACCTCGAATTTCATGATCGGCGTGACGGCTGCTGCCAGTGCAGCAGCCTATTTCGTGCGGGGAGATATCGACATCGACATCGCCGGACCGGTCGCGCTCGGTTCGGTCATCGGCGCGCTTGTCGGCGCGCGTGCTCTAATGGGGCTTCCCGCCGACAAGCTCCGGATTTTCTTTGTCGTCGTTCTCGTCCTGCTCGCCGTCCAGATGCTCCTTAGCGCGCTAGGCATCAATATCCTCGGAGGTCTGGCATGAAGTCCGCGACAGACAATTACGAGCGTCGCGAGCAGATGATTGCGGCACTGCTCTGGTATGGCACATGGCTCGCTTCGGCGGTCATCGGCGTAGGGATGATCCTTGGTACGTATGACATCGTGAAAGCTGGCGTCGCGCTTTTCATCTGTCTGCCAATTGCGCGCGTGGCGCTGATGCTGGCCATCTTCCTGCGGGAGCGGGATTACGCCTACGTGGCAATTTCAGCGCTCGTGCTGGCGATCATCGGCGCTGGGGTCTTGGCGGGCCTTTGACGAGCACATGAACGCTCTGCATCGCCACTTCGCGGCTCCCGTGATAATCGAAAAGCGGCTTCGTCATGGCATTTGAATTTTTTGAGATCGTTCTGATCGACGGACCCAACGCGCCTGCGGAGGTGCGCGGGAAGCTCGGCTACGTCGCCGGCAAAGGCGGCCCAGACGGGGCGCCAGGCGTCTTTGTCTACGACCTTGAAAAGGTGTGGTGCGTCGAAAATGAGGACTGCACCAGCCAAGGGCGAATCGATCGGGAGGCAGCCGATCATTTCGCCTGGGCGATAGAGCAGGTGCGTCTGGCGCGCATTCGCGATGGACGGCAAGGGGACGACAATGTCGACTAGTGAGGTGATCGCCGACGAATTGGCGAAGGTGGCCCGCTAGGCTCGGAACGCCCAGCTTCGACACGCTGGCCTACCTGATCGAGATGGCGCAGTTCGAGGCGAGGACGCGGTCGTCTGGGTGAGGGCGGTTGTTTTGCCAGCTAGGCTAGACGTTATGGCAGCGCCAGCAATAGTTCGTAAATGATTGATTTTATTGACGGTATGGCGGAGAGGGAGTCCGCTAAATGGCATTGAAAATGCTTCGGAAAATCGGCCTGCGGGCAATCTACCCACAGGCCAGTGTACTGCCCGCCGACCGAAGCCGGCGGGCCGGGGTGGCGTCGGATCAGGCTGCGGCCTTGCGGCGCTGGTCGATCTTGCGCTCCGTCTTGATCACTTCCTTGATGATCTTCTTCACGCTGCCGATCGAGTGGCCGTAAGCAAAGCAGTCCTCGATGCGGACGCGCGCAACTTCCTCATGAAAGACGACAGTCTTGCGGTCGTCGATCTTCGCCATGTACTCGGCGACCATGTGGGCCTCGTCCTGCAGCGCCTCCGCAAGCGTATTCAGGAACTCGTTGACATCTTCATTTCTGGCTCGCGGCTCCAATTGGGTCCATTCGAGCGCGCTCGCCGCCGCGCGCAGTCCATCGTAGAGCGCAGCCAGTTCGAGCGGGCTGTTGTCGGAAACGATCCGCTCGCAGACCTTGCGGAGTGACGGGGTTGAAATAATCTGTGCCTCAGCCTTGCGCATACGGGACCTCCTGTGCGCGGGGTTAGGGCCGTGGCGAGGCTCCACCCTTGCCGCGGCCTGTTATTTTTGGTACTACCTATTTATGGCAAAGTCAATAAAGGTATTACCAAAAAAGAGGGGTCGCCCCGCGACGGGACGCGATCCGGTCACTGCTATTCGGCTGTCCCCTGACTTGCGCCATGCGGTGGACGACTGGGCTGCTGGGCAACCCGACAAGCCTTCCCGGTCGGAAGCTATTCGCCGACTGGTAGAGCTTGGGCTTACCGTGCGGCGCGCCGCGAGGTCGCTCCCCATCGAGAAGCTGACTAGCCAGAACGATACCTGAGCGAAGCCCCTCCGGGGAGCTTCCGCGCGCGTCGGTTGCGCGCTAAGATTTCTCTCCGACGGAGGGGCCGATATGACCGACACAACCTTCACCTGCATGGATTGCGGAGCGCAGGTCACGTTCCCCGCTACCCTGAAGGACGATGACACAATCTCATGCGGCTCCTGCAACCGGGTGTTTGGTACCTTCGCCCAGATCAAAAAAGGCATCCTCGACACGCTGATCGAGAACGCCAACCTACCTCCGTGGATCCGTCGCGAGAGTTGAACAGTCCCGGCGCCCCCAGCGCATCCCGCCGCAGCGGCGCTTCCGCGCGCGTGCGCTCTGCGGTAGCCTCCCGGCAAACGGGAGGGCGATCAATGATCGCAGAGGATGGATGGCTCACAAAGTCGGTGACCGAATCGCCTGCTCATGCGGTGCGGAATACGAGTTTGGGCATGACGGAGAGCGCATCAGGGTGAAAGATGAGGCGCGCTGTCGGTTTTGCAGACAGACATTAACCGCTTGGCCGCAGCAACTCAGATGGAAAGCCGTTAAGCTGCCGAGGGTAACGCCTGAGCGCTGACGATCCTCAAGCCGCCATTCTCACCAGGAAGTCGAACACCGGCGGCGTCATTCGCCTCGGGAATTTTCCTGCCCGCGCGTTGGATAGGTAGACCGAGCAATTCGATGAGCATGTGCGGCCGCGCTTCCCGGTGAACGGCTTCCCGCACCAGTCGCACGCCACCGGCGCCTCCGGCTCGATCGCCTCGGCAAGCCACTGCCGGGCCCGGTGCGCGGCCTTGGCGACCGTGCTGCTGCAGTAGGACGAGCAATAAAGCTGCGTTTTCCGAGAGGGCCGGAACAGCGATTGGCAATGCCCGCAGTTTTGCGGCTCCGCCGCCTCCCGGCGCTGCTGAACGGCGTAGCGCGTGGCGCAGGACTTCGAACAGCACCGCTCGCTCGCATCGCGCGGATGAAATACCTCGCCACAGGCCAAGCAGTTCCGATCCGCAAGCAGATCACCACGCGCGCTCCGGATGCAGCCAGCCGAGCAGTAGACGGCGCCTCGCTTCCGCGGATGAAATTCCTTGCCGCAACACCGGCACGCTACCGCCGGCCGCTTCTTCCGGGCGGTCAGGATTTGCGCCGACTGGCCGATGGCATCGGCCGCCTTGCGCGTCTCGTAGTCGCGATGCTCCAGCGCCATCTTCGCGCACAGCGAAGAGCAGAAGCGCTGCCCGCGCGTGCGGTCCTCGTCGTCGATCGGGCTATGGCACCAGACGCAGTGATCGGGGCCGACGGTGTAAATCCATTGGCCCTCATTCCAGTCCGGCCGACGAACGCCCGCCCGCCGCTCCGCTTCGCCGACGATGCTGGCGGCCTCATGGTCAGCGCGGCCCCATTCGTGCCCGCGGATGCACAGACCGGAGCGCAGGCCGGAGCGCAGCGCAGCTTCATGTTCGAACGGACTGAACCGCCAGTCGCCGAGCATAGGGGCGCAACACCTGCAACACCTGCAACGCTGGGTGCTGCATTCGTTGCAAGCGTTACTCTGCAACACCTGCAACGCCTGCAACAGGCCCCTGTTTGGTATCCCAAATCCATTCCTTGTCGCTCCAATGCCCGGTGGCTAAGCCAAGGTGCGAAAGATCCGAAATGGCCCTGGAGAAGCCCGATCGGACTGTGCTGTTCGCCTTCTTCTCATCGCTCTCCCCGGTGACGTATCGCTTGCGAAATCGGCGCTTGACGGCCTCAAGCTCCACCACCCGCAGACGCGGCCCGTCACCCATGATCGCCTGCGTTACGCCTTCCTCGGCGCACGCCTCGCGGAACGCCTCTCGCATAGCTGTCAGCGGCCGCGGTTCTTTCTTGGTCCGTGCAGCCTTGCTGCTGATCGGCTCGCCCAGTCGAGGGACAACATGCGGCGCGCCGTACACCTCGCCATCATCGTTCACCGCGATTGGCACAAAGGTCAGATCGAATGGAGCGATCGGCCCCTCTGCTTCGCTCCTGTGTTTTGCCAAGCTCAGGGACCGGTTGCTTACCTCTCCTGTGATCTCGTTTCGATCGGCAAGTACCGACAGAACAACGTCGGCACCAGCGCGCCACTGGTGAGCGCCGGTGAGGCCGGTGGTCGCGTCTTTCCCGTAGTGGTGGATTGGCGCAATCAGCGCGCCGGTCGCACTCCCCATGCGTTTGAGCCGCTTGATGGTGGCTGCGGCCTCGGCATTCGGATCGCCCTTGCCTGAGAGGGCAAACGCTGCCGCCACGGTATCGATGAACACCACGCCCAAGCGTACGCCATAGCGGTCGCGCATGGCCACGCTCAGGGCTTGAATGCGCTTGATAAGGTCGTCGACCTCGCGATCCATCGACAGGTTGCCGCTAAATGCGAGACTGGCGATCGGAAGGCTGGGCAGGCTTCTGGCAATGCGCGCGGCGCGAATGCGCGCTCGGATGGTGCCTGCACCCTCCGCTGCAATGATGAGCACACCGACGATTTCGTTCACGCACCGGCCAAAGAACGGCTCGCCAGAGGAAAGACAAATCGACAGGTAGATTTCGAGGAACGTCTTGCCGGCGCCAGACTGGCCGCCAACGAACAATATGCCTTCTGGCTCAAGGGTGCGGTCGATGAGGGCGGTCGGCGGGATGATCTCGTCATCGTCGTCGAAAACGAAGTCGGCGGCCGAAACCTCGGTCTCGCGAACGCTCTCGGTATAGCGAGGACGCTCCGGCCTTGCGCGCTTCGACCCCCATGCGCCTGTGGCGAAATCTTTGATGAAGCGCTTCATCCCGACGCTGGGGAAGCGCGCAAAACAGACCTCGCCGTTCACGCTGGTGATGACGCCATCACCGTGCGAAGGATGCGAAATGGTTTGGCCGACGTGGATTTCTGTCACTGCCACGACGATCAACCATCTTCGACAACAGAAAACTTGCCGCACCAGTCACAGGATTGAATGATGGGCCATGCGCCATAGCCAGGGCTGGCGCTGCCATCGGCATCCCCATAGCCGACATATTTCGGAGGATCGTGCCTGCATTCGCCATAGATGAACCCAAGGTCTGGGTGCACATTGGGCGGATCGCGGTTAACGCATTCGCTGTGAAAGAAGCGGCACGCGCCGCATTCCGCCTTCATCGGTCTGCCCCGAAGGTCGCGTCGCGATACCAGACGGCAATGACGGTCACATTCTCCAGGTCATCGTGATGGCCGACCGATGCGTCCGACTGCGTGACAAACTGGACCGGCGAATAACTCTCGCGAGCGAGGAAGGCGTTGATCTCGTCCTCGGCGCGCTGGCGCATCGTGTCGGAGTAGCCGACGTTGTGGAAAGTGAAGAGCTTCACCTTGAGCATCACGCCGCCCTCTGATCGCGCTCGGCGATGCGCGCTTCGATCCAGGCGTCGATCTCGCTCTCGACCCATGCAACCGACTTCGCGCCCAGAACGACAGGCTTGGGGAAGGTGCCCTGGTTCATGCCATCGTAGATGGCAGATCGCTTGCGGGCGGTTTTCTCAATTACCTTTGGTAGCTTAATTAGGCGCTTCATCGCATTGCTCCGAACCGGCAGCACATGCTGCAACCGTTTTCGGAAAATGCCGGACGACTCTGTGAGCAGATACCCACAGGACCAAAAATAGATTGGGTGGGATTTATCGGTCCTGTTTAACGCCTCTCACGGACCAGTTCCCTTTGCCATTCAATATCTTGTCGACCGTGGACGGGTCAGCGCCTCGATCCGCCGCGAACCTCTCGATTAGCGCCAATCGCTCGCCGCGGATACGAAGCTTGCGCTTGCGCCGACGCTTCATCTCTTTACGATAATCGTCTGCGGCAAGGATGGCGGGCGTTTTGCTTAACTCTCGCTCCAGCCAGTCTTTGTCTTCCAAGGCCCTCCGCCCCGGCCTCAGTTTGTAAAAACCATCAAGGTATTGGGCGATTAATATTCGATCTTCACTGGAAAGATCATAGTCAGGATCACGCAGTATCCACGAAAGGTAACTGATAGCCTTCTTCGTGCTGGCAAGCCAGATTGCCCTTTCGATCTCTGTGTCGCCGGGCGCGGTGATCCAGATAATGTGCTTCGCGAGATCTTCGCGCATCACTTCGCTCCCTCGCAATACGTTGCCCAGTCCGCCATGAGCGTACGCCGCTTTTCGAACAGATCGCCCCGGCGGTAGGCCGCCTCGACCTTGCTCTCGACAACGTGCGCGAGCGCGGCCTCGGCGATCTCGCCGGCGTAGTCGGTCTCTTCGGCCGTCCAGTCCCGGAAGGTCGATCGGAAGCCGTGCGCGGTGAGGTCGCCGCGCTTCATCCGCCGCAACATCATGAGCAACGCCATGTTGCTGAGTGGCCGGCCGGAGCGCTCGCCGGGGAAGAGTAGGTCACTGTCGACGCGCGGCAGCTTCGCAAGCAGGTTCACTGCCTGGTCCGGCAGCGGCACCCGATGCTCCCGGTGCGCCTTCATGCGGCTGGCCGGCACAGTCCAGACGTCGCACTCGATCTCCGACCAGCGCGCGCCGAGCACCTCGCCCGTGCGGCCGGCCGTCAGGATCAGAAACTCGAGGGCGCGAGCCGCGATGCCCTCACGCTCGCGCAGGGCGACCATGAAGGCTGGCATGTCGGCGTAGGGCAGGGCGGCGTGGTGCTCGACGCGGCGCACCTTCCGGCGGTTCGGCAGCAGCTTGTCGAGATGGCCGCGCCAGCGCGCCGGATTCTCACCCTCGCGGTAGCCGCGGACCTTTGCCCAATCGAGGATCGATTCGACCCGGCCGCGAACGCGGCTCGCGGTCTCCGGCTTCTCGGTCCAGATTGGCTCCAGCGCCTTGATGACGAGCCCGGTGTCCACCGCCGCCACCGGCAGGGCGCCGAAGGCCGGATAGGCGTAGGCGGTCAGGGTGGAGGTCCATTGCTTCCGATGGACCGGGTTGCGCCATGCCGCCTCATGGCTGGCGATGTAGCGCTCGGCGCAGTCCTTGAAGGTGACCGCCTTGGCGGCGTCGAGCGCCGCCTGCGCGCGCCGGGCGTTCCGCGCCTCCATCGGGTCGATCCCGTCCAGAAGCAGCCTGCGGGCCTCCCTGGCGCGCTCGCGGGCCTCGGCAAGCGTCAGGAGGTCGGTCGGGCCGAGCCCCATGTGCCGCTGCCTGCCGCCCCGCTGGTAGCGGAAAATCCACGATCGACCCGAATCGCCGGTGATCTGCAGGTAGACGCCGTCCCCGACGGCGTGCCGGCCGGGCGTTTTGATCTTCGAAACCGCGAGGGCGGTAAGGGGGGATTTGACAGCCATTGCCCACAGCCATGCCTACAATGTTGGCGTGGATTGTACCGGACCCGTGCGGAATAGCAAGGATCAAGGGCTTGCGGAAAAGCCCGGTTTTGCTGGCGTTTTCGGAAGAATGCGGAAGGTCTAGGAATAGGTTCTGGCGGAGAGGGAGGGATTCGAACCCCCGATACGGTTGCCCGTATGCCGCATTTCGAGTGCGGTGCTTTCAACCACTCAGCCACCTCTCCAAGCCTCTGAGCAAGTTCCTGAGATAGCGTGCAAATCGGCGATGTGAAAGGGCTGGTTGAGAGGCCCGCTTCTGCCGTTGCTGCCGGATCGGCTCAGACGCGCCTCTTTAGGGCATCCGGCCGAGCCGCGTCAACGACCAGCGCACGGTTCCGGGCCGCATTTCCAGAGGATGGGAGCCCGTTGTGGCGCGGAGCGACAGACCCGGCATTGCGACGGCAATGCTGATAAGCGGGAAGGCTCCGCGAGAGCACGCCGCGAACATTCGGAGAGAGCGATGAATTCCGCACAAGGCCATTCCGCACAAGGCCCGGCCCCCATCCTCGTTTACGTCACCTATCCCTCGCTGGCCGAAGCGGAGCGGGCGGGCCGCGCGATCGTCGAACGCCGGCTGGCGGCCTGCGTGAACATCCTGCCCGGCATGGTGTCGCATTACTGGTGGCAGGGTCGGCTGGAGCGTGGCGAGGAGGTGGTCGCGATCTTCAAGACGCGCGCGCCGCTTGGCGAACAGGTCGCGGCCGCCGTGCGGGAGACCCACTCTTACGCGACGCCGGCAATCCTGTTCATGCCGGTCGAAGGCGGCGATGCGGACTATCTCGCCTGGATCGCCGCGGAGACCAAGGACGCGATGACCTGACGCGCTCCGGATTTTTTCTCGCCGCGCATGAACCTGCCGGCCCCGCCACGCCACCAATCTGCGAACGAGGCGTCACGAGGCCCACGGTTCGGCCCGGCATTGAATGACAGCGCGAGGTCGGGACGAATCGCAGGCGAGGGGCCGGCTTCCGGGCCGGCCCCTCAGCACATCCACAACGGCACGGGCTCAGATGCGGCGGCTGTCATAGGCCCAGTGCAGCAACGCCTGACGCTGCCGCTTGCGGCAGAAGACATCGCCCGGCTCGCAATGCTTCTCGATCTGCCGCACGTGGCGGCGCATCTGCCGCCAGCGTTTGATCTGGCGTTCGTCCTCGCTGGGCAGCCGCCGGCCCATGTAGTAGCGGCAGTACCACTGGAACCAGCCGCGCGGATCATCCTCACAAATCCAGCCTTTGGCCTTCCAGACCGAAAGCGGTTGGCTCGCATCGATGCCGAAGAAGTTGAGATCGGGATCGCGCTTCGCCGGCGAGAGTTTTGCGCGCGTGAACCAGTTCGCGGGGAATTCGTCGCGGCAGTCGGTCATGTATTTGCCGCCGAACACGCCAAGGCGCAGCATTTCGGCGGGCGTCAGTTCCGGGCGGAATTCGGGATCGAAATTGCGCCCGGCAGGTTCGGTAAGTTCGTAGCGATAGCCCCGCTGCATCCGGTCGTTGACGGTGATGATGCGTCTGCGCATGCGCGGCGGCTCGGCGCTGGGCTCAGTCGCTGAGCCGTTTACGCAGGTCCGCGAAGGTGCGGCCCGCGATACGGCCGAACCGCTCGGCCGAAGTCTCGCTCGGTTCGCCGCGCTTCTCGGCCTCGAACTGTTCGAGCCAGGCGCGCAGGCGCCCGCGCTCGTCGGCCGAAAGATTGGCGATCGCCTGCTGGATTTCTTCGCGGGTCATGCCGGAAACAGTAGCGCCGCGGCGCATCTTAGGCAAAGCGGACGCGTGAACGCGCCGCTCTAGGCAGCTACGCGGCGCGCTTCCGGACGCGCGGCTTGGCCGGCGCACGCTTCGCCGCCTTGGCAGGCGTAATGTCGACGGCGAGGGTGCTGGCGAGGATCTCGCGCTCGGCGGTGAGCCAGTGCGCATCGGCCGCACCGTGGCGGCAGCCTTCGGCCAGCCAGAGGTGATAGGCGCGCTCGCGGATGACGTGATCGAGGGTGTCCATGGAGGCCTCCTGAAGGTGCAGGTCGAGGAACCTCCAGAGAGCGGCCGGCATGGTTAATCGCCAGTTAACGGACCTGCGGAAGATG
>Ga0182739_1002844_pt1 | contig 15737 bp, 18 predicted proteins | sample eDN5th30CBELigBY_FD_128873 | JGI IMG/M metagenome (GOLD analysis project Ga0182739, IMG submission 128873) | Enriched backyard soil microbial communities from Emeryville, California, USA - eDNA 5th pass 30_C BE-Lig BY (version 2) (version 2) | ecosystem: Environmental > Terrestrial > Soil >... | reverse complement strand
CTCCGCGCCTGCGGCGCTCCGGTCGAGATGACGAGAAGACTATTTCCCGCCGCGTTCTTCGCGCCACAGGTCGAGCTTCTCCTGGATCGGGCGATCGGAGAAGGAGAAGAGGACGGCGTCGCTGTCGGCGCGATGCTCGACCCGGGCCCAGCTCGGCACGACGAAATGGTCGCGCTTCTTCCAGCGCATCACCGTGTCGCCGATCCGGCTCTCGCCTTCACCCTCGACGACCGAGAACACCGTGCCGTCGGTGCTGCGATAGGGCGCCGTCGCAAAGCCCTTCGGCAGGAGCTGCATGAAGGTGCCCATGGTGGCGATCGGCGCGCCGCCGTTCGCCGGATTGACGTAGCGCAGCTTGTAGCCGTGGCAGGGATCGGGCGCGCCGGCGCGGGCCAGCCCGTCGAGCGCCTCGCGCGTGCGCGCATAGGGATAATTGAAGATCGGCGAGGTCTGCCGCGACGGCTTCCAGTCCACCGGCAGGAGACCGCTCGCGAACTTCGCGTCGGAGGTGCCCTGCGGCGTCGTCACGACCTGCTCGTCGGTTTCGCCGGTCTCGGCGAAGCCCGCGTTGAACATCGCCACGAGCGGGATGTCGAGCCCGTCCAGCCACACCATCGGCTGCGACGAATCGTTGCCGTGATCGTGCCAGGTCCAGGTCGGCGTGATGACGAAGTCGCCCTCGTGCATGATCGTGCGCTCGCCATCGACCGCCGTGTAGGCGCCCGCGCCTTCGACGATGAAGCGCAGGGCCGACTGGGTATGGCGATGGCTGGGGGCCACCTCGCCCGGCAGGATCAGCTGCAGGCCGGCATAGAGCGTGGGGGTGATGCAGGCGCTGCCCGTCATGGCCGGATTCTCGAGGATCAGCACCCGCCGCACCGCTTCCCTGGCCGTGATCAGGGAGCCCGACTCCATCAGGAACGGCCGCACCTTGTCGTAGTCCCAGTGCGCGGCCTGGTACTTTGGCGCCGGCCGGGGCGGCACGAGCTGGTGCAGCGATTCCCAGAGCGGCGCCATCGAAAGCCCGCCGATGCGCTCGTAGAAGTCGCGCCGCGCGTTGTTTCCCGTGGTCGGCGAGGACACTGAATGCCTATTCGGCGGCGCGCAGCATCGGTGCGGCCCGTGCCGCCATGCGTTCGCGGCAGGCGGCCGCGAAGGCATCGAAGAGCTTCATCGAGACCGGGTTCTCGAGCGCCTTGTATTCGGGATGCCACTGCAGCGCGAGCACGAAGCCCGGTGCGTCGGGCACGCTCAGCGCCTCGACCTGCCCGTCCTCGCAGCAGGTCGCCTCGACCCGTGCGCGGGGCGCCAGGACGTCGACGCCCTGGCCGTGCAGCGAATTCACCTTCACGCGGCGGGTGGCCAGCAGGCTCTGCAGCATCCCGCCCTCGGCGATATCGATGTCGTGTGCCGGCGCGTAGTTCACATCCATGTCGGGCGACTTGGGTGAGCGGTGATCGCGCCGTCCCTCGACCTCGTGCACATGCTGGTGCAGCGAGCCGCCCAGCGCGACATTGACCTCCTGCAGGCCGCGGCAGATTGCGAACAGCGGCACGCCGCGGTCGATCGTGTGCCGGATCAGCGGCAGGGTCGTCGAATCGCGGGCGGGGTCGTGCTGCGTGCCCTCGCGGCTCTCCTTGCCATAGTGATGCGGCTCGACATTGGACGGGCTGCCGGTCAGCAGCACGCCGTCGAGACTGTCGAGCAGCCGGTCCATGGCCTCGATGAATCCGGGTTCGTCGTCGAATTCCGGGCCGATGGCGGGGATCAGGACGGGCAGGCCGCCGACGGCGCGCAGCGCTGCCTGGACATACTTCTCGCCGACCGTGTGATGCCAGCCGCCTCGTCCGTTCTCCTTGAGACAGGCGGAAACACCGATCAGGGGGCGTGAAGAACTGCGAGTCATTGGCTGCCGGGACGTGCAAATAGCGGGAGAGGTATTTTCACCGCTGCCCCGTGTCTTGGCAATCGGCCCGCGCTCGCTCCTGGCCGCTGCTTGTGCAGTGCAGCCCTGCATGGTACCGCCGCGCCGCAGCAAACTTTTGTCCAAGACGATTGGAAGAGCGCCATGACGACCACCCCTCCGCCGTCCGCCCCGCCCGCCGGCACGACTGCCCAGGCCGGCCCCGCCGCCCCCCTTACGATGCACGGCCAGTACATCAAGGATTTCAGCTTCGAGAATCCGCGCGCGCCGCAGAGCCTGATCGAGCAGACGCAGCCGCAGCTCACGCTGAACGTGCAGGTCGCCAATCGTCAGTTCGACGCCAAGACCTTCGAAGTGTCGCTCACCATCGAGGCCTCCGCGCATACGCCGGAGAAAGAGCCGCTGTTCATGCTCGAACTGGTCTATGGCGGCACCGTCACCCTGGGTGAGATCCCGCAGGAGGCTTTCGGCCCGATGCTCTTCATCGAGACGCCGCGCCTGCTCTTCCCGTTCGCGCGCGCCATCGTGGCCAACGCCACGCGCGAGGCGGGCTTTCCGCCGCTCAACATCGCACCGGTCGACTTCGTGGCACTCTACCGCCAGCAGCTCGAGGCCAATGGCGGCCAGGCGCCCGGCATGCCCGCCGGTCCGGTCGGTCACGCCTAAGCGTCGGCCTTCAGCCAGAGAGGATCGCTGATCTTCTTCAGGAACTCGGCATGTGCGACGAGCTCGGCAGGGCTCGCCGCATGCGGCCGGGGCGGCCGGATGGGCCGGCTCTGGTCCATGAGGCCTTGCACACCCGCCGCGACCATCTCTGGCGCCAGACCGAGGTCGCGCTGCCGGCCACCGCTCAGCTCCAGATAGACTTCCGCCAGAAGCTCCGAATCGAGCAGAGCGCCATGCTTTGTGCGCTTGGCGTTGTCGATCCCGAATCGATCGCATAGCGCGTCCAGGCTGGCGCGCTGGCCGGGAAACTTGCGGCGCGCCATCGTGACGGTGTCGATATAATCGTTCGCCAGCTTGGGCTTGCCGACGCGCGCGAGTTCGGCGTTCAGGAAGCCCAGATCGAACTGTGCGTTGTGGATGACGAGCTGGGCATCCCCCAGGAACTCCAGCAGCTCCTCGACCTTGTCAGCGAACAGCGGTTTGTCGGCCAGGAATTCGTCGGAGAGGCCGTGTACTTCCTGCGCCCCGGCCGGCATCGGCATCTCGGGATTCAGATAGAGCTGCAGCGAGCGGCCGGTGGCCACGAGGTTCACCAGCTCGATGCAGCCGATCTCGACCACGCGGTTGCCGGAGAGCGGATCGAGGCCGGTGGTCTCGGTATCGAGGACGACTTCACGCATCCCGCTCTTGTAGCCTGATTGGCCGCCTACTTGCGACGCGCGCGGGCGAGACGGGCTGTGAATTTCTCCCGCCACGGATTGGGCGGCCAGAACTGTCCGCGCAGGCCGCGCAACTCGGCCACGGCCTCGCGAAGGGCGGCCCGCGTCGGTGCGAGGCCCATGCCGGTCGGGATCACGATGCTGGCCTTGCGCCGCTTCAGCGCGTCCGGCACCTGCTGGCGCAGGATGCCTTCGAACTTCTCGGCGGTCATGCCGGGCCGCGCCATGACGCGCCGGCGCTGCAGGAAGGCCGGCGCGCTGACGACGAGAGTGGCGTCGACGCGACGCTCGCCCATCCCCTCGAACAGCAGCGGGATGTCGAGCACGACCAGCGTCTCGCCTGCCAGCGCGGCGCGCCGCAGGAAGGCGCGCTGCATGCGGTGGACGAGCGGATGCACGATCGCCTCCAGTCGCCGCAGCGCTTCCTTGTTGCCGAAGACGCGGGCGCCCAGCGCCTGACGGTCGAGCACGCCCGCGTTCACGACCCCGGGAAACGCCGCCTCGATGCCGGGCAGCGCCGCGCCGCCCGGCGCTTGCAACGCATGGACGGCAGCATCGGCGTCGTACACGGGCACACCCATCTCCCGCAGCATTTTCGCTGCGGTCGATTTTCCCATGCCGATCGAGCCGGTCAGTCCGACGATGACCATTTAGGGTCTTCCCGTTTCACGTTTCCCCCTCACCTCATCCTGAGGAGGCCCGAAGGGCCGTCTCGAAGGATGGGCAACAGACGTGGTGCTCGTGCCCACCCTTCGAGACGCGCTCCTTGCGGAGCGCTCCTCAGGGTGAGGCCATTTTTGAAAGGCCGATGCGACTCTTTCCTGATTGGAGGGACTTTTAGGGGACCAGGACGGTCTGGCCGGTGGTCTTGCGGCTCTCCAGGTCGATATGCGCCTGCGCGGCCTCGGCCAGCGGATAGTGCTGGTCGATCGAAATCTTCACCTTGCCGCTCTTCACCATCTTGAACAGCGACCGGGCGCTGGCCTCGAGGTCGGCGCGCGTGGCGGTGTAGGCGGCGAGGCTGGGACGCGTGACATAGAGCGAGCCCTTGGCGTTGAGGATTCCGATCGGCACCGGCGCGACGGCACCCGAGGCATTGCCGAAGGAGACCATCAGACCGCGCGGCTGCAGGCAGTCGAGCGAGGCCGCCCAGGTGTCCTTGCCGACGCCGTCGAACACCACGGGCACGCCCTTGTTCTTGGTGATCTTCTTCACCTCGGCCACGATGTCCTGCTTGGTATAGTCGATCACCCACTTGTAGCCGTTCTTCTTGGCGAGGGCGGCCTTCTCGGGCGAAGAGGTCGTGCCGATCACCTTGTAGCCGCGCGCCTTGGCCCACTGGCCGAACAGCAGGCCGACACCGCCGGCGGCGGCATGGAACAGGATCGTATCGCCCTTCTTCAGCCACGCCTTGGCGGTCCGGTCGACGAGATACTCCGTCGTCATGCCCTTGAGCATGATGGCAGCAGCCTGCTCGTCGCTCACGCCCGCCGGCACCTTCACCAGCTGGTCGACGCCCATCAGGCGCTCCTGGCAGTAGGCACCCAGCACGCCGCAATAGGCGACGCGGTCGCCCTTCTTGAAACCCTTCACCCGGGCGCCGACCTCGACGATCACGCCGGCGGCCTCACGGCCGACCGCGTTGGGCAGGGGCGTCTGATACAGGCCGGAGCGGGTGTAGACGTCGATGAAGTTCAGGCCGATCGCCGTGTGACGCAGTTTGACCTGGCCGGGACCGGGCTTGCCGACCTCGACGTCCTCGAACTGCATCTTCTCCGGGCCGCCGTTCTCGTGAATCAGAATGGACTTGGACATCTCGAATTTCTCCCCTTGCCGCGGCGACCGAGGAACGTCGCCTGCTTGCGTGCGTCGAGTATAGTGACCGGCTTTTCATGCGCCAGCCCGGCGCGGCTTTCGACAGGAGAGTTTATGCGCGGGAAGGTCTTTCTCGAACGTCGACAGCTTCTGGTCGGGACCGCTGCCGCGCTGGCCGCTCCCGCCGTGGCGCGCGCCCAGCAGATCCTGCGCAGCAGCAAGGCTTCCTACAGCCTGAGGATGCTCACACTCGATCTCGAACAGCCTTGGGGCATGGCCTTCCTGCCCGACGGCCGCCTGCTGATCACGGAGCGGCCGGGGCGTCTGCGGATCTTCGCCAATGGCCGGCTGGAGCGAGCGCCGGTCGGCGGCCTGCCGAAGGTCTATGCGCGCGGCCAGGGCGGGCTGCTCGACATTTGTCTGCATCCCGACTTCGCCCGGAACGCCCAGCTCTATCTGACCTATTCGGGCGAAGGCGACGGAGGCGCCGCGACGGTGCTGGCGCGGGCCGAGTTCCGAAACAACGCCCTGGTCGGCGTGCAGCGGATCTTCGAGGCCCTGCCCCGCACGTCCGGTGGTCTACATTTCGGCTCGCGTGTCGTCTTCGACGGGGCGGGATTCCTCTACGTGACCTGCGGTGAGCGCTACCAGATGCAGCGCGCGCAGAACCTCGCCGATCTCGGCGGCAAGGTCGTGCGGCTGCGCGACGACGGCACGGTCCCGGCGGACAATCCCTTCATCGGCCGCGAGGGCGCGCGGCCGGAGATCTTCAGCTATGGCCATCGCAATCCGCAGGGCATGGCGATGCATCCCGGTACCGGCCGCATCTGGCTGGTCGAGCACGGGCCGCGTGGCGGCGACGAACTCAACCTGCTGAAGGCCGGCGCCAACTACGGCTGGCCGCGGGCAACCCATGGCATCGACTATAGCGGTTCGACGATCAGCCAGAACAAGAGCCTGCCCGGGATGGAGGATCCGGTGCGCGTCTGGGTCCCCTCGATCTCGCCGAGCGGTCTCGCCTTCTACACCGGGGATCGCTTCCCCGGCTGGAAGGGCTCGGTCTTCACCGGCGCCCTGTCCGACAACGCGCTGTTCCGCATCGAGCTCGACGGCGACCGCTATGTCGGGGAAGAGCGGTTGCTCGTCGACCTGCTTCCCTATATCCGCGACGTTCGTCAGGGGCCGGACGGCCTCCTCTACATCGTCACCCACACCGACAGTGGGGGACTCTATCGCCTGGAGCCTGCGTAGCGGCCATGCTGATCCTCGCCTCCGCCAGCGTTTCGCGTCGCCAGATGCTGCAGAATGCCGGCCTCGACTTTTCGGTCGAAACGTCCGGCGTCGACGAGGACGAGGTGAAGCTCAGCCTGTCCGCTGAAAAAGCGACGCCACGGGACATCGCGGAGACGCTGGCCGAGCTCAAGGCGCAACGCGTCTCCAAGCGCCATCCCGAGGCGCTGGTGATCGGCGCGGATTCGACGCTGGCCTGCAACGGCCGCCTGTTCGACAAGCCCCCGACGATGGAAGCGGCGCGCAAACAGCTTCAGGCGCTGGCCGGTCAGACCCACGAGCTGCATTCCTCGGTCGTGGTGGCGAGAGGCGGCGTGCGGCTGTGGCATTGCAACGACAGCGCACGGCTCACCATGCGGCCGCTGCCCGATCGGTTCCTCGACGCCTATCTCGCGCGTGCCGGGGAAGTGGTGACCGGTTCGGTCGGCGCCTACCAGCTCGAAGGGGTGGGCGCGCATCTCTTCACCAAGGTCGAAGGCGACTACTTCACCATCCTCGGCCTGCCGCTGTTGCCGCTGCTTTCGTTTCTCGCCGGCCATGGCATCGGACTGGAGACAGCCTCATGAGCGCTTACGACACCCTGCTCGCCGAGGCCGCGGGCCGGCCCTTCGCCGCCATCGTCGGCTGGCCGGTCCAGCATTCGCGCTCGCCGGCGCTGCATGGTTTCTGGCTGAAACAGCATCATGTCGACGGCCATTACGGCCGGCTGCCCGTGAAGCCCGAGCGCGCCGCGCTGGAGGAGCTGGTTGCTTTCCTGAAGAAGACGCCCAACGCGCGCGGCTGCAACCTCACCCTGCCGCACAAGGTCGAGATCCTGCCGCTGCTCGATCGCATCGACCCCGTCGCGCGGCGGATCGGCGCCGTGAACACCATCGTGAAGCAGCCCGACGGCACGCTGGAGGGGCGCAACACCGACGGGTTCGGCTTCCTCGAGGCCCTGAAGTACAACGCACCACACTGGATGCCCGACGCCGGGCCGGTCGTGGTGCTGGGCGCCGGCGGAGCCGCCCGCGCGATCGTCGCGAGCCTGATCGATGTCGGCGTGCCCGAACTGCGGCTGGTCAACCGGACACGCGAGACCGCGATCGATCTGGCCGTCGCGCTTACTCCACCGGGCGGGCAGCGCATCGTGGTCGGCTCGTGGGACGAGCGATCCGAGCTGCTGCAAGGCGCGACCCTGCTGGTCAACACGACGTCCCTCGGGATGATGGATCAGCCCGCTCTCGACATCGACCTGGCGAAACTGCCGCACACCGCGGCGGTCTACGATATCGTCTACGTGCCGCTGGAAACCTACCTGCTGGCCGCCGCCCGTTCCCGCGGCAATCGCTGCATCGACGGATTGGGCATGTTGCTGCACCAGGGCCGCCCCGGCTTCGAGGCGTGGTTCGGGCCCAGGGTCGACGTCTCGGCGGCACAGCGCCATGCAGTCGCCGCCGATCTCGGGGCCTGATCCATGGACGAGAGCAACCCGCCAGCATCCGATCCACCAGCCGGCTACGAGCCGCTGTTCCGCACCAGCCCGTTCCTCGACCATAACGGGCCGTTCTTCTATCGCGAGAACGGCGACGGCACCTTCGTGGTCGGCCTGCGCATCCAGCCCAAGCACGCCAATGCGCGCGGCGTCGCCCATGGCGGCATCCTCATGACCCTGTGCGACATCTCGCTGGGCTATCGCACGACGCGCAGCCAGACGCCCTCGCCGCTGATCGTGACCGCCAGCGTGAAGACCGACTTCGCCGGTTCGGCGAAGATCGGCGACTGGGTCGAGGCCCATGTCGACGTTCAGAAGGTCGGCGGACGGCTGGCCTTCGCCAACTGCTACCTGAAGGTCGGCGAGGAGCGCATCGTTCATGCGAGCGCGGTGTTCGCCAGGACGGGCGACCGCCCTTGAAGCTCGTTCTGACGGCGTTCCTGCCGTTTGCCTTCGGCTATTTCCTGAGCTTCCTGTTCCGCTCGCTCAATGCCGTGGTCGCGCCCGCGCTGCGCAGCGAACTCGGCCTCGACGAGGCCGCCATCGGCGTCGTGACGTCGATGTATCTGGCAGCCTTCACGGTGGCCCAGCTTCCGGCCGGCGTGGCCCTCGATCGCTTCGGTCCGCGCCGCGTGGCGCCCGTCATGCTGCTGGCGACCGCGCTGGGGGCCGTCATCTTCGCGCTCGGCCAGGACGTCGTCATGCTGAGCATCGGCCGCGCCCTGATCGGCCTTGGCCTGTCGGTGGCGCTGATGTGCGGCTTCAAGGCCAACGTCCTCTACTGGCCGATCGGCCGCCTGCCGCTGGTCAACGCGGTCATGATGACGTTCGGCGGGCTGGGCGCCGCGATGGCCACACGCCCGGTGCAGTGGCTGCTGGTCGACTTCGACTGGCGGGAGGTCTTCCTGGGTCTCGCCGCGATCACCGTCGCCGTGGCCATCTACCAGCTGCTTGCCGCTCCCCGCTACGAACGCGGCGGCAAGGGCCGGCTGGCCGACGAACTGAGCGGTCTGATGGGCGTGCTGCGCACGCCGCTTTTCTGGAAGGCGGGACTGGCGCCGACATTCTCCCTCGGTGTGTGGGTCTGCTATGCGAGCTTCTGGGCCGCAGGCTGGCTGCGCGACGTCGCGCATCTCGATGAGCCCTCGGTCGGCGTCGCGCTGTTCGTGCTCTCGATCGCCATCGTGCCAGGCTATTTCTTCAGCGGCATGATCGTCGACCTGCTGCACCGGCGCGGCATACGCGGCGGCCGGGTGCTGCTGGTCTACGGGATGCTGTTCCTCGCGATCCACGTGCCCATCGCGCTCAATGTCACGGCCGCGCCGAAGCTGCTGTGGTTCGCCTATGTGATGTTCGGCGGCATGTCGGTGGTCTGCTATGCGCTGGTGACGCGCGCCTTCGCGCCTGAGCTGGCCGGCCGGGTCAACACGACGCTGAACCTCATCTGCATGCTGATCGCGTTCGTGGTGCAGGCGGCGATCGGGCCGGCGCTGGCCTGGATGGAGGCCGCGCACGGCCTGTCGCGCCCCGGGGCGCATCAGGTCGTGACGGTCGCCCTGCTGGTGATGCAGGCGTTGATCTGGCTGTGGTTTGCGTCGAGCCGGGAGGCTCGGGATCTGCCTTAGAAAAGCGAAGAGCGCCGACAAGCGGCGCTCTTTTGAGTTCTTGTCTTTCTGAGCCGTGTGGGTCGGCGCTGTTTACAGCGCCTGACTCGCGCTTGGTTACAAGCGCTGCCGCCCACCCGCGCCACAGCAGCTTTGCCCTGCAGGGCAAAGCTGCGAGAAGGCGCGTTACTGATTCATCGACCCGAAGAAATCCTGGTTGGTCTTCGAGGTGCGGAGCTTGTCGAGCAGGAACTCGATCGCATCGACGGCGCCCATCGGCATGAGGATGCGGCGCAGCACCCACATCTTGGAGAGCGTCGCACGGTCGACCAGCAGCTCTTCCTTGCGGGTGCCCGACTTGGTGATGTCGATCGCCGGGAAGGTGCGCTTGTCGGAGACCTTGCGGTCGAGGATGATTTCCGAGTTACCGGTGCCCTTGAACTCTTCGAAGATGACTTCGTCCATGCGGGAGCCGGTATCGATCAGGGCGGTCGCGATGATGGTCAGCGAGCCGCCTTCCTCGATGTTGCGGGCGGCACCGAAGAAGCGCTTCGGACGCTGCAGGGCATTGGCGTCGACACCGCCGGTCAGCACCTTGCCGGAGCTCGGCACGACGGTGTTGTAGGCACGCCCCAGACGGGTGATCGAATCGAGCAGGATCACCACGTCCTTCTTGTGCTCGACCAGGCGCTTGGCCTTCTCGATCACCATTTCGGCGACGGCGACGTGGCGGCTGGCCGGCTCGTCGAAGGTCGAGCTCACGACCTCGCCCTTCACGGTGCGCTGCATGTCGGTCACTTCCTCGGGGCGCTCGTCGACGAGCAGCACCATGAGGAAGACCTCGGGATTGTTGGCGGTGATGGCGTGCGCGATGTTCTGCAGCAGCACCGTCTTGCCGGTGCGCGGCGGCGACACGATCAGGGCGCGCTGGCCCTTGCCGATCGGCGCGATCAGGTCGATCACGCGGGTCGAGATGTCGAGCTGCTGCTGCGGCGTCGTGCCGGCCTTCTTGGTCAGCGTGCCGGTACGACGCGCGCCGACCCGTCCCGAGGAGGTCGCCTTCGCCCCCCCGATGGCTTCCTCGGTGATGGCCGGGGCCATGGCGGCCGCTCCACCGTCGAGCTCGAGCTTCAGCTTCTCATCGGGATAGAGCGGCGTCAGCGAGTCGAAGTTGATGCGATGACGCAGCGAGTCGGGATCGTCGAAGTTGATCTTGTTGATCTGCACCATGGCGAAGTAGCGCTCGCCGTCCTTGGGTGCGCGGATCTCGCCCTCGACGGTGTCGCCGGTGCGCAGGCCGAACTTACGGACCTGCTGGGGGCTGACATAGATGTCGTCGGCGCCGGGCAGGTAGTTGGCTTCCATCGAGCGCAGATAGCCGAAGCCGTCGGGGATCACCTCGATGGTGCCGACGCCGAAGATCGCCTGGTCGGCGGCGGCCAGCTTCTGGAGGATGGCGAACATCAGCTCCTGGCGACGCATCATCGCCGCACCCTCCACGCCCTGCTCTTCGGCAAAGGCCAGGAGTTCGGGAGGCTTCTTCTTTTTGAGGTCTTGGAGATTCATGGGTCTTCAGTCTTCTGGGGAATGATGCACGCGCTTGCAGCGACCGGGGCGGTCGAAGTCTGAGATAGCGCCATGTCGTACGGGACGGGCCCCTTCGAGTTTCCGCCGGGGAGGCGGCACCAAGGGCCCTGTGCGGCTTTTCTATAGGGGCCGTCGCCACCCCTGTAAAGACGCCTCAGTCGCGGCGGGGCGCCGCGTGCGGGTCCACAGGCCGATGCTCGGTGCCGGCACCGGGCGTCAGGAACATCAGCCGGCCGGGCTCCTTCACGAGTCCGCGGTGCCAGACGCCACGCGGGACGATGAAGGTCTCCCCGGCGTTCAGCCGTACCCGCTGCTCACCCTCGGACTCATCCAGGAGCAGCTCCATTTCGCCCGACAGGAGGGTCAGGATCTCGTCGCCCGCCGGGTGGCGCTCCCAATGGTCCCAGTCCCTACCCTGGTCGCTCGCGCCCATCAGCCGGCCCTCGCCGAGGTCGCAACGCTCCCCGATGCCTGCCCAGAAGCGCTCGCCGCCTTCCAGGGTTCGGGCGCTGTCGTCCGCCTTCAAGTGGATGTAGGTCCCATCGAGGGTGAACGCGCGCCCCATCGCTCCCTCCGGCTACTCGCCCTCGGCCAGCATCTCGGCGTAGCGGAAGATCTCGGTATGGTCGGCGCCCTTGCCCAGCTTGCCGTCGGCCGCCGTCCAGTAGGCCACGGCCTGCTGAAGGCCCGGTACGTTGACCTTGAGATGATTGGCGACGTCACCCGCGGTGCGCAGGTCCTTGGCCATCAGCGCGGTCGTGAAGCCGGCCGCGAAAGTGCGCGACACGACGAACTGGCGGCCCTTTACCTCGGTGGCGTTGCTCTTGCCGGTCGAGCTGTTGAAGACGTCGACCATCGTTCCGGGATCGAGCCCGAACGATTCGCCCACGACCAGGGCCTCGCACATCGCGACCAGGCCGGCGGCCGAAAGATAGTTGTTCAGGGCCTTCAGCGCATGACCGGCGCCGGCGGGACCGCAGAGCGTGATGGTCTTGCCCATGGCGCCGAAGACGGGCCGCGCCCGTTCGAGATCGGCGGCCGCGCCGCCCACCATGATGCTGAGCGAACCGTCGATCGCGCGCTTCACGCCACCGGAAACCGGCGCATCGAGCAGCGCCACGCCGCGGCCCGCGAGATCCCTGGCGAGCTTCTGGGTGTCGACCGGGTTGGACGAGCTCATGTCCATGACCACCGCGCCCGCTTCAAGCCCCTCGATCGCGGGGTCCCGCCCTTCGAGGATGGCCTGCCGCACGATCTTGCCGTCGGGCAGCATCGTGATCAGCGCCGCGGCGCCCTGGGCGGCGGCCTTCGCCGAGGCCGTGGCCAGCGCCGACGGATGGGCGCCGACGAAATCGGAGACCGCCTTCTGCGAGACGTCGAACACGCGCAGCGTGAAGCCCGCCTCGACGAGGCGGGTCGCCATCGGGCGGCCCATCATGCCGAGGCCGATGAAGGCGATGGTGGCGGGGGGTGCGAGCGTGGTCATGACGAGGCTCCTGACGTGAGGTCATATTCATAGAACGGCAGGACGCGACCGGGAATCGCATCCGACGGCTCGTTTCGCAGAAAGCGCGCGCCCATGCGCTCGTAGAAGCGGGCGGCGTTCACGTCGGCGAGGATCGTCATGCGCGGGTATCCCAGCTTTCGCGCCAGGGCGGCCGCCGCCTCGAACAGCAGGCGGCCCGTCCCGCCGCCCATGGCGGTCGGCTCGACGAACATCAGCGCAAGCTCGGCATCGTCACCGTCACGACCGACACTGACGGTACCGACCGTTTGACCGGTCTCGTCGGTCGCCACCAGCACGCGCCCCTCGGCGATGCTGCGCTCCTCGACCGTGAGCGAGGGGACGCAGAGCCGCATGAACTCCGCGTCGTAGCCCCAATGTGCCTTCGACCTGAGGCAGAGCGTGGTGAGGCTGGCCGCCTCACCGGGCCGTGCCGGCCTCACCGTGGCCATGGTTCAGATGCCGCGGTCCTTGAAGACGTCGCGGGCGGTCTTGAAGGCGTCGAGGCTGGCCGGAATACCGCAATAGATCGCGACCTGGAGGAAGATCTCCTTGATCTCGTCCTTGGTCAGGCCGTTGTTCAGGGCACCGTTGATGTGCAGCTTGAGCTCGGGGCCGCGGTTGAGCGCCGCCAGCATCGCGAGGTTCAGCATCGAGCGGTTCTTCTTCGAGAGGCCCGGCCGCGTCCAGGCATAGCCCCAGCAGTATTCGGTGGTGATGTCCTGGAAGGCCATCATGAACTCGTCGTCGGCCGCGCCGGCCAGCGAGTTGTCGACATAGGCCGCGCCGAGCACGGCCTTCCGCATCTTCATGCCTTCGTCGTAGAGCTTCTTGTTGCGCGGTGCGGGCTTGGCTTTCTTCGCCTTCGCGACAGCGGTCTTCTTGGCCATGTCTTGCTCCTCCGGATGAAATCGGGGAGCTGTATATCAGATCGTCGCGTGGCCCGCGTGGGGTTGCACGGCCGCAACGTTGAGCCCCTTGGAGCGCGCCTGCTGGCAGAGATCCTCGATGGTCACGTTGTCGAGTTGCGCCATCATTTCCTCGCGCAGCTTCTCCCACAGCGGCCACACCACCTCATGCGCGAGCGGCGAGCCGATCGAGGGATCGCTGGGCTCGGTCTCGACCTCGAGGTTGCGCACCACCCGCACGACCTCGCCCAGGGTGATGCTGGCCTTTTCCCGCCCCAGCCGGTAGCCGCCCCGCGGCCCGCGTTTGCCCGACAGGATGCCGGCGCGCACCAGATGCTGCAGGACCTGTTCGAGATATCGTTTGGGGATGCGCTGGCGCTCGGTGATGTCGCCGCTGCGCACCGGGTGATCGCCGACGTGGAAAGCCACGTCGAAAACCGCTTCGATCGCGAACATCGTCTTCTTGCTGAGGCGAGGCATCCGTTTTCTCGTCCCTCTTCAGGCCCTCTTGATCGAGCCGGCCGTTACGCCCGTCGACCCGAAACCGCCGGCGCCGCGTGCCGTCTCGTCGAGGGTCGAGACCTCTCGCCAAGCGGCACGGGCATGACGCGCAATGATAATCTGTGCAATTCGCATGCCGCGCTCGATGCGGAACGGCTCCCGCCCGAGGTTAATCAGGATGACGCCGACCTCGCCGCGATAGTCGGCATCGATGGTGCCGGGGGCGTTGGCGACCGTGACGCCGTGCTTGGCGGCAAGACCGGAGCGCGGCCGGACCTGGGCCTCGAACCCCACCGGAAGGGCAATGGAGACACCGGTCGGAACGATCCGGCGCTCGAGCGGCCCCAGCTCGATGGGCTGGTCGATCGCCGCCAGCAGGTCCGCTCCGGCGGCGGCGGCCGTCGCATAGTCGGGCAACGGCAGGTCATGGCCGTGCGGCAGCCGCACGATCTCGATTTCGACGCTCTCGATGCCCTTCATCGGCTCCCCATTAATCAAAAGTCCGAGCCCTTTCGAAATCGGGCCGGGCATTCACTCTGCCGCCTGTGCCTTGCCTGCCTGCGCGAGATGCAGCGCGATCCGCCCGGCCAGGCGCCGGGCGACATCGCCCTTGCCGAGCGGCGGCCAGTCCTCGGTGCCCGCTTCCGTGATCAGGTGCACGGTGTTGCGCTCGCCGCCGAAAGTGCCGGTGGCCGGCGACACGTCATTGGCCACGATCCAGTCGCAGCCCTTGCGGGTGCGCTTTTCGACGGCATTCGCCACCACGTTCTCCGTCTCCGCGGCAAATCCCACGACCAGGGCCGGCCGGCCGGGGCCGGGCCGTGACAGCGTCGCCAGAATGTCGGGATTGGGCGACAGTTCAAGTGCCGGCGGCGGCGCGCCTGCCTGTTTCTTGATCTTGCCGGTGGCGGGTCTGGCCGCCTTCCAGTCGGCGACGGCGGCGGCGCAGACGGCGATGTCGAGCACGCCTGCATCGAGACAGGCCGCGAGCATCTGGTCAGCCGATTCGATGCGCACCACCTTCACAGCCGGAGGGTCCGGCACCCCGACCGGTCCGCTCACCAGGGTCACGTCGGCGCCGAGTTCGGCGAGGGCCGCCGCGATGGCATGGCCCTGCTTGCCCGAGGAATGGTTGGAGATGAAGCGCACCGGATCGAGCGCCTCGCGGGTCGGGCCCGAAGTGACCAGGGCGCGCCGACCGGCGAGCGGCCGGTCGCGCACCAGAATCGCTTCGATGGCGGCGACGATCTCGGCCGGCTCCGACATGCGGCCGGGGCCGTGTTCGTTGCAGGCCATGGCGCCATCGTTCGGCCCCACGAAGACGATGCCGCGCCTGCGGAGCGTTTCGACGTTGGCGACGGTCGCGGCATGGGTCCACATGCGCACGTTCATTGCCGGCGCCGCGAGCACCGGCTTGTCGGTGGCGAGCAGGACGGTGGCCGCGAGATCGTTGGCCAGGCCACCCGCCATGCGCGCCAGCAGATCGGCGGTCGCCGGCGCCACGACCAGCAGGTCGGCATCGCGCGAGAGCTGGATGTGGCCCATCTCGCTCTCGTCGGTGAGGGAGAACATGTCGCCGTAGACGCGGTCTTCCGAGAGCGCCTGGAGGGTGAGCGGCGTCACGAATTTCGCGCCGGCTTCCGTCAGCACGCAGCGCACCGAAGCGCCACGCCCGCGCAGGAGCCGGATCAGCTCCGCCGACTTGAAGGCCGCTATGCCGCCCGCGACGATCAGCAGGATACGCT
>Ga0182739_1002842_pt1 | contig 15747 bp, 12 predicted proteins | sample eDN5th30CBELigBY_FD_128873 | JGI IMG/M metagenome (GOLD analysis project Ga0182739, IMG submission 128873) | Enriched backyard soil microbial communities from Emeryville, California, USA - eDNA 5th pass 30_C BE-Lig BY (version 2) (version 2) | ecosystem: Environmental > Terrestrial > Soil >... | reverse complement strand
CGATACCGGCGTTGGCGCTTCCATGACCTGTACCAGCCAGCCATGCACTGGCATCAACGCCGTGCGCGCGATGACGGCCAACGCCAGGCAGACGCCGCTCCAGGCAAGGGTCGCGGAAGCGTGGCCGGCCGCGATATAGGCCCACAGGTCCGAAAACGACCCACTCCCGACCTGCGACCATGCAAGGCTCGCAGCGACGACCAACAGGACGTCGGCCGCCCGATCTGTGACCCTCTTCTTGTGCGCCGCCAGTAAAGCAAACGGGCGATCGTCGTAGAAGCATAAAAGGAAATGCATCGCATACTGGATGACCGCCCACGCCGCGATCAGCACAATCCAGTGGTTGGCCAGCAACAGCAGGTGTACGGCGGCCAACACCGCCGCCAGCGCCACCATATACACCGGTTGACGCAACTCGCCATTCAAATGCTTGGAAGAGTAGGTGCCAATGACAGCACCCAGCAATTGCACCAGAAGGCTTACCCAGGCGCTGAATGGATTGGTGGACAGCCAGCCGTCGGTAACCGGCTTCATTGCGCCATGCATCGAAACCAGCACCAACTCGGCGATGAGCCCTGCCAGCGAAAAGGCCAACGCGATGAACGACAGCGCGTTGAATCGTCGCCACATTTCCCGTAACGGAAAGCGCCCGCGCCACGTCAATAATGCAGCGACCAACATGAGAAGAGCGGGCGCCAGCGCCAATGCGAAATTCAACTCGTACGACAGATTCAAGGCAAGCTCCCAAAGATACGGGAGCTATTCTTGCCGCTACCATTTGTTCTGTAAATTACATTTATAATATGGAATCATTCTCTTAAACAGAACGATGGACATCAGTCAGCTGAATTTCAGGCATCTCTTTTACTTCTGGCGCGTCGCAAAGAAGGGAACCCTGACGCACGCGGCGGAACAAATCCACACTTCACAGTCTGCGGTCTCCACGCAAATCAAGCAGCTGGAAAATCGCCTGGGCACCCCCCTGTTTGACCGACGTGGGCGGCAACTGGAATTGACCGCAATTGGCCGACAAGTTTTCGCCTATGCCGACAACATCTTCGGGATGGGAGAACAAATGCTGGGGTGGCTGGACGGGCGCGACGAAGGCACGACCCCGGTCCGTGTGGGCAGCGTTTCGACAATGTCCAGAAACTTTCAGGTCAACTGGCTACGCCCCTTGTTCCAGGATCCCACCATCGTGCTGTCCGTCGACTCAGGATCGTTGCAGACGCTGGTGGACCGCCTCTTGCGTCACCAACTGGACGTTGTCCTCGCCAATGAGCCTGTCCCTTCGGACGTCGCGCGCCCGGTGTCTTCGCGCTTCCTGGGAAGCCAGGTCATCTCGCTGGTGGGCCGAGCCGACCGGTGGTCAGGCACCACGTTGCGGGTCCCACAGGACCTTGATGGGATCGAAATGGCCATGCCAAGCACACGGCACAGCGTGCGCGTGCAGTTCGATGCCTTATGTTTCTCGGCCGGTGTGCAGCCGAGGCTGCGTGCCGAGATAGACGATATGACGATGTTGCGACTGGTGGCGCGCGACAGTGGCTGGATCACGGCATTGCCTGAAGTCGTGGTGCAGGACGAGCTGCACTCGGGCCAACTGGTGCATATCGGGGAGTCGTCCCACCTCACTGAACACTTCTATGCCATCACGAGCCGGCACGCCCAAGTAGCGCCCGCCCTACATCGACTATTGTTGCAGGCGACGGAGAAAGAAGTTTTTTCGTGACGGGGAAAGATCGCAGCGCGCGTCTGGGAGTGCCCAGATCGGCTTGCGTTGGTGCTTGATTTTTATGGCGCGCCCGACAGGAATCGAACCTGTATCAAGAGCTTCGGAGACTCTCATTCTATCCATTGAACTACGGGCGCGAGGGTCGTCATTGTAGCGTGTTTGCGCAAATCGTTTTCGCGTCGCCATTATTGCATGCGGCGCGCGGTCATAACGAGCAAGCCAAGGGGCGTTATGCACTGAAACAGTAGTCTCGTTATAATCGACGATTAGGCGGCCTTGCTGTTGACACAATTTTATGCAAACTGGCCATTGCATAGGTATAACCAAACAGAATTCAGGCCCTCAAGGCCCTCTGACTAGGATGACGCAGGATTCGATCATGAAGAAAACGGAAGAACACATCGAAGAAACCCACGGGGAGAGCGAGGGTCTCATCAAAACGCCCAAGCAACTCATCGTCACTGTCATCCTTGCGTTCATCATACCGATCGTGGTGATCCTGCTGCTGGTCAGCCTTGTCGAAACCACGTCGCAGAAAGGCCAGGGTTCCGACGCGCAAACCGCCGAGGCCATCGCCAACCGCATCAAGCCCGTTGCGGGTTTCGCACTGGTCGACGCCAACGCACCGAAGGTGTTCAAGACGGGTCAACAAGTCTATGAATCGACCTGTACCGCCTGCCACACTGCCGGCGTAGCCGGCGCGCCCAAACTGGGCGACGCGGCAGCCTGGGCCCCCTACATCAAGGCTGGCTACGAGGACATGGTAAAGAATGCCATTCACGGCATCAATGCCATGCCACCGAAGGGCGGCAACCCATCGCTCAGCGACTTCGAAGTCGAACGCGCCGTGGTGTACATCGCCAACAAGTCGGGCGCTTCGTTCAAGGAACCCGAGGCACCAGCTGAAGGCGCGAAGGAAGAAGCCGCCAAGCCGGCACAAGCGGCTGCAGCTGCACCCGCCGCGCCGGCAGCGCCCAAGGCTGAAGCCGCTCCTGCACAGGCCGCCGCTCCTGCAGCGCCTGCCGCACAGGCCGAGACAGCCCCTGCCGCCGCCGCAACGCCCGCAGAGACCGCCGCCGCCCCTGCTTCGGCAGACACCGCAGCCGTCGATCCCGCAGGCGAAAAGCTTTACAAGTCGGTCTGCTTCGCATGCCACGCGGCCGGTGTAGCCGGCGCGCCCAAGTTCGGCGACAAGGCATCTTGGTCCAAGGCGCTTGCCGGTGGCATCGACACCATGGTGCAGCATGCCATCCACGGCATCGGCGCCATGCCGCCCAAGGGTGGCTCGCAAGCCAGCGACGCCGAAGTCAAGGCAGCGGTGGAATACATGGTGCAAGCGGTCAAGTAAGCAATCGCACCACCGGACACACCGTCCAAAAAATGATGGCGCCCCGACAAGGGGCGCCATTCTTTTTGGCTGGACGAATTGCTCCGCCCTCGATCAGGTAGCCCGGCCCCTCGCGCGGCCGGGCATGCCCCGTCAGTGTGCCGTGCAGGCCGGACGGCTGCGCAGCGACAGGCCCAATTGAACCCGGCGCTGAAGCCAAGGGCTCACGCGATATCGCATGTCTCCGGTAACACGCTGCATGGTGCGGAGAATTTCGCAGACGTGCGCGGCGCCCAGGGCGTCGCCCATGCTCAATGGGCCGCCCTTGGGATAACCCAGTCCCAGCGACACCGCCTGATCGATGTCCTCTGGCGTAGCGATCGACTGCTGGGCAATGTCGCTGGCGACATTGACGATGGTGGCCACGATGCGCTGTGCGACAAAGCCAGCGGAGTCCTCGATGACGGATACTGGCGTGCCGTCGCTCGCCAGCAGTGCATGGGCTGCGTCTCGCCACTGCGGCTGCGTGGCGGCCGAGCACATGAGCACCCGGCGTTTGCCCTGCTCGAGACCGAAGAACGTGTCCAATGCCACGGTACGCTCGCCGTCGAGTTGATGCGCGCCCACGATCGACGCGGTATCTTCTCCGTAGGGGGTCACGATGATCAGCGCGCCTTCCGGAGGCGCCTCGGCAGCAATCACGTTGGCGCCCAGGCTCTTGAGCAAGGCGGCTGCGCGCTTATGTCCCACCGAGTGATACGGAGCCAGCCACACTTTCAGGTCGGCGGGCATCGCGGGGACGGGAGGCTCGGCCGGCACTTGCTTTTGCCCATCCACATACCGGTAGAAGCCCTCGCCGGTCTTGCGCCCCAGCAGGTTGCCGGCCGCGCGGACGGCGGTAATCGGCGATGGCCGGAAACGCGGCTCGTCGTAAAACTGGTGATAGATCGACTCCATCACGGGATGGGACACGTCCAGTCCCGTCAAGTCCAGCAGCTCGAAGGGTCCCATGCGGAAGCCGGCTTGTTCGCGCATGATGGCATCCAGCTGATAGAACGGTGCAACCGACTCCTGGGCAACCTTCAGGCCCTCGATGTTCATGCCGCGGCCGGCATGGTTGACGATGAAGCCCGGCATGTCGCGGGCACGCACGGGCGAATGCCCCATTTCGCGGGATAGCGCCATCAACGCATCGCCCGTCTTGGGATCGCTGCGCAGGCCATCGATGACCTCGACGACCTTCATGAGCGGGACGGGGTTGAAGAAGTGATAGCCTGCCACGCGGCCCGGACGTTCGCAGCCCTGCGCAATGGCCGTGATCGACAACGACGAGGTATTCGAGACCAGCAGGCAGTCCGGCGACACGATGGATTCGAGCTGGCGGAAGAGTTCCGTCTTGACGTCCAGCCGCTCGACCACCGCCTCGATGACCAGGTCGGCATCGCGCATCTCGTTCAAGTCGGCACACTGACGGATGCGGGACAAGGCCTGTTCAGCGTCCTGCGCAGTGATCTTGCCTTTCGCCGCCAGCTTGTCCCACGTCTGGGAAAGGTTATCCCGCGCCGCCGCCACGGCCTGGGCGTTGAGGTCGAACAGCCGCACGTCGAATCCGGCCTGGGCCGCAATTTGCGCGATGCCCCGGCCCATGGCGCCTGCGCCCACTATGCCTATGGTCTTGATCTGTTTCATCGATTTTTGCTCCAGCACACCTGCCGTGTCCGGCAGGTCATATTAACAATTCAATTTCGCGATTTCTTCATCACTTAGGCCCAGTCGCTCGCGCAGCACCTGCTCGGTGTGCTCACCGAGCAACGGCGCCGCATGTCGGTACCTGACCGGGCTATCCGACAGTTTCAGGGGGCTGGCTCCGACCGGCGCCTGGCCGGCGGCCGCGTGCGGCAGCGTCTGAATCATGCCGCGCGCCTGTACCTGGGGATCCTGGTAGACCTGATCGATATTGTTGATGGGCCCGGCCGGCACACCGACCCGCTCGAGCGCGTCGAGCCAGTGATCTCGGCTCTGTACCTTCATCGCCTCGACCAGCATGGGCACCAGAATGTCACGGTGTATGACCCGGTTCGAGTTCGTCTTGAAACGCACGTCGTCGGGCAGGCCGGGACGCCCGATTACCTCGCAATAGGCGCGAAACTGGCTGTCATTGCCCACTGCGACGATAAGATGGCCGTCGGCCGCCGCAAAGACCTGGTAAGGAACCAGATTCTGGTGCGCGTTGCCCGCCCGCTTGGGAGCGATACCGGTCGTCATATAGTTCAGATTCTGGTTTGCCAGCATGGCAACCTGGCAATCCAGCAGCGCCATGTCTATATGTTGTCCCAGGCCGCTGCGCGAGCGTTCATGCAAGGCAGCCAGAATGCCCACCGTCGAATACATGCCCGTCATCAAGTCGGCAACCGCGACACCGGCCTTCTGCGGTCCGCCGCCGGGCAGATCGTCGCGCTCGCCCGTGATGCTCATCAAACCGCCCATGCCCTGGATCATGAAATCGTAGCCGGGGCGACTGGCGTAGGGTCCCGTCTGGCCGAAACCGGTGATCGAGCAATAGATAAGCGCTGGATTGATGGCCTTGATGCTGTCGTAATCGAGGCCATACTTGCGGAGGCCGCCAACCTTGAAGTTTTCAACGAGAATATCGGATTGCTTCGCCAGCTCGCGCACGAGGCGCGCGCCTTCTTCGGACGCAATATCAAGAGCGACGGACTTCTTGTTCCGGTTCGCCGACGCGTAGTACGCGGCTTCACTGGTGTCGTTGCCGTCGGCGTCCTTGATATACGGCGGCCCCCAGCCGCGCGTGTCGTCGCCTGAACCCGGCCGCTCTATCTTGATCACCTCGGCGCCAAGGTCGGCAAGATTCTGCGTGCACCAAGGGCCGGCCAGCACCCGCGTGAGGTCGAGAACACGTATGCCGGTCAAGGGAGCGGGTCTTAAGGACATGGCGGAATCAGTTCGTTGGGGAAAACCAGTATTTTGCCTGATATGGCGCGAGGTTGCCGGGTCGCCACTGGCCCAGGCGACTGCCGCGCCCTTCCCGACGCCCCTTTGGCCCTAGAATATTGAAGCGACACGCCCGTCCGCCGCTTGGGAGCGGGCACATATCTACTTATCTGGAGTTTTAAGAATGCCGCGTACCCTGGTCAACGAGCTTTACGAGCAACTTACCTTGCCGATCATTTCGGCGCCGATGTTCATTGTGTCAGGGCCCGAGCTCGTCATCGCGCAATGCGCCAGCGGTATCGTCGGGTCCATGCCGGCGCTCAACGCGCGGCCACAGTCCATGCTTGCAGAATGGCTGACACAGATCGAGACGGCCGTGGCCGAGTTGAAGCGCAAGGAGCCGGATCGGCGCATCGCCCCTTACGCCATCAATCACATCATCCACAAGACCAACGACCGGCTGGCGCAAGACCTGGACGTGTGCGCGCAGCACAAGGTGCCGCTCATCATTACCAGCCTGAGCGCGCCCAACGATGTCGTGGACACGGTCCATGGCTGGGGAGGCAAGGTGCTGCACGACGTGACCACCCTGCGCCATGCACGCAAGGCGTTGGACGCAGGCGTAGACGGCCTGATCCTCGTCTGCACGGGGGCGGGAGGGCACGCGGGCACACTCAGTCCATTTGCCTTGCTCGCCGAGGTTCGGAAAATATTCGATGGGCCGGTCATACTTTCAGGCGCGATCTCGCGCGGCGCCGACGTGCTGGCCGCTCGCGCCATGGGCGCGGACTTCGCCTACATCGGCACCCGCTTCATTGCCAGCCATGAAGCGCGGGCGCAAGAGGCGTATAAGGAAATGCTGGTCCAGTCGCAGGCGCACGACATCATCTACACGCCCTTCTTCACGGGCATTCCCGGCAATTACCTGAAGCCCAGCATCAGCGCCGCCGGGCTCGATCCCGAAAACCTGCCGCTGGCGAAAGAAGAAGCGAGCAATTTCGGCACCACCCGCAACAAGCCGTGGCGTGACATTTGGGGCGCGGGCCAAGGCGTAGGCAGCATAGAAAGCATCCTGCACGTCGAGCAAATCGTCGCGAAATTGAAAGGTGAATATCAGCAAGCAGCCCGCTCGTTGGACGACGCATTCACAAGGGGACACGCATGATAGACATCGACAGGTCCGGGACTGCGGTCACGCTGACCATCAACCGACCGGAGAGGCGCAATGCACTGAATAACGCCATGTACGGCGCGCTGGCCGACGCCCTTGTGGCTGCCCAGGAAGATGCCGCTTGCACGAGCGTCATTCTGACTGGCGCCGCCGGGCACTTCACCGCGGGTAACGACATTGAGGAATTCCAGCAAGCAAGGGGCGCCGAAGACAGCCCCGCATTGCGCTTCCTGCGCACGTTGGCCGGGCTGGACGTGCCGGTCATTGCCGCCGTGGAAGGTACGGCCGTGGGCGTAGGCGTCACCTTGCTGCAGCACTGCGATTTTGTCTTTGCCAGCGGCACGGCGCGCTTCAGCATGCCGTTCGTTGCGCTGGGACTTTGCCCTGAAGGGGGCTCCAGCCTTCTGTTGGCGCAGTTGGTCGGCCCACGCCGGGCCGCCGAATGGCTGTTGCTGGGCAAGGGCTTTACCGCCGAAGAAGCGCAGGAAGCCGGTTTCATTACAGCAGCCGTCGCAGCAGGGGCTGCCCTGGATGCGGCGCGCGCCGCGGCCTTGTCACTTGCCGCACAACCTGCGAACGCCCTGCGAGTATCCAAGCGCCTGATTCGGCAACCGTTGCGGGACAGCCTGTCCAGCACGTTCGACCGCGAGCGGGATGCGTTCCGCGAACGACTGCAGTCCACCGAGGCGAAAGTAGCGTTCGAGCGCTTCCTGTCACGCCGAAAATCGTAAATTAGTGCAAGAAAGCGACACCTAGGAGAGAACTAGGGTTAACCCTTGCTATACCCTAGGGTTTACCCTATAATTGAGTCTGTTAGCAGTAAAACCTCTCTAAAGGGTGAAAAAAATGTCGGATCTTTCTTACAACCAGTACAGCCGCTTGAGTGACTCTCTCGAGCGCGACCTCATGCGCGACGCCATGAGCAACGGTGAGTCAGTGTCTGTCATTACATTGGGCAAGACCGTGCTCCGTTCGCTGAAGAACGGATTCATGGCTGTGGCAGACTATCTGGTCGAAGTAACAGACGCACTGGATGAGGCCCGCGCCAAGGACGCTCGTTTCTCGCGTTCGCAGTGGTAAGCGGCATACCGGCTCCGCATAGGTAAGCGGAGCCACGACTGAGAGCCTGCCAATCCGGCAGGCTTTTTATTGCCCGCAGCCTACCCCTTATTGAGCAGCGCCTTCAGCATGCCCAGTCTTTCTTTGGGACTCAGCGCCCGGGTCGCCGGATCTTCGGCAACCTTTACCTCGCCCAACCCCATTTCCTCGATGAAACGCGACGGCTCGCGCATGACGTCTTCTCGAGCCCTGCGCCGCTTCTTGCACCATGTCAGGTGCAAACTGCGCTGAGCCCGCGTAATCCCCACGTACATCAAGCGACGCTCTTCCTGGATACGCTGCACCAGCGCCTCGGCCGCGGCGGCCGGGTCCGCGTCTTCCTCGTCGCGCCCCATATGGGGCAACAGTCCCTCTTCGACGCCCACCAGAAAAACGTGCGGGTACTCCAGGCCTTTCGAGGCATGCAAGGTGGATAGCTTCACCGCGTCGGGTTCCTCGTCCTCGTTTCGCTCGAGCATGGTGACCAGCGCGACATGCTGTACGAGCTCAAGAAGAGTCAGATCGTCTTCCTCGGCCTTGCGCTTGAGCCAGGAAATCAGTTCCAGCACGTTGAGCCAACGATTTTGAGCCGGCCGCTCCTCGAGCGTGTCGTACAAATGCCGCTCGTATTGAATCGCGCCGAGAAGATCGTCGAGTATCTGGCCCGCGGAGTCGGGCCTGGCTCCGTCCACGCCCGTGACGTAGTCCGGCTTGTTGCCCTCGCTTGCCAGGGCCTCGTCCAGCAGATCGGGCTGCCGGCCGGAAACCATGGACCCCGCCTTGCGTCCCGCACGCGCCTGGATCCGCTGGATGAAGGCGCCAAAGACTTGCAGAGGCTCCAACTGCTTGGAAGCCAGACGATCGGTGGATCCGATCTCGAAGATGGCCTCGAACAGCGACAGGCCACGCTCGGCCGCGAACTGTCCCAGCGCTTGTAGTGTGACTTGCCCAATACCTCGCCGCGGGGTCGTGACCGCGCGGATGAATGCGGGGTCGTCGTTGTCGTTGGCGATAAGCCGCAAGTAGGCCAGAATGTCGCGGATTTCGGGCTTCTCGAAGAAGCTCTGTCCCCCGGAGATCGTGTACGGTATCCGCAGGTTTCGCAGCGCCTGCTCCAGTATCCTCGCTTGCTGGTTGCTGCGATACAGGACGGCAAAGTCCCGCCATTGCGCCTGGCGCTCGAATCGCGCCGCCGACAGCCTGACTGCAATCGACTCGGCCTCGACTTCCTCGCTGTCCATGGGGGTCACTTGTATGGGCTCCCCTACGCCCAGCTCGGACCACAGCTTCTTGCCGAACAGATTTGGGTTCTGGCTGATGACCTGGTTGGCGGCGGACAAAATCCGCTGCACCGAGCGGTAGTTCTGTTCGAGCTTGATGACCTTGATGGACGGATAATCGGTCGTCAGCTTGGCCAGGTTTTCGACCGTTGCTCCGCGCCATGCGTAAATCGCCTGGTCGTCGTCGCCGACCGCCGTGAACATCGCCCTCTGGCCCGTCAGCCACTGCACAAGCCGATACTGACAGACGTTGGTATCCTGGTACTCGTCAACGAGCAGGTAATGCACCCTCGCCTGCCAGCGCTGCCGAACCGCCTCGTTGCGTTCCAGCAGCAGCGCCGGCAAGCGGATCAGGTCGTCGAAGTCCACCGCCTGATAGGCGGCCAGCGTGGCACTGTAGCTGCGGTAGACTTTCGCGGCCTCCACTTCGCTCGGCGTCGACGCGCTGCGGTCCGCCGCATCGGGATCCATCAACGCATTTTTCCACAACGAAATGTTTTGCTGAACGGTGCGCAGTCGCGCCTTGTCGGTCGTTGCCAGGAGCTCCTGGATGATGGCCAGCGCATCGTTGGAGTCAAGGATGGAGAACTGCGGCTTCAGCCCGGCGTGCGCCGCTTCCTCGCGCAGAAAGCGCAGGCCCAGCGAATGGAAGGTGCTGACGGTCAGGCCCTTGGCCAGCTTCGCATCGACCAGCAGTTTCACACGCTCGTTCATCTCGCGTGCGGCCTTGTTGGTAAAGGTCAGGGCCACGATGTGCCTTGCCGGATAGCCGCATTCACGCAACAGGTAGGCGATTTTCTGGGTGATGACGCGGGTCTTTCCGCTGCCGGCGCCGGCCAGCACCAGACACGGCCCGTCCAGATACAGGACGGCCTGCCTTTGCATGGCATTCAGATCGGAAGGGACGGTATGGCCGCGTGCAGCGTGCATGGTGTGTTGTCCTAGATCTCGAGCGGATCCACTTCAAGGTTGTAGCGCACACGGTGATCGCGCGCGACGTGCGCCAGGTCCCCGGCCCAGACGGTCAGAAAGCTTTGGAGCGCACGCCTGTCGACGCTTTCGACCAGCAATTGCGCACGTTCCACATTGGCAACACGGACGACACGCAACGGGACCGGATCGTATAGGGTGACCGACGGGCTGCTTGGATAGTCATCCGGATGCGCCCCGGGCAGTTCGCGCGCACGGCCAAGGAACTCCACGGCCGTCTTCAGCTCGCGCGCTTCCGCGGTCAGCAGTGCCTGGTAGGCGTATGGCGGCAGGCCGACCGCCTTGCGCTCTTCGAGTCCGTATCGGGCGTAGCCGTGATAGTCGTGTCGCACGAGCGCCTGGTACACCGGCTGCTCGGGATAGTCTGTCTGGATGATGACTTCGCCTCCGCCCACATGGCGACCCGCCCGCCCCGCGACCTGCATCAGCTGCGCGAATAGCCTTTCGGGCGCCCGAAAATCATGCGCGAACAACATGGCGTCGGCATTCAGCACGCCCACCAGGCCCAGGTTGGCAAAGTCGTGGCCCTTGGCCACCATTTGCGTGCCGACCAGCAGGTCCACCTCGCCCGCATGCACTTTGGCGAACAGCGCTTCCGCGCTGCCCTTCAACCGTGTGCTGTCCGCGTCGATGCGGGCAATGCGCGCCTCCGGGAAAAGTTCGGCCAAATACTCTTCCACGCGTTGCGTGCCCCGACCCATGGGCTTGAGATCCTGGTCGCCGCAATCGGGACAAGCACGCGGCACCTGCGCGTGATAGCCGCAATGGTGGCACTGCAATGAATTGCGCCGGCCCGCGCTGCGATGCAAGACCGTGTAGGCCGTGCAGCGAGGGCACTGGCTGACCCAACCGCAAGAAGCGCAATTGAGCACCGGCGCATAGCCCCGCCGGTTGATGAATATAAGAGACTGCTGCTTCCTGGCAAGCCGGTCCGCAACGGCATCGATCAATTGGGGCGAGAAGCCTTGCTGCATCGCAAGGCGCCGGGTATCCACCAGCCGGACTGCAGGGAGCTCGACATCGGTGGCACGCCGGCTGAGGCTGAACCGCAGATAGTGGCCGCGCTCGGCATGGTTCCAGCTTTCCAGCGACGGCGTGGCCGAGCCGAGCACCACAGGCACATCGCAGTCGCGGCCGCGCCATACCGCGAGATCGCGCGCCGAGTAGCGCAAGCCATCCTGTTGCTTGTACGAGGTGTCGTGCTCTTCGTCGACGATGATCAGACCCAGATCCGGCAGAGGCGCGAAGATCGACAGGCGCGTCCCCAACAACACCCTGGCTTCTCCGCGCTGGATGCGCATCCAGGCCAGCAGGCGCTCGCCGTCTGAGAGACCACTGTGCATCACCGCGAGATCGGCCGGTTCTCCGGCGACGGCAAGGCGCGCACGCAACGACTGTTCGAGCTGCGGGGTCAGATTGATTTCCGGGACCATGAAAAGCACTTGCCGGCCCCGTCTGAGCGTGGCCTGCGCGGCATGAAGATAGACTTCGGTCTTGCCGCTGCCCGTGATGCCGTGCAGCAAAACCGTTTTATGGCCGGAGAGTTTGGCGATGGCCTGCACGGCCGCTGCCTGTTCCGCGTTCAACGCGGGCGGCTGGATGCCCGTTGGCATGCTGTCCTTGGTCGGCCTGGCGCGCTTGTCCATGCGCTTGACCGGTCCACCGGCCGACCGCTTGCCCTGGTAGGCCGACACCTTGCGCAAGGCGGCTGGAAGGGCTGGCATGATGACCTCGCCCAACGGCCTTTGATAGTACTGGGCAGCGAAGGAGGCGAGACGTAGCCAGTCCGGCGGCAAGGCAGGTGTATCGTCCAGCACCTCATCGACGGACTTGAGCGTGTCTGGCGGTACCGCGGGCGCGTCGGGCACGGCCACCACCATACCGACCATCTTGCGCCGGCCAAAAGGGACGATCACCCGCGTCCCGATCTGCACGGGTACGTCGGTGGTGTAGTCGAAGAGCGCGAGCAGCGGAACGTCGAGTGCCACGCGCACCACACCCTTTCGCTGCTGTGCAGCGCCCGTTTTGGACTCGGCCTGGGGCATCGATGCAAGGGCGGGAGAGGTCATCTAAAGTTAAAGTAAATTCTTGCTTCGCGTCTTAAACACCTGCCGTGGCGCGGATTCATCGAGCTATTCCAGCCCTGTGGATAACTTTGGGGAGAACCGTGCGGACAACGTGGGAAAAAGTCAACGGCAACCGTCCACATCCCACTCATTTTCTTTTGCACACTGCCATTTTTATCATTTAATTCAATAGCTTAAGAAAATAAGCTAGATCGTAACGGAAGTGTGAAGAAATTGTTGCATAGCACCGTAAAGTGTGTACAACCCCCGAGGCACTGCAGTTTCTCAAGGGTTTTACCTCTTGCAAAGCGACCGATTTAGTGCTTGGCTCGGCTGTACGTGTGAACCTCGTCGACCAATGCCGTGACGGCGCTGGCGGGTGTAAATCGAGAGATTCCGTGCCCCAGGTTGAAGACATGGCCACCGCTGCCGACGACGCCGAAATCGTCGATGACACGCCGCGCCTGCTTGCGAATGGCCGCGTCGCCACCGAAGAGCGCCATGGGATCGAGATTGCCCTGGAGTGCAACGGAATCGCCCGTACGCTCGCGAATTTGGGCCAGATTTGCCGTCCAGTCCAGCCCCACGGCGTTGCACCCGCATGCGGCGATTTCTTCGATCCATTGCGCCCCGCCTTTGGTGAAGACAATGACCGGCACGTCGCGGCCGTCGTTGTGGCGCATGAGGCCATCAACAACCTTGCGTGTATAGGCAAGCGAGAATTCCTGGAACAGGCCGTCTGCGAGGACGCCGCCCCAGCTGTCGAAGATCATGACGGCCTGTGCCCCCGCCATGATTTGGGCATTGAGGTACTGCAGTGTTGCCTGGGCGTTGACTTCGAGAATGTGATGCAGCAGGTCGGGTCGGCTATAGAGCATGGTCTTGACCAGACGGTAATCGCTGGACCCCTGCCCTTCGACCATGTAGCAGGCGACCGTCCAGGGGCTACCCGCAAAGCCGATGAGCGGCACCTTGCCGTCGAGTTCCTTGCGGATGAGGCTGACGGCATCGAACACATACTGCAGCTTGGACATATCGGGCACGAGCAGCTTCCTGACGTCGTCTTCGTGCCGCAAGGGATGCGCGAACTTGGGGCCTTCGCCCGCCAGGAAGTCCAGCCCCAAGCCCATGGCGTGCGGGATGGTCAGGATGTCGGAAAAAAGGATGGCTGCATCGAGATCGAAACGCAGCAAGGGCTGTAGCGTGACCTCGCAGGCGTATTCGCGATTCTGGGCCAGCGCCATGAACGATCCTGCCCGCGCGCGAGTTTCGTTGTATTCGGGAAGGTAGCGCCCTGCCTGCCGCATCAGCCAGATGGGCGTATACGGGACCGGTTGGCGCATGAGCGCGCGCAGCAGAACATCGTTTTTCAGAATAGGTGCAGACACTTCAATCCTTCTACTATGACTTGAATTCTACCCGTCTTGGGTGCGATTGGGGAACGGCTCGCAGCGGAACGGCGCGGCGTCGATCTGGTGTTTGCGCATCAATGCCCAGAAAGCCCGCCGGTGTTTTTGGGCGGCCCGTGCCGCCATGGCGATGTTACCCGCATGGCGGCCCAACGCCGCGGTAATGTAAGCCCGCTCGAAACGTTCGATGACCTTGCTTTTGGCCGAGCGGAAGGATTCTTTGCTGGTCGCGCAGCGGGTGGCGGACGCGATGGCGAATGCTTCGAGTTCGGCCCCGCCCCTGTCCAGAATATTTGCGCACAAGGCTTCATGGCCTCCGGCTTCGGCGCTGCCATTGTAGTCGATTGAAGCGTCATTGAGCCCGGCGCCTGCCATCGCGTAGGACCGGCGGCCGAGCAGCCTTTGTACCCGGACGCGGAGTTCTTCGGGGCATACGGGATCGCGGACGAAGTCGGCCAGCCCGAGCGCGTACAGGTCGTTGAGCGCGGCGGCCTTGAGCTGGCGCACCAGGGCCACGACCGGCGTGTTGATGGCGCCTTGGGCCGCCGACAGGGTCGTGCGAGCCCAGGCCAGATTCTGTTCGGCGACGGGCACCAGGCAGGCGTCATATCGGCGCAGGCGCATGGAAGACATAGCCAACAGCCTGACCGAGTCGGCATCCGAGCTGCCGGCATCCGGATCCAGGCGATGAACATGCAGCCGACCACCGGCATGGGACCCTATCCATTGCTGGATCCATTCTTCGCTGCATGCGGTGCCCAATACGGCGCAATCGAGACGTTCCCTCATGGTACCTCCTGTTGATAGGCTTGCATGAAGGATAGTGAGCGACCCCGGCAGCAACAAGTCGGACTTCTATTAACTCGGGAAGTACTTAACGACGGCCATCCTTGGTGCCCAAAAGCAATCAGGACATCCCGCGGGATGTCCTGATGGTACTACCGGGCCGGCATTGGCCGAGCCCAAAACGCAGGTGTAGGCCTATCAGTGACGGCGCACCTGACGCAGTTTGCGCGCTGCCGCGGCCTGGGCCGCCAGCATGGCAAGTTCGGCCTCGACGACGGCGATGTCGGCCTTGTCCTTGACATTGCGCAGTGCCTCTTCGGCGTGCTTGCGCGCCTCGAGTGCCTTGGCTTCGTCAAGGTCTTCGGCACGGATGGCCGTGTCGGACAGGACCGTGACCGTTCCCGGTTGAATTTCCAGGATGCCGCCGGCGACGAAAATGCTGACTTCGGAACCGTCCGTAAGAACGACCTTGACCGTTCCCGGGCGAATGCGCGAAATCAGCGGCGTGTGGCCGGGCAGTATGCCCAGCTCGCCCGACTCGCCAGGCAGCGCCACGAACTTCGCCTCGCCGGCAAAGATCGATTCTTCTGCGCTGACGACGTCAACATGCAAGTTGGCCATGTGTTTTCCTTATTGGATCTTCTTGGCTTTTTCGAAGGCTTCGTCGATGGAACCGACCATGTAGAAAGCCTGCTCGGGCAATGCATCGCATTCGCCATCCACGATCATCTTGAAGCCGCGCAGGGTCTCTGCCAACGGCACGTATTTGCCGGGCGAGCCCGTAAACACTTCAGCGACGTGGAAGGGCTGCGACAGGAAGCGCTGGATCTTACGCGCGCGGGCCACGGCCTGCTTGTCTTCCGGCGACAGTTCGTCCATGCCCAGAATCGCGATGATGTCGCGCAGTTCCTTGTAGCGCTGCAGCGTCTGCTG
>Ga0182739_1002841_pt1 | contig 15749 bp, 11 predicted proteins | sample eDN5th30CBELigBY_FD_128873 | JGI IMG/M metagenome (GOLD analysis project Ga0182739, IMG submission 128873) | Enriched backyard soil microbial communities from Emeryville, California, USA - eDNA 5th pass 30_C BE-Lig BY (version 2) (version 2) | ecosystem: Environmental > Terrestrial > Soil >... | reverse complement strand
TACAGGCTGGGACAAGCCGTTCACGAATATAACAGCGGATACGACTGTAACCGCGCAATATGATGTGAACCAATACACAGTGAGCTTCAACAGCAATGGCGGAAGCGCGGTAGACGCAATTACGGCGGACTATGGCACAACACTTGCAGAGCCAGCAGCTCCAATGCGTGAAGGCTACGTATTCAGCGGCTGGTACAAGGAAGCAGCGCTGACAAATGAGTGGAGCTTTGCAGTCGATTTGGTACCGATAGACGGTACTACGCTGCACGCGAAGTGGACTAAAGTATATACGGTAATTTATGACGGCAATGGAAATACGGGGGGCAGCGTTCCGACGGACAACAAGCTGTACAAGCAGAGTGAACTGGTAACAGTACTCGGAAATAGCGGCTCTTTAACGAAGTCAGGTTACTCATTCACTGGTTGGAATACCCAATTGGACGGAAAAGGCTCAAACTTTGCAGCTGGAGATTCATTTACAATAGCTAGCGGCAATATTACATTATACGCTCAGTGGAGTCTCCTTCCGTACATTCCTTCTACTCCAGCGGATGACGGGTTGGATATTTTAATTAATGGCAAAAAAGAAAGCATAGGCAATGCGTCTACAACTGAGGACAACGGCCGATCGGTTACGATTATAAGGGTCGATGAAGCGAAGCTGCAGCAGTATTTGCAATCACTAGGCAGTGGGGCAGTCGTTACTATGCAGTGGCCTAAGAAGTCGGATACTCTTATTGGTGAGTGGAACAGCCGAGTGTTAAAAACGATGGAAGAGAATAATGCAACTCTCGTGATTCAAACAATAGAAGGAAGCTATACATTGCCTATTCAACACATTCCAATGAACGATATTTCAAAAGCAGTCGGAAAAGATGTTGATGTTGAGGATATCCTACTGCGAATCGAGATCTCTGAGCTGGATTCCAGTACGACAAATAAGCTGGAAAATGCGGCAAATAACAGTGGGTTCACCGTCGTCGCTCCGCCAATGAGTTTTATTGTGGAAGCAGTAGTTGGTGACCGAGTGGTAGAGCTTTCGAAATTCGAACACTTTATTGAACGAACAATGGCTATTCCAAGCGGCATCGATCCGAACAAAATAACGACTGCGATTGTTCTAGAGGAGGATGGAACTGTACGCCATATACCGACTCAGGTTGCAGTTAAGGATGACGGTTATCATGCGATAGTGAACAGCTTGACTAACAGTACGTATGCGCTAGTGTGGCATCCTATTACTTTTACCGATGCGGAGAGCCATTGGGCCAAAGCAGCCATTAATGATTTGGGGTCCCGGATGGTCATAAACGGCACAGGACAAGACGAATTCAGTCCTGATAAAGAGATTACCCGCGCTGAATTTGCCGCGATCATCATTCGTGGTTTGGGATTGAAGCTAGAGGCGGGCAAAGCGCCTTTCACTGATGTGTCGACGGCTGACTGGTTCAACGGCGCGATACTTGCAGCCCATTCCTATCAATTAATTAATGGTTATGAGGATGGAACTTTCCGGCCAAATGACAAAATAACGCGTGAGCAAGCGATGGTCATTATATCAAAGGCGATGTCCATCACCGAATTGAATGCGAAGTTGTCTGTTGAATCTTTTGATACAACGCTGCAATCTTACATGGATACATCAGAGGTATCCGCTTGGGCGAAAGGCAGTATCGCTGATTGCTTGAAGTTTGGCGTTGTGAACGGAAGGGATGGAAATAGACTCGCTCCTAAAGCGTATATATCCAGAGCGGAGGTTGCGACAATCGTACAAAGACTTTTGCAAAAATCGGATTTAATTTAATTTTGATAAGCTATCCAGCGATGACAGAAGCCGTCAAGCTGGATAGCTTTTTTTTTGACTCGGAAAGACAGGATTCACAGCTTGGGCCTGATGCTGTCAAAGAACGGCAGAAGTCGTTAATGTCAGCGGAACAAAACACATCCTGCTAGCGTCTAATAGAATGATGCTCTCCTTAATAGGATAAAGGGCAATAGGAAGGAGATAATGATGGGGAAAAAGGTAACTGTACTGGCTTTATTGTTTAGTATGCTGTTCGCGAATATGGCATTCGCCTATGATGTTCAGCTGCAGCCTTTCAAGGACGAGGAGAATGATTACTCACGAGACCCTATTTATACGCTGTCCGCGCTTGGCATTATTAACGGTTACGAGGATCGTACATATCGTCCGAAGGCTGACTTATCTAGGGAAGCTTTTATTAAACTGCTTGTAATGGCAGGTCAGTTAGATATTAATAATGTCTCTGGGAACACTCCTGCGGATGTGGCTGGAGACCGCTGGTCAGCTCCATTTATTTCAGCGGCCTATGAACGGAATTGGATTGATAGCTTGCTAGATAAGGAGGGCAAGCTGCTTCCGGCGCAAACAATTACGAGAGAAGAAGTAGCGATGCTGGTTGGCAAGTTTTTGCTCGACTCTGAAAACGAAGATGTGCGCCAGCAATGGCTGTCGGCAGATTGGAAGAACGAGTGGGATGCCAGAGCATTCAAGGACCAATCACAAATAGCTACAGAGATGCAGCCGTACGTCTATTATGCTGCGAACCGCGGTATTATGGAGGGTGACCTTTCCGGCTTTAAGCCGAAGGAGTCCCTTATTCGCAAACAAGCAGCAGCAGTCATTTATCGACTAATAGATCAACGCATCGCAGGTCAAAAAGTAGATTTTACAGGCTATTATGCTATACAATCTTACTCAGCTCTGAATCAATTGAATAAGCTCTCCGATGTAATCTTTGGTTGGTCTCACTTAGAATACAGTTCTCCAGGGGTTGCGAGACTTAACACAACAGCAACGGTTAATCGCATTCCCGTTGGCTTCGAGGAAGTGGTGGCGGCTGCAGGCCAAGGCCAATTGAGCAAAGAGCTTATGGTGTTCTACGACAGCAGTAATTTGATAGATTTCTTGAAAGATAAGTCTGCCCAAACGGCATTTATCGATTCCTTGCTTGTTACCTTGAAGGATGCTTCCTATGGGTTTACTGGCGTCAGCATCGACTTCGAAGGCTTAAAAGAAGCGGGAAGCGCTGCAGATTATACTGCTTTTCTTCAACTGCTGAAAGCTGAGCTGGGCTCGTATACATTATCTGTAGCTGTTCCTCCGATTAATTATTACAAGGGCTATGATCTTAAAGCTATTGGCGAGCTTGCCGATACGGTCATTCTTATGGCTTATGATTTCACTCATAGTGACAGTAAGCTGCCTTCGGCTCCATTGCCGCTCGTGAATGACACCGTTCAAACGGCGCTTTCATTGATTCCAAAAGATAAGCTGGTGCTGGGCATTTCTAAGCAAGCTAATCAATGGATAACAGCGAATGGTATAACAGCGCCTGTGTTAAGTCCATCTATCGCAGAAGTAGAGAAACGATTGGCGATGCCGAACGTCGGCAAGGCTTGGACAATGCCGTACTTTTTGACGAAGGCGACGTTTGCTGATGAACGGGGAAACCATGAACTCTATTACGAGGACACACAGAGCATTGCGAAGAAAGTCTGGCTCGCCAAGTATTACGGACTTAAAGGCGTTTCCTTATGGTACATGGGCAACTACACAGCTGCCGATTGGGAACTGATTGGCGGGGAATCGACAAAGCAATAGGTTTGGTGACCGGCAATGAATCTGTTATAATCACTTAAAGCGGATGAAGAGAGTGTCGAACTTTAAACGGCCGTAGTCAATAGGTAACGGAGTGATCATTTGAGCAAAGCAAAGGGTAAGGGCGGAACAGGAAGAGGAACCGACAAGAAGGGCTGGAACCGTTGGCAAGCCGGCGAGCGAAAAGCTAAGAGCGCGCCCAAGCCCTACAAGAGCAAAGGAATTAAACATGCGGACAAGATCGCAGCAGCGGAAAATAATAAATCGGATAAAAGCTAGTGTGTAAAGCTGCCGCAGTGTGGAGAATAAGGCAAAATATATTTTTTGGGCAAAAGCATAAGGAAGCTCGGGTGGAGACACTTGGGCTTTTTTTGTTTGTTTAGTAGTATGCTTAGGGTATGAATCTACTAATGGATATACTATATTCAATTGGAAAAGTTTATAATTACAAGAAACATATTGTTGACAAAAATTAAAGGTGGGATGCAGTTGTTGGATATTAGGATGACAGATGCGATGTTTTACGATTGTGATGCTCAGTATCTCACTGCTGTGTCGCGTTATGCGTCTCGCGGCGTAGTATTAAATGAACATAAAAAGGCTGCGATGATGCGAATGAACAGTAAAGGCTACTATAAGCTGCCGGGCGGCGGACTTGAATATGAGGAAAGTAAAGAACAGGCCTTCATTCGAGAGGTGATGGAGGAGACAGGTTATCCATGCGAAATCCTTCAGGAGCTTGGCGTGATTGAGGAGCACAAAAATAAAAATGCCTTTTTCCAATACTCCTACTGTTTTTTAGGGAGAATTACTGGGGACAGACAGGAGACTAAGCTGACACCGAATGAGCAGCGGCTTGGCTTCGAGTTATCGTGGATGGATTTGGATGAGGCGATATCTTTGATGGATCAGACTATACAAAATAACATGTCGTATGGCGATAGCTTTATGCTGCGCAGAGATATTATGATTTTACAATATGCCCAAAAAATAGTGAAGGAGCTGAGGTAATGGACTCCGCTCATAAATTTACAGGCAAGGCAGAGCTGTACGCACAGCACCGACCAAGCTACCCGGAAGCGTGCATTAACTATTTAATAGCTTCCAACCGATTGACTGATGAAAGCATAGTCGCTGATATAGGATCAGGAACAGGCATTTTTGCGAATCAGCTGCTAGATAGAGGACTGCGAGTGATGGCAGTAGAGCCTAATACGGATATGAGGATAACGGCGGAAAAGACGCTGGGTAAGCATGGGCGTTATACCTCCATCAGCGGGACAGCTGAGCATACGGGACTGATGGATTACAGCGTCGATCTTGTTACATCGGCACAGGCTTTTCATTGGTTCGATCCTGTACAGTTTAGGCTGGAATGTCAGCGTATTCTAAAGCCAGGCGCTAGAGCGGCGTTAATATGGAACAGTAGAATACATAGTAGTGAGGCAGTAGCGAAAAGCGCTGAGATATGCCGCCAATATTGTTCAAGCTTTAATGGATTTAGTGGAGGGATGGAGGAGCATCCGGAATCGTTGGAGTTGTTTTATGATAATGGAGAGTATGAGCTGCAAAAGTTCGAAAATCATTTGTCTTTTAGTTTGGATGGCTTTATAGGCAGAAACCTGTCTGCTTCTTACGCGCCTAAAATAGGAGAAGCCGCATACGAGCCTTTCGTGCATGCGCTGACGGAATTGTTTAGCCAGTACAGTAAGGATGGTCAGCTTCTGATGCCTAATGAAACGAGATGTTATATGGGATCAGTTTAGCTCGTTTGGCACTAAATAAAGCAGTTGTGTGATGCTGGTGCGAATAGGAAGTGAACATGAAATCCCCGATAGATTCGCACCTCTATTTCATACTGTTGACGCTGCAAATGTAGAAAAAGCCTTATCAACGTTCCGGAAATTGGTATATAATAGAAGAGTATGTTGATTTTATGTGTAATTTTGATAGATATCACTTAAAATCGCTGTCGCATCCCACACGGATGCGTGGATTGAAATCTGTAGTCGCAACCTCGATGCACGCCGCCAGCGCGCGCTTAGTCGCATCCCACACGGATGCGTGGATTGAAATACGAAGCGAATATGGGCAAGGTCGGGCCTGATGGCAGTCGCATCCCACACGGATGCGTGGATTGAAATCCAGAGGTTTTTGCAGAGCGTGCAAGGCTAGAGCGGTCGCATCCCACACGGATGCGTGGATTGAAATATCCAAACATGGTCGTCTACATCGACTATCTGCGTCGCATCCCACACGGATGCGTGGATTGAAATTATACGTCCGAGTAGCGGCGTTCCCGACCTGCCCTCGTCGCATCCCACACGGATGCGTGGATTGAAATTTCGCTTGCGTTATATAGCCCTTTTACGAACCCTGGTCGCATCCCACACGGATGCGTGGATTGAAATCGTAATCTTCGCCTCAACGTCGGTCAATTTCGCCGTCGCATCCCACACGGATGCGTGGATTGAAATTATACGTCCGAGTAGCGGCGTTCCCGACCTGCCGTCGCATCCCACACGGATGCGTGGATTGAAATCAAGTTAGCCATTAATATAGCTCTACCCTTTTTAAGGTCGCATCCCACACGGATGCGTGGATTGAAATCAGCTTGATAGCGGTGATTGGTTTATCCCAAAAGTCGCATCCCACACGGATGCGTGGATTGAAATCCTCTCTTTACGTTTTAGAAACTCCGACCTTGCAAGTCGCATCCCACACGGATGCGTGGATTGAAATGATACGGTCACGCTTTGATTAGTTGGAAAATTACGTCGCATCCCACACGGATGCGTGGATTGAAATAATAATCCACCGATTAAGTAAAGAAAGGGTGAAGTCGCATCCCACACGGATGCGTGGATTGAAATATCCAATCAATACCGCCAACATTACGTTCGAAATGTCGCATCCCACACGGATGCGTGGATTGAAATATATTAGGTTCAGCTGGATGTTTACCAACCTGACGTCGCATCCCACACGGATGCGTGGATTGAAATCTGCGCGCGATAAGACCGTCAGCTTACCGTATTTATTGTCGAATCCCACGCGGATGCGTGGATTGAAATCTCAGGGATGTACTCCGTTACCTTGAAAATTCGGTCGAATTTCATTTGGAAGTGTTAAAAAATGTGAAATGCTAAAAATGACAAAGTAGATCCATGTCTATGAGATCTTGTATAAATAACATACTTATTGAATAGGATCGTGCTTTTAATTGCACGATCCTATTTTCAATAGTTTATAACCATGCATATAATATCATTCCTTATAAAGAACGTTCGTTCGCTGACAAGCTGTAGTAATTAACTTGAGGTATAGTTGACAGTATAAGAAAGGAAAAACTCGAATCGTGTAGAATATTCATAATATTTAATAAATATATATATTAGGAGGAAAAATGAAATATATTGCGCATATTCGTGGGAGCGATGGGCATATTCAATCGGTTGATGAACATTTGCTTGAAGTAAAGGAATTAGCTGAAAAGTACGGAGAAGCCATTGATGTCAAGCATATATGTGGACTAGCTGGGATGCTGCATGATATGGGCAAATATACAGAAGAGTTTCGTACATATATATTAGCGGCTGTTCATAGTCCAGAAACAGCTCCTAAGCGTGGAAGTGTTGATCATGCCTCTGCAGGAGGTAAGCTTTTATATGAACTATTCCATGGCGAACGGGATGATCGTTTCAAAATTATACTAGCCGAAATAGTAGGAAACGCGATTATATCTCACCATTCCTATCTTTATGATTATTTAAGTCCTGATTTGCAGTCTGGATACTTACATCGAGTTAAGGAAAAGGTTCTAGAAGAGTTTGATTTGTCTAAGAAATGTTTCTTTGAAGACGTACTGAATAAAGAACAGTTCTACCAATATGTTGACGTAGCGCTTTCAGAGCTACAAGTGTTTATTAACAAATCACCTTCTGAGTCAATTGAGAAAAAGCTTATGTTTTTGACAAAATTTATCTTTAGTGCATTAATCGATGCTGATCGAACGAATACACGTAAGTTTGAAGAGAACAATGAAGGTGATAAAAGCGAAGAACGGTCTGATTTATTTTTAAATTACTATCAGTTATTAATTGAACATCTCGACGGATACACCTCACAATCACAGATCCCTCTTCTAAGAAAAAGTATGTCAGAACAATGCGAACAATTTGCTGTAAGACCATCCGGGATTTATACACTGTCTATACCTACGGGCGGAGGAAAGACTTTAGCAAGTCTGAGATATGCTCTTAAACACTCCATGCTTACAGGCAAAAAAAGAATTATTTACGTTGTACCTTTTACCACGATTATAGAGCAAAATGCTGCTGAGGTACGCAGGATTCTAAAGGATGATAGAAACATACTTGAACATCATTCTAATGTAATCGATGATTATGAAGAGGATGATGAAGACCAGGATGGCATGATGAGCAGAGGGCAGAAGCTTAAACTTGCTCGTGACAATTGGGATGCACCGATCATATTTACAACGATGGTGCAATTTTTGGATGTATTTTACGCAAAAGGCACTCGAAACATCCGCAGGCTTCATCATCTAAGTGAGTCGGTCATTATTTTTGATGAAGTCCAAAAGGTTCCAACATCGTGTGTGTCCCTGTTTAACGAAGCTTTGAATTTTCTGCAAATCTATTGTAAGTCTAGTGTTGTGTTATGTACAGCAACTCAGCCTGCATTGGATTTTGTTAAGCGGAAACTTAATATAAGTACAGATGGTGAAATTGTTGAAGATTTGGACAAGGTGAATAAATCATTTGTTCGTGTAGACATTGTTGACCGGGCTTCATCTGGTGAGATGTCGAATGATCAATTGGCGGATTTTGTAAAGAGTCAAATGAGTAGAATCCAGAGTCTGCTTGTTATATTAAATACGAAGTCAGTAGTAAAAGAATTATATCAGAAGATAAAGGAGCAGGGGTTGGGTATACCTGTCTATCACCTCAGTACATCTATGTGTGCGGCGCATCGTAACGAGATTTTAGAAAAAGTGAAAGACTGTCTTAAGTACGGAAAACAAGTAATCTGTATTAGCACTCAATTAATAGAAGCTGGGGTTGATATTAGTTTTGATTGCGTAATACGCTCTTTAGCTGGTCTCGATTCTATTGCTCAAGCTGCTGGCAGGTGTAATCGGCATGGCGAGCATAGCAAAAGAGAAGTGTATATAATCAATCATCATGAGGAAAATCTTGACCATCTTAAAGAAATTCGAGTCGGTAAACGCATTGTAAACAAATTTTTAATTGATCTACAACAGAATCCATCCGCTCATGGAGGGTATTTACTCTCGAGGCAAGCGATGATGAGATACTTTCAAGAGTTTTATACAGAATTTGATTCTGACCTAGACTACCCAATTTCACGCTTAGGAAGCAAAAATATGATTGATTTGCTATCTGCATACAAAAAGAATAATAGTTATTTTCACGATTACTGTAGTGAGAAGAAGGAAAGGCTTCCCCTATTTTTAACTAATAGTTATAGAACGGCAGCCAAGTATTTTCAAGTAATTAGTAATCAGACGAGCTCTGTTCTTGTGCCATATGGCGCTGGGAAGGATATCATAGCTGAATTAAATGGTGACAGGTCTATTGAAGATATATCCATATTGCTAAATCGAGTTCAGCAATATTCCGTTGGTATTTACTCATACGAGAAGGATGCTCTCATGAAGAATGGCGGATTGGAAGCAGTATGGGATGGCAAAATGCTTGTTCTAAGAGAAGGAGCATACAGCATTGAGTATGGATTGGATAGTGGAAATTCTAGTCCGTTAGAATTTAATATGTTTTAGATCTAAATGAATGTAAGAAAACCTATCTTCAGCGAAGGTAGGTTTCCCACATCATAAACTATATATTTCAATCCACGCTTTCGCGACGATTTATCTTATCATAACAGCAAACCAATATCAAAAGTTCATATAATTTATAATGATATGGACAGGTCATTTTTTATATGTTAATGTTTAAATATGTCAATTGAATAATTTATGAGAGGAGGTGGAGAAATGCGGAATTCAGTCGAATTTAGGGTATTTGGAGATTATGCATTATTCACGGATCCATTGACCAAGTTAGGAGGAGAGAAGCTTACTTATAGCGTTCCTACTTACCAAGCTCTTAAGGGAATAATTGAAAGCGTTTACTGGAAGCCGACAATCGTCTACATAATTGATGAAGTAAGAATTATGAATGCGATACGGATGGAGTCAAAAGGTATTCGACCTATAGATTACAGTGGGGGCAATACACTCGCAAATTATACTTACCTTCGAGATGTTTGTTATCATGTGCGATGCCATTTCGAGTTTAATATGCATCGACCTGAGCTTGAGTATGACCGAAACGAAAATAAGCATCATAATATTCTTAAGCGGTCTTTGGCTGCAGGTGGAAGACGTGATATTTTCTTAGGAACTAGGGAATGTCAAGCTTATGTAGAGCCATGGCGTTTCGATGAGGGTGAAGGTTTTTATGATAAATACCCAGAGATCCCATTAGGGAATATGGTTCATGGTATTAGTTATCCTGATGAAACCGGGCGTGATGCTATGGAAGTTAGGCTGTGGCAGCCGATTATGGAGAACGGCATCATCAAGTTTAAACGACCAGAGGAATGTACGCTTGTGCGAACGATATCAGATATGAAGCCAAAACATTTTAACCGTGAAACTATAGAATCGGCAGACCAGCTAGAAGAACGATTAGAAGAGGGGGGGAATCTATGAGTTGGTTGCTTAATTTGTTTGAAACCTATGAGTCGAATATAGGACAGGTAGGCGTAATGAAAAAGAAATACAACGGTCAAGAGTATACATTGCTCCCAATATCGCATACGACACAAACGGCTCATATTGAGGTTGAAATTACAGAAGATGGAGAGTTTCATTCAGCTGCAATCCTTGATAAGAGCGACGCAAATACATTAATACCTTGCACGGATGAAGCGGCAAGTCGAGCGGGTTCTAAAATTGCTCCTTATCCACTGCATGACAAGTTGAGTTATGTGGCAGGAGATTATGTTGCATATGGCGGTGAAATAAAAAAAGAAGAGCCCTTTCAATCCTATATTAAGCAACTGGAAGGCTGGGCGAATTCTCCGTATAGTCATCCCAAGATAGTAAGTATTTTTACGTACCTCCGTAAAGGTCAACTAGTTAAAGATCTTGTTGAACGAGGTTTTCTAGCAGTGGATGCGAATAACCATCTCATAGAGAAATGGGACAAAAAATATGAGCATCTTTACCCGGAGAAGCCGAAGATCTTTAGCGCTGTGAGCAGTGATCAATTTAGCGCTTTTATTCGATTCAATGTATATTCACTGGAAAAGCAGTTAAGTAAAGTGTGGAACGATGCTGAGTTATATGATTCATTCATTAGTTATTATAAGGGACAGCTGGGAGGAGACAACTTATGCTATGTTACAGGCCAACTTCTGCCTAGTACGGAGAGGCATGCTAATAAGCTGAGAAACTCGGCTGATAAGGCTAAGTTGATATCATCGAATGACAATACGGGATTTACATTTCGTGGAAGATTTAAAGATAGCAGTGAGGCGGCTTCGATTAGCTATGATGTCTCACAAAAAGCTCATAATGCATTGAAGTGGCTCATTAATCGCCAGGGTAAGATCATTGACCAGCGTGTGTTTCTGATATGGGGAAGTGACAATCCAGATATAATTGATATTACTGATGATCCATTTGATTTTGATTTTGGCCAAGAAAGATCTGCTAGTGTCACAGCATTCACAGGCGAAGAGTTTGCAAGAGAATTCGCAAAGTCAGTTGATGGCTATCGAAGTGCTCGTCTAAGCGAGTCAAAAGCAAATGTAAATATAATGGTGCTGGACTCAGCAACGACAGGTAGGATGGCTGTTTTGTACTATCGTAATATGGATAAACATCTATATCTAAATCGGTTAATCGAGTGGCATACGAGCTGTGTTTGGCTGCATCGTTATCGTAAGAATGATCAAGGCGGATATTCTCAGTTTTTTGGAGCACCTTCAACCAAAGACATTGCATTTGCTGCATACGGTCCTCGAGCTAATGAGAAAATTGTAAAAGGCTTAATGGAGCGCATGCTGCCATGTATTATTGATGGCCAGCAGATCCCGCGTGATATAGTAACGAGTGCACTGCAACGAGCTAGTAACCCTGTTTCGATGGAGAAGTGGGAATGGGAGAAAACGCTAAGTATTACTTGTGCTTTACTTAACAGAAGGGAGGAACACTCAGTGTCGTTGGATAAAAATAATTATGATCGCAGCTATTTGTTTGGCCGGATGTTAGCAGTAGCTGATGTGTTGGAACGATCTGCGCTGGGAGATGAGAAGAGAGCAACTAATGCCATTCGCTATATGAACTCATTTGCCCAACATCCAGAAAGGACATGGAAAACAATTCAGGCGAGCTTGCAGCCTTATTTGGCCAAGCTTGGTACAAATGCGATATATTTAACGAAGATAATTGATGAAGTTGCTTCGAAAATGAGAATTGAGGATTTTAATAATAAGCCATTAACGGGCAGGTATTTACTTGGCTTTTATAGTCAAAGACATGAGATTTATCAGAAGAAGGAAAAGAATATAGATGAAGAGTCAGACCAATCATAAAAAATAAGGAGAGTTTGATATGACAATATTAAATCATAAAATTGATTTTGCAGTTGTTTTGTCTGTAACGAATGCCAACCCGAATGGCGATCCATTGAACGGTAACCGGCCAAGACAAAATTATGACGGTCAAGGTGAGATTTCAGACGTGGCTATTAAGAGGAAGATTCGAAATCGTTTGCAGGATACTGGAGAATCTATATTTGTTCAATCGAATGATAGAAAGATCGACTCTTATGGTAGTTTAAGAGAGCGGGCTGATGGTAATGCGGAATTGGAGAAAATTTTGAAAGCCAAAAATTCCTCAAGCGATGATTTTGCTGCTATAGCTTGCCAAGAGTGGACCGACGTTAGAAGCTTCGGTCAAGTATTTGCGTTTAAGGGCGGTGGGGATAAAGGGGTATCCGTCGGCGTACGTGGTCCTGTATCTATTCACACGGCGACTAGTATTAGTTCGATTGACATTACAAGTATGCAGATTACAAAAAGTGTGAACTCTGAGCCTGGCAAAGATAGAGGATCGGATACAATGGGAATGAAGCATAGGGTTGATTTTGGACTTTATAAGTTTTTTGGCAGTATCAATGTACAGCTAGCTGAAAAAACCGGATTTACAATTGAGGATGCGGAAAAAATCAAAAATGCACTCATTACTTTATTTGAGAACGATGCATCAGCTGCTAGACCAGATGGGAGCATGGAAGTTCATAAAGTGATATGGTGGGAGCATGCGACGAAATTAGGCCAGTATTCGTCGGCAAAAGTTCATCGTACTTTAAAAGTTACACCGAAAGTTGATGAGCCCAAAGGGTATGAAGATTACAGGATTTCAGTAGAAGAACTAGAGGGCTTGACTGCTGAGATTATCGATGGACAATAGTGAGGAAGATAACTATCTAATGTTATCCGGCCTTCAGCATTTTCAGTTTTGCAAGCGACAGTGGGCAATCATACATATAGAACAGCAATGGGCTGAGAATGTGAAGACAATCGAGGGAGATTATATTCATCGAAAGGCTGATAACCCGTTTATTCGAGAGAAGAGAGGAGATAAACTCACTGTTCGTTCGATGCGAGTAAAATCAGCAGAGCTCGGCATAACAGGCACATGTGATGTTGTTGAGTTTATTAGAGATGAGAATGGCGTCAAAATCTATGGCATAGAAGGAAAGTACAGGGTTTACCCAGTTGAATACAAGCGTGGGAAACCAAAAAAACACGATGCTGATCTGCTGCAATTAGCTGCTCAAGCAATATGCTTAGAAGAAATGCTGCAATGTGAAATCTGTTATGGGTATTTTTATTACGATGAAATAAAACATCGGACTGAGGTTCCATTAACACCGGAAATTAAGAATCAAGTAAAGCAAATAGCAGCAGAGATGCATGAGTATTTCAAACGTAAATATACTCCAAAAGTAAAAACAGGCGCATTTTGCAAAAGCTGTTCACTTATCAACGTATGTATCCCTGACATAATGAATAAAAGGTCAGTTAAAAGTTACATTGACGGGAAGCTGATTGAATGAGAAAGCTGCTTAATACACTGTATGTTACACAGCCCGATGTATATTTATCTTTAGATGGAGATAATATCGTTTTATTCCAAGGAGAAGAGAGGCTCGCGAGAGTCCCTCTTCATAATTTAGAGGGAATTGTGTCTTTTGGTTATACAGGGGCAAGCCCAGCTTTGATGGGATACTGTGCTGAGCATAATATCTCATTAGTATTTATGACTATGAGTGGTCGATTTATTGCAAGAGTTATTGGATCGAGCAAAGGCAATGTTGTGCTGCGTAAAAAGCAGTATAAGTTATCAGACGATGAAAAGGCATCGGCATTAATAGCTCGTAATTTCATTATAGGAAAACTCTTTAATCAGAAGTGGATGATTGAGCGTGCCACGAGAGACTATGCCATGCGCATAAACCTTGAGCAGTTTAAAGGAGTCTCGAAGCAATTATCCGATTTGATGATAGAGGTCAGAGGCTGCGAAGATTTAGAGCGTCTCCGAGGACTTGAGGGACAAGCAGCTGTAAGTTATTTTAAGCTCTTTGATGAAATGATTCTACAGCAAAAAGATGATTTTTATTTCAAGTCTCGTTCCAGAAGACCTCCAATGGATAACGTGAATGCAATGTTATCTTTTGCTTATACATTGCTTGCTAGGGATACAGCTGCTGCATTGGAAGGGGTTGGTTTAGATGCATTTGTAGGCTATTTGCACCGTGACCGCCCAGGACGTGAGTCGTTAGCATTGGATTTAATGGAGGAACTTCGTGGGATTTATGCTGATCGTTTTGTACTTACATTGATTAACAAAAAGATAGTAACTAAAGCAGATTTTCTTAAAAAAGAAAATAATGCTGTTATTATGACAGAGGACGGAAGAAGAACATTTTTAAAAGCATGGCAAGAAAAAAAGCAAGAAGCCATAACACATCCATATCTCGGAGAGAAGATTACTTGGGACTTAGTTCCTCATGTACAGTCAATATTGTTGGCCCGATTTTTACGTAACGATATTGATGAATACCCACCGTTCCTATGGAAGTAGGTGAAATATGCTCGTAATTGTAACTTATGATGTGAGTACGATTAATTCCGAAGGTCAACGTCGTTTACGTCAAGTATCGAAGGAATGTCAAAACTATGGACAAAGAGTGCAAAACTCAGTCTTTGAATGTGTAGTTGATGCTGCTCAATTTGCTAGATTAAAGTTGATACTTACTGATATTATTAATAAAGATGAGGATAGCTTACGCTTTTACCAAATGGGGAACAACTACAAAAATAAGGTTGAACATGTTGGTATTAAAAAATCATTAGATCTTGAAGGGCCATTAATTCTTTAGTGCGAATCAATGGTGCGAATGGTAAGCGAACATAGATTAGTCGGGGGTTTCGCACCTCAGTTTTTGTCGAAAAACAAGGTATAATGAAGATAGTGTTGCAAGATTTGCTTTGTAAAAAACGAAAGTTAGTGAAGTTGCGAAGAAAATGCATGTTTATGCGATTTTTTATTATAAATCGCTGTCGCATCCCATGCGGATGCGTGGATTGAAATACGGATTTTCTTCTTCTAAAGGGAATCCAAATATGTCGCATCCCATGCGGATGCGTGGATTGAAATATTTCCCCACTGCCGCCCCCTTGTTTTTTCGGCGTCGCATCCCATGCGGATGCGTGGATTGAAATTGTTTCCGATGGAAGTAAGTCGAATGAAGTTGCGTCGCATCCCATGCGGATGCGTGGATTGAAATCGTACTTTAACGGATCGGACGGCGCTTTACTCGGGTCGCATCCCATGCGGATGCGTGGATTGAAATTAAATTGTGTTAACGATTTCGGTAACACCTTCCACGTCGCATCCCATGCGGATGCGTGGATTGAAATAGCCACGCTGATTGGGTTTGGCTCAGGCTCTGAGTCGCATCCCATGCGGATGCGTGGATTGAAATCTCCGCTTGCGCTCTAC
>Ga0182739_1002839_pt1 | contig 15780 bp, 15 predicted proteins | sample eDN5th30CBELigBY_FD_128873 | JGI IMG/M metagenome (GOLD analysis project Ga0182739, IMG submission 128873) | Enriched backyard soil microbial communities from Emeryville, California, USA - eDNA 5th pass 30_C BE-Lig BY (version 2) (version 2) | ecosystem: Environmental > Terrestrial > Soil >... | reverse complement strand
TCTCCTAAGACAGTCATAGCTTGGTAGTCTTCTTGAGACATACCTCTTAGTTTTGCATTGCTGGCATCTACTGTCTCATCCCCATATTTTTCACGAATCTCTTTTCCGTATCTCTGTTCGTTGCCCTCAATCATCTTTTCTTTGAAACCTTCAAATTTTTGTTTGTCTTGCATAGGTATTCCTCCCTCTTTGCTGGCAATTGTCATCTCGACAGTCGCGATTATTTTATCAAGACGGGCTCGCTTTTTCTTTAGATTATTGTAATGATTTTTCAAAGCAGCCGTTTGATTAAAAGTTGGCTGATGTATTATTTCTATAATCTCTTCTAAACGGACTTCCAACTCACGGTAGAATAAAATTTGTTGAAGCAAGTCAACCTCTTTTTGACCGTAAATGCGATAACCCGATGAATTAATTCTTGCCGGCTTAAGCAGTCCAATTTGATCATAGTAGCGAAGTGTACGGCTGCTCACACCTGATAACTGCGCCAATTTGTTTACTGTATATTCCATGGTTGCCCCTCCTGATAATCCTCATCATAAACCTTTACGTTGCGTAAAGGTCAAGAGAAAAGCGATAATTTTTTCATCGACTAGATATAGTCCTTATAATGAAAAAGGATACATTCTCTACGTAGAGAAGTGCATCCTCGGTTTAACAATTACTTTTATGTATTCAAATGACCTATCTCAATAACTCGATGACAAAGTTGTTGAATCAAATTCATGTCATGACTGACAACAATCATTCCCATCTTTCGTTGTTCAGCAATTTTTAATACGGCATTCCAAATTTGAGCCTGGGTAATGGCGTCAAGCATCGTTGTCATTTCATCCGCAATTAAATAACGAGTATTGGGACCAAGTGCACGAGCTACACAAAACCTTTGTAACTCTCCTCCAGAAAGTTCATTTGGGAACCTCGTTAACCATTCCTGCTCAATTCCTAAAGCATCTAGTAATTGTTGATTTGGCTGCCATCCTTCATGTAACACTTTGCCCATTTTCCAACGAGGATTAATTGCTTTTTCGGGATGCTGGAACACTAATTGAACAGGGTGATACCCTTTCCTTTTAATAGGATAGCCATTTAATGTCACACTTCCTTCATTGGGTACTTCATAGCCTGCTAGTATCCGGCAAAATGTCGTTTTTCCATATCCACTAGGCCCAACTAACCCAACAATCTCTCCCGAATTTACCGTAAAATTGACATTTTTAAATAACCACGGCTCTTTTCCATAACGAAAAGCAATATTTTGCGCTCTAAGTTGCATGAATACATCTCACCATTCCATTACGTAGATTTCTCATCGCTGGTCGTTCTTGTTCACAATCAGGTGCAGCCATTTCACAACGTGGAGCAAATAAACATCCGGAAGGCAATTGACTTGGGTGCGGTTGTGAGCCTTTGATAGGAATGAAATCATTTTGCGGCAGTGCACGCCATAACGCTTTGCTATAAGGGTGTCTTAATTGCTCACCATTTCCACTAAAACTTTCAACCGGCGAAATTTCAACGGTTGTTCCTGCATAAAATACAGCAATCCTATCCGCAATTTGAAGAGCGGATTCAATGTCATGCGTAATAAGCATGACTGCACATCCATTGTCAGCAAATTCCTTTAAATGATTAAGTGCTTCTGCAATAACAACTGAATCAAGTCCTGGTGTAGGCTCATCCGCGATAATAACTCGAGCCCCGCTAACCATCGCAGTCGCCAATAACGTTCGTCTCGCCATGCCTCCTGATAATTGAAATGGATACCTCTTCTCTACATCCGCTTTTAAGTGATAGCGTTGAAAAACCTCCCTTTGTGCCGCTGCTGCGTTCCCCTTTTTAACGGATGTTCGAACCTGTAAACCGACTCGCATAAGCGGATCAAGATAATTAACCGATTGAGGAATTAACGCAATTTCCTTACCACGTAGCACACTTTGACGAGCAGGCGTTAGTTCTTCTCCTTCATATTTAATAACACCGCTCGTTATCGCATTACTAGGGAGAATTCCTAAAATAGCATGTGCAAGCAAACTCTTACCCGATCCACTTGCCCCAACTACCGCAAGGATTTCACCTTCCTCTACTGTTACATCCAAGCTTGTGATTACTGTACTTTTTGTCTGCTTGAACCCCCTTGTATATTTCTTAAATGAAACGGATAAATTCTCTACTTCAAGGATAGGCATATGTACCTCCTTTATTTATAATCTATATTGGCATCCATTAGAATTCGTATGTTTTCACCGAGCATATCGAAAGTGCGTACAATGAACAGCAAACAAAGGCCTGGGAAAAAGGCAAGCCACCACATACCAGCAGACAAATATTTCATTGATTCTGAAAGGATGATTCCGATTGCTGGTTCATGCGGCGATAATCCAAGTCCTAAAAAGGTTACAGCAGCTTCATGTAAGATCGCATGAGGAAACAGCAGCATAAACCCGACTAAAATTTGTGGAAGAATGTGTGGGAAGATGTGTTTAGTTGCAATCCACCAACTAGATTTCCCCATTTTCTTAGAAACTTGAACAAACTCTGCTGAACGAATCTGCATGACTTCGGCACGGATAATTCGAGCAAGGCTTGGCCAATGCGTGAGTGCGATTCCTATGACAATCCCTTTAAATCCTCCCCCAAAAGTAAAGGCAATAAGAATAAGGGTAACTAAGTGCGGTACGCTTAGGAAAAGGTCGATTAGCCATGAAACAATACGGTCAGCCGTTTTTCCCATAGTTGCAGAAATCACTCCAAGTATGGTGGCTATTAATGTACTCCCCAACGCACCAATTAAGCCAACCCCAATACTTAATGAAAGCCCTATAAATGTACGTGAAAACATATCTCGGCCTAACCAATCCGTACCAAACGGATGTTCAAAAGTTGGTGAAGCGTTTCTGTGTTCAAGATTGGTTGAAACGCTCTCTTTATCAAGGACAACACCTATTACTATAACAATCATTAAAAAAACAATAGCTAATATAGTAACAATTAAAGCTCTTTGCTTTTTATTCAGTAATGTAAGGGTTGGCATCATTTCGACCTCCCCTCCCTCATTCGAGGATCTAATAAACGGTAAATTAAATCTGCAATTAAATTTCCTACAAAAACAAACATTGTACTAAATAGCACCAAACCCAGTAATAATGGAACATCCCCTCGCAAACCAGCTTCCACTGTAGCCTGCCCAAGTCCAGGATAGGAAAACACTTGCTCAGTAAGAACAACCCCACCAAACAATTCACTAAATGCGGCAAATTGTAACGTAAGTGCTGGTATCACAATATTGCGTAAGCCATGCCGCCAAAATAAAATAAAGCCCCGTTCACCTCTCGCTCTTGCAAAGAGCATATATTCACTATCTAAAACATCTATTAATTTTTGCCGAGTATGCAGGGCCACATTTCCAACTCCAACAATACTAAGTGTCATAGCTGGAAGAATAAGATGCTTTAATTGATCAACCATCGTAACATCTTCAGCAAGAACACCAGCAGGTACACCTAATCCAATCGGAAACCATCCAAGCCAAACAGCAAATACACTAAGAACTAAAAGCCCCATCCAAAATGTTGGGGTCGATGCAAGCATGTAACAATACCATTTAATACTTCGATCTATCCAAGTATCTCTTTTCATTGCCGCAACAACACCCATTGTAAACCCAATTACTCCTGATAAAATCCATGCTGTTAACATGAGTACAACAGAATGAACAAACCTTTCACCTATTACTTCAGAAACCGGCTGGCGATAGATCATAGAAGTTCCCATATCTCCTGCAAGCAACGTAGAGCCCCAATTAAAAAACTGCACCATAATTGGTTCATTTAATCCCCAGTACTCAGCAATTTTCTCCCTTTGTTCTGATCCAACATTTAACATATCTGCACCGATATAGGCCTGAATCGGATCAATAGGTGAGTTCTTTATTAAGAGGAAGGAAATGAAACAAATGGCAACTAATAAAGTTGCCATTCTTATACTTTTCAATAAAAGAAAGATTCCTAGCTGTCTATATCTACTTTTTCTCACCTTACTCAGCCCATTTCCAGTCTTCAATATTGTTTGTTACAGGCCAACCATGCCCATGCGGCTGGATTCCCTGTTTTCCGATATCAAGTCCATTTTTCACTAGATACAAATGATCAATGTTCACCAGCCAGGCCCAAGGAGCATCACCTATTGCACTTAACCCCGTCGTTCCATCCCATTGCGCTTTTTTCCAATACTCTATTGCTTCTGTTGAATCTGTAGCAGCTAGAGCCTTCTCAAAATATTCATCTACTTTTTCATTTTTATAAAAACCCGTATTATAGTAATCTACCCCAGCATAGCGGCTGCTATATACATCATACATTTCATGAGGATTGTGACTTCCCCATCCCATGAGTACTGCATTTGAAAACATTTTCTGTTCAATCGTATCCCAGCTTGCGCCCTCTATTTTTATATTAATACCAAGAGGTTTTATCATATCTGCAACCGCTATAGAAAGAGATTGCCTGATTGTATCTTCCGCTGGATAATATAAACTAAACTCTGCTTTCAAAGAACCCTTTTCTAAAATCCCGTCATCATCTGTATCTTTCCAACCTGAATCTTGTAATAATGTTTTCGCACCATTCATATTTGCATCTTTAAAAACAGTCTCTGGGTTCCACCAAGGTAAGCTATCAACAGAAGTATATGCTTTCGATCCATGTCCTTCCAGCACTCCGTCAATCAGTGCTTGTCTATCAACAGCAATATTAATCGCATGTCGAATCGCTGAATCAGCTGTCACATCGTTACCAATTGGTAAACCCTCTTTCGTTACAGCCCCTGATTTCACATACGGAAATACAATTCCACGATTATCTACGGATTGTAATGCCTCTAACCTCATACCTGGTACTTGCTGCTTACTAAATGAAGCGGGAATTGCTGCAATATCAACATTTCCTGCTTGGGCAGCAGCAAATGTAGCATCCTCGTTTAAGAATAAAAACGTAATTTTTTGAAAATAAGGCTTTTGGTCATAATATTCAGGGTTAGCCTTTACGATAAGTTGCTGTCCCTTATCCCATTGAACGAGTTGATACGGACCTGAACCAATTGGATTTTCTGCATAATCTTTTCCATAGGCATGCTTTGGAACAATTCCTGTTACAACTAAAGAGTTCATAAAGGTTGATTGTGCTTTCTTTAGAGTAAATTTCACCGTATGGGCATTAACTGCTTCCACTTTATCCAATACATTAAGGTCAACAACTGATCCATTGTTTAAAGCTGTTTCAAATGTGAAGATAACATCATCTGCTGTTAATGGCCTTCCATCTGAAAATTGAACATCTTCGCGCAAAACAACCGTCCAGACCTTGCCATCCTTCGTCACTTCGTAGCTTGTTGCAAGATCGTTAACAATATTAAGATTATGATCTCTTTTTAATAAAGTGCTTTGAAACAACGGAGATCCATAGCGTCCCCAACCAGTTGTCGGATCAAACCCTGTATCAGACTCTCCTTTAATAGATAGCACAAGCTCATCCGTTTCCCGTTTTACATCTTTTTTAGTAGATTGATCAGATTTTGATTGCGCACACCCTGCTAACACAAGCGAAAAAATAATCGCCATAACTGTAAGCGGTCTAAGAAATTTCTTTATCATTTATGACTCCCCCATTAACCAACCTTCTTGTTGTTATGTGTCTCTAAATCGATATGTACTTTCTACAAATATCGCAATAACCTACCATATTCTCTATCTTAAAACTTGCCAGCTTATTGCTAAACTGCTGAATATTTTTCACTTCTCCTTTACCGAAGATAAGTTTGTGATAGCTTTGATAGTCTATGTTAGAACAAACTATTACATTTGAACTAAATAATTCTAATAATCAATCTATTCTTGTCGAAATCTTACCATAAATAACGAGCGAATGACAGGTATCCTCACAAACCAATTGGAAGAAAGAATGAGGATTAGATATTTTTCTTCAACTCTTCGACCTTAAAAGTCATTCATTTCAAATCTAGATTCATTTTCGGAACGATATCCTTGTCTCTTCTAAACTCACAAATAGTAATTGCTCTTCCCTTTTCATTCTTTTTTATGTTCAGTATGCACTTTCTTCACAACAATAGGACAAAGCTGCATAGATATGACTATAGAGAGTTTTTCCAATTTAATGCGTGTCGGTATGTTTAATAGAAATTCAAACTAAACAAAAGAATGAATGTAGGTGATTAGATGGCTAATGATTTCTTATTTCAAAATTTACAAGAAAAAGAGATGACCTTTGAGCAAGTATTTGACCGGATTATTAGATTTATGACTTTAAATCGCAATGGCAATTATCGCTTAATGATTGGTACCGATTCTCAAGTGCATGAAAGACATACCGTTTTCATTACAGGAATTGTGATTCTAAATGAAGGAAAAGGTGCATGGGCTTGTATTCGAAAAGTAACTATTCCAAGAAGAATGGATCGAATACATGAACGACTCTCTCATGAAACCTCATTAACAGAAGAAGTCGTTTCTCTGTTTACAGAGGAAAAGAAAAACGTGATGATTGATATCGTACTTCCTTTTATATACAAAGGAGCTACATTTACAATGGAAGGCCATTTGGACATCGGTTCAGGTAATCGCAATAAAACAAAGATATTCGTCGAAGAAATGACCGCAAGAATTGAATCGATGGGACTTGAACCTAAAATCAAACCAAATTCTTTCGTTGCATCAAGCTATGCCAATCGATTTACGAAATAAGATAAAAATCAAAGCGTTCCTTTGTAAACCTTCGCAAGTATAAAAAACCTGTATAGGCTAACAAGTCTACACAGGTTTTGAACAACTATACATTCTCCTACGATTCCACTTTCATTGTTATTAAACAGGTTCAAACTATATTTCAATCGTTGTACAAGGATAGTATTCTTTTGCGCCAATCCCTCTTTCATACATTCTTTTTATGTATGTAAGCTCCCATTCTAGCTGTTCTAAAGGATTGTCCTTAATGGAATCATATTCTTTAGCGATTTGATTATTGTAGCGAAAAATACATTTAGTTCCATTAATATAATACTCAACAATAAAGTCTACAAGGTCCTTATTCCAAGTGAAATTCTTTACTCTGATTATGTCTGAAGAATACTCTGGATATATTTCTACACTATCCAAAATTCCACCAATCTTTTCTTGAATGTCATCCTTCATGTATTCACCTACACACTTTTCTTATATTTTTATTATTCAAACATGCATGCACATAAATCACTTTTTTGTAAGATTTTCTCATAAAAATCCCGCATCACTCACCTAATTTTTGTTAGATTTTCTTACAAAAAAGCTGACAAACAGATAAATCCCCTCTAAAATAAAAATTAATTTTACAAATGAATGGAGAGAGGGGATATGAAACTTAGTTGGCTTTTCCAGTTTATCATCCTTATCGGGTTTCTCTTCCTTGGACATATGATTGTTTCACTTTTTTCCATCCCTCTACCTGGCGCTATTGTTGGAATGATTCTTCTATTTATTGGCCTTTTAACAAGGTTAGTTAATATAAAATGGATTGAGAAAGCCTCATCTTTTCAATTAAAACACTTAACACTACTCTTTATTCCTCCTATTGCCGGCCTGTTTTTATCATCAAGTTTTTTAGATATTTTACAGTGGAATATCTTAATTATTCTAATTGTAAGCAGCATTTGTTGCTTGTTAGGCACAGCCTTCACTGTAGAATGGTATGAAAAATTAAAAAGGAGGAGAGCAAAATGAACATAGTTCTATTAAAAGTAGCCTTCTGTATCATGATGACAATTGCCTGTTACTTTATCTCATTAAAAATCTATAATAAATATAAAAAAAATTGGCTAAATCCTCTATACACCGCATCTATCCTTCTAATTTCTCTGTTACTCCTCTTTCACGTCCATGAAGAAACGTACCAACAAGTTAACTTTATCTTTAATCAACTACTGCAATTAGCTGTCGTATCTTTAGCCGTTCCTCTTTATAAACAATGGTCTTTCTTAAAGAAAAATTACAAAAAAATCTTTGTAGGTGTAATATGCGGAACGGCACTTGGAGTTATTTCCATACTTTCACTGTCCCATTTGTTCCACTTGAACGAGCAGCTTCTAGCCTCGTTAATTCCGAAATCTGTTACACTTCCTATCGCCTTAACAATAGCGACAGATCTTGGTGGATTAGCCTCAACGACCATTATCTTTGTTATCATTTCTGCCTTAATATCCGTCATGATTGGTCCTAGTTTGCTCAAATATTTAGGAATTAAAAGTAAATCCGCGAAAGGCTTGGCTATGGGAACTTCAGCGCAAATGCTTGGGGCGAATCGTTCACTCGTATGGGGAGAAGAAGAAGGAGCAATGGGAAATGTGGCCATGACAACCTCGGCATTATTTCTCGCTATTGTAGTACCGATTATTCCGTATCTGTTATAAAGGAAGATTCATTGACCTAACCCAGAGTTTATTGATATTTGTAGATTTGCTGACTTTATTTTTGTGATGTACTGAACATGTAATCTAATTTATTATTCAATTCTTCATTATAAAAATATCCGCTGACTAAATTCTTAATGTCATTAGTCATTCGGATTTCACTCCTGGGTTGAAAACGAAAATCCAGGAATGTTTTGTGTATAAAAATTTAAAAAAACTGCCCTCAAAAGCCATTTTTCATGACCTTTAGGACAGTCTCACTGGATACAAATCCAGATTTTTATTTAGCTTCACCGACTACTGTAAATCTTTCATTCACATGCTGAGGTTTTTCTATTTCATCTAGTACGGCAATTGCATAGTCCGCATAGCTAATATAGCTGTCGCCTTGTGAATTAACAAGTAGATGATCTTTTCCTGTTTGATAGGATCCCGTTCTCTTTCCTTCAGGATCAAACATAGCCGAAGGACTGATGAATGTCCACGTGATACCGGATGTTTCCTGTAATTCTTTGAGATTTCGTGCCTGACCTGATGCTGTAGGTTTAAACATATCAGGAAAATCAGGTGTATCAATGACTCTAACGGTTTTATTTTCATCTACAAAAAGACTCCCTGCGCCTCCGACAATGATCGCTCTTGTGTTTGTTCCTTTAAGCGCCTCAATGAGTGCATGACCAGCGTCGACATGGGCTTGCTCTTCGCCAAGAGGAGCACCGAAAGCATTGACGACCACATCAAACGGCTTTAAATCCTCTGAAGATAGGTCAAATATACTTTTTTCAATAACTTCCCCGTTTTTTTCTGTGAGCTTCGACGCATCTCTAACAACAGCTGTGACTTGATGACCTCGTCCGACTCCTTCTTTCAAAATAAACTGTCCTGCTTTTCCGCTCGCCCCAATAACGGCAATCTTCATAATTGTCACTCCATTCTCCCTAATTTTTATTTTTTATCTTAAAGTTTTTAAGGCGCCACTCCATTCCACAACTTCACCAAGCATCGCATTGACATTATCTAGATGTAAGGCTTGGGGTTTGAAATCCGTTCCATTTTCAAAATCTAGAAACAAAGATAATGTTGGATGTGCACGAACGTCCGCAATTTTTAACTCACCGCAAATTCCACGTAAATGTTCTGCTGCACGAGCACCGCCAGTAGACCCATAGCTAACGATACCAGCCGCTTTGTTGTTCCATGCTTCACGCGCAAAATCAAGGGCATTTTTTAATGCTCCTGTAATACTGTGGTTATACTCTTGAACAATGAACACGAATCCATCTAAATTCGCAAGTTTTTCATTCCAAGCTGCAATTCCTGGTTCCGTCCCATCAGTTGTTCCTAAGAACGGTAAATTAAAATCAGCGATATCCACTATTTCATAATTTGCATCCTCACGTTTGTCCGCAATTTCTTTTACCCATTTTCCTACTTGTGGACTTACACGTCCTTGACGCGTGCTTCCTAAGATAATCCCAATGTTTAATTTTTCAGTCATTGTTTCTTCCTCCTTCATTTGTTTTCCAAATATTTTTTCCAAAAACCCCATCTTTCACACCGCCTATATGTTTTAATAACTAATGTTTGCCTGTTTAAAACTTACTTACTCGTTTCTTTCCGAACAATTGGAGCTACCTCCGTTGCTAACAGCTCAATGCCCTCAGCTACTTTCTCAAACGGCAGCCCCCCTATGTCCATTTGTGCCAAGAAACGACTATGTCCAAAAAGCTCATATTGGTGGAGAATTTTCTCGACAATCTGTTGTGGACTACCTACAAACAAAGCAGTACCTGGACTGGTCATTTGCTCAAAGTCTGCTCTTGACATCCTAAACCCCATTCCTCGCTGACGATTAACGTATGACCAGTAATTTGAATAATAGGGATAGAACTCCTCCTTGGCTCGCTCGGTTGTCTTTGAGATGTATCCATGACCTGTTACACCAATCTTGAGATTTTCCAAATCGTGTCCGGCCTCGATGCCAGCTTTATAGTATAGATCAACCAGCGGCTTAAATCTCACTGGATCGCCGCCGAGGATAGCTAATGCCATACCAACCCCTAATCTACCCGCACGGACTGCACTCTCCGGTGTCCCTCCAACTCCAATCCAGATTGGCAATTGACTCTGAGCGGGTCGCGGTGCAATCTCAGCTTCCCTTAATGAGGGGCGAAACCGTCCAGTCCAAGAGATTCTCTCGTTTTCATTCAGCTTTAAAAATAAATCCATATTTTCTGAAAACAGTGCATCGTAGTCATTTGTGTCAAAACCAAAGAGAGGAAAAGATTCCACAAATGCTCCCCGGCCAGCGATGATTTCTGCACGGCCTTCCGAAAGTAAATCTAAGGTTGCAAAGTCCTCGAACAAGCGAACCGGGTCCACTGTGCTTAACACGGTAGTGGTGCTTGTCAATTTAATTCGCTTAGTTGCTTGGGCAATGGCCGCTAAAACAACTGGAGGAGCTGATACCGCATAGTCTAATCGATGATGTTCCCCCACCCCGAAGACATCAAGTCCAGCCTCATCAGCAAGCTTGGCGGCTTGAATAATTTCCTTGATTCGTTGATGAGCACTAACTGTTTTGCCTGTATGAGGATCAGGACCGATATCTGCAAGCGTGTAGAGACCAATTTCGATTCCTTTATGTTTCAAACCCTCAGAAGCTTCCATATGTACATCTTCCTTCCGCTAAATCTCTAATAGAATTCGATTCCTAGAAGAATTGTGATTAACGCAATAACATAGACCATAAATCCTGAAATTCCAATGCTGTCAAAAAGCTAGAAATGTTAGTTATTCCACCTTGAAACTTTGACAACCCATGAATAAAGACAATAAGTCCTAAAACTGCACTTCATATAACTTTCCCTAACTCATCTTTTTATTTCTTTTAACCATTTTTAGTTACTTTATGTAAGCTAGTTTATTTATATAAATTAATTTTGTCAAGTAAGTTTATAATGAATTATTATTAATAAATAGATATGTAGTATAGTATAAATAGAAAGGTGTAAAATATATGAAGAAATCTATTATTTTTCCTAAATTCGAAAAATTTATTTTTTACTATAGTTGTTTAACTTGTCTGCAAAATAAAAAAATGTGAAAAGAGGAATGAAAATGACTAAACAAACACAATTAGGAAAAACAGATATATACGTCAATCCGATTGGACTTGGAACGAATGCTGTCGGAGGTCATAATCTTTACCCTAATTTAAATGAAGAAACAGGAAAAGAGTTAGTGCGAGCAGCAATTAATCACGGGGTTAACTTTCTAGATACAGCATTCATTTACGGACCAGGGCGTTCTGAAGAATTAGTGGGAGAAATCATGAAAGAAACAGGAAAACGCAGCGACATTGTTATCGCTACAAAAGGTGCACATAAATTTGTTGGACAAGATGTTGTGATCGACAATTCTCCGCACTTTCTAAAACAAGCTGTTGAGGAGAGCTTAAAACGTCTGCAAACGGATTACATCGATTTATTTTATATACATTTTCCGGATAACGATACACCAAAAGATGAGGCGGTTGGTGCATTAAAACAATTGAAAGACGAAGGAAAAATTAGAGCGATTGGTGTTTCTAACTTCTCAATGGATCAGTTAAAAGAAGCGAATACAGACGGTTATGTCGATGTTTATCAAGGTGAATATAATTTATTACAACGATCTGCGGAAAAAGAATTACTCCCTTATACAGCAGAGCAGAATATTTCATTTATACCTTACTTCCCTCTAGCAGCTGGCATATTAGCAGGTAAATACAATAAAGACATGGTATTTAATGACCTTCGTTCGCAAATGCCGCATTTGCAAGGAGCAGCATTTGCACAAAACTTAGAAAAAGTAGAAAAGATACGTAAAATTGCCGATGCTAAACAAACAAACGTTGCCCATATCGTCTTAGCTTGGTATTTAACACGCCCTTCCATTGACGTTGTGATTCCAGGTGCGAAGAGAGCGGAACAAGTACTAGATAATTTAAAAACATTAGATGTGCAATTAACAGCAGAAGAGATTCGAGACATTGATTGTACTTTCCAATCATAAAAAAACTAGAAGAAATTTTAGGTTTGGGGACAAGACTCTTTGCTGGTTTAGTGGCGTGCATCATGCTGGGCGCAATCTTATTCATAAAACTAGACAGTGGCTCTCTGGGAGGATTCGAGTTTGACGTGACTTTACTAATCATCGCCTATCCAACTACTCTTCAATGAAAGCTCACTATTAGCATTAGATTCCAAACTGCCACAAATAAAGTTATTTCCTACGCAAACCATCCATGACAACACTAGAAAAGGAATAAACTAAGAATAAAATCGTAAACACGATCTTATTTCCGTCCCAAGTGAAATCACTTGGGACTTTTTTTAGCTTTTCACATTGTTATGCTCCCCCTTAATACTACTCGAAAATATCTAAACGCACTCTAATAAGCAGAGCTAATAAGCCTTAAAAACATTAAATCTAGTAAAAGTCACTATCATTTAATTTTAAAATAGCCTTATTATCCATTTTGCTAGGAAGTAATCACTACACCCAATCAAAGTTTTCAAAACTATTCGGGGAATTATTTTTGTTTTGCAGCAAAAAACTCTGCTATCTTTTCCTGAGGAACCCCTGTACTAAACGATAAAGCAAATTGGTTCATACTATCTTGAATCGCAGTATCGAGTGAAGTATTCTGCCACGTTTCAAAAAGGTCTTTTTGCTGTTTGATAGTAACTCTATGATTTATAGCAATTCTACGTGCGAAAGATTCAGCAGTTGCTTTTAATTCAGATAATTCTATCAGCGCATTCAAAAAACCAAACTGATTTATTTCCACTGCGCTGACAGCGTCACCTGTGAGCAGCATCTCTTTTGCGCGGCTTAACCCAATGTGCTTCTGGAGCAAAACAGAATCTAAAACAGATGGAATACCTAACTTTATCTCCGGCATGATAAAAATTGCATCTTTGGTAGCCACTCGAATATCGGCTGCCATTGCAATTTCCATTGCCCCGCCTATACAGTAGCCGTTTATAGCTACAACTACAGCTTGTGGAATTTTACGAACCAATTCACAGACCTGTTTTAATAAAGAGATAAGTTCGTATCCAGTTTGTGGAGTTAGACCTACAAATTCATTGACATCCATTCCTGCTGAAAATGATTTCTCTCCGCTGCCAGTTATAATAACAACGCTTACTTGCTCATTATTCTTTAACATTTGCAAATGTTCAATAAGATCTATTAGCATGTCTCTCGATAAGCAGTTTGCTTTAGCAGGGTTGTTTAAAATAATCCATTCAATATTTCCTTCTCTTTCAAACAATAATTTTTGACTCACGAATGATCCTCCTCCCCCTTAAAATATTATAGTATCGTTTTCCACAAATAAAAAAATCCCTATTTTTGGAATATCATTACTATTTATATCAAAGTTCTTTTTTTCTAAAAAGTCAACATTTTATATGAAAATTCCGAATTTTAAACATACAAAAAACAATTTTGTAATTTATTATGGAGTAAGTCAATATTTTGAAAAAACTGTACGTTAAGATAATAAACTTACGTAGTTAGAACGATAATATTTTCATAAAAATATTTATTATCCTCAATATCCCACCACTGGTACAAGTATACTAATGACGGTTTCTGTTTATTTATGATACATTTACTCTTGTAGTTGATGAACAACTAAACATGAAATGGTGAGTAGTCGCGGCTCATGGTTCACATGAGTTGAGGAAAGTCCAGGCTCGCCCGGCGCTGAGATGCCCGGAGTGTTCTTGCCATCTGTAAAGGTGGGCAGCAGACTTCGTATCTGCTGACGGCGGAGAAATCACGCTAAGTCCAAAAAGGATATGCTGAGAGTAACCTTAAAGTGCCACAGTGACGAATTCTTCTGGAAACGGAAGAAGTGGAACGAGGGTAAACCCCAAGAGCGAGCAACCCAAATTTAGGTAGGGGCACCATCCAGCGGAAATAACGAACCAAAAGGATGGATTGATTGAACAAATCAATAGTTATATGACTGCACCTGGTTGTGCAAGATTGGCATCGTTATTAGCACACAGGAACAAAACCTGGCTTATAGCCATTTCATGAGCCGAATTCATCAATGCGCTTATGCTAAATAGCAATAACCATTATCGTTCGGTTGTAGCTTTTATTAGAAATAAGATAATCGGTCAACTAGGGATAAATTCCTTTGAGTGTGCCGTTTATTCACATAGAATATAGTCTAGCTCATACATACCGTGCTAGATGGGGAGTTGGCGGTGCCCTGTAACCCGCAATCCGCCATAGCGGGGTTGAACTCCTATTTGAGGTAGGAACATGTGAGGTCTGCCTTATGAAAGCAGTGTTGACAATTGGGTCCTACGCAATGGAAACCTACGAAATTGGTCAGGTCTGGAAGGAAGCAGCCATAAGTAGTGATTTCGATGTGCCGTGGGGCAGCCTAATTAGAGCTAGCTTCCATAAGTAACGCTTGGTTGTTTCTATCAATGATGGGTGCACGGTGTTTACATATGTAAATAAAAACTAGATGGATAGAACATCTTTAAGTCTTATCATCACATTCCTAACACCTCTTTTTTTCATTTCTTCTAAGGATCAACTTACTTTTTCTTTCTCTAAATGGAACACGGACACTATTATTCATATGCCCTGATTCATCAATATTCCCTTACTTAATTTCAGTTTGCATACTGACGATAACCTGGATTCTAAACTTTTTCCAAACGAATAATATCTACATATATATGGTAGGCTAATATTTAAAAGAGCTCCTTTGACATATCATGTTATTTTATGCGTTTATAATTTTTATGATTGACCACTATTTTTATCGGTTCATCTGTTTGTGGTTTTGTCCCAACTTTGACAATCACGGAGTTTTCCCTTACTGTTAAAACTTCTCCCTTCTTGCCTTTCTGTTCACCTTTTATTACTTGAATAGTTTCTCCTGTCTCCGCCTTTTTAATTTCACTCTTACCTAATGTTTTGTCTTCTGTCATTTTATTTCCTCCTTTTTAAAGGAACTCACCTTTTATTGTCATAAACAAAAAATAAGAAATTTCAGTCTATAAGCTTTATTTACAACTTATCTTTCCCTATGTTTATCTTTTTATTTGTTCATTGTGTATTCATCTTAAATAATCATCATCCATCAAAAGAAATATCCGTGCAAATTAAAACATAAAATATTATATATGTTCAACTTATTAAACAGACAGAAGAACATGTATTTAAATACAAGTTGATGTTTCGCCAACTAAATGGGTGAGATATAATTGATGTCAGAAAACAAATTTGGTTTTATATGGTTTT
>Ga0182739_1002838_pt1 | contig 15783 bp, 9 predicted proteins | sample eDN5th30CBELigBY_FD_128873 | JGI IMG/M metagenome (GOLD analysis project Ga0182739, IMG submission 128873) | Enriched backyard soil microbial communities from Emeryville, California, USA - eDNA 5th pass 30_C BE-Lig BY (version 2) (version 2) | ecosystem: Environmental > Terrestrial > Soil >... | reverse complement strand
TACAACTTGCGAATCAGTTCCAGATCGGCATCGGCAGCCAACTTGGGAGTGAAGACGTCTCCCGCCACTGCCAGCAAGCCCCCTCCTTCATTGGAAACCCAATTGGCCAGCATCTGCCGTTGTTCCTCGGTCAACACGGACCAGTCCGGGTCGAATCCCAGGACGACATCGTATTCGTACAGGGCTTCCAGCGTTTCTGGGAACCGATACAGCAGCTTGTCCGCTTCCTGGCTGATGCCCGGCGAACCGGATTGCAGCCAGACATCCGTCTGCATGGAAGGATGTCGATAAAGAATGGTCCGGGCATATCGATAGTCTCGCGATGGCCCTCCGGCAATGATCAATAATCGCATCGGTCGATCAAAAATACTCACGCTACGACTGAGTTGATTGTCATCTTCCCGTGTTTCCAGTCCTCCGGACATACGTGCCCGGACGGTGTATTCAAAGTCGCCAGCATCGGGCGGCTTCAAATCGAAAACAATTTCCCGGACAGCCCCATCTTCCCCCAGCGTCTGATCCTGCTGATTGATAACAGTCGGTTCGGCATCGCTGGGGCCTTGTTGCAACAACTCGATCTTGACTTGTCGTCCCGCCAGTCCGGTTCCTCGGAGCAGGGCCGTCAATTCGAAAGAATCTCCTTTTTGAACATCTGTGGGCGCCACAATCCGAAAGATTTCCAGATTGACGGGCGGTTCCGTACTTCCCACTCCCACCGCCACCAGCCGAACTCCCTGCTCGCGCGCACGGTCTCTTGGCACCTGCACATCCCGTCCAGCATTGGAAGAACCGTCGGAGAGAATCAACACGCCGGACAATGTGGGAGACCGGGCCTCCACGAGCAACGTGTCCAACGAGTCTCCCAGGCGAGTGGTCATCCCGGCCGCTTCCAGCATTTTGCCCCAGTCCGGAAAGTTTTCAGGTTCGCTGGTACTGGGAGTGGGTTGCGGGCTCTCTTCTGGTTGAAATCGACTGGGCAACCGCAGATGCAGATCACTGAGATCCGAATCAAACGTATAGATATCGACAGCATGTTGCTCCCGCAGCTCATCAATCAACTGCGTCTTTTCCAACAGTTCGGTGACTGCGGCTGAACGGGAGCGTGGTATCACTCCCGAAGTACGCGGGTCGGTTTCCGGTTGCTGCATGGATTGCGAGGTGTCGACCAGCACGATGACACGGGAATCCCGATACGCATCGGTCTGTGTCCGTTCATGCGGATTGAGGGCCACGATGAGTGCCAGAATCAGAAATGCCAGCCGCAGAGTCGCCAGAAACAGCACCCAGTTTCCCCCGACCACTCGACGATCACGCAGAGCAAACCAGCCTGTCGTTCCGATGGCTGCCAGCAACAGGACAATGGGAACCCAGTCCTGCCAGACATAAGGAAGATCCCAGTCCAGTGTGGAAGATGTCAGTTCGCTGCCGGCTTGTGCGAGCGTCCCAACGAGGATCATCGGCGAAATGGGAATGGAACTGACCAAACGAATGAAGTTTCAGCGTTAAGACAGTGGAAGTCGACCTCGGGGAAATACATCAATGCGCAGCACGCGTGATGCACCATGATCCAGAGCCAGACACAGTGCGTCCAGACGCACTCGACATAAACTCCTGATCGATTGTCGAGATTGCACCCTGCGCAGGCAAGGCTGCGCGACCGCGAAGCACAAATTTGCGTCTGAGATATTGCCAATTCTGAAAATCAGGGGGAAGTCTTGGCGCAAAGTCCGACAACAGAGGACGTTTCGCGATCACGCCCCGGGAAATGAAATCCTGATTGGGCATTGACCTGTACATGGGCCGGATCGGCCTGCCTGTTGAATTTCTCTTTTCCACATCACAAAATGCGTGGAGAATGTCGGTACACTTGGGAAGGTCGACATCCTCTTGAGTGTCTCACAGCACCTTGGTCGGATACGGTGCGTTGTCCCTGCCTTCCATCCTCAGAATTCTATTCCATAGAAATCGCGACTCGAACGAGCTACTTCATTTGTCCCTCTCTCCTTCGCAAATCCCGCCGATTCGCATGGCTGTCATCGGTGGCGGCATTACTGGGCTGGCAGCAGCACATCGGACAATTGAATTGTGCCAGGACCAGCAAAGGCCGCTGACGCTCACTCTGTTCGAAGGACAATCACGCCTGGGAGGCATTTTCGGTTCCGAGTGGAAAGGGGACTATCTGATTGAGCGGGGGGCGGATTCCTTCATCACCAATAAGCCCAGCGGGATCAATTTGTGCCGCCGACTGGGCCTGGAAGACGAATTCATCACCACGAATCCACACTTTCGACGTTCACTCATTCTCTCACGCGGGCGACTGATCCCCACACCAGACGGATTCAATCTGATTGCTCCAGCCCGCATCTGGCCAATGCTGACAACTCCCCTGCTGAGTTGGTCGGGGAAATTTCGGTTGTTGAAAGAACGATTCATTCCGCGTAAACGGGGGCTGGGCGATGAAAGCCTGGCCGCATTTGTTCGTCGCCGACTGGGAAATGAGATGCTGGAAAGAGTGGTGCAACCCATGGTCGGAGGCATTTATACATCTGACCCGGAACGGTTGAGCCTGCTCGCCACACTTCCCCGGTTTCTGGAAATGGAACAGACCTACGGCAGCTTATTGCGAGGCATGAAACGGCAGCCGACTGCCGCACAGGATCAACTTCATTCAAAAGCTGCCAGCGGAGCCCGTTATGGCTTGTTTGTCTCCCTGCGGAATGGAATGCAGCAACTGCTGGATACACTGGAACAGCGGATCGTGGCTCAGACACGAAAACGGATGGGGCCGCGGGTCAAAATGTTGCGCCGACTGGAAACAGGCTGGGAAGTGACGCCCGAGCATGGTGCTTCGCAAGTATTCGATGGAGTCATCCTGGCGGTGCCGGTACATGTGGCATCCGCCTTGCTTGCGACGGTCGATTCAGAACTCTCCAGATTGCTGGGAGGAATCGAGTCTGCATCCAGTGCCATTGTGATCACCGGCCATGACTTGTCCCGAATCCGGCACCCGATGGATGCGTTTGGAGTGGTCATTCCGCACTGTGAAGGGCGACGCATCCTGGCCACTTCGTTTTTGAGCCGGAAGTTTTCCGGACGGGCTCCCGCTGGGAAAATCATCTTGAGAACGTTTGTGGGCGGGGCCATGCAGCCCGAAGAACTGCAACAGGATGACGATCGACTGCTGCAGTCCGTCTTAAGGGAACTGGGAGACATCTTCGGTATTGAGGGTTCCCCGGAGTTTTCGGAAGTGGCACGCTATCCGCAAGGGATGCCACAGTACACAGTGGGTCATCTGGATCGCGTGAGAGAGATTGACGCCCAGGCCCAGTCTTACCCCACATTGAAGCTGGCGGGAAATTATTTCCGGGGAGTGGGAGTGCCAGACTGCATCCAGAGCGGAGAACAAGCTGCGGAATCTCTCCTTGCCAGCCTGTTGCAACAGGCGGAGCCGACTTTCTGAGGCCATCTTGAAGGAAACCAAGGAAATCTGCTGCAAACGTGAAGCCTCTGGCGTCTTCTCAAACGTTTTTCATGACCACCCGGCTGGAATGACTTGCCGGAAAATTACTTTTCTGATTCTCACTCACGGAAACAAGTTTCCAGTCTCTTGAATCCCCCATTCTCATTTGTCATAACAACTCACTTAAATGAAGTGAAGCTTGCATCAACTTCGAAGGCAACCAGAACTTTGCGTGCTGTCTGAGCCTCTGCCAGCAGGCAAGATTTCGGATTGTTTGCAGTAATAGATAGGCGTCGCGGAATGATTTCGCCGATCCTGGCTAAGACTCTTTCCGATGGTTTGGTCGACTTCTCCCAGACACTGCGTGAATGCAGTCTGTTTGGGTGGATCTTCAGCTCATTTCCACCATTGAGTTCCAGTGGAGCACTGTTGCTGGCAGCAGTGATTCACACAGCTCTGGTGGGATTGTTCTTTGGCTTGCCTGCTTTTGTGTTTATCTGGGCAGAACGAAAAGTCGCCGGTCGCATTCAAGACCGGCTGGGACCAACCCGAACCGGGGGGCGTTTCGGCTGGTTGCAGTCTCTGGCAGATGGCATCAAGCTGATCCAGAAAGAAGATCTTGCCCCCGATGCTGCGGATCACATGTTGTTCCGCATTTCGCCATATATTGTCGTGGCCGCTGCCTTTTCGGCTTTCATTTTTATCCCGTTCAGCGATGGCTGGACTGCGGTTTCGATGGATATCGGGCTGTTTGTCGCCTTGGCAGTGCTCTCGCTGGAAGTACTGGGGATTGTTTTGGCCGGCTATGCCAGTGCTTCGAAATGGTCGCTGTTCGGGGGGATGCGGGAAGCAGCCCAGATGGTGAGTTACGAAGTTCCACTAGGGATCACCGCTGTGATTCCGGTGGTCATTGCTGGAACTATGAATCTGAACGACATTGTGACGATCCAGTCGGGCGGGTTCTGGAACTGGCTGGTGCTGCACGACCCTTTCGCATTCCTCGCATTTTTCGTGTTCTTTACGGTCACGCTGGCCAGCAATAAGCGGGCTCCCTTCGACCTGGCGGAAGCGGAAAGCGAACTGGTGGGGGGCTTTCATACCGAGTATTCCGGAATGCGCTGGTCGTTCTTCTTTCTGGCCGAATATGCAGCCATGTTCTTTGTGAGTATGCTGGCCATTCTGTTGTTTCTGGGTGGCTGGTGGACCGGCATTCCCGCGATTGACCAGGCTTTGGTGGCCGTCTCACATGGTTCGGACGCATTTCAATATCTGAGTCGCATTCTCGGAATGCTGATTCTATTGACGAAATCGGGGCTGATGGTCTTTGTGCAGATCTGGATTCGCTGGACACTGCCCCGCCTCCGCATTGATCAGGTGATGACGACTTGTCTGAAGTATCTCGTCCCGATCAGCTGTTTCCTCTTTCTAGGGGTGGTGAGCTGGCCGTTCCTGATGCTCTCCATGACGGGAAAAACGTCATGGGGAACGCCGATTGGAGAACGTGTTCCCGCTTCGGCACAGCTGATGGAACAAACAGCCAGCGAAGACCAGAAGACAGGTAAACAGACGGGTAAGCAGACAGGAACCACGGTAATTTCATCGCGTGCAGCAGATCTACGAACTGTCAACGTGCAACACGGAGAAAAACGATAATGCATTGGTTTCTCTTCGTCTTTTATGCACTGTTTGCTTGCGGCGGGGCACTCGCGGTGGTGCTGAGCCAGAATATCGTGCGCATGGCGTTTTATCTGGTGGTGTCGCTGGGGGCGACAGCGGCGCTGTTTTTTCTGCTCGATGCGGATTTCGTGGGAGCCACGCAACTCCTCATCTATGTGGGTGGTACTGTGGTGCTGCTCATCTTCGGGGTGATGCTGACCTCCAGTTCCCCGTTAAGCTCCATTAAAAATACTCCTGCCGAAATTCTGCAAGGGGCCGTTGTGGGCCTGGCATTTCTGACGTTACTCATCAGCACGGTGCTTTCCGTGAAATGGGCCACCGTCCCGGAAATGGCTGCCCATACGGGAGTCGCTGGCCCTGGCGTTTCCGCCAGCCAGGGGTTTAACCCTGTTCAGGAAGGGAACACTTCCCGGAGCATTGGATCAGCCCTGTTAGGGCTGCGATTTGATCGTGATCTGGCCCAGCCCGGTTCGTCCGTCGAAATGTCGAATGATCCAGTTTCAGCACCAGGTTCGGACGAACAGCTTCCAGTTGAGCATTCCCATTCCGCACAGAGATCAGCCGCTTCTGAGTCATTAAGTACGGGATATCTACTCCCGTTTGAAATCATTTCCGTCCATCTGCTGGTTGTATTGATCGGGGCCAGTTACCTTGCCCGGGCAAAACGATCGGAGATGGCATCGCCTGCGTCAGTGGGACCAGCATCAAGGTAAAGGCAATCATCGTCAAGAGAGTTTTCTAGGCCAGTTTGGTCGATCATGTGTTCGCGTCGAAAAGGGTTTTACTTGATGAAAGACTGAGTGCCGCGAGGCAAGTTTGCGACAGGGTTTACAAAAACGCTTTAAAGAAGCTGTCTCCAAGGCACCGGAAGAGATTTATCAACCGAATCTGTTTTCAGACAAATCTGTTTTCAGACAAAGAAGTTCAGCGGGTTTTCAGACAGACAGAAGATTGACAGGCTGGAGGACGATCGTGACAGGACATGTCGGTCTGAATGAGTATCTGGCCGTGGCTGCGGTCTTGTTCGTCTGCGGTCTGGTCTGTATGGCCACCAAGCGAAACAGTATCGGTGTGCTGATGGGGGTGGAGCTGGTCCTGAATGGTGCAAATATCAATCTGGTGGCGTTCTCCAAATTTGGCGTGCTGGGGCTTGACGGTCAGTTGATGGCGTTATTTGTGATTGTGCTGGCTGCTGCCGAGGCAGCTGTCGCCCTGGCGATTGTTTTGAATTTTTACAACAACCATCTGACGATCGACGTAGACCAGGCTGATGAACTGAAGCACTGAATGTTCTTTGCAGCCTGCCTTTTCGAATTCTCAGACTATTTTGCGGCGAGAAACGATGTCTCCCGAACTTTATCAAGTCGGAACCACACTGACATGGCTGCTGACAGTTGCCTGGCTGCTGCCGTTACTGGGGTTTTGTGTCGAAATTTTCGGCGGCTACTGGAGCAGCAAAACCAGTAAAACACCGGCCTATCTGGCCGTGGGCTGCATTGTGACCGGCTTTGTCCTGAGCCTGACTTCTTTGTGTCTCTGGGTGAATGCCGCCAATGTCAATCTCTGGACATTTCAACCTTCTGAAAACCAATCTTCCGAAAGCCATGCTCTCGCCCATGTCAGTGATCACGAGGCACACGATACTGCTGTCGCCGGGCGCAATGCTACAGATGGACACGCTACATCTGGACACGCTAAATCTGGGCAGAGTGTGACCGACCAGCATGCTGCCGGCGCACATGGTCCTCTCAACGACCCATTTCAGGCGGGCTTTGCTGGCAGGTTCTATCGTCTGGGGAGATTTGGCAGCCTGGATATTTCGCTGGACTATTATATTGACGGCCTGACCGTCGCCATGTTTACGATGGTGACGCTCATCGCTTCGTGCATCCATCTCTTTGCAGTGGGGTACATGAGTGACGAACTGACCAGTCACTACGAAGATCACCAGGTTCATCTCCCTGGCGGACGGCATTTTCATCGTCCCGGCCGGTTTTATCGCTTCTTCGCGTTCCTGTCGCTGTTCTCGTTTTCCATGCTGGGACTGGTGCTGGCAGGGAACATCTTTCAGGTTTTTATTTTCTGGGAACTCGTGGGAGTCTGCAGCTACTTCCTGATCGGTTTTTATGTCGAACGAAAGACTGCCAGCGATGCTGCGAACAAAGCCTTCATTATGAATCGCGTGGGGGACTTCGGTTTCCTGATCGGGATGATGATTCTCTGGACCTGGTTTGGTGTCTTTCACTTTGCGGAAACCAATCCGGAACCGACTCGGGCTCCTGGATTGTTTCAGATCGTGCGTACCAATGATGGCGTGCTGCATACCGCTGGTGAAGGCAGCCAGAAGGTGGTGGAACTCAGCGCCCATGGCGAGACCCCTGCTTCGTCCATGCCTTACTGGCTGTTGACGGCAGCGGGCCTGGGAATCTTTGCCGGTTGCGTGGGGAAGAGTGCACAGTTCCCGTTGCAGACCTGGCTTCCGGATGCCATGGAGGGCCCCACTCCGGTCTCCGCGCTGGTGCACTCTGCAACAATGGTGGCAGCCGGGGTTTATCTTGTCGGACGATTTTATCCGATGTTCACACCAGAAGTCCTGCTGGTGATCGCCTATACGGGATGCATCACCTTATTCATTGGTGCAACGATTGCTATTGTGGCGACCGATATCAAGCAGGTGTTGGCGTATTCGACCATCAGCCAATTAGGTTATATGATGCTGGCGATGGGAGTAGGGGGATGGATGGCGGGTCTGTTCCATCTGATCACACATGCGTTCTTCAAGTCACTGATGTTTCTGTGCTCGGGAAGTGTGATTTACGGCTGCCATCATGTTCAGGAGATGGGCCAGATGGGTGGCCTGCACCGGAAAATGCCCATTACCTGCTGGACAATGTTTGTGGGAGTGGTGGCCATTTGCGGGCTGGCGGTTCCCTTTCTGCCAGCCTTGCCGTTCGTGGGTCCGATCGCGTTTTCCGGATACCATTCGAAGGACTCGATTCTGGCGACAGCACTTTCCTTTACGGATCTGAATCCCAAGCATGCGATTCTGTTCCTGCTGCCGCTGATCACTGCAGGTCTGACCGCCTTTTACATGTTCCGCATGTGGTTCCTCACATTTTTCGGAGCTCCTAAGGATCATCATGTTTATGAGCATGCTCATGAATCTCCGCGGATCATGACCATTCCCTTGTGCATTCTGGCCTTCTTTGCCATGACCGTGGGGGTGGCCGGAGAGAACGGTCCGCTGGTGCATTTGCTGCACACCGCCGAGCCGACCCATGTGGCGCCGGGACTGACAGCGGAATTGGGTCCGCTGGCATTTCCCAGCCGTCACGAGATTCATGAACATCATGCCACGGCGGGAGCCGCGGCGCTCTCGGTTGCATTCGGCGGCGCAATTCTGGCCTATCTGTTCTATTGTGTGGGCTGGGTGGACGTGCGCAGCATTCAACGTCAATTTTCCGGGATTCACGGATTTCTGGTCGAGAAATGGCAGTTTGATCATCTGTATGACTGGATGTGGGTCCGTCCGACGCATGTTGTCGCCAGCTGGTGTGCGGGCTTCGATCGATCTGTGTTGGACACAGTTTTAGATGGAGTGGCCTCGTTGACAGTCGCTGCAGCCCGCTGGGATCGTATTTTCGATGATGCGGTGGTGGATCGAATGGTAAATTTTGTGGCGGATTCAACCTTTTCTCTGGGAAACGGGTTGCGTCATCTGCAAACGGGAAAACTGCGGCAATATATCACTTTTATTGCCGTGAGCGTGGTCTCACTGTTCATTCTGTTATTTGTCTTCCTGCCGGGGAGATAACTCGACATCAGGACGCCTCTATTTTATTGAAATCAACCTCCTCTGGTTAAAAATACGCCGTCATGTCCAATCCACTTGCTTTGCTTTCTCTAACGATCTTTCTGCCCGCGCTGGGAGCGTTACTGCTCGTCGCTTTCGACAAAAAGGCCGAAGAGGCGATGAAGAACTTCGCGTTTTTCATCACGGTGGCCACGTTCGGACTGGCGTTTGCGATTTACACCCAGTTCGATCCTTCGATCAGCACAATGCAGATGCAGGTTTCTTATCCCTGGATTCCGACGTGGAATATCAACTATCAGCTGGGGGTCGACGGAATTTCGTTGACGCTGGTGTTGCTCACAACTTTTGTGTTTGTGATTTCTGCCCTGGCCTCGTGGAGTATCCGTGACAAGGTGAAGGGCTATCTGATGCTGTTTCTCATTCTGGAAACAGGCGTGCTGGGAGTCTTCTTCGCCTTGGACTTCTTCCTGTTTTACGTATTCTGGGAAGTGATGCTTTTGCCGATGTACTTCCTGATCGGGATCTGGGGGGGGCCTCGCAAAGAATATGCCGCCATCAAGTTCTTTCTGTATACCCTGTTTGGCGGTGTGCTGATGCTGATCGCCATGTTGATGTTCTACTTCAACAGTGCGAGTTCGGACATCAGTCATCACCAGAGTATCTTCGACATCATGAAGCTGACGCAGATTGCGGAAGCGGGCCAGTTCTCTCGTGGCATGCAGGTGGTGGCGTTCTGGTTGCTGCTGATCGGCTTTGCCATCAAGTTGCCGTCGTTTCCGGTGCATACCTGGTTGCCCGATGCCCACGTGGAAGCCCCCACTCCCATCTCCATGATTCTGGCAGGGATTCTGCTGAAGCTGGGAGGCTATGGAATCATTCGCATCGCCATGCCGTTATGTCCATATGGAATGCAGTATGCTGCCTATGCTTTAGTGGCGATCGGCACGTTCAGCATTATCTATGGGGCTCTGGCAGCTATGGCCCAGACAGATTTTAAACGCCTGGTGGCTTATAGCTCAGTGAGCCATATGGGTTATGTCCTGATTGGTCTGGCAGTCTGGAAGATCAACGAAGCCACCGGGGCGACCGAAGGGGAACAGTTCTGGAGACTCGGCATGACAGGGGCCATGTTCCAGATGCTGGCCCACGGGGTCTCCTCCGCCGGCATGTTCTTTATGGTGGGAGTGATTTACGACCGCGTCCATCATCGCGATCTGAACCGTTTTGGCGGCCTCATGCAGAAGATGCCGCTTTATAGCGCACTGGCCTTTGTCACTTTCTTCGCCGGTCTTGGTTTGCCGGGGCTGTGTGGATTTATCGGCGAGGCATTCGTCGTCCTGAGCATGTGGAATTACAGTCCCCTCATGGCCATTATTGCAGCCTTCGGAGTGATCTTGACCGCCGGATATATTCTGTGGACGCTGCAACGGGTTTATATGGGACCTGAATACAAAGGTCCGCATCCAGAAGCCCTGACCGAGATGAATGGCCGGGAAGCCACCGTGGGCTGGATTGTGGGAGTGTTCGCGATTCTACTGGGAATCTTCCCTTATACGATGGTGGGGCTGATGGAGAATTCCATCGGTCAGCTGACACAAGACCTGTCAAAAGGCTATGTCGTTCTTCACGAGGCCCCTGCCACGGTGTCGAAGGTGGATGAATGAATCGGGCCGGTGCATCGCCCGGACAGGGTAAGATATTGCGAAATCCTTTTTATATTCATCACTGACTGAAATTGCACGATGTCTGTCTCCCAGATTCTGACACAGTTTCGAGCTCACGAACTTCCGCGTTCGCTGCAGATCTTCGCCCCCGAAACCCTGCTGTGTATCACCATTGTGCTCCTGCTGCTGGCCCGGATGACTGGCCTCAGCCGCCGGTTGCCGGTGCATCTCATCGCATTGCTCGGGACGCTGGTCGTATTTATCGGCGTGTTTGCCCAGTTCATGTCGTTGCGTGTCGGTCTCGACAATCAGGCTTTGAATGGTCTTTACAGTCTCTGGGGAATTTCGTCCGCCGGCGTGGGAACTTCCGGCCCCTATTTTACGGGACTGCTGATCCATGATGCATTCGGCGTTTTCTTTCGGCTGGGGCTGAGCCTGTTTCTTGTTTTTATCGTGGCTCTCACCATTCTGACCGGGATTCCGGATGATGAAGATGGTCAGGATTTTTACACGCTGTTACTGGGAGCAACGCTGGGAATGATGCTGGCCGTCAGCAGTAATCATCTGCTCATGCTGTTTCTGTCTGTGGAGATGATGAGCGTTCCCAGTTATGCCCTGGTGGCATTTCAGAAGGGTCGTAAACAGGCCAGCGAAGCGGCGCTGAAATATGTGATCTATGGGGCTGGAACAGCCGGAGTGATGTTATATGGCATCAGCCTGCTGGCTGGTCTGACCGGAACGGCGTCCCTTTCCGATCTGGCGAGCCGCATTGCCATGGTGGGTGGAGAAGGGACACTGGTCCAGACCAATGCCACCACCGTTACTTTAATGCTCAGCATCCTGATGGTGCTGGTCGGTCTGGCATTCAAACTCTCCCTGGTCCCCTTTCATTTCTGGTGTCCGGATGCGTTTGAAGGGGCCACTTCGGAAATCTGTGCGTTTCTGTCCGTGGCGTCTAAAGCAGCAGCCTTCGGATTGTTGACCCGCTTTGTGCTGGCATTTCAGGGAGATGCCAGTCTGTTGCAGCAACTGGGGTTCGTCATGGGTCTGGCACTGGGTGTGGTGGGGATTGTGACCTGTACCTATGGGAACCTGGCGGCCTATGCACAAAACAACCTTAAGCGTCTGCTGGCTTATTCCACGATCGCGCATGCGGGTTATATGATCATGGCGATTTCGGCCATGCTGGTGCTGCTCAACGCTCCGGGCGGTCCGAACGAACGCACGCTGGCGAATGCCGCCGGGTGTATGGAAGGACTGATGTACTACCTGGGGGTCTATCTCTTCATGAATCTGGGTGCGTTTGCCTGCGTGGCACTCATCCGCAACGAAACCTTCAGCGAAGAGATCGATGCCTACCGGGGATTGGTCCATGGAGATGCGGTCACGCAACTATTGTGTGTGTGCTTGTCCTGTTGCTTCTTCAGTTTGATTGGGATTCCTCCCATGGGAGGATTTTTCGGGAAGCTGGCGATCTTTAAATCGGTTTATGACGCGGGGAGCATTCACTGGTTTATGTGGGTGGTGCTCGTGGTGGGAGCCGTCAACACGGTGATCAGTCTGTTCTATTATTTGCGAGTGATGAAGGCGATGTTTCTGGAAGATCCTGCTCCCGAACGGCGCAAGGTCCAGATGCCGGGTGTGCTGGGAGCCTACGTGGCGCTCATCACTTTGCCGGTCATCTTGCTGGGAGCTTCGCCGTTCATGGCTTATCTGAGTTCGACCGCTCAGTTTGTCGCCTTGAAACTGGTCCGTTGATGTCCCGGCACAGCCGGTCTGTTTTTTAAGCCGTGAACCAAATTTCTCGGGCAAGGGAAATCTTCTTTCTGCGAGCAAGTTCATGGCATGTTTTGTGAGGGGATCTTGACCGGGCCAGGTAAAGTGCAGAATTCTCGTGGAGTGAGAGAATTTTGATCGTCGGCAGTACAAAGTTCCCGTATCACCGTCCTTCCGGACGTTTTGTGAATCCGCTGATCGAACGCGATATGACTGATTCGAAAATCAACTCGTTGCTGAATGATGTGCTGATCGAATTGCATCGCAGCCTCGTCCAGTACACTGCTGAAGCCTGGCCGTGGTCCACCAGCCAGGATGCGGAAAGCCGGCAACTTGTCCAACAGATTGCGCTTCGTCAACAGGCTGAGGTCGCGGAACTGGCACAGTTGTTACAGGCCCGTGGCTGGGTGATCGATTTCGGAGTCTACCCGCAGGATTACACCACGTTGCACTACGTGGCCCTGGAATTTCTATTGAGCTATCTCAAGACCAACCAGGGAGAACTGGCAGACTGGCTGTTCTCATTGCTGCCAGAATTCACTGGCGATTCCGATGCGGAAACCCTTGTCCGGAAAATTGCGACGTCAGAACGGAATGCTCATCACGATCTTTGCGGGTTGAAGTTTCCCAGCGGCGCCAGCGAAATGGCCTGGATGAAATAAGAGTCTGTCCCGAAAGGTGCTTTGTCAGGCGAGATCGAGCGATTTGTGTTCTGGCGATTTGTGTTCTGGCGATTTGTGTTCTGACAAGGAAGCCGAAGCAGACGAATCCCCAGGATTCGTCGATGCAGGCTGACGACGTTCAGAACACAAAGAGGTTCAGAACGCAAAAGAGCCGATCGCAGCACAAATTGACCTTTCGGGACAGACTCTCAGTCCGCTGTCCTGGAAGTTGATCGCGCCCCCGGGGGTCAAGCCCATTCTGCCTTTAGAGCGTTTTAGTCAATCTTGTGGCGGACTTGCCTCGCGGCATTCCGTCTTTCATCAAATGAAACTCTTTCGGCGCGGGCACATGAGAGACCAAACTGGTCGAGTGCATTGCGATGCCTGGATGCGGCACCACAGAGCAGGAGGGGAACGGCTTTCGATTGGTCGAAACGCTGTATTTCTTATGGCAGAACGCCCCCAGTCCGGGATTAATGGGCATCAGCCTCGACGTTCGGAAGTGGAATCGAAATACTATTATCCCGATTCGAGCATTTGAGAGCAGATTTCTTCCGATCCGGGTTCCTGTCATGCCCATTTCACCCGCTGAAAAGTCGTTGACGGCATCGCGGAGCATGGCCTGGATGCAGGGAATGTGCTCGGCAACTTTGTCCATTGTGAAAGCAGTATCATATGGCCCCTTTCGTTGAACCCAGATCACTTCGCATTCTGGCAATTCATGCCCATCCTGACGATCTGGAAATGCAATGTGTCGGGACATTGGCATTGCTCAAGGAAAAAGGGCATCACGTTGTCATGGCCAACATGTCTCCCGGCGATAAGGGAAGTGCGGAACTGGGCCCCGAAGAGATTGCCGCTGTTCGTCGGCAGGAAGCACAGGATTCTGCAAAATTGCTGGGGGTGGAGTGTCTGTGCCTGGAATTTCGTGACCTGTGCATTGACGTGAATGACGAGAGTCGTAAGCGTGTCACGGAAGCGCTGCGAAAAGCGCAACCGGACATTGTCCTGACCGCTCCGCCGGTCGATTATATGAGTGATCACGAAGTCACCAGCCGACTGGTCCGGGATGCGTGTTTCTGTGCCGCCGTGCCGAATTACCAGACCGGGCAATGGGACCCGGCCCCGCTCCTTCCCAAGATTCCCGCTTTGTATTATGTCGACCCGGTGGAAGGGGTCGACTGGTTCGGAAATGGAACTCCCTGCGATTTTATTGTCGATATTTCCACACAGATGGAACTCAAACTGAACATGCTGGCCTGCCATAAAAGTCAGCGTGAATGGTTACAGCGTCAACACGGCATGGATGAATACCTCGATGCCTGCCGCCGCTGGAGTCAGAAACGCGGTGCCGAAATTGGTGCAGCCTACGGAGAAGGCTTCCGCCAGCATAAAGGACATCCCTATCCGCACGAAAATCTCCTGCAGCAACTTCTACAAAGTTGAGTGCGGAGTGTCGTGATCGGTACCGGAAAGTCAGAGGCTGTAATACGGATCGGGCGTCATGGTGTCGAGTCCGCCTGAGCAGGTGCATCTGTTGTCGGGATGGTATGCGGGCTGGCGGGGAGAGTTTTATCGTCCTGGTGCATCAGTTGTTCTTCCAGTTGGCGGATCATCTCGGGTGCCAGAACATGCTCGATCCGGTCCGCATCGTAGTCCGCATGACCGGGTGCGACAGCGGCATCGTTAATCAGATAAAGTTCCCAGAGCCGATGGTTCCGAACCGCCCGTCGAGCAAGTGCAGCCCCGTCCGGGGTGAAATGACAGGACCCGTCCGGATTCTGTTCCAACTCTTCATTTCGAATGGCATGCTGGATCAGTCGTTGCAAACGGCGCAAGTTCCAGGACCGCATTTCCAGTAATTGTGCAGCGTAGAAACGTGCCTGTAACAACTGCTGTTCGGTGACATCATGCACGGATTCCGTCGATTCAATCTGTTCATAAATTGCCCGCAGCAAGTCATGCCGACCGGTTCTTCGCTGCAATCGGCGTTGTTCCCGCCAGCGCCAAATCAATCCGCGACGTGTTCCCAGCAGCAGGCTGACAACAAAGAGAGAACTTCCACTGAGTACAATGATCGCCCCGGCAGCCAGCCGAGGAGCCATCGCACTGATGAACGTTCCCAGTCCCGCGGAGAGTGCTCCCAGGATCGCGGCTCCGACAGTCAGCCAACGGACATCGTCTGTCCAGAAGCGGGCGGAGGCAGCAGGAATAATCAGAATGGCGACGACGAGAATCAGTCCGACCGATTGCATTCCCACGATGGTCACTCCCGCGACCAGCCCAATCAGCAAGGAGTCCAGAAAGAGTACCGGCCAACCGCTGGCGCTGGCAAACGTGTCGTCAAAACAAAGCAGAGTGAATTCTTTGAACAGGCACAACGTCAAGATCGTTAAGGCGATTGAGGACAGGGCAAAAATCCAGACGTCACTCGCCAGGAGTGATGCGGTTTTGCCATTCAAATAGGTCTGCAGTCCTGCCGCACTTGCTGTGGGCATGCGTTGGATGACGGTGAGCAGAGACGTTCCCAGGCCATAAAACAGGCTCAGCACAATGGCCAGTGCGGCATCCGGCCTCACCCGTGAATAGCGATCAATCAGCATCACACACAGGGCTCCCGTCAGCCCGGCCAGAAATGCCCCCGCCATCAGTCCGGGCAGATTCTTCCCTGATCCGGGAGCAACCATCTGCGAAACAATAAACGCAATGGCAATTCCCGGCAGCGCGGAG
>Ga0182739_1002837_pt1 | contig 15785 bp, 12 predicted proteins | sample eDN5th30CBELigBY_FD_128873 | JGI IMG/M metagenome (GOLD analysis project Ga0182739, IMG submission 128873) | Enriched backyard soil microbial communities from Emeryville, California, USA - eDNA 5th pass 30_C BE-Lig BY (version 2) (version 2) | ecosystem: Environmental > Terrestrial > Soil >... | reverse complement strand
TGCTATTGCGAGTCACTCGCACTTCTGCAATGGTCCAGCCGATCAGTTGGCGGCCGCAGGCGCGGCTCAGGGAATTCGGTTCGTGCATTCCGAGCAGAGTCATCTTGGTCTTTTCCTGGACCACCGCACAGACTTGCTGGCCTATGCCCGCCGGATTGTGGGCGATCATGCGGATGCAGAGGACGTCGTTCAGGAAGCCTATCTGCGCTTCGCCGATGCTGCCAAAGGCCGATTGATCGACGAGCCGGTCAAGTACCTCTATCGCATCGTCCGAAACCTCGCGATCGATGGTCGCCGCCGGGTCGTCGTTCAGGCAGGTCGCTTCGTTGCAAATGGCGAACTGGCCATCCAGTCGATTCCCGACAATCGCTCGCCGGAGGTTGCGGCGACCGGACGAGCCGACCTCCGCGCCCTGGAGGCGGCCATTGCCGATCTTCCGGAGCGCACACGGACGGCGCTCGAGATGCATCGGTTCGGCGGCTTTACCCTGAAGCAGATTGCCGAACGTCTCGGGATCTCGCTGGGCACGGCCCATACGCTTGTGATCGGAGGACTCGAACACTGCCGGGCAAAGCTGCATCGTCCGCGGCCAAACTAGGCAGAACTGAAAATCCACGCGTTTGATTCGTCGGTTGGCTACGGGTGTACCGTCGTAACCGCCGCGCCTCCGCCCGGAGCAGGCCGCAGTCCGGAGGATGGCAATGAACGAAGCTGGCGGTCCTGCGCTTCCGCAACCGCGCAAGGCCAGCGAATGGATGGTGGCGTTGCTGGAGATGCCGGACGACCCGGATCTTCGGCGCCGTTTCGAGGCCTGGCTGTCGGCGGATCCGGCACATGCCGTCGACTGGAACGAGGTCTCCACGACGATTACGGCTCTCGAAGACCTCCGGCAGGAGCGAAGCGATCGGACCAAGGCCGACGTTCCTCCGCCCGGACGTCGTGGACGATGGGCAGCGCTGGGCGTCATGACGGCCATGGCTACCGCCATCGCGTTCGCAGCACCGGGACTCATGACGCGTATCCAGGCCGACCACTGGACCAGCGTGGCCGAACAACGGACTGTCACGCTGCCCGATGGCAGCAGCGTCCAGCTGGCACCGGAGACCGCCATCGACGTCGCCTTCGACCACCGGCATCGGCTCGTCCGGCTTCTGAAGGGCGAGGCCCTCTTCAACGTCCTGCACCAGTCGGAGCGCCCCTTCTCGGTCGAGGCCAACGGCGTCGAGGTCGTGGACATCGGCACCGCCTTCGACGTTCGCCGCAGGACCGGCGGCATGGACGTTGCGGTCCTGGAGGGCGTGATCGAAGTGACGTCCGCCAGCTCGACGCCGCCGGTTCGCGAGAGACTGCAGGCGGGCGACTGGATGCGCGCCGTGGCCGACAAACCGGCCGAACGCGGCCGCATGCCTGTCGAGGAAGTCGCCGCGTGGACCCGCAAGCGCCTCGTCGTGAAGAACCAGCCGGTGGCCGAGATCGTCGATGCGCTGCGGCCATACTTCGACGGCTTCATCTTCGTGAGGGACGAGACCATTGCGCGCGAACGGCTTACCGGCGTGTATGACCTGTCGAATCCCGTCGAAGCCGTACACGCCATTGCGCGAGCACAAGGGGCGAGCGTCGTCCAGGTCTCGCCGTGGATCCTGATCCTTTCGAGCCGCTGAGCAAAGTCACGATTCTTTTCTGAAATGCCTGCCGTTCATTTCGTCTTCGTTTGCAAGAACTGATCTCGAGAAGCCTTCGGCCACTCGACAAAAGCGGAGATACGAATGGTCACGACGGCTTGGCGCGCGCGCAGACGCGCGTCGGCGATGAAGCTCGCAAAGGTCGCGGCATGTGCGGGCGCGATGCTCGGCGGTCCGATCTCCGGCGCGATGGCACAGGGCCAACCCGATGCCACGCTCATCGCCCAGGCGGCGCGTTCGTTCAGCATTCCGGCCCAGCCTCTGGCGGACGCCCTCACCCTGTTCGGTCAGCAGAGCGGCCTGCAGGTATCCGTGAGTGCCGCGCTGCTCGACAGGCGGACGACGCCGGGCGTGAGCGGAACGATGTCGCCCCAGGAAGCCCTGCGGCGCCTGCTTTCCGGCTCGGGCCTGGCCGGCAGCGTGAGTGCCGGCGGCATCGTGACCGTGGTTCCTGAACCCACGCCGGGATCCCCCAGCGGTGCGCTGGAGTTGCAGCCAGTCATGGTCGGCGCACAACTTGGACAGAACCTGCCGCCCGTATTCGCCGGAGGGCAGGTTGCTCGCGGCGGCAGCGTCGGACTGCTCGGCGACAAGGATTACATGGACACGCCGTTCAGCATTTCGAGCTATACGGCCAAGACCGTTCGCGACCAGCAGGCGCGCAGTGTCGCCGAAGTCCTGACCAACAACGATCCGTCGGTCCGCGCCGCGATCGGCATCGGCAACCGGTACGATGCGATGACCATTCGCGGCTTCCGCGTCGCCAACGGCGATATCGCGATCAACGGTCTTTATGGCCTCGTGCCGGAATTCCGCATCAATCCCGCACCGGCGGAGCGCATTGAACTCCTGAAAGGGCCGGCGGCCTTCCTGAATGGCATGGCACCGCAAGGCGGCGTCGGCGGTAACGTCAACATCGTCACCAAGCGCGCCGAGGACGAGCCCCTGACGCGTGCGGCGATCGACTACTTCTCCAACTCGACATTCTCCCTGGTCACCGACGTGGCCCGCCGCTTCGGCGACGACAAGCAATACGGAATACGGGTGAACGGCACGTTCACGGACGGCGACACCCCGATCGACCGGCAATGGGTGCGGAACGGGTCCCTGTCGCTGGGCTTCGACTATCGTGGCCAGAATCTGCGGGTGTCCGCCGATGTGCTCTACCAAAACGACTATATGGCGGGAGCGGCTCGAGGCTACACCCCCATCACCGGCATCCAGGTTCCGGCGGCGCCCAACCCGCGAATCAATCTTGCCCAGTATTACGACTACGCACACCAGCAGAGCACGACGGGCATCGTACGCTTCGAGTACGACATATCGCCGGCCACGGTGGCCTATGCAGCGTTCGGCGGGAACCTCTTCAACTACGACAAGCGCGAAGCACCGGGCGCCACTATCCTGAGCTACGCTGGCGCGGCGCGTTCGACCTCGACCTTCCAGGTCGGCCAGTCGAGCAACTTCACCGGCGAGGCGGGTTTCCGCACCCGGTTCACCACCGGTCCGATCAGCCACGAGGTCGCTGTGTCGGCGAGCCTGCTGCGCCAGCAGTACTGGCTCGGCCAAACCAATAACGCCAGCTATCTCAGCAACATCTATGCGCCGACGTTGGGCGTGCCGCTCACCCAGACGGCCTACACCCCATTCTCGCTGGCCAGCACCAATATGCTGGGCAGCTTCGCCGTCGCCGATACGCTCCAGGCGATCGATGGCAAGGTTCAGCTCATCCTCGGCGGCCGCAGCCAGCAGATCGAGTCGGCAAGCTTTGCCGCAAGCGGCGCAACGACTTTCCGTTACACCGACTCGGCCCTCACCCCATCAGTCGCGCTGCTGGTCAAGCCGATCAAGGAACTGACCCTCTACGGCAGCTACATCCAGGGTTTGTCGCCGAGCTTCGCGCCGCCCCCCGGCGTCGCCAACCCGGGGCAGGTTTTCCCGCCGTTCCGGACCACGCAGTTCGAGATCGGCGCGAAGCTCGACTTCGGCACGTTCGGCGCGACGCTGGCGGCCTTCCAGATCAACCAGCCCAACGGCATCGTGAACCCGGTGACCAATGTCTACGGGATCAACGGCGAGCAGCGGAACCAGGGCATCGAGTTCAATATGTTCGGGCAGCTCTGGAACGACTTCCGCGTCCTCGGCGGCTTCGCGGTGCTCGATGCGCGACTGACCCAGACAGCGGGCGGCCGGTTCAATGGAAATTATGCCGTCGGCGCCCCTCCCTTCCAGGCCAATCTCGGTCTCGAATACGACATGCCTTTCGTGCCGGGCCTCACCGCCATTGCCCGCGGCCTCTACACGAGTGCCTCTTACGTGAGTTCCGACAATACCCAGCAGGTTCCAGCCTGGGCCACGCTCGACATCGGTGCGCGCTATCGCACGACCGTCGCGAGGACGCCGATCGTGTTGCGGGCGAACGTGACGAACCTGCTCGACAGCAATTACTGGATCGCCAATCCGACGGGCTATGTCATCAGCGGCATGCCGCGTATGGCGTGGATCTCTCTTCAGGCGGATTTCTAGGCAAGTCGAACGGAAGCCGCAGCGTCAAGGTGCGAACCCAAACACCGCGGCTTTACCCCGTGGTGAAGCGATCAGCGGCAGGGCGGCGCGCCGGTGCCTTGCGTCCGCCACTGCTTCAGGCAGTCGCTGTCGTCCTTCATCACCAGCGGCACGAACAGCAGGGACTGCTGCCCGGCGATGAGCTGCTGCTGATTGATCCAGGTGCCCGGCGCCGGCACGCGCGTACGGTAGCGCACGACGCTCTCGCCGGCCGGGGCCGTCACGGTCGGCGTGTCGACGACCGGTTCCGGCCCGTAGATGCCGGCGGCCGTCGCATTGCCGACGCGGCGTCCGCCGCTCACCAGCCACAGCTGGTTCTGCTTGGCCGAGGCATAGGGGAAGAAATCCGCGCGGCCGGTCGGCGGGTCGTTGACCGCGAAGAGCTTGGCATCGATCTGCACCTTGAGCGGCTCCGGCCGTCCGGCCGGCACGGCAAGGATGTCGGTCCGCAGCGCGCCGTAGAGACCGCCGAGTTCCGGCACGCGCAGCTCTTCGCCGGTCGCGAGACCGATGCGGCCGAGCGGCGTGTCGATCACGACCGACTCCTCGCCCGCGCTCGCCCAGGCGGCGGTCTCAGCCGACAGGTGCGTGGCGCGATAGCGGCCGAGCACCGTTCCGGCCGGGCCGGCCAACACGACCGTGTGAAAGACCTTGTCGCCGTCGCGCTCGGGATAGGAGCCGACCACGAAGCCAACGCCCGCCTTGGCCGACGCCGACAGGGCCTGCTCGAAGGCGCCGCCGCGCGCTTCGGCCTTCGCCTTGATGTCGGCCGCGGAAAGCCCCGACGGCAGGGCGGAGAGCTCCGGCAGGACCAGCAGTTCGCCCGCTTCGGGACGGGCTGACGACAGCAGCGACGGTCCGTCGGGCCATTGCGCGGCCGACAGCGCGACGGCGCGCACCGACATCGTCGCGTTGCCGTCGGTCGGGCTGCGATGCAGCGCCAGCAACGGCACGTAGAGGTCGGGACGGCGGCGCGCCAGCCGGGCGGTGCGCTCGGCATCGGCTTCGGCCGGAACGATGCTCGTGGCAAAAACGCCGGCGAGGCCGGGCGGCAGGATCTCGGGCGGCACGACCGGCGCCTGCACCAGCTTCTCGCCCTTCGGCGACCAGATGCTCGAACCGCCGTTGTAATAGAGCTTGCCGCCGGTGACCGGGTTGGTCTCGATGCCGCTGCGCGTGGCACCGACCACCCACACGCCGTTCTGCGCGCTGAGATACTGAACGTTGGACACGGTCGAATGATTACCCGTCGCCTCGGCCGGAGGCGTGCCAGGCATCACGCGATCCGACACCGAATGCCAGGCGATGATCTGGGCGCCGCGCAGCGCCGCGAGACGACCATACTGCCAGTAGGTATCGTCGTAGCAGATGAGCAGCGCGATGCGGCCGATCGGCGTCTCGAACACCTCGACGCCGGTCGTGCCGGGCGCGAAGACCTTCTGGTCCTGCGGGTTCAGCCCGTTCTTGCGATACTTGCCGACGATGCCGTTCGGCCCCAGCAGCACCGCGGTGTTGTAGGCGAGGCCGGTCGCGGCATCGCGCTCGGCGATCCCCACGCTCATGTACATACCGGTGCGCTGAAGCACGGGCAGCAGCGCGGCCGTGGCCTTGCCGGGAATCGTATCGAGGAAAGGTGCGAGCTGCTTCGGCCCACTGAACAGGTAGCCGCTAACGGCCGTCTCGGGGAACACTGCGTAGTTGACGTCCTGCCGGGCAACCTGCTCGGCTGCCTGGACGAGGCGCGCGACATTGCCGTCGAGGTCGCCCCAAGCCGGGACGAAATCCACCGCCGCCACCTTGATCGGCTTCTGCCCGACCGGCGCCTGCGCCGACGCGCCGGCCACAAGCGACAGCCAGCCGGCGATGCCGGCCAGAAGGGCCAGTCCCCACGATTTACATTTCATGTACGTTCCCCCCCTGAATTTCTCCGCAACATATTGCACCGTCGGCGCAGCCTCCAGAGGCGGCTCGGGTTTAACGGACATGAACAGCGACAAACGGATCGTCATCTGCGGCGGCGGCGCCATCGGTGTCGCCATCGCCTACTTCCTGAGCCGCCGTGGGGCGCGACCGGTTGTAGTCGAGCGCCACGAAGTCGGCGGCGCCGCCTCGGGCAAGTCGGGCGGCTTCCTGGCGCTCGACTGGTGCCAGGGCACGGCACTCGACCGGCTGGCACGCCGCAGCTTCGCCCTGCATGCGAGCCTCGCCGACGAGCTTGGCAATCCGTGGGGCTACAGAAGGCTTACGACCTTTGCCGGACACGCCGCAGAGGGGCGTCGCGCCCACGGGACTGCCGGACGGCGGTGGCTGTCGGCCGACGTGACACTGACGGGCCAGATCGGTTCGCCCGAGACGACAGCCCTGGTCGAGCCGCGTGCCTTCACGACAGGTTTGATGCGAGCCGCCGAAGCGAACGGCGCCGAACTGCGGCGCGGTACCGTCGCGGGATTGCTGAAGACCACGTCCGGTGCGATCGGCGGGGTCACGCTCGAAAGCGGCGAAGCCGTCGAAGGCGACGGCGTCGTCATCGCGATGGGCCCGTGGTCGATCCTCGCCTCGCGCTGGCTGCCGCTGCCGGCCGTGTACGGGTTCAAGGGCCACAGTCTGGTCTTCCGGACCGGCGATGCGATCCCGGCCGAAGCGCTGTTCCTCGAATACGAGGAGGCGAGCGGCGAGACGCTGACGCCCGAGATCTTTGCGCGGGCCGACGGCACGGCCTGGGCCTGCGCGGTCTCGAGTACCGCGTCGCTGCCGGTCGATCCGGCCGACATCGCCGGCGACGCGGGCGCACATGAACGGTTGGAAGCGCTGTGCCGCGCCGTCTCCCCGGCCCTCGCCGCGGCGCCCATCGTGGCACGCCAGGCCTGCTTCCGGCCCGTCACCGAGGACGGCTTGCCGCTGATCGGCACCGTGCCCGGAGTCGCCAACGCCTGGGTCGCGAGCGGCCACAGCGTCTGGGGCATGCTCAACGCGCCCGCGACCGGGGAGGCGATGGCCGAACTGATTCTCGATGGCACGACGCGCCATGTCCCACTGAGGCACTTCGCGCCGGGTCGGATGAAGGCTTTCGCGGGGCTGCGTTAACCCTCCGGCCGGCTCGTCCAGCGCGGCGGCAAGAGCCTCGTGTTGAGAACGAACGGCACGCTGTTGTCGCTCAGCCGGATCGTGCCGATGAACGGCAGGTCGTAGGAGGCGTGGAAGTAGATCTGCGAGCGCTGCACCACGCCATAATCCTCGTTGAGCGGCGGCAGGCCGAACAGGGCGCGGAACGGACACTTGAAGGTCGCCTGCTCGCCGGGCTTCAGTTCGCCGGCCGAGCCCGCGGGAAAGCGCACGTCCGTCGCCTCGATCAGGGTCGGCTCGCGGCCCGAGGCGCGCACGTAATCGAGCACGCAGGAAAATTTCAGGCCCTTCATCGAAAACCAGGGACTGGGGTTCTCGGCGGTGAAGGTCGCGTCGAAGGGCGAGCCGGCCTTCTGCTCTTCCGATGCATAGCTCGGCACCGGCCGGATCGCCCAGGCGCCGATCCCGGCCGCCACGATCACCACCACGACCGCCAGGAACACGATCAGGCTCTGCAGGGTTTCGACACCGCTGTGCGCCATCATGCGCAATTCCTGCTGCAGGGTCGTGGTCGGCGGCGGCAGCGGCCGCGGCGCCGAGGCTCGGGTTGCCGGCTTACGGGTTCTCGGCTTCGGACCTGACGCGGGCGGCCTGACGCCGGAAGAAGGGGGCTTCGCGCCTGAAGAAGCGCTCTTCCTCGGCTTGCTCGGGGACTTCTTCTTCTGCGCCATCGAGCGAACACGTAGCGCGTCCGGCCCGCGCCATCCATCCCGCCACTGGTCGCAGGCGGATCAGGCGAAGGCCGCCGCGAGGGCGCGCCGCGTCGCCGTCGCGCCCTCGCGCGCGACCTCCACAGCCGGTGGAGTCCAGTGCGCGGGATTGGGTGCCTCGTAGCTCAGCCAGCCTTCGTAGCCTTTCTCGCCAAGAAGCTGGAACAGCTCGCTCCAGCGCACGACGCCCTGCTCCGGCGGCAGACGGTCGACCGGCGGCACGGCATTGGGCGGCGCATCGGGCACGTCGCTGTACTGCACGTAGAAGATCTCCGCGCCCGGCACGTCCTCGAAGCCGCGTCCGGGGCGGCCGCCCCGCTGCAGGTGATAGGCGTCGAGCAGCAGTCCCACGTGTTTCTGTCCGGCCTTGACGATCAACTCGCGCAGGATTTCGAGGCGGCTCACGATCGGATGCTGGAACTGGTATTCGAGGGCGAGCCGAAGCCCGTGGCGTGCCACGATCTCGCCGGCACGCCGGATGTTGGCGACGCCCTCCTCCAGCGACGCCGAACCGGGCCCGATGCCGCTCATCACCGTCGGGCAATCGAGCATGACCGCGCGCTCGCAGGCCTGCTCCAGCGAGGCGAACAGCCGCTCGCGATCCGCCTCGGCCGCGAAGGTCCAGCCATACTCGCAGCCGACGGTACTGACGCGAAGCCCGCTCGCCCGCACACGCCCCAGAATCTCGGTGTTCGACAGTCCGCTCTTTCCGGCCCGCTCGAAATCGACGCGGCGCAACTCGACCGCCTCGAAGCCACCGGTTTTAGCAGCGGCCAGCGCCTCGTCGAATGGCGTCGTGTCGACCGTCCAGAGATGAAGCGCGAGGCCGCGGAACTCGTGATGCATGATCTGATCCCCCCGTCTGATTATGGACGGCGGGGACAGAGGCTCAAGCGGCCATGACTAGATACGATGATCCATGTCGAGCGCCGGTTCCGGGACGTCGACGCAGCCGATGATACGGGCGGGGACGCCGGCGGCGGTGCAGCCGGCCGGGACGGGGTCGAGCACGACGCTGCCGGCGGCGATCTTTGCACAGGCGCCGATCTCGATGTTGCCCAGTACCTTGGCACCAGCGCCCAGCAGCACGCCGCGCCGCACCTTGGGATGGCGATCGCCGCGCTCCTTGCCGGTGCCGCCCAGGGTCACACCATGCAGCATGGAGACGCCATCCTCGACGACGGCGGTCTCGCCGATGACGACACCGGTGCCGTGGTCGATGAAGATACTCTTGCCGATCACCGCGCCGGGATGGATGTCGAGGGCGAACAGCGAACTCGACCGGCTCTGCAGGAAGTGGGCAAGCGTGCGCCTCCCCTGCGCCCACAGCCAGTGCGACGCCCGGTAGGTCTGCAGCGCGTGATAGCCCTTGAACCAGAGCAGTGGATCGAGATGGGAGGTGCAAGCCGGATCGCGGTCGGCGACGGCCACGATGTCTGCACGGGCGGCAAGGCCAATGTCGGGGTCGGCCGCGAGGGCCTCGTCAAAGGTCTGGCGGATCAGCGCAGCCGGCACCTCGGTGGTACCGACGAGCCGCGCCAGATGATAGCTGAGCGCGCTTTCGAAGCGCGGCTGGCTCAGGATCGTGGCATGCAGGGTTCCCGCGAGAACAGGCTCGGCGGCGGCGGCCGACTGCGCGGCCTCGCGAATCCGGTCCCACACCGGGTCGACCGACCTCAGATCGGCAGACCGCAGTTCAGCCGGGTTCTTTGCAATTGCGCTGTCCATGGCGCTCTCCTCCGCTCCGCTTCCGCCCCTGCGACGCTTACGGAGCGTTGCTCGCCTCCCTGAGGGAAGACTACGCCGCGCGCCTCAGGCGTGCAATCCGGGCTAGCGAGCCGCGCGGGCTTCCAGTTCCCGGACCAGCGGCTCGACCTTGCCGCCGTTGTTCTGGATGTAGGAATTGAAATCCGAACGTCTAGTCATGACCATGCTGACGCCCTCGACCTTCACGTCGGTGATGCGGTCGTTGCGGACTTCCCACTCAAGCTTGATCGGCTGGCCGGTCGCCTGGTTCAGACGGCTGTCGACGATCGTCACGCCGTTGGCGCGCGGCGTTAGCTTGCCGACGGTCAGGGTCTGGCCGCCATACTGGCCGAAGCGCTCGCTGTAGGCCTTGGCCTCGGCGGTGGCGACGGCCTTCTGGAAGCGCGCGCGCTCGCTCTCGGTCGCCTGGTTCCAATGGGTGCCCAGCGCCGAACGCGCCATGGCCGGCATGTCGAAGCTGGTCTGGAGAACGCTCAGGATCGCGGCCTGACGATCGGCTCCGGTCTTGGTCTTCACGATCTCGATGACCTGTTGCGCAGTGTTCTGCACGAGCTGTGCGGGGTCCGCGGCGAGCGCCGGCCGAACCATGGGAACGGCGGCGACCATCGCGGCAGTGGCGGCAAGCTGCAACACGACACGACGAGAGGCGAGCTTCGGCACCGTGCACTCCTTTGACGAATTTTTGGGGAAGCGTTTTAGCGCGGACGCCCGTTCAACGCACCCTCCGCCGGGTGCGTTGCGCTAGCGGACCAGTGCCAGGTTGTCGCGACGCTCCAGCTCGGCGCGGGCGTTGGTCTTCTCGCGCTTCTCGCGGATCTGGTCGGCACGATTCTGCGTGTAGGCCGAACGCAGCGCCGCGTAATAGTCGACGCTGTTCTTCTCGAGATCGTCGAGCGCGAAGATGGTGCGGGAGCGGTAATCGACGGCGTTGAGGCCGTAGCGGCCGATCTGCCAGACGTCCCAGTCGATGGCGAGGTTGAAAGTCAGAATGCGGAACGGATCGACCAGGTAATCCATCATCAGGCCGGTGGCGTCACGTGCATTGGACGGTCCATAGGCCGGCAGCATCAGATAGAAGCCGCCATTCTCCGGCTCGACGCCGGCCCACAGGCCGATCGTCTTGCCGAAATCCTCCTTGGTGCGCTCGAGGCCAAAGCTCGAGGCCACGTCGAAGATGCCGGCGACGCCGATGGTCGAATTCACCAGAAAGCGCGCCATTGTCGTCGCGGCGCGATTGGGATCACCCTGGAAGACCTCGTTGATGGCCGTCACCGGCTCGCCGAGATTGTCGAGCACGTTGCGCACGCCCGTCTGTGCCCGGTCGGGCACCAGATCGCGATACATGACCGCCAGCGGGCGCAACGCGATAATGTCGACGGCGCGGTTGATCGAGAAGATGAAGCGGTTCGGGGTCTCCATCGGATCCCAGACCTCCGCGGTGCCCGTATCTCCGGAGGCGCAGCCTCCGAGCACCGTGCCGGCAAGGGCGACCGCGACCACAGAGCGGCGAAGGCTGGCAGCAATGGCTCTCGTCACACCGATCATCAACGCCGACCCCGGATCGTTCCGCTGACCCGGGACGCCGGGCCAAAAAGCGTGACGCGACGGTCATTCGTCGCACCGCGCGGAGTGTTGCACAGGGACGCTGTGGTTTGAAGCAATTCCGGGCCCATTCCTGCCGGCCTCGGCTTTCCTTTGTTTCTTGTGTTTCAGGCGCCACAACCCACACCACAATAAATCATTGCATACATAAAGATATGCTTATATCATTCTTTCCATGGAACACCTCCTCACCCTGCTGCGAGCCGCCGCCGAGGATACGCGGCTGCGCATCCTGGCGCTGGCCGCACGCGAGGATCTGACGGTCAGCGACTATGTGAACGTGCTGGGACAGAGCCAGCCGCGCGTCTCCCGGCACCTGAAACTGCTGGTCGAGGCCGGTCTGCTGGAGCGCTTCCGCGAGGCTCAGTTCACCCGCTTCCGCCTGACCAGCGGCGGCGAGGATGCCGCCTTGGTGCGCGAATTCGTGCGCCGCCTCGACCCCAAGCATCCCCGGATCGCGACCGACCGGGCTCGGCTCGATGCCGTCCAGCAGCGCCGCCAGACCGCGGCCGCCCGCTTCTTCCGCGACAATGCCCAGCGCTGGGACGAGCTGCGCGCCCTCCACGTCGCCGACCGCGAGATCGAGCGGGCGCTCAGCCATCATCTGCCGCTCGGCGCCCGCCGGCTGCTCGACGTCGGCACCGGCACCGGCCGGCTGCTGGAGGTGCTGGCACCCAAGGTCGAGCAGGCGATCGGCGTCGACCAGAGCCGCGAGATGCTGGCACTGGCCCGTGCCAACCTGGCGCGTGCCGGCATCGACAATGCCGATATCCGCCAGGGCGACATGTACGCCCTGCCCTTCGAGTCCGACAGTTTCGACGTCGTGACGATCCACCACGTGTTGCACTATGCCGACGACCCCGCCGCGGCGCTGGCCGAGGCGGCGCGCGTCGTGAAGCCCGGCGGCTCGGTCCTCGTCGTCGACTTCTCGCCGCACGACCTGGTCGAGCTGAAGCGCGAGCATGCCCACGTCCATCTGGGGTTCGCCGACAATCAGGTGCAGGGCTGGCTGCGCAGCGCCGGCCTCACGCCGCTCGAACCCATCCACTTTCCCGGCCGCCGCCTGATGACGGGCATCTGGCGTGGCGAGCGCGAGCTGCCGGCACGCGCCACCCCGCGGCCTGCGGCCATTTCCGCCCATGGAGAATCACGATGAGCCCCGATACCGGTCCGATCGGCAGTCCCCTCAGTTCCACGGGGAGCGCGACCGAATTTCCCGCCCGCGCGCCGCAGCGGCTCGCCGTATCCTTCGAGTTCTCGCCGCCCCGCACCGACGCCGCCGAGCAGACGCTGTGGGAGACGGTGAAGCGCCTGACGCCGCTCCATCCCTCCTTCTTCTCGGTGACCTACGGCGCCGGCGGATCGACGCGGCAGCGCACGCATGACACGGTCGCGCGCCTCAAGACCGAGACCGGCATCGATGCCGCCGCGCATCTCACCTGCGTCGCCGCCACGCAGGGCGAGATCGACGACATCGCCCGCGCCTACTGGGATGCCGGCATCCGCCACATCGTGGCGCTGCGCGGCGACCCGCCGGGCGGCATGGGCGGCCAGTACACACCGCATCCGGGCGGCTACGCCAACGCGGCGGCGCTGGTCGCGGGCCTGAAGAAGATCGGCAACTTCCAGATCAGCGTCGCGGGCTATCCCGAGAAGCACCCCGCTTCGGCGGACGAGAAGGCCGACCTCGATAACCTGAAGGCCAAGGTCGATGCGGGCGCCGACCGCTGCATCACGCAGTTCTTCTTCGAGGCCGAGGATTTCCTGCGCTTCCGCGACCGTGCGGCAGCGGCCGGCATCAACGTGCCGATCGTGCCCGGCATCATGCCGGTGTCGAACTTCCAGGCCGTGAATCGCATCGCCGGCCTCTGCGGGTCCAAAGTGCCGCCGTGGTTCTGCAACATGTTCGACGGGCTCGACGACGATCTCGAGACGCGCCGCATGATCGCCGCCACCGTGGCCGGCGACCTCTGCCGCCGGCTGCGCGACGAGGGCGTGGAGCAGTTCCATTTCTATACGCTGAACCGGGCCGATCTCACCTTTGCGATCTGCCACCTGCTGGGAGTGCGCCCCAAGTGACCGATCAAGCGATGACCCGCGAGGAGAAGGCCGAGCAGCTGCGCGAGATCGGCTCGCAGCGCATCCTGATCAAGGATGGGCCCTACGGCTCGATGATCCAGAGCTACAAGCTCGACGAGGAAGGGTTCCGCGGCGGCCGTACCTTCAACCACGACCAGAAGGGCAACAACGACCTGCTGAACCTGACGCGTCCCGACGTGGTGGGCGAGATCTGCAACGCCTATCTCGATGCCGGCGCCGACATCGTGGCGACCAACACGTTCAATTCGAACTCGATCAGCCTCTCCGACTACGGCATCACCGGCATGGCGCGCGAGATCAACGTCGCCGCGGCGAAGCTGACGCGCGCCTGCGCCGATGCCGCCACGGCGCGCGATCCTTCAAAGCCGCGCTTCGTCGCGGGCGCGCTGGGACCGACCAACAAGACGCTCTCGGTATCGCCCAAGGTCAGCGACCCCGGCTTCCGCGCCGTCACCTTCGACGAGGTGAAGGACATGTATCGCGAGCAGATCGACGGGCTGCTCGACGGCGGTGTCGATTTCATCCTGGTCGAGACGGTGTTCGACACGTTGAACGCCAAGGCCGCCCTCGTCGCCGTCGATGAGGCGGGCGAGGCGCGCGGCGAGGTGCTTCCGGTGATGGTGTCGATGACGCTCACCGACCTGGCCGGCCGCAACCTCTCGGGCCAGACGGTCGAGGCCTTCTGGCATTCGGTGCGGCACGCCAAGCCGATCACCATGGGGCTGAACTGCAGCTTCGGCGCGACCGAGCTCCATCCCTACGTGCAGGCGCTGAACCCGCAGGTCGACAGCATGCTGTGCATCTATCCCAACGCCGGGCTGCCCAACGAGCTCGGCGCCTATGACGAGCCGCCGGAAATGACCGGCAAGCTGGTCAAGGGCTGGGCCGAGAACGGCTGGATCAACGTGGTCGGCGGCTGCTGCGGCACGACGCCCGCCCACATCAAGGCGATCGCCGAGGCGGTCAAAGGCATCACGCCGCGCACATGGCATGTCCTGCCACCCGCGCTGCGTCTCAGTGGCATGGAACCGGCGAGTTTCTTCTGATGGCTCAGGATATCGACATCGACAGCAAGCCCCCGTCCCGCGCGATGTTCATCAACATCGGCGAGCGCACCAACGTCACGGGCTCGGCCAGGTTCAAGAAGCTGATCCTCGAAGGCGACTACACGGCCGCCATCGAGGTCGCGCGCCAGCAGGTCGAGAGCGGCGCGCAGATCATCGACATCAACATGGACGAAGGCCTGCTCGATGCCGAGCTGGCGATGGACACGTTCCTGAAGCTGATCGCCGCCGAGCCCGACATCGCCCGCGTGCCGATCATGATCGACAGCTCCAAGTGGAGCGTGATCGAGGCCGGCCTCAAGTGCGTCGCCGGCAAGCCGATCGTGAACTCGATCTCCATGAAGGAGGGCATCGAGCCCTTCATCGCCCATGCCCGCAAGGTCCGCCGCTACGGCGCCGCGGTCGTGGTCATGGCCTTCGACGAGAAGGGCCAGGCCGACACCAAGGAGCGCAAGGTCGAGATCTGCGCCCGGGCCTACGACATCCTGGTGAACCAGGTGGGTTTCCCGGCCGAGGACATCATCTTCGATCCCAACGTCTTTGCCGTCGCGACCGGCATCGAGGAGCACAACAACTACGGCGTCGATTTCATCGAGGCGACGCGCGAGATCAAGAAGCGCTGCCCCGCCGCCAAGATTTCCGGCGGCGTCTCCAACCTCTCCTTCGCCTTCCGCGGCAACGAGCCGGTGCGCAAGGCGATGCACTCGGTGTTCCTCTACCACGCCATCCAGGCGGGCATGGACATGGGCATCGTCAATGCCGGACAGCTCGAAGTCTACGATCAGATCCCGCAGGAACTCCGCGACGCGTGCGAGGACGTGATCCTCAATCGAAACCCAGAGGCCACCGAGCGACTGCTCGAACTGGCGCCCAAATACAAGGGCACCGGCGAGGTCGCCGAGACGCAGGACGCCGAGTGGCGCAGCTGGCCGGTCGAGAAGCGTCTGGAGCATGCGCTGGTCAAGGGCATGGACCAGTTCGTCGTCGCCGACACCGAGGAGGCGCGGTTGCAGATCGCGCGGCCGATCGAGGTGATCGAGGGCCCGCTGATGGCCGGCATGAATGTGGTCGGCGACCTGTTCGGCGCTGGCAAGATGTTCCTGCCGCAGGTGGTGAAGAGCGCGCGCGTCATGAAGAAGGCGGTGGCCCATCTGCTGCCCTACATCGAGGCG
>Ga0182739_1002834_pt1 | contig 15798 bp, 13 predicted proteins | sample eDN5th30CBELigBY_FD_128873 | JGI IMG/M metagenome (GOLD analysis project Ga0182739, IMG submission 128873) | Enriched backyard soil microbial communities from Emeryville, California, USA - eDNA 5th pass 30_C BE-Lig BY (version 2) (version 2) | ecosystem: Environmental > Terrestrial > Soil >... | reverse complement strand
TTCTCGTTGATGACCGGCACGGCCTTCATCTTGAGCAAGGTGGAAATGGTCGCGCGCGCATTGAGGTAGCGGCGGCGCTCCTCGGTGTCGCCGAGCGTCACCAGCACCTGCCCGGCGGTGATGCCGTGCGCGCCCAGCGCTTCGGCCCAGGTGCGGGCGAGCGCGATCTGTCCCACCGCGGCGGCGGCCTGGCTGTCCTCGAGTTTCAGCGGCCCGCGCGGCAGCTTCAGCACCGCGCGCCCGAATGCGATCGCGCCGGAAGAAACCACCAGCACGTCGCAGCCCCGGCGATGCAGATCGGCGATGTCGGCGACGAGCGAGGCGAGCCATGCCTCGTGGACGCGGCCTGCGCTCTGGTCGACGAGCAGCGACGAGCCGACCTTGACGACGATGCGGCGGAAATCGGCGAGGCGGGGGGGCTTGCGCGGCATGGGTGTAGGTTCGTGAAGCGCAGGCGGCGGCTTCGAGGGAAGGCCACGGGCCATGCCGGCGCGTTGGTAGTGCAACGACGGGCCCTTGGCAATGCAGGTGGGATTAGCTGCGATGGCTGCATCCAAGGCAGGCAGCCGGTTCACCGCAGGCAGTTGTTTCCGAGACGGATGCTGTACACGCCATCCCTCCCCTTCAGGGGAGGGTGGCAGGAAAGGGAGAATTACGAGCGAGAGCGAGCAAGCCGGGTGGGGTGGATCATGTGCCCGACCCAAGATGTCCCCACCCGGTCGGCTGCGCCGACCACCCTCCCCGTCGGGGAGGGATGGAGCCTGCGGCTGCGCTGTGCGTGTCAGTCAACGCCGCGGCGCGCGGGCGTGCTGGTCGCGTAACGACGGGCCCTTGGCAACGTAGGCAAGGCCGGCGTCGAGGGCTGCATCCAAGGCAGGCAGCCGATTCACCGCAGGCAGTTGGTTTTGTGAGCAGATGCCCCACGCGCCATCCCTCCCCTTCAGGGGAGGGTGGATTGCGAGCGTAAGCGAGCAAGCCGGGTGGGGTGGACTACGGCCTCATCAAAGACGTCCCCACCCGGTCGGCTGCGCTGACCACCCTCCCCGTCGGGGAGGGATGGAGCCTGCGGCTGGGCTCTGCGCGTCAGTCAGCGCTACGCTGAGCGTGTCCGTCAGCGCCGCGGTGCGCGGACCAGAATCGTTGGCGTCAGAAATACGACTCCAGCGTCCCGCGGCGGCGGACGTCGAGGGTCGCGCAGTGGAACGCTCCGCCGAACGCCGCATAGTGCAGGAACGGGCAGGGGATCGGCTCGAAGCCCCACTTCTCGAGCGCGCGCATCATGCCGGTGTGATGCGGATCGCAGATCACCCGCTTCTCATCCACCATCAGGATATTCAGGCTGAGCCACTTGCCGCACATCGAGGTGATCTCGAGCAGCCGCTCGTTCTTGATCGGGTCCGGCTCCGGCGCGACCAGGATGTCCCACGACGCAAACGCCTCCGGCAGCCGGTTGACGTCGATGTATTCCGGATTGACCAGCAGCTTGCCCGGCGCGAGCGGCAGCATCGTGGTGTCGATGTGCATCGGGTTGGGGCAGCGGCTCTCGACCTCGTGAATGGTGTATTCGGGGCCGAGATGGCGGCGCAGCCACTCGATGCCGGCGAGGTTGGTCACATTGCTGCGGGTGACGAACAGGTCGCGGCCGCAACGCACGAAGTCGGCGGCGTCGAACACCGGCTCGAACTCGGTGAGGATGTAGCGGAGCGGCTCGCCCTTCTCCGGCAGCACGAAATCGGGGTCGAACAGTTCGTCGGACAGTTCCGGCTTGGGTGCCGATGTCCAGCGCGCACCGGCGTGGAAATATTCCTTGAGCAGCGGGCGGTAGGAAAACGTCTCGAAGTAGCGGCAGGGCCACGCCATCGGCGTCTCGATGATCTCATCGCCGATCACCAGCAGGCTGTCGCGCGGGCAGGAATTGCAGAAGCCGCGCGAGGACCAGTCCGGTGCGCTGAATTTCTTGCGGTAGTTCACGGCGTCCGGCCGCCGCACGGTGACGCCGAGCGATTCGAGCACCGTGATGAAGTTGTCGAGTTCGCGCTGCGCTGGCTCGACCATGATCTGCGGATATTTGAAGCCGGCGGCGAGCTTCTGCATCTTGCCGGCCCAACTCGGTACGTTGCAGACGACGACCGGATGGGCGGAAGGTATGACGGCGCCATCGAGGCGGCCGACGATGATTTCCTCCAGTGGATCCCACTCGTTATGCGAATTGACCGGGGACTGATATTCCGACTCAGATTCCGATATCGCCGCGACCGACGCGGTCCTTTCCAGCATAGTTCTACCGCCTCTTCCTCAACGGATGAGTTGAAATTCCACCGGCTTTAAAGATTGACCCGGCGAGCGCCCCCAAAACCAAACTGACGTGCGAAAGGTGTCATTTCAACCCTTCGAGCGAATTTTCTGGTGCGGCAACTTGGCGGCCGGGGTGCCGAGGCGGGAGCAACTTCATCCGCGACGTGGTATCAGGCCGCGATGCCGAGACGCCTTGCCGACTATGATCTTGAGGACTGGAAGCGGCTGCGGCCGTTGCTCCAGTCGTACAAGACGTTGCGCTACAACGCGGTCAACCGCCTGCATGTGCGAAAGCCCGCGCGGGCCGGCGATGCCGGAGCGATCGCGCACGCGATAACCGGGCGGCGTGTGCTCGTCACGGTTGCGTTTAACGATCCGCAGGCGACCGCGTGGCAGATCGCGCTGATGCGACGCTACGTGGCCCACGATGTGCACCTGATCGCCGACAATTCGAGCGACGACGCCGAAGCCGCCGCGATCGCGGAAGTCGCGCGATCCGCCGGCGTGCCTTATTTGTGGCTGCCCGCGAGCCGGACGCGGTCGAGCCGCAGTCACGGACTGGCGCTCAACTGGCTGTGGCGCAATGTGGTGCGGCCGGGCGCGCCGGAGGCGTTCGGATTTCTTGACGACGACCTGTTCCCGACCGCGCCGAGCGATCCGTTCGCGCCGCTCGCCGCACAGGACTTCTATGGCTTCGTGCGCACTGCGGGCGCTCGCTGGTTCCTCTGGGCGGGCTACTGCATGTTCCGCTTCGCGGCGGTGAAGGACAGGCCGCTCGACTTCCGCCAGGACTGGTTCATCGGGCTCGATACCGGGGGAGGGAACTGGGAGGTTCTCTACCGCCACGCCGATCTCGCGCGCCTCACGATGGCGTCGCGGATCGAGACGCCTTATCGCGCGGACGTGCCGGTCTCGTCAGGTCATATCGAATGGGTCGAAGGCTGGCTGCACGAGGTGGGCGATGGCGGACAGCCGGCAGTCGCAGAGGACAAGCGCACGCGGGTCGCCATGATGCTGGAGCCGCATCTCGAAGGCGAGTAGGGCATGATCCATCAAACTGAATCAGATCGCGCGCCAGAGGTTATTGTCTGGTCGCATTGCTCGGAGACTCTTGGCGAGTAGCGAGCCCCAGCGTCATTGCGAGCGGAGCGAAGCAATCCAGCTCGTTGAAAGAACTGGATTGCTTCGTCGCTACGCTCCTCGCAAAGACGGCCGCTAGACCCTGGTTCGTCTAAGTTGAACCATACAAAGAGGAACTGGAGAAAATATCACGCTCCAGCGAGAGCCGCTGGAGCGTGATTGCTACGCGTACGAACGCGCCTTCATCAATTGGCCGTCACACCGGCCTCTTTGATGACCTTGGCCCAGCTTTCAACCTCGGCCTTGAGGTGGGCCGCCAGCGGCTCGGGGCCCTGCTGTGCGGCGGGCACCGGCTCCACGCCGAGTTTCGCCAGCCGCTCGATCACTGCCTTGTCTTTAAGCGCCTTCTGCAGTTCGGCGCGCAGCCTCGTCAAAGCCGCTTCGGGAACGCCCTTCGGCGCCCACATCGCGTGCCATGCCGCAACTTCGAAATCCTTGTATCCGGATTCCTGCAGCGTCGGCAGGTCAGGGAACACGGACAGGCGCTTCTTGGTAGTTGCGGCATAAGCCTTGATCGCGCTGTTCTTGATCTGCGGCGTGGTGTTGGTCGTCTGATCGCACATGAAGTCGAACTGGCCGCCCAGCAGATCGGCCATCGCGGGGCCGGTGCCGCGATAGGGAAGGGCGGTCGGCTTGGCCTTGATCGCGCTCAGGAACATCAATGCGCACAGATGCGACGCCGATCCGGTGCCGGCATGGCCGTACACTGCTTTTTCCTGCTGCTGCTGCAGCCACCCGACGAGTTCGGCGATGTTGCCCGGCGCCAGACCCTTCTTGCCGACGACCGTCATGGGCGCGTCAGCGATGCGGCCGATCGACTCGAAATCGTCGACGACGTTGTATTGAAGGTTGTTGTACAGCGACGGCGCCGTAGCCTGGGCGATATGCCAGACCGCAACCGTGTAGCCATCGGCCGGCGATTTGGCCACGCGGCCCATGCCGATCGTGCCGCCGGCGCCGCCGATATTTTCGACCACCACCGGCTGGCCGAGGCCACGGCTCATGGACTCCGCCACCATCCGCGCAATGGCGTCGGTCGGACCTCCCGCCGCGGCGGGCACGACGAGACGGATCGGCTTGGTCGGATACGATTGCGCGTCGACCGCATGCGTTCCAACGAGGAGCGATCCGAAGACCGCGGTTACTGACAGCGTTACGGCACGTGCATATTTTTTCATGGGCTTCCTCCGTTATCGTTATCGTTCTCAACGTTACTCCAGGAACTTACACGCTGCCCTGGTTACCTGCGCGGTTGTCGCCTTGCCGCCGAGATCCGGCGTGTGGAGCGACGGCTCCGCTGTTATTGCCTCGATCGTGCTCATGAGGCGGGACGCGGCGGCCTGCTCGCCGAGATGCTCCAGCATCATCACGCACGACCAGAAGGTGCCGATCGGGTTGGCGATCCCCTTGCCCGTGATGTCGAAGGCCGAACCGTGGATCGGCTCGAACATCGAGGGGAATTTGCGCTCGGGATTGAGGTTCGCCGTCGGCGCGATGCCGAGCGATCCGGCCAGCGCCGCGGCGAGGTCGGAGAGGATGTCGGCATGCAGGTTGGTCGCGACGATGGTGTCGAGGGTTTCCGGCCGCAGGGTCATCCGCATGGTCATCGCATCGACCAGCATCTTGTCCCACGTCACATCCGGAAATTCCGCTGCGACCTCGACGGCGATCTCGTCCCACAGCACCATCGCGTGACGCTGCGCGTTCGACTTGGTCACCACGGTCAACTGCTTGCGCGGGCGGGACTGCGCCAGCGCGAAAGCGAACCGCATCACGCGCGTGATGCCGGCGCGTGTGAACATCGAGACATCGGTCGCGGCCTCTTCGGGCAGGCCGCGGTGAACACGCCCGCCGACTCCGGCATATTCGCCCTCCGAGTTCTCGCGCACGATGACCCAGTCGAGTTCCGGGCCGGATACGTTGCGCAAGGGGCTGGTGATGCCCGGAAGGATGCGGGTCGGGCGGACATTGGCGTACTGGTCGAACGGCTGGCATATCGCCAGCCGGAGCCCCCACAGGGTCACATGGTCCGGGACGTCGGGAGCGCCGGCCGATCCGAACAGGATCGCATCGTGGCTCCTGATGCGGTCGAGCCCGTCCGCGGGCATAAACGCCCCGGTTTCCTTGAACCGGCGCGACCCCCAGTCGAAATGCTCGAAGGCGAAGGAAAAGTTGCCGTGGCGCGCGGCCAGCGCCGTCAGTACCTCGATGCCCGCCTCGACGACCTCGGTGCCGATGCCATCGCCCGGAATGGCCGCAATTCGATATGTGCGCATGCTCGCCTTACGTGTACCGTCTGATCCATCCCATCTTCCATGGAAGATCGGAGGGCTGTCAAGCTGCTGACACTGGCCCGCGCGCCCTGTAATCTGGCATGGAAGCTTCCATGCGTGATTCCGGGCGAGCGACTGCGGTACGATGATATTGATGGGCCAGGACTGGGCGGCCGACGAAAAGCCTTCGCTGATGGGCGAGGCCTATCGCGCGCTCAAGGAGGCCATCAGGAACAATGCGCTGCCGCCGGGATTCCAGGGTTCCGAGCAGGAGATCGCCACCCGGCTCGGCATGAGCCGCAGCCCCGTGCATGAAGCCGTCTTGCGCTTGCAGGAAGAAGGTCTCGTGCGGATCCGTCCGAAGCGCGGGGTCGTGATCTGTGCGCTGTCCCCCCAGGACATGAAGGAAATCTACGAGGTCGCCATCGCGCTCGAAGCGGTCGCCGCCGAATTGCTGGCGGCACAGCCGCCCGAATTGCGGCATCCGTTCTGCGACGAGATGGACAGGCTGAATGAGGACATGAAGCAGGCGCTGTCTGCCGACGACCTCGATGCCTGGGCGCAGGCCGACGAGGAGTTTCACCGTTCGCTGGTCGAGCGTTGCGGCAACAGGCGCATCGCCAAGATGGCCCAGACGATCCGCGACCAGTATCACCGCGCGCGCATGCTGACGCTGCGCATGCGGGCCAGACCGGCGCAATCGGTCGAGGATCATCAGGCGATCGTTGCGGCGATCCGGGCGGGAGAGATCACCGCGGCGCACGACGCCGCCAGAAGCCATCGCATCCGCGCGCGCGATGAACTGTTGCCGATCCTGCTACGCAACGGAATCAGGCATCTTTGACGGCCGCTTCGCCCCTCACGGCTGCCAGGCCGGTTCTTCCTGTTCCGCCGCGGCTGCTTCCTGCCCGTCTGTGATTTTTGCGAACAGGGCGCGCAGTGCCTCGGTCACGCCCTGGCCGCTGGCGGCCGAAAGCACCAGCGGCGTGCGTCCGGCGACACGGCGCAGCCGGTCCTTCTGCTTCTTGAGTTCGTCGGCATCGAGCGCGTCGGCCTTCGACAGCGCGACGATCTCGGGCTTCTCGGCGAGGTCGTTGCCATAGGCTTCGAGTTCCGCGCGCACAGTCTTGTAGGCGCGGCCCGCATGTTCGCTCGTGCCGTCGACGAGATGCAGAAGCACGCGGCAGCGCTCGATATGGCCGAGGAAGCGGTCGCCGATGCCGACGCCCTCATGCGCGCCCTCGATCAGGCCCGGAATGTCGGCGAGCACGAATTCGCGGCCGTCGATGCCGACGACGCCGAGCTGCGGATGCAGCGTCGTGAAGGGATAGTCCGCGATCTTCGGCTTGGCGGCGCTGACTGCGGCAAGGAACGTGGATTTGCCCGCATTCGGCAGGCCGACGATACCGGCATCGGCGATCAGCTTGAGCCGCAGGCGGAGCGTGAACTCCTGGCCGGGCAGGCCGGGATTGGCGTGGCGCGGCGCGCGGTTGGTCGAGGACTTGAAGCGGGCATTGCCGAACCCGCCGTTGCCGCCCTCCGCGATCACGGCGCGGTCGCCGACCTTGACGAGGTCCGCGAGCAGCGTCTCGCCGTCCTCCTCATAGACCTGCGTGCCGGCCGGCACCTTGAGCACCGCGTCCTTGCCGCGCGCGCCGTGGCGGTCCTTGCCCATGCCGTGGATGCCGCGCCCGGCCTTGAAATGCTGCTGGTAGCGGTAGTCGATCAGCGTGTTGAGGCCGTCCACGGCCTCGATGATGACATCGCCGCCGCGCCCGCCGTCGCCGCCGTTCGGGCCGCCGAATTCGATGAATTTTTCGCGCCGGAACGAGACGCAGCCGTTACCGCCGGCGCCGGACTGGACATAGACCTTGGCTTCGTCGAGGAATTTCATGTGCCCCGATATATACCGGGGCATCCGCGTATGCCATCCACCGTGAGAGCCCGACGCGCCCGTTCCGATGACCGCGCCGCCCGCACCAGCCACAAATACGACCGATGCACGGCGCGCCACGCTGGCCGGGATCGGGCTGATGCTGCTCGGAACCTTCCTGTTCTCGCTCAACGACGCGCTCGGCAAGTGGATGCTGATCACCTACACGGTGGGGCAGATGCTGCTGATCCGCAGCATCGCGGCGCTGTTCGTGCTGTCGCCTTTCATCGTGCGCGAGGGGCCGGCGCCGTTCCGCGCCGCGCCGCGGCCGGGCCTGCAGGTGCTGCGGGTGCTGCTCTCGACCGCGGAAGTGGCGATGTTCTTCTGGGCGGTGAGCTATCTGCCGCTTGCCGACACGGTCGCCTTCTATCTTGCCGGACCGATCTACGTCACCGCACTCTCCGCGATGTTCCTTGGCGAGAAGGTGGGCTGGCGGCGCTGGACCGCGGTGCTGGTCGGCTTCGTGGGCGTCGTGATCGCGTTGCAGCCGTCGCCCGCCACCTTCACCTGGCCGGCGCTGATTGCGCTCGCGGGCAGTTTCTTCTTCGCGGTGCTGATGATCGTGACGCGCTACCTGCGCGGCACGAACGACATCGTGCTGGCGTCCGGGCAGATCGGCACCACCTTCGTGCTCGCCTGCTTCCTCGCCCCGGTCGGCTGGATCGCGCCGTCGCTCGCCGACTACCTGCTGATGTCGCTTCTGGGCGTGGTCGCGGTGGCGGCGATGATGGCGGTCAACCGCTCGCTCAAGCTCGCGCCGGCGAGCGTGGTGGTGCCCTACCAGTATACGCTGATCGTCTGGGCGGTGATCCTCGGCTGGCTGGTGTTCGGCGACAAGCCGAGCGTTGCGGTCATCGTCGGCTCCGCGATCATCATCGGGGCTGGCCTGTTCATCTTCTTCCGTGAGCAGGCGACCACCGGCCGCGAGCCGCCGGTGGTCCCGCCGCCGTGAGGGCGGCACAGCACTGCGCTTTACCTCTCCCCGCAAGCGGGGAGAGGGAGCAGGCCGTGCCGTGTTGCGCGCTCAGCAGACAAACGGTTTGCCAGAACCGTCACCGACTCACCTACTCCCTCGGCTCGGCGTCGAGGCGGACGATCCATCCTTCCATGCCGGGCTTTGCGACCGGATAGCGGTCGAGCACTGCCGGGTCGTGACCCGGCACGATGTGCTGCGGTGCGTCCGCCAGCTTGCGCAGGGTGGCGTAGCCGTCGAGCACTTCGCCGAGGTGATAGGTGGTCGGGAATATCCGCCCCTCGTCCATGTGGCGGTAGAAATGCGTCGCATCGGAAGCGAGTACGACATGCCCGACGCGCGTCTTCACGCGCACGCATTGCAGGCCCTTCGCGTGGCCGCCGATGTGGTGGACGGTGAGGCCGGGCGCGATCTCGCCCGTGCCGTCATGAAACTCGGCACGGCCCGCATAGACCTTGCGCAGCGTGGAGATCACGTAGTCCAGCTCGTAGGAATTGCGGAGCTGCGCGTGGCACATGCAGCGGCCGGTCGCGTATTCCATCTCGCGGTCCTGCAGATGAAAACGCGCGTTCGGGAACAGGTCGTCATTGCCGCAATGGTCGTAATGCATGTGGCTCAGAATGACCGTCTCGACCTTCTCAGGCGCGACGCCGATGGCGGCGAGGCCCTCGTGCACCGGGCGCACGATGCTGCGCCCGCGCCGCGCGCCGACCTTCTCGTCGAAGCCGGTGTCGAGCACCACCGTGCCGCGCGCGCCGACGATCGCCCACACGAAATAGTCGAGCGGCATCGGACCGTCATGCGGGTCGCCGCCGATGAAATTCTCCGAGGCGTTGCGTTCGTGGCGGCCGTATTTGATCGCGTAGACCTCGTAGATGTCGTCGCTCATGGCGCACCGCCCTTGGCGCGCACGGCGACGCCCGCCCGCTTCTCCAGCGGCTTGACCACTTCGGTGAAGTCGGAGTCGGGGCCCAACTCGTCGATGGTGAGCGACCACACGCGGCCCACGGCGCGGCCGATATCCATCGTGAGGCCGAACGCCTCCGCCTCCTGCAAGGCGAGCCGCACGTCTTTCACCATCAGCGCCGTCGCAAAGCCGAGATCGAAGGTGCCGGGCAGGATCGCCTTCGGGAACTTGTCCAGCGTCGCGCTGTTGCGCCCGGAACTGGCATTGATGACATCGACGGCGACGCCCGGATCGATGCCGGCCTTGGTCGCCAGCACCAGCGCCTCCGAACTCATCGCCATGCAGGCAGCGGAGAGCAGGTTGTTCACGAGCTTCATCGACTGCGCGAGGCCCGGCGCATCGCCGACGTAGAAGACACGGCCGAAACATTTCAGCGCCGGCTCGACCACGGCCACGTCCGCTTGCGGGCCCGAAACCATTACCGCCAGCGTCGCCTTCTCCGCGCCGCTGACGCCACCGCTCACCGGGCTGTCGATCTGCACGATGTTCTTTGCGGCGAGCGCCGCAGCGATCTCGCGCGCAACTGTCGAGCCGGTGGTCGAGAGATCGACGAACCGGCGGATGCGCTTGCCGTGGATGACGCCGTTCTCGCCGGTGGCGACCTTCCTTACGATGTCGGGTGTCGGCAGGCTGGCGACGACGTTCTCGACCCGGTCGGCGACCTCGGCCGGGGAGGCGGCGCTTTCCGCGCCCAGCGCCACGATTTCGGCGACCGCCTCGGCCCGCGCGTCATAGGCGATGACCTTGTGGCCGGCGGCCAGCAGGTGCTTCGCCATCGGCAGCCCCATCCGTCCGACGCCGATAAATCCGATCTCCATTTCTATCCTCCCTGTCGCGCGTGAGGTCAGCGGCCGCTGCCTCCGCAAATCTGTTGGTTGCGCGTGTCGCGTCCCGGCGAGTGTCGCGTCCCGTGTCCGGGAAATCCAGCGCCTTTGTCGGCCGGCAGCGATGCGCGCCGCGCTATCTCTTGCTGAACTCCGCGCGCACCGCATCGGTATGCTGGCCGAGCGCAGGGATCGCGCCGTAGTGGCGCGGCTGTTCGTGGCGGGCGCCCGGCGCCGGCATCGAGGCCGGGCCGCTCGGCGTATCGACCGTGATGCGCGAAAGATCCGGATGCGCGGCGAGGGCGGCGAGATCGCTCACGCGGCCGAAGGCGATGTCGGCTCTGTTGAGCTTGTCGATCAGCGCTTCCGCATCGAGAGTTGCGAAATACCGCGCGACCCGGCCATCGGTCTCTTCGCGCCGCGCCACGCGTTTGGCATTGGTCGCAAAATCGGGGTCGGCGGCGAAGGCGGGATCATCGAGAACGCGTTCGGCGAAGACGCGCCATTCGCGGTCGTTCTGGATCGAGATCAGAATGTCCGTGCCGTCACCGGCGCGGAACACGCCGTAGGGGCAGATGCTCGGATGGCCGAGGCCGATGCGCTTCGGCGTCTTGCCGCCTTCGTGCTGCAGCAGCGGCACCGTCATCAGGTCCGCCATCGCGCCGAACAGCGAGAGGCTGATGCTTGTGCCTTCGCCGGTGCGGCCGCGCGCGATCAGCGCTTCCAGCACGGCGGCATAGGCGTTCCAGCCGGTGCCGACATCGACGATCGAAACGCCGACGCGCGACGGCTCTTCCGGCCCGCCGGTGATCGACGACAGCCCGGACTCGGCCTGGATCAGAAGGTCGTAGGCCTTGCGCTTCGCGTAGGGGCCATCCTCGCCGTAGCCGGCGATCGAGCAGGTGATGAGGCGCGGATAGTCGCGCCGGAGCCGTTCGATCGCGAAGCCAAGTTTCGCCAGTGCGCCGGGCTTGAGATTCTGCACGAACACGTCGGCCTTGGCGAGCATGGCTTCGAGCAGGGTCCGGTCCTCGCCCTGCGCGAGATCGAGCACGACCGATTCCTTGCCGCGGTTGAGCCAGACGAAATAGGCGCTCTCGCCGTGGACGAGACTGTCATAGCCGCGCGCGAAATCGCCTTCCGGCCGTTCGATCTTGATGACGCGCGCGCCAGCATCGGCCAGACGGCAGGAGCAGGTCGGCGCGGCGACCGCCTGTTCGAGCGAGACGACGAGAATGCCTTCGAGGGGGAGGGTCATTTATTTCGCACCATACGATCGACTGTCATCCCGGACGACGCCGCAGGCGGCGATCCGGGATCCATTTATCCGCGTGTTCAGCCTGAATGGTAAGCACCGGGACACTTGGATCCCGGCTCTCGTGCTATGCACTCGGCCGGGATGACAGCGGATGAATGCGGTTGCACACGCAAGCATGGATGTGATTCCCGCTACGCCTCGAAGAACACGGTCTCGTGCTCTCCCTGCAGATGGATGTCGAAGCGATAGACCGGCTCGCCGTTGTTGTCCTCGCGCCGCGCGATCAGCGTGTCGCGGCGGTCGGGCGGAACCAGCCCGAGGATCGCGTCCTCCGCATTGGCGTTCTCATCGGCGAAATAGATGCGTGTCGTCGCGTGCCGGGTCATGCCGCGCCCGAACACGTTGACGAGGATGTGCGGGGCCTGCGCGCGTCCTTCCGGCCCCGCGACGCGGCCGGGCCGGATGGTCTCGAACCAGTAGAAGCCGTCACTGTCGGTCGGTGCGCGGCCGAAGCCCTTGAAGGCGGTGTTGGCGCGCTGCTCCTGCGCATTGGCGTAACGGCCGGCCGCGTCCGCCTGCCAGATCTCGATCAGTGCATCGGGCAGCACCGTGCCGTCGCCGTCGAACACGCGGCCCTCGATGCGGATGCGCTCGCCTTCGGCGTCGGGCGTCGCCAGCCGGTTGGTGATGAGATCGATGCCGCCGGCGCTCGACGGCACGAGGCCGAACAGAAAGAACGGGCCGACGGTGGCGGAGGGCGTGATGCCGTTCATGGTTCACGCCTCCATCGGCGTCTGGCTGCGCCCGCGCAGCACGATGTCGAAGCGGTAGCACAGCGCCCATTCGGGCATCGTGTTCTCAAGGTCGAAACTCGAGATCGTGCGCTGGCGCGCCGCCGCATCCTCGACCGAATTGAAGATCGGATCGTAAGCGAACAGCGGGTCGCCAGGGAAATACATCTGCGTCACCAGCCGCTGCAGGAATGTGTGGCCGAGCAGCGAGAAGTGGATGTGCGCCGGGCGCCAGGCATTGTGGTGGTTGCGCCACGGATAGGCGCCGGGCTTCACGGTGACGAAGCGGTAATAGCCCTTGTCGTCGGTGACCACGCGCCCGCCGCCTGTGAAGTTCGGATCGAGCGGGGCAGGGTGCTGGTCGACAACGTGCATGTAGCGGCCGGCGGCATTCGCCTGCCAGACCTCGACCAGCGTGTTGGCGACCGGCCGCGCATCCTCGTCGAGCACATGGCCATGCACGATGATGCGCTCGCCGAGCGGCTCGCCCGCGTGCTGGCGCGTCAGGTCCGCATCCTCGGCGCGCACGTCGTTATGGCCGTAGACCGGGCCGGTGAGTTCGCTCAGCGTATGCGGCAGCAGCACCAGCGGCTGCTTCGGCGAGCGCTTCTCCGTGCTGCGATAGCCCTCATAGTCGTAGCGCGGATGGGCTTTGAGACTTTCGTACGGGTACACGATGGTCATGGATCAAGCCTCCCAGCCGCTCCGTATTCTTCTTCGTTCGCCTCACCGACAATCTGTCATCCCGGACGCGCTACAAGCGCGATCCGGGATCCATCGCGCCGCGCGTTCTGGTGTCACGGGCGCCGGGGTTCATGGGTCCCGGCTCTCGCGCTTTGCGCTCGGCCGGGACGACATTTCTTCATAAAGCTACTGCACCCGCTCGATCGCCAGCGACAGGCCCTGGCCGACGCCGACGCAGAGCGTGCAGAGCGCGCGCTTGCCGCCGGTCTTTTCGAGCTGATGTGTTGCGGTGAGCACGAGCCGCGCGCCCGACATGCCGAGCGGATGGCCGAGCGCGATCGCGCCGCCGTTCGCATTCACATGCTCGGCGTCGTCGGCGAGCCCGAGCTGGCGCAGTACCGCGAGCGCCTGCGCGGCGAAGGCCTCGTTGAGTTCGACCACGTCGAAGTCGGTGATCTTGAGCCCGAGCTTGCCCATCAGCTTCTGGGTCGAGGGGACCGGGCCGATGCCCATGACGCGCGGCGCGACGCCGGCCGACGACATACCCGTCACGCGCGCGCGGGGGGTGAGGCCGTGCGCCTTCACCGCTTCCTCCGAAGCGATGATGATCGCCGCCGCGCCGTCATTGACGCCCGAGGCATTGCCGGCGGTGACGCTGCCGGGATTGCGGAACGGCGTCTTGAGCTTGGCAAGCTGCTCCAGCGTCGTCTCCGGGCGCGGATGCTCGTCCTTGTCGACGGTGATCGGGCCGGCGCGGCCGCCCGGCGCTTCCACCGCGACGATCTCCTCGGCGAAGTAGCCGGAGGCCATCGCCTTGCCGGCGCGCTGCTGCGAGCGCAACGCGAAGGCGTCCTGGTCGGCGCGGGTGATCTGGAAGTCGGCAGCGACGTTCTCGGCCGTCTCCGGCATCTGGTCGGTGCCGTACTGCTTGGCCATCTGCGGATTGACGAAGCGCCAGCCGATGGTGGTGTCGAAGATCTCCGCCGAGCGCGAGAAGGCTTCGGTCGACTTGCCCATCACGAACGGTGCGCGGGTCATCGACTCGACGCCGCCCGCGATCACGAGGTCCATCTCGCCGAGCCGCACCGCGCGCGCAGCCTCGCCGACCGCTTCGAGGCCGGAGGCGCAGAGGCGGTTGACGGTGACGCCCGGCGTCGAGGCCGGCAGGCCCGACAGCAGCAGCGCCATGCGCGCGACGTTGCGGTTGTCCTCGCCGGCCTGGTTGACGCAGCCGAGGAACACTTCGTCGAGCCTGTCCCAGTCGACCTTCGGGTTGCGCGCCATCAGCGCCTTCAGGGGAACGGTCGCGAGATCGTCCGTCCGTACCTTGGACAGACCGCCGCCGTATCGGCCGATCGGGGTGCGCACGGCGTCGCAGATATAAGCGTCTCGCATGGGGGCTCCTTGACCTTGGTGTTCTTCAGGATTGCGTTGATGGGCCCCGTTTTATCGGACTTCACGGGGAGGTCAAAGGAGTGGTCCCGGACGCAGCCTCTCCCCGCTTGCGGCTACAGGGACGCATGCGCTGGTGCTGAGGCACAGATGGTTCCGCGAACTCGGCCTGCTCCCTCCCCCCTTGTGGGGGAGGGGGGCTTTCGCAAGCGCCGCGTTCGTGGCTTGCCCCTCACCCCGACCCTCTCCCCGCAAGCGGGGAGAGGGAGCCCATGCGCCGAGTTTCGTCGCGTTTAGCGTTATCACTCCGCCGCCGCCGTCGCGGGTTCGCCCTGCGCACGCTCGCGCACCAGCGCGGTGACGCCGACATAATCGAGCTTGCCGGAGCCGAGCACCGGCACCTTGTCCACCACCAGCACTTCCGACGGCACCATCAGGTCTGCCGCGCCGTGGCTCTTGGCAAACGCCTGGAACGCGCTGCGGGTGGCGTCGCGCTTCTCGGTGACCAGCACCAGCCGCTCGCCCTTGCGTGCGTCGGGAACGCTTGCAACCGCCGACAGCGCGTCCGGCCACGCCTCCGACGCCAGCGCCTCGACTGCGCTGAGTGAGACCATCTCGCCCGCGATCTTGGCGAAGCGTTTTGCGCGCCCCTTGATGGTGACAAAACCTTGCGGGTCGATCGACACGATGTCGCCGGTGTCGTGCCAGCCCTCGGGCGGCACTTCGAGCACGCCGGGATTCTCGACCCGCAGATAGCCGAGCATCACGTTCGGGCCGCGCACATAAAGCCTTCCGCCGTCCTCGACGCCGGGCACCGGTTCCAGCCGCGCCTCGACGCCTGGCATCAGCCGGCCGACAGTGCCGAACCGGTTGAACATCGGCGTGTTGATCGCGAGCACCGGCGCGGTCTCGGTGACGCCGTAGCCTTCGAGAATGCGCAGCCCGAACTTCTCCATGTAGGTGCGGCGCGTCGTCTCCTTCACCGGCTCCGCACCGGCGAGGATGTAGCGCAGCGAGCGGAAGTCGTAAGGATGCGCGGCGCGCGCATAGCCGTTGAGGAAGGTGTCCGTGCCGAACAGGATCGTCGCGTTGATGCCGTAAACGAGTTCCGGCACCGTGCGGTAGTGCAACGGCGATGGATAGAGATAGATCCGCACGCCCGAGATCAGCGGCAGCACGAGGCCGACCGTCAGGCCGAAGGAGTGGAACACCGGCAGCACGTTGAACACCGTGTCGCGGCGGCCGAAGTCGATGCGCGCGGCGGCCTG
>Ga0182739_1002833_pt1 | contig 15801 bp, 16 predicted proteins | sample eDN5th30CBELigBY_FD_128873 | JGI IMG/M metagenome (GOLD analysis project Ga0182739, IMG submission 128873) | Enriched backyard soil microbial communities from Emeryville, California, USA - eDNA 5th pass 30_C BE-Lig BY (version 2) (version 2) | ecosystem: Environmental > Terrestrial > Soil >... | reverse complement strand
CTCCCCTCAGTCCACCAAATCAGGCTAAGAATCCACTTAACCACGGCGAATCCACAAAAACAGGGTGAGCGCTAAGTGTTAAGATTCAGATACCTACAGTCCAGTCATCCAGGGTGAATGACAGGCATCCACAGAGCCCAGCCGCCCCGCTTGGCCTTGGAGACAGCGGCAGATCAAGTCATCCCGACACCGTTGCTATCGCCCAGCCTCCCACGCGTGGGCCGCGGATGATGCGTGGATGAAGCAACCCTGAAACCCGAAGATTGCGCATCTGCTTGCAATACCCTATATTGCAAGCAATATCATCACCTGAAAGGTTTGCCTGCATGGCCTCGCTCACCATTCGCAACATCCCTGACGAAGTGCACCGGGCGCTGCGCGTGCGGGCGGCGCAGCATGGCCGCAGCGTCGAAGCCGAGCTGCGGAACATCCTGGAACAGTCCGTGCGCCCAGCCAACCGCATGAAGCTCGGCTCGACACTGGCTGACATCGGTCGCAAACTGAGCCTGACGGACGACGAGTTTGCCGCCCTGGAAAGCGTCCGTGACACGTCCCCGGCACCGGCGGCCAGCTTCGAATGATCCTGCTCGATACCAACGTCGTGTCAGAGCCGTTGCGTCCCTCACCGGACACCACAGTCGTGGCATGGATTGATGCGCAACCGGTCGAAACCCTCTATCTGTCAGCCATGACCGTGGCCGAGCTGCGCGCCGGTGTGGCGGTATTGCCCGCGGGCCGACGGCGTGAGCGGATCCAAGACTACCTGGAGACAGGTGTGCTGCCGCTGTTTGCCGGCCGCATTCTGCCCTTCGATCTGCTGTGCGCCAGCGCGTATGCCGACATTCTCAGCACGGCCCGTCGCGGCGGAAAGGCCATCGCTACCGCCGACGCGATCATCGCCGCGACGGCCCGGGCTAATGGCTTGGTTGTTGCCACCCGTGACGTCAGCCCCTTTGCAGCCGCCGGCCTGAAGGTCATCAATCCCTGGGCAGCATAGGCAGCTGCCTAACTTCACCGGTAACGGCGTCACGCTTTCGAGCAGCTTCGTCACCGTCTGCATCAGCCAGATTCCTTATCCAGCCAGGACAGGCTAGAGTGACTGCATGACGAGAATCAGCAAGAACGCTCCAGGTTTCGATCCCGCAAAGGCGGAGGCGCTGGATGCGCTCGAGTCGGTCCTCCCCTTCGACCGCCGGGATTTTCTGGCCACCATTCTCACCAATGACGACATTGAGACGCTGCGCCATCTGGCGACGGAAGGCATGGGCGAAAATACGCTGCGTGCCCTCGTTTCTGATCTTGGTTATCTCGAAGCCTGGTGCATGACCGCAACCGGCGAACCGCTGCCCTGGCCCGCACCAGAGCCGCTGCTCATGAAATTCGTTGCCCATCACCTCTGGAGCAAGGCGCGCAAGGAAAGCGACCCGAACCACGGCATGCCGGAACATGTGCGCGTAGAACTGAAGTCGCTTGGCCTGCTGCGCAGTGACGCGCCGCATGCCCCCTCCACCGTTCAGCGAAGGCTGGCGAGCTGGTCCACGCTCACCCGTTGGCGCGGTCTTACCGGTGAGTTCAATGCACCCGGTCTGCGCAGTGCCCTTCGCCTTGCGGTTCGTGCCAGCGACCGGCCGCGACAGCGCAAGAGCGACAGGGCAGTGACCGGCGATATTCTTGCAGCGCTCCTCAAAACCTGTTCCACCGACCGGCTGACCGATGTGCGCGACCGTGCGCTTCTTCTGACAGCGTTCGCCTCGGGTGGCCGACGGCGCAGTGAAGTCGCAAGCCTGCGCTGTGACCAACTTGTGCAGCAGGAAAGCGTTCTGAAGGACTCTGAAGACCCGCAGAGCCCGCTACTGCCCTGCCTTAGAATCCGTCTTGGCCGCACTAAAACCACGCAATCCGACACGGACGCCTACGTGTTGATGATCGGCCAGCCTGTCGATGCCCTGATGCATTGGCTTCAGCGCGCCGAGATCAAGGAAGGACCGGTTTTCCGCAGCATCGATCGTTGGGGCAATCTGGAAAGGCGGGCGCTGACACCAGAGTCCGTCAACCTGATCCTCAAGAAGCGAGCCGGTCAGGCGGGCCTGGACCCGGCGCTTTTCAGCGCTCATGGCCTGCGATCGGGCTACCTCACCGAAACCGCGCGCCAGGGTATCCCACTGCCTGAAGCCATGCAGCAATCCCAGCACCGCTCGGTCACGCAGGCCGCCCGCTACTACAACGACGCCGAACGCACGATGGGCAAGGCCGCACGGCTGCTCGAATAGGCCTTCGCCGGTCTGCAACTGCCCGGGCCCGCTCAACCGGAAGCCCCGGCACCCTTTTCCAGCGCGGCAAGCATCGGCCGCACGGAGAACTTGCCCTGCTCGGCCCGCTGGGTCAGCGCGCGCAGATAGCCGCCCGGCGAGCGTATCGTGTCCGCCTTTTCAAGGATAGCCGCCAGCGTTACCGCAGCCGCAGCACCGCCCATTGCCTCGCACGCCCTGCGCCAGGCATCTGGCGAGATCCCCAACATGGAGCGCACCAGCTCCACGGTCCGCATGAGGTCGGGCCAGCCGGAAATCCCGCCCCTGGCATAGCCCGCAATTGCCGGGCAGACCGCCAGCACATAGCCAAGCGGCACCGGCTCGCTCTTGGTTTCCGGCGCGCGCGCTGCTTTTGCGCCCGCTTCCCCGCTCAAGCCGCCCTCAGGTTCAACCTTCTGGGGCACAGGTTCCGGCTTCAGCTCTTTTTCGGAGCGTATTTCAATATGGTGGTCTGTGTTTGAATTCTGATAGTGCCGCTCAGAATCGTTGTCATTGCCGCTCATTTGCTGTTCTGACAATGCATCGAGATAGGCCTTCTCCACCTCTGCCCGAATCTTGGCGAGGTCGTCCCGGCGTGCTTCGAGAGCTTCCAGCGGAGCCTGGCGGGCAAGGCGGCGGCCGAGTGGCATCAGACGCAGGGCAAAATGCTGCCAGTCGCCGGCAAGACCTTCGGCCATCGCCGCGTCGATGATCTTACCGGTGTCGCGCAGATGGATGCTGATCTCGGTGCGGACGGTCTGGCACCGGCGCGCAAGCGCCCTCGCCTCTTCCGCTGCCGAATGGATGCTGGGCGCTGCCAGCGCCAGGGGCGACAGATCGAAGCCGAACGCGCATTCCACCTCGCCGCGCTCGTCACGGCGCACGTAGCGCTTGCCGTTGGGGCTGTCGCGGCGAAGGATGAACCCCGCCTCCACCAGTGCCGCCAGATGCCGGCGCAGCGTCGCATCCGCCATGCCGCGCGAACGCAGCGACAGTTCCGCATTGGACGGGAAGACGATTATCGGCTGCGAGCCGTCGAGCTCACGCGCCGGGTGGAAGCTCAGCAGCGCCTCCAGTACGGTGATCGTGCGGTCCGAGAGGTTGAACGCAGCGCGCACCTCCGTCAGTGCCCGCAGCAGCTGCCACTTCTCGGCACTGCCCGTATCGTTGCTTCCCTTGGCGCTCTTGATCTCGCGCCGTCGTTGATCGATCTCTTCGCGTCGCAGAAAACTGGACGCACTTATCCTGCCGCCGCCAAAAGGCGTCGTTGCAAAACGCTCCGTCATGCCATCACCTCACCTGGAGGCATAGAAATTTGCGGCCGGAACGTGCCCACGCCTTGACTTCAAGACTCGGAAGTGATTCTTTCAGATTGCTACATCGAAAGGGGCTTCCGGGATTTCACGTTCTGGGGGCCTTTTTTCTTGCCTGTTCCTCGTTCCTACTCTGGTTCCATACACACGCGGCGGCTTTCACCGCCCCGAATCTCTCACTGCGTCAGTCCGGGATCGATCTCCCTGATTCGCGTTCTGACCCTTCGTTTCCCATGCCGGGGGCCGCTCTAGTCATCCGGATGCCCCTCATACTCAGCGTGGATTTCCGGCAGGCGGCGCAGCAGATACGCGGCAAAGTCCTTGCCTGCCGAAGCCGGGATGGTCAGCCGCGTTACCTTGCCTGCGGTGACGACCTCGGCGATCTGCCTGCCATCGGCGTTCTGGACCGTCTGCGCCGATTTGCGCGGCTTGCTGCGCTGGTTGCGCGCCGCAGCCTCCAGACCGTTGTAGAGAAGCTGGAATCGTGTATCGCTGTCAGCTTCGGCAAATTCCCGCGATGCCAGCAGCGCTTCGGCGACGCCGTCGGCATCCCTGGTCAGAAGCTCGGCGAGTGCCAGCCAGCGCGGCCTCCCGGCCTTGAGCGCGGGACCGACGGCCTCCGCTACGCTCTGCGGCACCATTTCGGCCACCTGCAGCAGGCGTGACATTTCGGATTTGTGGACGGAAAGTGCGGCCTGAGCCGTTGCGCGGTCAAAACCGTGGTCAATCAGCGCTTTCGCGAAGAAGGCGCGTTCGATGAAGCTCAGCGACCGCCGCTCGGCATTTTCCTTGCCCTGCGCCAGAACGAGCCCTGTATCGTCCAGTTCACGTACCACGGCGCGAACCGGCATAGCCAGCTCGCGAGCTGCCTGCACGCGGCGATGACCATAGGCGATCTGGTAGATCCCGCGCGCAGCCTTCTCCGCATCCGGATGGAGGCGAACCAGGATCGGCACCTGCTGTCCGTGCTCGCGCATGCTTTGAACCAGCGCAGCGAATTCCTCGTCGTTGTGCGCGCCTTCGCTCAGGCGGTCCCTGAACGGCGAATTTTCCAGGTGGGCGGTGTCGAGCTCTACAACGGTTTCACCAGCAGCCAGCGCGGCACGCAGCTTGCGGGCTTCCTGAACCTCTTCCGAAAGCGATCCAAGCGAAAGCCCCATGGCCTTCACGGCGCCCGAGGTGGCCCGGCGCGGCGCTTCAGCGGGAATTGGCGTTGCCGGACCCTGATCCTGTGATGCTGATCCAGTGCCCTCCCCTGCCCCATCGGTGCCAGTTCCGGCAAATAGAGACTTAAGTCTATCCTTGCGTGCGTTCATGCTGCTGCTCCCCGCGGCAGAGAATGCGCCAGGATCGGCGACCGTGGATAAAATCGTTTGGTCCCGATTTCCCAGGAATATGCGCAACCCTTGTGGCGCATGGCGTCGAGGGTGAAGTTGACAGCTGTCAACGACGGCATTTTCATCCTGCCCTCCCCCATGATTTGAGCAGCAGAGCCTCGATCTCAGCATTCACCGCGTTAAGCGATTCATTGGCGCGATCATAAGTGGCGCGATTGAAGTTCTCGCGGCCCACCTCATAGAGGGTCTGCTTTGAGAGACCGGCATCGGAAATGGCCGTGGATTTCAGCATCGGGTTGATGAGGACCCGGTCACCGAACTGGGTGCGCAGGAAACCCGCAATCTGGGTCTGCGGCCCGTCGTTGGGCTCATAGCGGGTAATAAGGTAGCGCAGGAAATCGAAGTTGAGATCGCCGCCCGCCTCGCGCACGACCGCCAGAAGGTCGGACGTCATGAACAGGAACTGGCTCATGGATGCCACGTCGAGCATCTGGGGATGCACGGTGACGATGACCGACGTGGCGGCGCAGAGCGCGCTCAGCGTCAGGTATCCCAGCTGCGGCGGGCAGTCGATCACGGCCACATCGTAATCGGCTTCCACCGAGGCAATCGCCTTCTGCACGCGGGTGAAGAACAGATCGTCTGTCGTCCCGTCCGGCCGCCGGGCCAGATGCTGCGGCGTCGTGTGTTCGAACTCCTGCAGCTCCAGATTTCCCGGGACCAGATCGAGCCCGTCGAAATAGGTCTTGCGAATGACGTTGCGCAGGGGCACGCGCTCGTCGTCATAGCGGATGGCGCCGTAGAGCGTGTCGTTGCCGCTGAGATCCAGCTCCGGCTGATAGCCGAACAGAGCCGACATAGAGGCCTGCGGATCGAGATCAATGGCCAGCGTGCGGTAGCCCTGCAGCGCGAAATACTGTGCCAGATGGGTGGTGGTGGTGGTCTTCCCCGAGCCGCCCTTGAAGTTGGTGATGGCAATCACCTGCAGATGCTCGCCAGGCTGGCGGCGCTTCAGGTACTGCTTCGACTTCGCTCCGCCCTGGGCTGCAAGATATTCGCGCAGCGCGTTGACATCGGCGAGGGTGTAGAGCCTGCGCCCGCCCGCGCCAATCTCTGGAACAGGTCCATCGCCCGAAATCGACAATTGCCGCAGATAGCCGTCGCTGACACCAATGAGCTTTGCCGCCTCACCGCTAGTGAACATGCGCAGGGTCTTCTGCGCGGTCGGAGGGAAAAGCCGACCCCGAAGCGCAGCCAACTGCGCCGACAGCAGCGCCGCATCCGCTGCAATCTGCTTGTCCGCCGGTTCGGGCATCGTCTCAATGTCAGTCGCCAACGTCATCATTCCCATAAATGTGCAGAATCGCCTCCCGGGCTGGGACTCGCGACTCAGTGCACAGTTGAAAGCTTACGCAATTTATCCGGAACTTACAGCCCCTCGAGCTGCTTACGGCGGGTGGTGCTGTTTACCCATTCTGTCCGTAACAACGTCGTTCAGACGTCGATTCCTGTCAAGCAAAATAAGGTTAACGGGAATTTACCTTTCTGCAACTAACATATTGAACGAAAAGGTGTTTGTTGCGGTGCGCACAGATGCGCCGGGGGTAGCCTGGACCATCGGCTCAAGGCATAGCGTTGACAGCTGTCAACTTTGCCAACCGCTCTGCACGTGAAGCTCACACACAGGCTTCCACAGGCTAACGCAGCCATCAAACCTCCGACATCCCACAGATGACCTATAATAGGGAACCGATTAGCACTAGCAGGGCAGGGGGATTGCGACAAAATACAGGGCGAACATGACATAAAGGCGGCATCCGCGCAGTTCGATCTGTTTGATCAAGCACCAGGGTTTCACGGGGTCGCCTGAAACGCGCGCAAGCGCAGACCCGCGCCAGCACCTGTACCCGTCGCATGGGATGAGGCACGGGGCGGTGCGTATGCTGGAAGGGAGCAGCCGCTTCTGCATCCTGCGTAAGTTCATCCCGCGCCCGGGTGGTGCCGCGCGTCGAATGTTGCGGGCGAGGAGATCGATCTGGCCGCGCTCGAACGATTGGTGGAGCCAGCCGATCTGGTGATTGCCCGCAAGGCCGGTTTCGACCGTCTCTTCTGCAATAGCTCTCGCCGTGCTTTGTAGCGAAGGCAGGGGCGTGCTCGGTCAAGGAAATCCGCGGGGCGGATCACGGCTCCGAGGGCAACTGGCTGGCCAGACGGGCCTGTTCCATGAAGGCGACCGATGACGCCACGCGCTTCTGGAAGTGCTGGCGCGTCCGGTAGGGGAGGGGAGCGAGGCGCCCTTCGCGGAGCTTCTGAGATCCAGCGCGCGCTGCCGCGTCCGCATCTTCTCCGAACACGCGCCGTTCGATATGAAGGACTACCTCAAGGCCAGCGGTTACCGCTAGTCCGACGGCACGACGGCAGGCCGAAAGCCAGGTGGATCGAGATCGCGAGGATGAGCTGGCCTACCTGTGCAGCGAGATCTACGGCTGGCCCGAGGCTGAACCGCTGACCCTGCGCCTGACCGCCACCGCCCGCTTCCGGAAAGGGTAGGGGCCGATACGGGTCCCGGGGAAGCGTGAACGCAAGCTCTCCCCGAGCCTGAAATGCCTCTCTCGACCCCGACACCCTCACCCTGACCTTGTCGAAGGGGAGGGGGGCGGCCGTAGCCGTTGCTTCTCGCCCGGCATTTGTCGCAGCTGCGACTCATCACGCCATTGAATCAATCGAGCCCCATTGATTCAAACTTGGCGTTGGACCCGCGCGGGCATGCGCGCGAATGTCAGGCCCATGGACACTCTCACCGATGACATCCACCTGCGCCGCATCGACCCGGCCATCAATATGCACCGGTTCTACGGCCTCACCATCCAACCGACGCTCTTTGGTGGCGTCTCGGTCATGCGCATTTGGGGCCGCATCGGCTGCCAGGGCCAGGCCATGATCCAGACGTACGAAACGCTGGAAGACGCCCGCGAGGAGCTCTCCCGCATCAGGAAAGCGAAGCTGCGCAAGGGTTACCGCGCCTGAACACAGGCGAGGGGGCCAAAACGCCCCACCCAGCCCCGCGGAGAAATCCCCATGTGCACCTTGATTCACGTCAGGACCATCGCTCCGAACGCGATATGATTATGATGGAGAAGGGAGGTGCCTGGACATCCTGATCGCCAGCGAGAAAACGGATAGGAAGCACGACATGAGCACGCAGAACACAAATTCCAGCGCGCCACAGCGCAGCGTTGTCGTCAATGGCTCCACCAATGCACTGCTTGACCCCGCCGCGCCCCGACCAAATTGTGAGCGTAAGGATAAGGCACCTTCGCCAACTAGCCGGAAGCACTGATGTGAGGCACGCTTATGGGCAATGCCGCCGAACTCCCCGCCGACGTAGTCACGCGAGTACGCAAGTATCTCGACGCCCCCGAAACCATGGATGTGGTCCCTTGACCTCAACCTTACTTAAGGTCGTAGATGAATGAACCTATCAAGCTCGCAATTGTTCTAGGGCGCCCGAGAAGGCCACTATTGCGACAATGTCGCGAATTGCGTTGTTACTTAGATCGGCAACCGCAACGACTTTATCCTTGACGTGATTGACCCAGCCAAAACTTGGCATCAGAGAGGTGATGAAGAGACAGATGACGAGACAATTGCGGCGTTCAGGAAGCGTCTCAGCGAAGCCGAGCCGTTTCTCATCGTGACGCCGGAGTACAACCACGGCTATTCGGCACCGCTGAAGTTCCTGATCGATTCAGCTTATCAGGAGTGGCAGGCCAAGCCTGTTGGCATTCGTCTCCTATGGCGAGATTTCCGGCGGTTTGCGCGCCGTCGAACAGCTTCGACTGGGGTTCGCCGAACTGCATGCGTTGACGCTCCGTGACAGTGTGAGTTTCGCCAATCCCTGGCGGCGGTACGAGGGCGACGGCCGGCTCGCAGGTGCTGACGATGAGCAACGGGCGATGGCGATGTTGGCCTCACGACTGCGGTGGTGGGCTGCAACCGTGATCTCGCCCGGCCTTCCTGACCCGAATACTAATTACCATGCCTGCGCTGGCCACCGCGTTCATCGCGCCTTTCGCAGGAAGCCTTACTGATCGGGTCGGCCGTTTGCGTGTCCTGTCGATTGCAGTGCGCCCGGTTGACTGAGGCCCAAACCCAGGGCACAAAGGTGGCATCCACAGTCGCTCGGGAATGGGAAAACAGAGGGAACTTCAAGGCTTTCTCACTAAGTCTTTGAAACAATCTGAGACTCTAGGTTCCCCAGCAGGTGACATCGTTAGCGGCGAGCAACTTACTCCTGACCCCTGCCTGCTTGTATTGTTTATCTGAGATATTCAAACGGAAAGTTCAGTCCAGCGGCACCTAAGGGATGACTTTCGCTAGATCGCTCTTCCAGGAATGCGGGTTCGTTACGCTTCGGCCGAGACACGGAGTGCCTCCTAGATTTGATTTGATGTGCTTCTTGCGTCCGGCGGACTTTCCGATAATGTCATTGCTCATGCCGTTTGGCTGTACCTCCGCTTTCAGCGTTCGGCCGGTGAGAAGATGCTATTCGAGCGCGGGATCGTAGCCTTGAGAAATCCGGCGCTGGGTAAAGAAAGCCGGTCCGGCTTATGCGCGACGACTTGGCCGTAAGTTGCCATGTCCGGCTGACATTTGGCACCTGAACATTGTTACTACAGTAGCCAGCGAATAGGAGCGGCTACGTTGTCTTTTGCGAAGGGGTGGAGTACTTAAGCGGGCAGAATACAGATCAAACGTGGTACCGCTGAGCGAGCCGATCTCAGTGCTGTGAAGCCGCGGATGAGTGCTCCTGTCCGAAGGCCCGCGCGTCAAACGAGATGGGCGCATCCAGGGGCAGACCCCCGGCCTCATAACCTCGCCGGAAGTCCTGGATGTGCTTCGCCATCCATCCTCGCGCTCCCGGCGCGTCATGCCGGACAATCGCTTCCGCAATAGCCCTGTGCGCTTCCAGCAGACGATGCCGTGCGCGAGGCACGTTGCGGTAGAGATCCTCGGTTGCAGAGAAGAGCAACATCCCGATCGGTGCGGCAGAAAGGCAAAGCGCCCGGTTACCTGTCGCATCGGCAATGAGATTGTGGAAGGCGATGTCGTGCTGGATGACCGCTTCGTCGTTAGCGAGATTGTCTTCCAGCTCCTTGATCGTTGCCAGAAGCCTGTGGGACTGGTCCTCGTTTATTCGTTCGGCGGCAAGCTGTGCCGCAAAGGGTTCCAGCTCCATCTGCAGCTCCCACAGTTCCTGGAAGGTTACGCGGTTGAGCCCCATGGCGCGCGAATTGGCCCGCGCGATCATCGTTGCGTCGGGTGCCGCAATCACCAGACGTTTTGCCTCGACGCGCCGAAGCAGCCCGGAGTTCTCAAGAGCTCGGATCCCTTCGCGGATGGTGGACCGGTTGACGCCGAGCTGCGCGGCAAGGTCGCTTTCGATGGGCAGCAGGTCACCGACCTTCAGGTTACCCTTGAGGATCTCGCCTTCGATGGTCTCGGCCACCTTGCGATAGCCGGGGGTATTGTTGACGCTCGGAAGCACATGACCTTTTGAGTTCAGATTCATTCCCAACCTTCTTTACGTCACCTGAGTCCCGGACCGCTCGGATAGCATTTCCGGACCGCTGCTCAAAGATACCAGTTGACATTATCCGATTGTCGGACAATGGTCCAGCTTACAGATTGTTAGGAGGAAAGCGAGTGCCCGAACTGGGAAGCATCGCCGGAAAAACCATTCTCGTTACGGGCGGTTCGAGCGGCCTCGGCCTGCACTTTGCCCAGACGCTCAGCAGGAACGGCGCTGAGGTCATTCTGGCCGCGCGTCGGCTGGACGCCGTCAAGGATGCTGCCGAACAATTGCGAGCTGAAGGCGGCAAGGCCACCGCCGTCAGGATGGACGTCACCAACCCCGATTCCGTGGCAGAAGCCCTGGAGGGCCTGACGCTGGACAGCCTGGTCAACAACGCGGGCGTCACCACGACCACTCCGGCGATGGATATTTCCGCTGAAGACTTCGGCTCTGTCATCGACACGAACCTCAAGGGCGTTTTCACTGTTGCACAGGCTGCCGCTCGCAACATGAAGGGTCGCGGCGGTTCGATCGTCAACATCGCATCGATCCTCGGGCTTCGCGTTGCTGGAGCCCTGTCAGCTTACGCAGCCTCGAAAGCAGGTGTCGTCCAGCTGACAAAGGCACTGGCACTCGAATGGGCGCGCTACGACATCCGCGTCAACGCACTCTGCCCCGGCTATATCGAAACGCCGCTCAATCGCGATTTCTTCGCCACGCCAGCTGGTGAAGCGCTAGTCAGGCGCATCCCGCAAAGAAAACTTGGGCAGCTTTCCGACCTCGACGGTCCGCTGCTTCTACTTCTCTCCGACGCCTCCCGCTACATGACCGGCTCGGTCATCGCGGTCGATGGCGGCCATCTCGTTTCAAGCCTCTGAGGTTCACCCATGGATTTCACCATCTCTCCGGAAGTCGAAGCAACCCGGCAGAAGATCGCGGCCTTCGTCGAACGCGAGCTCCTTCCGCTGGAAAGCCAGAAGGAAGCCTACGACGCGCACGGCAACATCGCACCGTCCTATCTTGAGACCATGCGGGCAAAGGCAAGGGCCGAAGGTCTATGGGCGCTCCAGCTGCCGAAGGAAATCGGCGGAGGCGGGCTCAACAAGCAGGGAATGGCCGTCTGCTACGAGGAGATGAACCGCTCGATCTTCGGGCCTGTCGTTTTCAACTCCGCCGCGCCTGATGACGGCAACATGATGGTGCTGGCGCAGCTTGGCACCGAGGCGCAGAAAGAAAAATGGCTGATGCCGATCATGCGCGGCGAGGTCCGCTCCTCCATCGCCATGACGGAACCACATCCGGGCGGCGGCTCGGATCCTTCCATGATCCAGACCAGGGCCGAGAAAAAGGGCGACCGTTACATTGTGACCGGCCGCAAGTGGTTCATAACAGGTGCGGAGGACGCTTCACTCTTCATCCTGATCGCGCGCACCTCCGATGATCCGCGCCACGGCCTCACGTCCTTCCTCTACCACAAGGACCAGCCCGGCTGGCGCATCGTCCGCCGCATCGGCATCATGGGCCCGGAAGAGCATGGCGGCCATTGTGAGCTCGAATTCGACGGGCTGGAAATCCCCGAAGAGAACATCCTTGGCGGCGTGGGCCGTGGCCTCAAGGTCACGCAGACCCGGCTCGGACCGGCCCGCCTGACACACTGCATGCGCTGGCTGGGGCTCTCCAAGCGCTGCGTCGAGATCGCCCGTGAATATGCCGAACGGCGCGAGGGCTTTGGCGTGCGCCTTGCAGACCGCGAGACAGTTCAGGTGATGCTGGGCGAACTTGCCATGGGCATCGAGATCGGCCGCCTACTGGTGATGAAGGCTGCCTGGGAGCTCGACCGTGGCGAATACGCCCAGAAGCAGATTTCCATGGCCAAGGTGCACGTGGCGAACCTTCTGCACAAGGCAGCCGACACCGCGATCCAGATCAATGGCGCGCGTGGCTATTCCACCGACACAGTGCTTGAATGGATCTACCGCTACGCCCGCCAGGCCCGGCTGGTCGACGGCGCCGACGAGGTCCACAAGATGGTGCTGAACCGGGCGCTGGCGAAGGAAGACCGCGGCTTCTGGTCGTGGAACGTGGCCTGACAAGAAAGCGTCTTGGGAGGAGAAGCATGCACGTTGAACCGCATCTTGGCCCGCGTGGAGCGAACTACTCGCCCCTCTCGCCGGTGGATTTTCTCGATCGGGCGGTAAGCGTATTTCCGAACCGTCAGGCCGTCATCTGGCGTGACCGCCGCTTCACCTACGGCCAGTTCGGTGCGATCGTGCAGCGGATGGCAGACCTGCTTGAAACGCGGGGTATTGGGTCGGGCGATGTGGTCTCGATCATGTGCCCGAACCGCCCTGAGATGCTGGCAGCGCATTACGCGGTGCCACTCCTCGGCGCGACGCTCAATTCCGTCAACACCCGGCTCGATGAAAGCACCGTCTCCTACATTCTGGAACATTCGGAGAGCCGCCTGCTGATCTGCGACGAGACCTGTGAGGGTATCTCGTCAGCGTCGGCCAGGAACGCCAACGTTCCATTGCTGGTGCTTCCCGACGAGCCCACCCATGAGGGTGAAAAACTCTTCCTTCTCGATGGTCCCACGCCTCCCGTTCGGCCCTTCAAGGCGAGGATCGAAGACGAGTGGCATCCGATTGCGCTCAACTACACCTCCGGCACCACGGGAAAGCCGAAGGGCGTGGTCCTGCACCATCGCGGCGCCTATCTGAACGGCATCGGCAACACGCTGGCGCTCGGCTTCGACAAGCAGACGGTCTACCTCTGGACTCTGCCGATGTTCCACTGCAATGGCTGGTGCCACACCTGGGCTATCACAGCGGCTGGCGGCACCCACGTCTGTCTTGAGAAGGTCGATCCTGAGCTCATCTTCGAGCTGATCGGCAAGCACGGCGTCACGCATATGTCCTGTGCGCCAGTCGTGCTCTACATGTTGATCAACCATCCGGCCCGTTCAAGCTACCAGCCGACGAACCGTGTTTCGGTGGCCACGGGCGGAGCCGCCCCGACGCGCACGCTGATTGCGGAAATGGATGCGCTTGGCTTCGACTTCATCCACCTCTACGGGCTGACGGAAAGCTACGGCCCGTCTTCGATGCGCGAGCTTGAGGCGAGCGAAACGGCGCTTCCCCTCGAAGACCGGGCTTCGCTGCTCGCGCAACAGGGTTCACGCCATCCAACCTCCAATATCGTTCGTGTCGTAGACAAGAACCTTGAGGATGTGCCGTTCGACGGCGAGACAATCGGCGAAATCGTCCTCCAGGGCAACACGCTGCTGGCCGGTTACTACCGCGATCCGGAGGCGACTGAAACGGTCTTCGAAGGCGGCGTATTCCACACGGGCGACCTCGCCGTGCGCCATCATCCAGACGGCCATGTAGAGATCAAGGACCGGTCCAAGGACATCATCATTTCCGGCGGTGAAAACATCTCGAGCCTTGAGGTGGAAGGCGTGCTGCACCAGCACCCAGCCGTGCTCCTTGCAGCTGTGGTAGCCCTGCCCGACTCTAAATGGGGCGAAATCCCCTGCGCGGTGCTGGAATTGAAGCCCGGAGCATCCACAACGCCGGAGGAGCTGGAAGCCTTCTGCCGAAGCAAGATCGCGGGGTTCAAGATCCCCGGCCGCTTCATCTTCCAGGAACTGCCCAAGACGGCCACGGGCAAAATCCAGAAATTCATGCTGCGCGAAGAACTGAGCGGGAAGGCATCCGGTTGAACATGACAGTTGCAGTAAGCACCGGCACCATCGACTTCGATCGGGAAAAGCTCCAGGCGTTCCTCACCGAAGCGCTTGGTCCGGCGGACGGACCATTGAACATCCAGCGCATAAGCGGCGGGCAGTCGAACCCCACCTATTTCGTGGATTTTGGCGCACATCGCATGGTGCTTCGCAAGAAGCCCAATGGCCCGATCCTTAAAGGCGCCCATGCGATCGAGCGAGAATACCGGGTCCTGAATGCGCTAAAGGACACGCCTGCGCCGGTTCCCGCAACCATCCTGCTGCAGGAAGACGACAGCATCATCGGCACGCCCTTCTACCTTATGGAGCGGGTTGAAGGCCGCGTCTTCTCCGACTGTTCGCTGCCCGACCTCTCACCTGACGAACGGCGCGGCATCTACCTTGCCATGGCCGAAGCGCTGGCAGCGCTCCACAGCGTTAACCCGAACGATGTTGGCCTGTCCGACTACGGCAAGCCCAGCAACTATTTTGAACGCCAGTTCTCCCGCTGGAGCAGACAGCTGAAGGAGTCCCCCAGCGCACCCATTCCGGAACTCTTCCAGCTCATGGACTGGCTGGAACAGAACATGCCGGCCGACGACGCGCGTCTGGGCATCGCCCACGGCGACTTCCGGCTGGGCAATCTGATGTTCCACCCGACGGAGCCACGCGTCGTCGCCATCCTCGATTGGGAGCTTTCGACGCTTGGCCATCCGCTGGCCGATCTCGGCTTCTGCTGCATGACCTGGGTCACCGCGCCGGAGGAATATGGCGGCATTCTCGGGCTCGATCGGGAAGCCCTTGGCATCCCCTCGCAGGCGGAATTCGTCGAGCACTGCCAGCGCAGTCTGGGCGACAGCTCACCTTTGCTTCCCTTCCACATTGCCTTTGCGCTGTTCCGTTTTGCTGTCATATGGGTGGGCATTGCCGACCGCGCGGCAGCTGGCACGGCAGCCGATCCGAATGCCGCGAAACTCAGCCCTCTCGCCTTTGCCCAGCGTTTTGCAATTCGGGGATTGGAATTGTTCTGACAATGACGTCGTGCACCTGCCGAGGGGACAGCTACCAGAAGTGCGGCGCTCAGGCCAATCTGGATCAGCATCGGCGAAAAGCCCAATGACGCCCGCCGGCTAGACCTTTCCGACCGCTGCCGGCTCGGTGCAGCTTCAAGTGCGGCGGTTCCCCTGAAACTCTACTCTCGGGGCAAGGGCAGGGTAGAACGAGTGACGATGCTCTTGATCGATGTTGGGGTCGAGATCGCCAAGTGAGGGATTGTCCGGTTGCTGATCAGCTACGTGGAGGGACTATCTAGGGAAGATGCCTCCCCGGGTAACTGGGGCAATTTGGTTGCGCTTTACGAGTCCTGTTGCAAGCAACACCGAATGCGAGAAACTTGCCAGTTTCTGAGTGCCACTCAGGAACTGGATCGAATTCTGACTCCTAATCAGAAGCGTCGAAAGAGGGTGCCAAAGCTGTCACCGAATTTGCTCCAGTTACGTACACGAGGTAAAGCGGGGCAAATCGGCGGGCGCTGCAGCAGTCAGAAGCGTAGCAGGCAGGT
>Ga0182739_1002832_pt1 | contig 15809 bp, 15 predicted proteins | sample eDN5th30CBELigBY_FD_128873 | JGI IMG/M metagenome (GOLD analysis project Ga0182739, IMG submission 128873) | Enriched backyard soil microbial communities from Emeryville, California, USA - eDNA 5th pass 30_C BE-Lig BY (version 2) (version 2) | ecosystem: Environmental > Terrestrial > Soil >... | reverse complement strand
TGGAATATGATTGGTAAATAAGGTACCTATTACATCATCAAAGAAATGCTGAATCACATCGGCAACGTCTTCTTTAGCCATATATTCATTGCGTAGGGCATAAATTTCTTTACGCTGATCATTAGCCACATCATCAAACTCTAGTAACTGTTTACGCATATCAAAGTTATGACCTTCTACCTTGCGCTGAGCGTTTTCAATGGCCTTACTGACCCAAGGATGTTCAATGGATTCGCCTTCCTTCAGGCCTAAGCGTTGCATAATGGCTGCCACTCTATCGGAAGCAAAAATTCGCATTAAATTGTCTTGCAAGGACAAATAAAAACGGGATGAGCCAGGATCACCCTGCCGTCCACTGCGCCCACGCAATTGATTATCTATTCGTCTTGATTCATGCCGTTCGGTGCCCATAATATGCAAACCACCGGCCTTAATGACCTGATCGTGGCGTTTTTGCCATTCTGCCTTACGCTCGGCAATCTCTGCTTCGGTTGGATTATCAAGCTGAGCGAGTTCTACATCTAAACTCCCCCCTAATACGATATCGGTACCGCGCCCTGCCATATTAGTAGCAATGGTGACAGCGCCTGGTCTGCCGGCTTCAGCAATAATCTGAGCCTCTTTTTCATGATATTTGGCGTTAAGTACTTGATGAGGTATTTTTTCTTGTTGCAGTAATTTTGCTAGATATTCTGAGCTTTCAATGGCAATGGTACCTACTAAGACGGGTTGGCCCTTTTCCCGGCAAGCCTTAATATCCTGAATAATGGCGGCAAACTTTTCTTTAGCGGTTAAATAAATTTGGTCGGCAAAATCCTTACGCTGAATGGCTTTATTAGTTGGGATAACCACCACCTCTAAACCATAAATCTGTTGGAATTCATAGGCTTCCGTATCTGCCGTACCTGTCATACCGGATAGTTTATCGTATAATCGAAAATAATTTTGAAAAGTAATAGAAGCTAAGGTCTGGTTTTCATTCTGAATACGAGCGCCTTCCTTCGCTTCAATGGCTTGATGCAGTCCATCCGACCAACGCCTTCCCGGCATGGTGCGTCCCGTATGTTCATCCACAATAACCACTTCATCGTTATGAACAATATAGTCTATATCGCGGTGAAACAGGGCATGTGCCCGCAAACAAGCCTGCAAGTGGTGCATTAAACCAATATTTTTAGGAGCATATAAACTTTCGCCCTTGGCTAATAAACCACTTTTAGCCAGCAGCTTTTCTACCTTGTCATGCCCCTGCTCCGTTAAATAGGCCTGGCGGATTTTTTCATCTATCGTATAATCGGCGGCTTGCTCTTCATTTTCCTGCTTAACGAGTTGTGGGACCAAGCGGTTAAGCTGTTGATAAAGCTCCGAACTTTCCTCCGCCTGTCCAGAGATAATCAGCGGAGTACGGGCCTCGTCGATTAAAATGGAGTCAACCTCATCGACAATGGCGAAATTAAGCTCACGTTGAACCTTGTCACCAATGCTAAATGCCATATTATCGCGTAAATAATCAAACCCAAACTCATTATTGGTACCGTAGGTAATATCGGCGGCATAAGCGGCTTTCTTTTCGGCATGGGACATTTGACTTAAATTAGTCCCAACAGTTAATCCTAAAAAGCTATAGATAGGTTCCATCCATTGAGCGTCACGTTTTGCTAAATAATCGTTAACCGTAATGACATGCACGCCTTTCCCGGTTAAGGCATTTAAATACACGGGTAGAGTCGCCATTAAGGTCTTACCTTCACCGGTACGCATTTCTGCAATATTACCCTCGTGTAACACGATACCGCCAATTAACTGCACATCGAAATGGCGCATTCCAAATACCCGCTTACCCGCCTCCCTAACGGTGGCAAAAGCCTCTGGTAATAAAGCCTCTAACTTTTCACCTTGTTGCAAACGCGCTTTAAACTCGGCGGTCTTAGCTTTTAATTGTTCATCGGTTAAATTATTAAATATCGGTTCTTGGGCATTAATTTCAGCAACCTTTTTTTCCAGACGGCGCAGCACCCGTTCATTACGGCTACCCAATATTTTACGGACCAGGCTTTTTACTAGCATATTGATGGAATTCCACTTAACTATTTAAATGTGCATTTTACATAAAATTTAAACGTGGTATTGTAGCATAATAATTTAGCAACACTATGTATAATATTGAGTATGTCCCAACTACCGATTCAAACTTGGCTAACCGATACTAAAAGGTTACAAAATCTTATCAGCAGGGCCCATTACTTAAATGAATTAAATCTCATTGTGCGCGCCTATCTTGGAGAATTGGCAACTTATTGTGAGGTGGCGAATTATACGGGTGGCAAACTTAAATTAGTGGTTACTAGCTCGGCCTGGGCCAGCCGTTTAAGATTTTGTATTCCTCAGTTATTAAAAAACTTAAAAAACACCGAAACCTTTAGTCAACTGCAAGGTATTGAATTCAGCATACATTCCCCCACCCGCTCCCCAGAGAAAACTTTCAAGAAAAACCTAAGCTTATCCCAAACGAACGCCGAGCTGATTACCATGACGGCCCAATCTGTTACCGACTCCAATTTACAACACGCTTTATTACGCTTGGCGCAAAAGGCCAATAAAGCCTCTTGACGCTATTACAGCTCTCATAGGCTTGCACTTGATTTTATGCCGTAAATTTGCAAAAACCTTAAACGTCTACTATATAAATAACTAGGCATTTCGCCTTTATTAAATAAACTTATGGAGAAATTATCATGGCTAGACAACAAGGACAATTTAATCAACAAGCATCTCAACAATTAAACGAAGCCGAATTAAATAGTGCTGCCGGAGGATGTCCCTGCGATCACCTACCAGCAGTAGGTGAAACCATTATCTTTATTGATCCAAATGGCATTGAGCAAAGTATGACTGTCAACAGTCATAATCAAGACGGCACATTAAACGCAAGTATTAACAAAGGTTAGTTATTTTCTAAGGAATACTATTCTGCTAAAAACCTCGCGTGGTAATGATTGAGAGAAATCTTACCACGCAAACTTTCCTTCTTACCTTTCATTTAAAATCCGTTATAATACTCGGCAAATCTTTGCATTGGAGTATGTTATGAAAACCTTAGCTAAATTAATTGCTTGTTCTTGTTTAACCATCGCCTTATCCGGCTGTGAAAACATGACTCGTCAAGACGTGGGCATGGTGGCCGGTGGGGTTTTAGGCGGCGCTTTAGGTTCACAAATAGGCCATGGCCAAGGCCGCACCATAGCCATTATTGGCGGTACGCTATTGGGTGGTGCCCTAGGAGGCGCTATTGGCAGAGACATGGATAAGGCCGATCGCGCCAGAATGCAGCAGGCATTAGAGCGTAACCGAACCAATCAGCCCACCAGCTGGACTAATCCGGATACAGGCGCCCATTATCAAGTCACTCCGGTACGCACCTATACGCGCAAAGTGCCTCACAAAAAACCCCAGTACTGCCGCGAATATCAAACTACCGCCACCATTAATGGTGAAGTACAAAAAATTTATGGTAAAGCCTGCCGTCAACCCGATGGTAGCTGGAAAGTGGCCTCCTAGGAACAACTGTTATAAGAGCTGGTGGCAAATTAACCTCCAGCTTTAATCAATCATGGCAAAACTTAAACAACTCTACGTTTGTACCGCCTGTGGCGCCACCTCACCCAAATGGGTCGGCCAATGTCCCGATTGCCACGCCTGGAATACCTTAACCGAAGAAATAGTAGCGGCAACCAAGGCCAATCCAAGATTAGGCGGTTACGCAGCAGCCGCTGGCAGTACGGTTACGCATTTAGCCGAGGTTACACTGACCGAACAAATCCGTACCAAAACCGATTTACCGGAGTTAGATAGAGTTTTAGGTGGTGGCTTGGTGAGCGGCTCCGTCACACTGATTGGCGGCGATCCCGGCATTGGCAAATCCACCTTGTTGTTACAAGCCATTTGTAAACTAAGCCTGAGCAATAAGGTGCTTTATATCACCGGTGAGGAGTCTTTACAGCAAGTGAGCTTAAGAGCCCACAGACTCGAATTGCCTACGGAGCAAGTAGCCTCGCTTGCCGAGACCCAGGTTGAGCGCATCATAGAAATTGCCAAGCAACAAGCGCCTAAAATCATGGTGGTGGATTCTATTCAAACTATTTATACCGAACTCTTGCAATCGGCACCCGGCTCGGTCAGCCAGGTGCGGGAAAGTGCGGCCTTATTAGTGGCCTTTGCCAAGCAAACCGGCACCGCCATTTTTTTGGTCGGGCATGTTACTAAAGAAGGTAATTTGGCCGGCCCGCGCGTTTTAGAGCATATGGTGGACTGCGTCTTATATTTTGAGGGTCAAAATGATAGCCGTTATCGGATTATCCGCGCCATCAAAAATCGGTTTGGCGCCGTAAATGAATTAGGCATCTTTGCCATGACCGATAAGGGGTTAAAAGAGATCAGTAATCCTTCGGCTATTTTCTTATCCCGCTATGAACAACCGGTCTCGGGTAGCATAGTCATGGCTACCTGGGAGGGAAGCCGTCCCATGCTGGTTGAAATTCAGGCTCTAGTCAATGAAAGCCATGTGGGAAATCCACGGCGGGTTACCGTAGGCTTAGAACAAAATCGGCTGGCTATGTTACTGGCCGTTTTACAACGCCATGGTGGAATAGCTACCTATGATCAAGACGTGTTCGTCAATGTGGTGGGTGGTATGCGTATCATGGAACCTGCCGCCGATTTAGCGGTGGCCCTGGCCGTATTATCAAGCCTAAGGAATAAACCCATTCCCGAGGATTTAATTGTATTTGGCGAGATTGGCCTTGCCGGTGAAATTCGTCCCGTGCAAAGTGGACAAGAGCGCTTAAAAGAAGCCGCCAAACATGGTTTTAAAAAAGCCATTATACCTAAAGCTAATGCACCCAAAGGCGCTATAACTAACCTAGAAGTCATTCCAGTGCAATCTCTAAGCGAAGCTTTGCAAAACTTTTAACAACCTGCGTTTTACTTATCCGCAACATAGCTTAACCTAGACTTATATTTTCATTTTTTGCACAAATGTATTCTATTTATAGCCTATTATCATTGTTAGAGAAATCATTATACTAGGGCCTGTACCTAAAAAATATCTAATACTTTATGGCATTTATAATAATGAGAGGAATACAATAATGACAATATCCTTGGATATCATGAAAGCTAATTTAGCGCAGCTTCTGAATCAAAAAATTATCGAACAAGATTTTTTTAGCAAATCTAAAAATAACTTCTCTCACTTCGCTCGCCATACCTATAGCTTTTTTTGCTGTCGCTTAACCACCGAATTTAGCTATGAAACTCCCTTCAAAATACCGGCCCATTTACTTCCCAATCAGCAAGAAATTACCACCGCCAAAAACTTATTAAGTTCCTTAACCCATTGTCAAACTCCAACTCATATTATAAAAGCCGCTTTAACCATAGTCATGGATAACTCACAAGGCATTTTATTGCGCTCTATTTTACGAGACTTTATTTTAAGAAGCAGTGATACTTATTCTAGCGATCAGCAATTGTTAGCGCATATCGCTCACTTGCGCTCACGTCCTTCAATAGCAAACCAATCCCTTTATGCGATGGCCCGCCCTAGCTTAACCACCGAGCTGGGTATCGTCGGTAAGGTTTTTCAGGCTAAAGCCATCTCTTACGGCATAATAACTCCTCAATCCACTACGGTAAGCCAAAGCACTCGGCCTCCATTAGCTTATTAAATGGAAGTTATTCTCCAAGTTTTTACTAAGGACTTGGAGAATACTCGCTTGCTTTTTTAAATCCGTACTATTTGCAGCTATTTTAAGTTAAATTCATGCTAAGATAATGCCAATCCTATTAAAAAATAGTCCATAAGCAGAACACATGAATACAATACCTCATACTATTACCTTGGCATTAAGCGGGGCCTCTGGCATGCCGTATGCCTTTCGCTTACTTGAACAATTAGTAAAAGCGCAGAAACAAATTTATGTTGTGCAATCGCAAGCGGCTCAAATGGTGATTGCTCTAGAAACCGAATTTAAATGGCCAAACCAACCGCAAAAGCTAGCCGCGGTTTTAACCGAACGCTATCAAGCAACGCCCGGCCAAATTAAGGTATTTGGCAATAATGACTGGCTAGCGCCCATCGCTAGCGGCTCAGGTATCAGCGATGCAATGGTAATCTGCCCTTGTACCAGCGGTTGTTTGGCGGCTATCGCCCATGGCATGAGCGATAACTTACTGGAGCGGGCAGCAGATGTGAGCTTAAAAGAGCAACGTAAACTCATTATGGTTATTAGGGAAACACCCTTTTCAGCCATTCATTTGGAAAACATGTTGAAATTGGCACGGTTAGGCGCCGTCATTCTGCCGGCTAATCCCGGTTTTTATAATAAACCACAAACCATTGATGACTTAGTCGATTTCATCGTAGCCAGAATTCTCGATCAGCTACAAATATCTAATGAGCTTAATTTGCGCTGGGGGTTGCAGAACTCAAATTAAAAAAATTTTTTCGAGTCGTATAGTTATTTCTTTGGCCGTTTAAAAAGGTTCTTTCATAAAAATGCAGTAAATTTTCATTATCCACGGTAATAATGGTAGAAACTCGAGTTCCATAGCCTATTTTAGGAGAGTCAATAAAAATAGCAGACAAAATCCTTTCTAGCTTCAGACCCACGCCGGTATTGGGTAAATCCTTATCGGCGGGAATAGAATTATCGGCCAAAATTCTAAATAAAGCCGCCATATCAATTTCATCGGTAATGGCTAAATAAGAGACTAATAGATTTTTTGCTAGTTCTACCTTAGGCCAAGCGGTATTTAGTAGATGATTACTGATACCGTGTATACCGGGACTTAAAGGAATAATCTCACGGTTTTGATTGGAGAAATAATACAGCTGGGTAACATCACCCACGATTAAATTAAAACCCTGATAATCTGCAGCTGTAGCTTGTAATGAATTTAAATAAGCCCTTGGGCCTAGTTCAGAGGTCAAATAATTTTTTACCAGATTACCACGGGATGGAGCCTGTGGATTTGTTTGAGAGGGATCCCGATAATTGGTCAACATGCCAATTTTACCCTGACGGGTTATTCCAAGCCAGGTTCCTTTAGCGGATAAATCCCTACCGGCATAAACCATGGGATGCTCTTGCCAGAACTCCGCAGGCTGCGCCGGCCGCCGATAATATTCATCTCTATTGGCTAAAATAATCAGCGGGTAGCGAACATGTTGCCTAAGGGCTATGATAATTAAACACATGGGCAGCTTTTATAAATTAACCTATCCATTCATAAACCTCAGTCATTTCAGAAGGGCATTTAGCACAGCTAGTGCCACAACCCGGCAATTTTTCGGCTTTGCGTACCTTACCCTTGGCCATCCATTGTGCTAATAATAAACGAGTAAATTCGGGTTCGGCCCTAAACTGTTGGCATAACTGCGCTAAATTAGCCGCTTTTACTCGCTTTAAATAATCCTTTAATTCTATAAGTATCATGGCGATTCACTCAGAGGCGTAGCTAAGGGCTGATTACCATAATAACGCAATCCTAATACACTTAAACTTATACAAGCCGCAATCGTTAAAATCCAACTTAAAGAACTGGCGGGATGCTGGCTAAAGGTAGCCGATTGATAAAATAATACGGCAGCGCCATAGGCAAGCAAGGTACTCCAAACAGTGGAGAAGATTGCCCAACCCCGGGATAACTCTCGGGCAATCACGGCTACGGTGGAAACACAGGGTAAATAAAGCAAAACAAATAATAAATATGCAAAGGCGGCCACGGGTCCACCAAATCGCTGATACATTTCGCCGTATACGCTTTGTTGCAATGAATGTTCCGGAATGCTAGCCAACAACGGGTTTTGTAAGGCTTGGCGTAATTCTACCAAGTTTTGTGGCACACTTAACACAGCCTCTCTCAACCCTTGCCAAAAATCAAAGGTTTGCGGATTCAATGCTGCTAAATGTCCCACTTGGGTATAAAGCGTATTTAAGCTACCTATGACCACTTCCTTAGCTAAAATACCCGTTAATAGCCCCACAGTGGCCGGCCAATTTTCGGCTTGAATTCCCATAGGCGTAAACAACGGAGTTAGCCATTGACCTATCATCGCCAATAAGGAATGTGGATTTCCTTCCATCATACTTAAGGACCCATCGGTATTAAGCGTATTTAAGGCGCCTAACACTATGCAAAAGGGTATAATAAGCTTGCCGGCTTTAATAATAAAACTCTTTAATCGCTGCCAGGTTTGACGCATAATTTTTTGTAGAGAAGGTACATGATAAGGTGGAAGTTCTAATACCAAGGGAGCTACCTCACCTTTTAATAAGGTTTTACGCAATACTAACCCCGTTAATACAGCCATTAAAATGCCCAATAAATATAAGGCAAACACGATATTATGGCCATTAGTTGGAAAAAAAGCCGCCGTGAAAACCGCATAAATAGCCATGCGGGCTCCACACGACATAAATGGGGCCATCAATACCGTTAAAATTCTATCCCGTTTATTGTCCAGGGTTCGCGCCGCCATAATAGCCGGCACATTACAACCGAACCCAATAATCATGGGTACAAATGACTTACCAGGCAATCCCAAGGCTCGCATCAGTCTATCCATTACGAAGGCGGCTCGTGCCATATAGCCCGAGGCCTCTAAAAAAGCTAAGAATAAAAACATGGCGCCAATGACGGGGATAAAGGTTACCGTGGTATTGATGCCCTTACCCGCTCCACCGGCAAGGATAGCCACTAACCAGGTCGGCAAGTGTAAACTCGCCAACCAATAGCCTGCACCTTCTACAAACAAGGTATTGCTACCTATGTCAAAAAAGTCTTGGAACGCGCCACCTACGTTGATGGCAAAGAAAAACATGGCATACATCATGAGTAAAAAAATGGGGATACCTAACCAACGATTTAACACCAGTTTGTCTAACCAAGCCGTTACTCGATAAAAAGCCTTATCCGTTTTTTGCTGAGCCTTATGTAATAGCCGATGAATAAAACTATAGCGCATATCGGCAAAGATAATATCGAGATCCTCTCCTAGCTCTTGGACTATTTTTTGTTGTTGCTCGGTTATTAATTTCGCATATTTGTTATCTATTAGTTGTTGAGTAAGACTATCGTTTTCTAATAAACGCCCCGCTATATTTTCGATGCAAACGCCTGTTTTTTTAAGTTTAATCTGAGTAGAAATCTCATGAATGGCGGTTTGTACGATGGGAGGATAAAAGTTTAAAGAGGAAACGGTGGACTGGTCTGAGACAATGGCTTGCTTGAGAGTTATTAAACCTTGTTTTTTACGAGGGTGTTGCAAAATTACCGGACAACCTAAGGCAGTTTCAAGCTGCTTAATGTCAAGGTGAATATTTTGCTTCTCGGCAATGTCCACCATGTTAACGGCAAGGATCATGGGAATACGCATTTCCAGCAACTGTAAAGTCAGATATAAATTACGTTCTAGCTGGGTGGCATCTACTACATTGATTACCACATCGGGGCGGTTAAAGAGTAAGTACTCACAAGCAATTTGCGTATCTATGGCCTGCTCGGAATTCACCGTGGTTAAACTATAGGTTCCCGGTAAATCAACCACCTCAACTCGGCAGTCCTTTGCTAAAAAATAGCCACTTTTTCGTTCAACGGTAACGCCAGGCCAATTGCCAACCTGTTGATGACTACCCGTTAAGGCATTAAATAAGGTAGACTTTCCACAGTTAGGATTGCCTACTAAAGCAACGGTTAATTGGCGCATAAGTTTACCTTATCTAGTATTAAACAATTGGCTTCATTTTGACGTAAGATTAAAAGGCTACCTCGTATTTGAATAGCAACGGGACATCCTAAAGGTGCTTTACGCACTAGAGTAAAAGCGGTTCCTTTAGTTAATCCCATGGCAAGTAATTTTTGCCTATAAGGTGAAGAACCCACTTCAAAGCCTTTGATAATCGCTTGTTCACCTATTTTTAAATCTCGTAATCTTAGCATGGCCCTCACCTCTTTTTAGTAAATGATAATGATTATCATTTACTAAATCAACTGTTCTTTCCTTCCTACTTTTTAAGAATAGTTATAGAATTATGTTCATAAAATTTCCAACGGATTTAATGACATCACCCCATAACTATTCTTTCTCACTAATTGACATTAACCATGCTTCTTGCTTTAATTCCCCTAATCAATCCTCATAGGACGGTCATGGCTTACACACGAATTTCTTGTATATTACTTACCTTTTCGCTACTAACCGGTTGTGCTACCGAGCAATATACACCGAGCAAGGTTTCGGGTAGTGATCCTGCTGCCATTCAGCTTGCAGAAGCCGCTAATTCGGTTAGTCAATCACTTTACCAATTAGCCGCCGTTGAAAAAGCGGCTACGCCGCGTAAACCCGAAAAATTACCCGATCCTGCTAGTTACGGCATGGGTAATCTGGTATCGGTAGATTGGACAGGTCCTGTGGCCGCAATTCTACAAAGAATTGCTAAGGTTAGCCATTATAAATTGCGTATTATAGGCACGGAGCCTGCAATTCCCATTCTAGTTTCTATCACCGCGGAAAACGAACCTATAGGCAATATTTTACGCAATGCAGCTTATCAAGCTCATCAACGCGCTCAGGTTATTGTCTATCCTAAACAGAAAGTTATAGAACTACGTTATGTTAAAAACTAAACCATTGTTGCAGAGCTTAGCAATTGCTAGCAGCCTGACATTAACCAGTTGCGCTAGTCACAAAACCTATAGCGGTGGCACGGGAAGCTTAACAGAGCTTAAGCAACTGCGTGGTCAAAAGCCTAATGAAAAAACCAACCAAACTCAGTTTCGCATGATGGGTATTAAAGAAACGGCTCTGAGTATAGGCGCTCAATCGGGACTTGCCTGGCGTGCTAAACAAATCAATATAATCTTGGACGGCCAAGTTCCACAATTGGATCAAATTTTTAATTTTAATGCCTTGATACTAGAAAATCATGTGCTGCCGCCCGTACTCGTGGAAAGCCGGGAGAGCTTAAAATTAGATGGTAATAATGCTATTCGCTTAGCCGATCATACCTACAAGATAGCGAGTCAATCGCGCTTTGTTACCACAGCGCCTAACTGGCGTAATTATTTAGCCATGAACTATGAACAACCCGCTCCGCCACATCCTTCCTTATTGCCGCAAAATGCTCAGGAACAAGCCTATTGGGATGAATATGTCACTCAAGGCTGGCAAAACGGTATTCAACAGGCTAATACCATTTATGCTGATAATTTGGCCCGCTTAAAACGCGACTATCAAGGCATGTTGCTTTATCGCAAATTGTTAGCCCAAAATATAGTCAGCAAACCTTACGTGGCTAAAACCGAACTGGGTATAACCAGCAGCGGTTCGGATATGAGCATTAATGATCGAGTGCTTCGTATCACCGCTCTACCACAGCTTCAAGCAGATAGTAAAACTTGGAAATCTATCATTAGCAGTGATGATCAATGACCAAAAGTATGTTAGCCAATGAGCCGGCGCGTTTTACGCCGGCTGTTCTCGATGAGATCTTAGCTCATTGTGAAAAGCTCAATGCCTCAGATATTACTTTTCAAAATGGGGAACCGATATTTGCCGAGGTATATGGCCGCATTCTACGCATTACTCAGCGTAAATTATCCACCACCGAAATTCGGGAATTGCTCAATCACATTTATGGGCCTAATGGCACGGCTCAAATTTTAAGCGGCCAAGACATTGATACCCATTATGAGTTTCGCCCGGCTCGTAACGAACGTTATAGATACCGGGTTAATGGTACGGGCTGTTTAGTGGAGGGACATGAGGGCATTCAAATCACCATGCGCTCAATTCCCACTCATCCTCCTAAGCTAGAGCAACTAAAACTTGAACCCGAAATCACTCAGGCTCTCGCCCCTGATCAAGGCGTGGTTTATGTGACGGGCGCCACCGGCTCTGGCAAAAGCACCTTATTGGCGGCCATCATACGTCACTTGGTTGAAAAAGAAGAAGGTAACCGTAAGGTACTTACCTATGAGGCTCCCATTGAATTTGTCTATGATGATATTCACATGCCAAGTTCTATTGTTAGTCAAGCCGAAATTCCACGGCATTTACCCTCCTTTGCCGCCGGGGTACGCAATGCCCTGCGCCGTAAACCGGGCCTTATTTTAGTGGGTGAAGCGCGAGACGCTCAAACCATCAGCGCCGTGATTGAAGCCGCTCTTACAGGCCACCCCGTTTATACCACTTTGCATAGCAATGGTGTGGCAGAAACTATCCGCCGCTTGGTCACTTCTTTTCCGGCAGATGAGCGTCATGGACGCAGTATCGATATTTTAGAAACCATCCGGCTTGCCATATGGCAGAGGTTAGTACCCAGTACAGATGGGATGCGGGTGGCTCTACGGGAATATTTAGTATTCGACAACAAAATTCGCGATATGTTGTTAGACGTTGATCCCGAGAATATTACCGCCGCTACGCGCCGCTTAGTAAAAGAATACGGTCAGCCCATGGAGGTGGATGCCCGTCAAAAGTTTGAGGCAGGCATTATTGCAGAGCGCGAATATAAATTGATCACGGCGTTTGGCAAAAATATTGATAAAGATGCCGGCCTCGTTTAAAACTTGGCATTAAGAAAGTGTTTTTCAAACTGTCATGTTTAAAAGGACTCGTGTCCTGCCACCTACGTTTCTAAGTAAAGCCCGCCTGGCTTTGCTAAGCAGCCAGCCTTGCCCCATCCTGGTCAAGGCGCTTCAGCAGAAACAAAGCGGTGCTTGGTCTGTGACCGCTTTCGTCCCCACAGGCTCGCAGGCTACGCGTGTGGTGCCCCGCCTTTGGCCTTCCCCAGCATGTAAATTTAAAAATGACAGTTTGAAACTTTCTTACTCCCAATCACGCTCCCTATAAGTAACCAGATACTTTCTTATCATCCCATAAGCGATTGTGCCGCATACCAAAGAACATAGCGTAAAACTCAAGGTAGTGAAATCAAAATGACTACAGATTTTATTCGTTACCGTGATGCCCACCACCAATAACAAACTCTGAATAAAACCCAACATGGCGGCCAACATGCTAAGCGGAAAATGTTTACTGGACATGAGTAAGCGCATGATGCAACCATCAGCTATCCCAATCCCTAGGCTGTAAATTAATAAACCAGCTACTACAACTACAATATAGTTAGAGCTTATGGCACTAATCAACAAACCAAACAGCATCAACATACTGCCTACTTTTATCAATGAATAAATTCGATATTTACCCGCGATAAATTGCATCAAAATACTCGCGATCGTAAGCCCGCTAATGCTCATAATTTGGTAAATAACATAATGAGTATAACTTTGTTGTAATTTATATAATATGATATTGGGAGCCTGGCTTATCCAAAACATGACGGGCAGCGTGGCAAATACCACACATAGAATACCGAGTAAAAATTTTTCACTTTTTACTATTTGCCAATATTGTTCTAGCGTATGTTTGATAGCTATTCGCGCCAAGGGTTTATTATCTTTTGGCGTATATTTATACAATCCTATTAAATTGATGGTGCCAATCACTGCAAGAATAATAAATACATAATGCCAAGATAAATAACTGACTATAACGCTACCCAGGGCAGGGCCTGCCAAAGGCGCTAATAAAGTCACGTTTGCCATCAGTGAAATTAATTTAACCGCCTGTTTATCATTGAAATTTTCATGGATTAAGGCATACCCAATGGCAATAATGGCCAGTCCTCCTCCTTCCAAAAAACGCCATAGCATGAATTGGTTAATCGTTTGACTAAAAATGATGACTACCGTAAATAATAAAAATAATAGATTACCGATTAACATTATTTTGCGTTTGCCATAACGTTCCGCCAGGCAGCCGGTAAAGAGTAGCAGAGTGCAATTTCCTAAAATATAAAAACTTAAGGATAAAGCCACATAACTTTGTCCTACCTTAAAATCATTCACAACCTGAATCATGCCCGGCATAATCATGTCATTAGCCGAGTAAACGATGACTTCATACAATACTAAAAATAAGGCAAATAAATATAATTGACGCATACTGATCACTCCAAACGAACCTTCTACTCTTTAATTACCTAATTGACAGATAATTAAGCACAGAATAACCGCATAGCTAAGTGTTGTAGCTAACAGCTTAGAAGATTTAATAGAATACTAGGGATAAGATGGGCTACTGAGAGCTAGATACCCATTATCCAACACGAATACCCGGGCTTATTCAACCGTTTATTATGTCATCATAACTATCTTCATAGTTCCGATAATCAATAAAATTTCCGGTATGAGTATTAACCTTAAAGCTACGAAGCTTAATAGTTATAATAAAGCTAATGGGTCAGACGCATTGAGGCACTCCTGAAGAATTGATTTATAAAAGGATTTTTAGTCAAGCCAAATAAATATTAGCATTAATTTATAGATAGAAATAGTTTTATATAGTGGAAACTTGCTAAAAAACCAGGGGTTTTAATAAACTTTGCACTCTAGCAAACTAGTTCAGGATTAGAATCCGTCATATAATGGTTTGAACTCAGTATAAAGAGGAGCAGCTTATGTTCAGGCACCAACTGCAAAAATCGCTGGCAAACTGTTTGGTTTGGTTAAAAAAGTTGCATAAAATTGGCTTAGTGAAAAAGTCACGCTCTCCTAAGGTAACTGCAACCCAAATCCCTACTGATAGCGATATTGTGCAATTATTGGAAGGTGCATTCTTCTTTGATGCCTATGAAACAGATATAGGTCAAAACTCAGCCTCAGTTTTACAGCTTTATTTAACTACCCTCAAAAGAATTCCACCATGGATTGATTTTTTGATGCTATTACGCAACCGAATTGTAGCTTTAGTAGGACTAAAAGATCTGGGTCGCATAAATGCAGTTAGTAAAGGGCGAAATGCTAATAGTTACCAGATTGGCGATAACATAGGAATATTTTCAATTTATTCACTTTCCGAGCGGGAAGTGATCCTAGGCGATTCAGATAGCCATTTGAATGTCAAAGTATCCTTACACAAGTTAGAGCGCAACGGCAAAAATATGCTAGTGCTTTCTACAATAGTACATTTAAACAATTTACTAGGACGCATTTACATGTTTTTCATACTGCCATTTCACAAAATAATTGCCCGTTCAGTGTTAAAACGGTTAGCGCTTGCACAAGTATCATCTGCACAAATAAATCATGAGCTATAATCTTATACCATATCTACTAATGGAGATTCCATAGAGACTAGACCCTTGCTAATGCAAAACCAGGTTTGCTTATAGCGATAGTCTAGTCTCTATGCAAGCTTAGCTAATGGAAATGGTATTATTTTTAGTTAAGGATCGTATTTTTAAGTTAAATTTTTCATTCAAACTTGGGTTAACATTTCCTTAGCATGGGCTAAGGTTTGCTCGGTTACTTGCACCCCACCCAACATACGGGCAATTTCAACAATCCTACCCTCGGTAGTCAAGCTCTGAATACGAGTGGAGGTAGTCTGCTGTGTGACTTGTTTTTCAACCTGCAGGTGGTGATGGCCTTGCGAAGCCACTTGAGGCAAGTGAGTAACGCACAAGGCTTGCCGATTAGCGCCAATGGTACGTAGCAAACGGCCCACCACTTCGGCAGTTCCCCCGCCAATACCTACGTCCACCTCATCAAAAATTAAGGTAGGAATGGGATTATACTGAGCGGTAATGACCTGAATCGCTAAACTAATGCGCGATAATTCCCCACCAGAAGCCACTTTACTCAGGGGTTGCAACGGATAACCGGGATTGGCACTGACT
>Ga0182739_1002829_pt1 | contig 15818 bp, 10 predicted proteins | sample eDN5th30CBELigBY_FD_128873 | JGI IMG/M metagenome (GOLD analysis project Ga0182739, IMG submission 128873) | Enriched backyard soil microbial communities from Emeryville, California, USA - eDNA 5th pass 30_C BE-Lig BY (version 2) (version 2) | ecosystem: Environmental > Terrestrial > Soil >... | reverse complement strand
TTCGGCGTGCTTGCCTTCGAACTCGGCGAACAGGTCGCCGGGCATCTTGCCCATGATGTTCACGAGCAGGTTCAGGCGGCCGCGGTGGGCCATGCCGACCACGATTTCCTGGACGCCGTTTTCGCCGGCGTGGTTGACCACTTCGTCCATCGAGGCGATGAAGCTTTCGCCGCCTTCCAGCGAGAAGCGCTTCTGGCCGACGTACTTGGTGTGCAGGAAGCGTTCCAGTCCTTCGGACTCGGTGAGCTGCTGCAGGATGTGGCGCTTTTCTTCCGCCGTGTACGTGGGCGCGCCCAGCGTGGTTTCCAGGCGTTCCTGGATCCAGCGCTTGGCGGCGGGGTCGGAGATGTGGGTGAATTCTGCACCGATGCTGCGGCAGTACGTGTCGCGCAGCGCCTTCAGGATGTCGCGCAGCGTCATCGTGCTGGCGGTCGTGAAGTAGGTGTTGGTGGCCGAGTAGGTCTGGTCCAGATCGGCTTCGGTCAGGCCGTAGAAGGCGGGATCGAGTTCGGGGATCGGCGGACGTTCCTGGCGCTTGAGCGGATCCAGGTCGGCCCAGCGCGAGCCCAGCGAGCGGTAGGCGGCAATCAGCGATTGCACCGACACTTGCTTGCTGGCGACGCTCAGGTCGGGTTCGGCGGCGCGTTGCACGAAGGCATTGGCCTTGGCGCGCTGGGCGAACGATTCGACGATGGGAGCGTGGGCCTGGTCGCGGGTGGATTCCTGGCCGTCGGTCGCGGGAGCGTGCTGCAATTGGTCGAAATATTCGCGCCAGTTGTCAGGAACCGAACCGGGGTTATCGAGGTAGGCTTCGTAAAGCTCCTCGACATAGGGGGCATTACCCCCAAAGAGGTAAGACGTGGATAGAGATTCTATTTCCGAAGACATATCGCTTCACCTTTACGAGTGCTTCACTCGATACGATGCAGGAAAACCTTCCGCGACACGGGCTTCCCGTTAAGCGGATAGCAGGGGCAGAAGGCGCGTACAAGCCCTGAAAGCCTATGGTCGAAGAGTATAACCCTTTGAGTTTACGGGCGTCTTCCGCCAATTTTGTGCCGCGCAAAGCGCTTTCGGAATGCTTTCATGCGGCATCGGAATGTCCATTGAACCCCTGGCATTGCGCCGTCTACGCGCCACCAAAATCTGGCAATCCAAAATGCCGCAGCGCGTCATTTTGATTTGCATGAAAGCCAAGTGTTGCATTTAAGCCGCGTCAAACCGGAAGCGCGGTGGTCGACATGATCTCTTTCAGGACAAAAAACGTGCGGATCTGGCGTACGCCAGGCAGCTTGATGATCTCGCCCGCATGCAGCTTGTTGAAGCGTTCAAGATCCCGTATGCGCAGCATGAGGAAGTAGTCGAACTCCCCCGCGACCAGATGGCATTCCAGGCAGCCGCTGATGCCCTTGGCCGCTTCCTCGAAGTCGGTGAACGAATCGGGCGTGGAGCGGTCCAGCACCACGCCCACGATGACCAGCGTGGCCATGTCCACGTCGGCGGGCTCCAGCAGCGCCACGGTCTTTCTGATGACGCCTTCGCTCCTTAGCCGTTCGACGCGCCGCAGGCACGCGGCCGGACTCAGGTGCACGCGCGCGCTCAGGTCCAGGTTGGTGATCTGCGCGTCCTCCTGGAGGATGCGCAGGATCTGCCGGTCGATGCGGTCGAGCGTGAAAACGGCGGTCATGCGATACGTCCCTGAAAATAATATTTCGTGGCGGATTTTGTTTTCGAAATAATAAATCCATTAATCGGAATAAACGATTTTTTGATTTAACGATTTAAAAAAATACGCAATTGACCCCACAACCCCATGATTTCTATGATTTTTGCAAGTCCCGCCGCTGGCGCGGACCCTGCCAGGATCACCAGGAGCCCCCATGGATCTGCAACGTTTCCCCCGCCATCGCCTGACCTTCGGCGACACCCCCATTGAAAAGCTCGACCGCCTGTCCCAGCACCTGGGCGGCAAGGTCGAGATCTACGCCAAGCGCGAGGACTGCAACAGCGGCCTGGCCTTCGGCGGCAACAAGCTGCGCAAGCTCGAATACCTGATCCCGCAGGCGTTGGAGCAAGGCTGCGACACGCTCGTCACCATCGGCGGCATCCAGTCCAACCACACCCGCATGGTCGCGGCGGTGGCCGCCAAGCTGGGCCTGGCCTGCGTGCTGGTCCAGGAGAACTGGGTGGATTATTCGGACGCGGTCTACGACCGCGTCGGCAACATCATGATGAGCCGCCTAATGGGCGCGGACGTGCGGCTGGTGGACCAGGGTTTTGACATCGGCTTTCGCCAGAGCTGGGAAGAGGCGCTGGAAGACGTTAAAAGGCGCGGCGGCAAGCCCTACGCGATTCCGGCGGGCGCCTCGGACCATGAACTGGGCGGCCTGGGCTACGTGGGCTTTGCCGAAGAGGTGCGGCGCCAGGAAGCCGAGCTGGGTTTCAAGTTCGACTACATCGTCGTCTGCGCGGTCACGGGCAGCACCCAGGCCGGCATGGTCGTGGGCTTTGCGGCCGACGGGCGCGCCGACCGCGTCATCGGCATCGACGCGTCGGCCACGCCCGACCAGACACGGGCCCAGATCCTGCGCATCGCGCGGCGCACCGCCGATCTGGTGGGACTTGAAAAGCCGATCGAAGACAAGGACGTGGTGCTCGACACGCGCTATGCCTATCCGGCCTACGGCCTGCCCTCGCCCGAAACCAACGACGCCATCCGCACCTGCGCCCGGCTGGAAGGCATGATGACCGACCCCGTGTACGAAGGAAAATCCATGCAGGGGATGATGGACATCATCCGCAAAGGCGAGATTCCCGCCGGATCGAAGGTTCTGTATGCGCACCTGGGAGGGGTGCCGGCGATCAACGCCTACAGCTTTCTCTACCGCAACGGATAACGGCGGCTTCGGGGTTACGGGGTGGCCCTGCGGGGATCTGCGGTGAGGCCTGCGTCGCGCCCGCGCTGCCCGGGAAAGCCGTGACGGCTGGCCGCGCCCGCCACCACCAGCGTCGCGGCCAGCAATGCCAGCAGCGCGGGCGAGAATGCGGCGACGCCCGCGCGGGCGAGCAGGACTCCCCCGACGATCCCTCCGCCCGCAATCGCCAGGTTCCAGGCCGTGACCAGCATCGACTGCGCCACGTCGGCCGCACCGCCGGCGGTATGCGCGATCGCGGTCTGGAACAACGTCGGCGCGCCCCCAAAAGCCAGGCCCCATGCGGCCACGGCCACGATCACCACGACGGGTTCATCGCCCCGCACGCCCAGGGCCAGCGCGGACAAGGCGAACAACGCCGTGCTGGCCAGCGTCAGCGCGCGCAGATGGGTGTCGATGAGAACGCCGATGACCCACAGTCCCAGCAAGGACGAAAGGCCGAACACCAGCAGCATCGCGTCCGTGCGATCCCCCATGCCTGCCGCGGCCAGGAAGGGCGCAATGTAGGTGTAGAGAATGTTGTGCGCCAGGACGAACGCGAACACCACGAACAGCACCGCGCGAACGCCTGGCGTCGTGAAGACGCGCCGCAGCGGCGCCCGCTCGCCAGCCGCCTGCCCGGCGAAGTCCGGCACCTGCACGCGCACCCACGCCATCAGGATCAGCGCCAACCCGCTCATGATGCCGAAACACGACCGCCAGCCCACCAGGTTGCCCAGAAAGGTGCCTGCCGGCACGCCGAGAGACAACGCCAGGGGCGTGCCGACCATGGCAATCGCGATGGCGCGCCCTTTCTGGCGCTCCGGCACCATGCGGGCGGCGTAGCCTGCCGCCAGCGCCCACAGCAGCCCGGCCGACACGCCCGCCAGGAAACGCGCCGCCATGATCCATTCAAAGCGCGTGGATACCGTGGTGACGGTATTGGCGATGACGAATCCGCCAATCGCCGCCAGCAGCAACCGTCGCCGGCGCACGCCCTGCGTCGCGGCGGTCAGGGGGATCGCCGCCACGAGCGAGCCGATGGCGTAGATGGTCACCAACTGGCCGGCCATCGCTTCGGAAATGCCCAGGCCGGCGCTGATCTGCGGCAGCAGGCCCGCCGGCAGCGCTTCGGTCAGGATCGTGATGAAACCTGCCAACGCCAGCGCCAGCAGCGATGCAATCGGCAGGCGCGCCCCATCCGCGCCGCCCTCGGGAATCCGGGTTGTTGAACTGGTCATGCTCTGCCTTTTTGAAGCCCGGCCCGCGCTGACTGTGGGCGCCGGGCTGGACGGGTTGATCGAAGGCAGCCATGGTCGCGCCCAGAGCGGCTCGCGACAATAATGCTAATGTTCAAAACAATTCCGACATATTTTCCTTAATCCAGCATGGTCGAATCCCTGAGCGCCATTGCCTTCTTCGTGCAGGCCGCCGAAACGCGCAATTTTTCCGAGGCGGCCCGCAGCCTCGGCGTGTCCTCGTCCACGGTCGGCAAGGGCATCTGCCGGCTGGAAGCGCGGCTGGGCGTGCGTCTGTTCCATCGCAGCACGCGCAGCATCACGCTGACCGCCGAGGGTGCGCTGTTCCTCGAGCGTTGCCGCCGCATTCTGTGCGAAGTCGAATCGGCCGAGCTCGAACTGTCCGAAACCCGGCAAGCGCCTGGCGGCCGGCTGCGGATCAGCCTGCCTCTGGTGGGCATGCTGGTCATGCCGGCGCTGACGGACTTCATGCACCGCTACCCCGCCATCGAGCTGGACGTGGATTTTTCGGACCGCCTGGTCGACGTGATCAACGAGGGCTTCGACGTCGTCATGCGCACCGGCGAGCCCACCGACTCGCGCCTGGTGTCGCGTCCGGTCGGCACGTATCGGCTGCTGCTCGTCGCGTCGCCCGCCTACCTGGCAGATCGCGGAACGCCTGCATCCCCCGCCGACCTGGCGCATCACGCCTGTCTGCAGCACAAATTTCCCAGCACCGGAAAACTCGAACCCTGGCCCTTGACGCGCGCCCCCGACGCGCCGGAATGGGCGCTGCCGGTCTCGATGACCTGCAACACGTCCGCGGCCCTGCTGGATGTCGCGCTGGCGGGCCTGGGCATCGCGTGCCTGCCCGACTTTTTGGTCCGGCCGTCGCTGGAACGGGGCGACCTGGTATCGGTGCTGGACCGGCACGTCCAGCATGAAGGCACCTTCCGGCTGCTGTGGCCATCGAGCAAGCACCTCGCGCCGAAGCTGCGGGTCTTCATCGATTTCATGGGCGCGGCGTTGTTCAAAGGCGGGCAAGCGCCCCCCGCGTGATCGCCGGAATTGCCGGAATTGCCGGAATTCGCCATCCAGGGCGATGGCTAGGGCAATCTCGGGTGGCCGATCTCTGGTATTTGATGTACATACTTTGTATACATGAAAGAGCCCGTGCAAGACCCCATGCAAGACCTCGTGCAAGACCCCGTGCAAGACCTCGTGCAAAACCCGTCCAAGACCGATGCAACACCGGCGAACCGCCAGGCCGCCGGTCCCTCCTTCCCCTAGCCGCCCGCCCTGCGCTGCCCCGCCAATGCCCGCCTACGACGCCACGCTGCCCTACCCCCGCGACCTCATCGGATACGGACGCAATCCTCCCCACGCCCGATGGCCGGGCAACGCGCGCATCGCCGTGCAGTTCGTCCTGAATTACGAAGAAGGCGGCGAAAACAGCGTGTTGCATGGCGACGCGGGATCGGAGCAGTTCCTGTCCGAGATGTTCAATCCGGCAAGCTACCCGGACCGCCATCTCAGCATGGAGGGCATCTATGAATATGGCTCGCGGGCCGGCGTGTGGCGGATCCTGCGCGAATTCGAAAAGCGGCAATTGCCGCTGACCGTGTTCGGCGTCGGGATGGCCCTGCAGCGCCATCCCGACCTCGCCGCCGCGTTCGTCGAACTGGGCCACGAGATCGCCTGCCATGGCTGGCGCTGGATCCACTACCAGGACGTGGACGAAGCCACGGAACGCGAGCACATGCGCCTGGCCATGGACGCCATCACGGCGCTGACCGGCACGCGTCCGCTGGGCTGGTACACGGGACGCGACAGCCCCCGCACGCGCCGGCTGGTGGCCGATTACGGCGGCTTCGAGTACGACAGCGACTACTACGGCGACGACCTGCCGTTCTGGATGCAAGTGCGCAAGACCGACGGCTCGGTGGCGCCGCAACTCATCGTGCCCTACACGCTGGACTGCAACGACATGCGCTTCGCGCTGCCGCAGGGCTACTCGCACGCCGAGCCCTTCTTCCAGTACATGAAAGACAGCTTCGACGCGCTCTACGCCGAGGGCGACGAATCGCCCAAGATGCTCAGCATCGGCATGCACTGCCGCCTGCTGGGCCGGCCCGGGCGCATCGTCGCGCTGCAGCGATTCCTGGACCACATCGCGCGCCACGACCGCGTCTGGGTATGCCGACGCCTGGACATCGCGCGCCACTGGAAAACCACGCACCCTTTTGATCCCGCCCGTTGAACAGGACCCACATGGCCGACCTCCTAGACGATCTCAACGCCGCCCCGGCTGCCCAGGCCCAGGCGCAGCTTGCCGATCTGTACCCGCACGCGCCCTGGGTCGCCGAGCAGGCGCTGCGCTCGCGACCCTTCCGGTCCGTCGCCGACCTGCGCCAGCGCCTGCGCCAAGCGGTGGACGGCGCCAGCCTTGACACGCGCCTGGCATTGCTGCGCGCCCAGCCCGCCTTCGGGCCGCTGCCCGGCGCCGATGCGGCGCACGCCGAGCGCCTGGCGCAGCTCACGGCGCAATACGCGGCCCGCTTCGGCTTCGGATTCATCGCCGCCGATCGCGGCCCCCGCGGCACGCCGCTGGACGGGGCAAGCCTCCTGGAAGACCTGTCGCGGCGCCTGGACAATCCCCCTGACGCCGAACCGCAAGAAGCGCTGCGCCAATTGCACCGGATGGCCGAACTACGTCTGCGCGCGCGTTTTGGCGAACCCGCGCTAGGCAACGACATCTGGGACTGGCACGAAGCGCTCAGCGCCTACAGCGATCCCGGCTACGCCGAAAAGGGCCAGCTCACGGTCACGTATCTGACCGACGCGCACCGGGCCTGCGCCGCGCGCCTGTCGCAATGGATGCACGACTGCGGCTTTGACGAGGTCGGGATCGACGCGGTCGGCAACGTGGTCGGCCGCTACCGCGCCGACCGGGCCGGCGCGCCCGTCCTCATGACCGGCAGCCACTACGACACCGTGCGCAACGCCGGCAAGTACGACGGGCGGCTCGGGATCTTCGTGCCCATGGCCTGCGTGCGCGCCCTGCACCGGCAGGGCCGGCGCCTGTCGTTCGATATCGAAGTGATCGCCTTCGCCGAAGAAGAAGGCCAGCGCTACCGGGCCACCTTCCTGGGCTCGGGCGCGCTGATCGGCGGCTTCAACCCCGGATGGCTGGACCAGAAGGATGCCGACGGCGTCACGATGCGCGAGGCCATGGCGCACGCCGGCCTGGACATCGACGGCATCGCGGCGCTGCGGCGCGATCCGGCCGCCTACCTGGGCTTTGTCGAGGTGCACATCGAACAGGGGCCCGTCCTGTATGAACTGGGCCTGCCGCTGGGCGTCGTCACGTCCATCAATGGCTGCGTGCGGCACCAGGTGCAGATCCTGGGGCTGGCCAGCCACGCGGGCACCACGCCCATGGACCGCCGGCGCGACGCGGCCGTGGCCGCCGCCGAACTGGCGCTCTACGTCGAACGGCGCGCCGCCAGCGATGGCGACTCGGTCGGCACCGTGGGCATGTTCGAGGTCCCCAGCGGGTCGATCAATGTCGTGCCGGGCGAATGCCGTTTCAGCCTGGACCTGCGCGCGCCCAGCGATGCGCAGCGCGACGCGCTGGTGGACGACGTGCTGGCCCAGCTGGCCGCCATCTGCCAGCGGCGCGGCCTGCGCTACGCGATCGAGGAAACCATGCGCGCCGCCGCCGCGCCCAGCGACCCGCGCTGGCAGCAGCGTTGGGAACGCGCGGTGGACGCCCTGGGCGTACCCGTGCACCGCATGCCCAGCGGCGCGGGCCACGACGCCATGAAGCTGCACGAGATCATGCCCCAGGCCATGCTGTTCGTGCGCGGCCAGAACAACGGCATCAGCCACAACCCCCGCGAATCCACCACCAGCGACGACATCGAACTTGCCGCGCAGGCCATGCTCGGCCTGCTGGATGCGCTATCCAACGAAACCACGACGTAAAACCATGACCGACTACGCCCGACTCGACGCCTGGGTGGACGCCCATTTCGACGAAGAAGTCCGCTTCCTGCAGGAACTGGTGCGCGTGCCCACCGACACGCCGCCCGGCAACAACGCGCCGCACGCCGCGCGCACCGCGCAACTGCTGCAGGCGTTCGGCCTCGAGGCCGAAGCGCATCCCGTGCCGGCCCAGGCGGTCGCGGACTACGGCATGCAGTCCATCACCAATCTCATCGTGCGCCGCGAGTATGGCGGCGCCGGCCCGCGCATCGCGCTCAATGCCCACGGCGACGTGGTGCCTCCCGGCGACGGCTGGACCCACGACCCCTACGGCGCGGACATCGAAAACGGCAGCCTGTACGGCCGCGCCGCCGCGGTCAGCAAGAGCGACTTCGCCAGCTTCACCTTCGCCGTGCGCGCACTGGAAGCCGTGGCCAGGCCGGCGCGCGGCGCGGTCGAGCTGCACTTTACTTACGACGAGGAATTCGGCGGCCTGCTGGGACCCGGCTGGCTGCTCGGGCAGGGCCTGACCCGGCCCGACCTGCTGATCGCGGCCGGCTTCAGTTATGAAGTCGTGACCGCGCACAACGGCTGCCTGCAGATGGAAGTGACGGTGCACGGCAAGATGGCCCACGCCGCCATTCCGAGCAGCGGCGTGGACGCGCTGCAGGGCGCCGTCCACATCCTCAACGCCCTTTACGCGCAGAACGCGCTGTACCGCAAGATCACGTCGCAGGTGCCCGGCATCTCGCATCCGTATCTGAACGTGGGCCGGATCGAGGGCGGCACCAACACGAACGTGGTGCCCGGCAAGGTCAGCTTCAAGCTGGACCGCCGCATGATTCCCGAGGAAAACGCGGTCGAGGTCGAGGCCGACATCCGTCGGATCATCGAGGAGGCCGCGGCGTCGCAGCCCGGCATCCGGGTGGACATCAAGCGGCTGCTGCTCGCCAACGCGATGCGCCCCCTGCCCGGCGCGCAACCGCTGGTGCACGCCATCCAGAAGCATGGAGAAGCGGTCTTCGGCGAACCGATACCGGCGATGGGCACACCGCTCTACACCGACGTGCGGCTCTATGCCGAAGCCGGCATACCCGGCGTGATCTATGGCGCCGGCCCGCGCACGGTGCTGGAATCGCACGCCAAGCGCAGCGACGAACGCATCGTGCTGGAAGACCTGCGCCGCGCCACCAAGGTCATCGCCCGCGCGCTGTCGGACCTGCTGCGGGCCGAAGGTGACTGACATTCCCTGGGGACCGTCTCCCCAGGGTGTCAGACACCGCCCTCCCGGCCAGCCGCGCTACGAAAGCCGCAGCACGCGGCGCGAGAACAGCACGGCCACCAGCACGAATACCGCCAACCCCAGGTAGGACGCGGTCGTGGCGAAGCCTTCGCCCGCGATCGCCAGCGGCGCCTCGGTGCCCGCGGCGCCGATGATCGCCGCCATCAGCACGCCCACCAGGCTTTCGCCCACGATCAACCCGGACGCGATCAGCACGCCGCGCCGGTTGGCCGCCTCGGCATAGCTGTCGTAGGGCTGCCCGGCGGCGGCCGCGCGGCGCCGCAGCACGCGTTCCAGCAGCCAGGCCAGCAGCGCGCCCGCCACGATGGGCGCGGCCACGGTCGGCGGCAGGTAGATGCCGATACCGACGGCCAGCACCGGGATGCGCGCGACCTTGCAAGTGCGCTTGAGGATTTCGTCCACCACGATCAGGCCCACGCCGACGGCCATGCCGATCAGGATCATGGTCCAGTTGAGCTGGTGGGTGAAGATGCCGCGCGTGATCGCCAGCATCAGCGTGGCCTGCGGCGCGGACAGCGCCTGCGATGCGTCCATGCCTTCGCGCGGCATCGCGTCCGCGAAACCGTAGGCGTTGTACAGCAGTTCAAGCACGGGGGAGATCACCGCCGCGCCCACCACGCAGCCGATCAGCAGCGCGACCTGCTGGCGCCACGGCGTGGCGCCCACCAGCCAACCCGTTTTCAGGTCCTGCAGGTTGTCGTTCGAAATGGAAGCGACCGCCACCACCGCCGAGGTGCTGAAGATCGCCAGCGCGATCGCCATCTGCACGCCGTTTTCGATCGCCATCAGCTCGCCGCCCACGCCCAGCATCAGCAATGAAACCAAGACAATGGCGACGATCCCCACCCCGGAGATCGGGCTGGTCGAGGAGCCCACCAGGCCCGCCATGTAGCCGCAAGCCGCGGCCACCAGGAAACCGAACACGAAGGCGAACAGGACCGCATAGGCCACCAGCTTCCAGATGGCGCCAGCCGACAGCGGCACGCCTGACAGGAACACCTGGAACGTGATGACCAGGATCACCACCAGCACCAGCGTCACGGCCGATATCCAACCCGCCGACAAGTCGCGCTCGGTGCGCGGCGCGGCGCCGGCGCGGGCCGCGCCTTCCTTGGTCAGCGCGGAAAACGAGGCCTTCACGCCGCGCGCCATCGGCACGAACAGCGTCGCCAGCGTCCAGATCGCGCCCACGCCGATGACGCCCGCGCCGATAAAGCGCACCTGCGAGGACCACACCCCGGTGGCATATGACGCCAGCGTTGCGCCGGCCGGCATGTCGCCCATCGCGGTCAGGATGGGCACTGCGATGCCCCATGAAATGATCAGGCCCGTCAGCATCGCCAGGCCCGCCACGATGCCGATCAGATAGCCCGCGCCCAGCAGCGCCAGCGAGAAGCCCATGGGCAGCCGGAACACCGCGCCGCCCAGCTCGAACCAGCGGCTGACGCCGTCGCCCAGCACGCGCAGGCCGCTGGCGGCAAAGCTGACCACGGCCGCCGCGATGCCGCCGGCCACGATGTCGCCCATGCCGGTCGCGGCAGGTTTTCCGGCGGGCGGCAAACCCGATTCCAGCTCGTCCTGCTCGCGCTCCGCGCTGCCCACCCGCAGGATCTCGGCCGCCGCCACGCCTTCCGGATAGGGCAGGTTGCTCTGCACCACCATCACGTGGCGCAGCGGAATCGTGAACATCACGCCCAGCATGCCGCCGGCCGCGCAGATGCCCAGCGTCTGCCAGAACGGAAAGCCCTGCCAGTGGCCCATCATGACCAGGGCAGGCAGGATGAAGATGATGGCGGACAACGTGCCGGCCGCGGAGGCCTGCGTCTGCACCATATTGTTTTCAAGGATGTTGGCGTCCTTGAACATGCGCAGGACCGACATCGAGATCACCGCCGCCGGGATGGCGGACGAAAACGTCAGGCCGACCTTCAATCCCAGGAACACGTTGGAGGCGGTGAAGATCACGGTGATCAGCGCCCCGAGCAGGACGCCCCGGAACGTCAGTTCCGGCAGGGTGACCTCCGCAGGGACGCGCATGGGTTCAGTCATGGGTTTCTCCCGTTTCTCCCGATTGATAGCCGCGAATTCTAGCGCCTTGGCGTCCACCCCGTGGTCACCAGCCGTAAGCGGGGTTTCACGGTAGAAGCTGCCGTGAGGGCAAAACCTCACGACACAATATGCTGATTCGCGCCGGATTCGCCCTGGAATTTGATTACCCATGCCACGGGCAAGGGTCTAGCATGGGCGTAAAACAGGAGACGACAACACCATGCTCGACCCTCGCCAGCCCCATGCCGCGCCGGCCCTCCCGGACGACGCCGATCCCGCCGAGACCGCCGAATGGCGCGACGCGCTGCAATCCCTGCTTCAGGCCGACGGGGCCGGGCGAGCGGGCTACGTGCTGGACAGCCTGCTGGGCCACGCCGCCACCCTGGGGCTGCGCGCCAACAGCCAGACCCGCACCGCCTACCTGAACACCATCCCCGCCGACCAGGAACCGCCTTTCCCCGGCAACCTGGCCGTCGAGGAACGCATCGCCCGCATCAACCGCTGGAACGCCCTGGCCATGGTGGTGCGCGCCAATCAGGCGCACGGCGAACTGGGCGGCCACATCGCCAGCTACGCGTCGGCCGCCGACCTGTTCGAAGTCGGCTTCAACCACTTCTTCCGCGCGCGCACGGCCGCCAGCCCCGGCGACATCGTCTACATGCAGCCCCACTCGGCGCCCGGCGTCTACGCCCGCGCCTACCTGGAGGGCTTCCTGGGCGAAGCGGACCTGGCCCACTTCCGCCAGGAAATCACCGCGACCGCGCGCGGGCTGCGCGGCCTGTCCTCTTATCCCCATCCCTGGCTGATGCCGGATTTCTGGCAGTTCCCCACCGGGTCCATGGGCATCGGTCCCATCAACGCCATCTACCAGGCGCGATTCACGCGCTACCTGGAGCACCGTTCGCTGGTGCCCGGCGGCGACCGCAAGGTCTGGGGCATCTTCGGCGACGGCGAAATGGACGAGCCCGAATCCATCGCCGCCCTGACGCTGGCCGCGCGCGAAAAGCTCGACAACCTGATCTTCGTCGTCAACTGCAACCTGCAGCGCCTGGACGGCCCGGTGCGCGGCAACGGCCGCATCATCGACGAGCTGGAAACCCTGTACGCCGGCGCGGGCTGGAACGTCATCAAGCTTGTCTGGGGCAGCGACTGGGACGCGCTGCTGCGCCGGGACACCGGCGGCGCGCTGGCCCGCGCCTTCGCCAACACCGTCGACGGCCAGTTCCAGACCTTCGCGGCCAACGATGGCGCCTTCAACCGCGCCCATTTCTTCAACCAGAACCCGGAGCTGGCCACGCTGGTGGCCGACTGGTCGGACGAGGCCATCGACCGCCTGCACCGCGGCGGCCACGACATGGTGAAGATCCATGCCGCCTACCACCGCGCGGTGCGCCACCGCGGGCAGCCCACCGTCATCCTGGCGCAGACCAAGAAGGGTTTCGGCATGGGCGCGGCGGGCCAGGGCAAGATGACCACGCACCAGCAGAAGAAGCTGGACGACGAAGCCCTGCTCGCCTTCCGCGACCGCTTCGCCCTGCCGATCTCCGATGCCGACTGCCTGGCCCTGAAGTTCTATCGTCCCGCCGACGACAGCGCCGAAATGCGCCACCTGCAGGCGCGCCGCGCCGCGTTGGGCGGGTACATCCCGCGCCGCAATGCCGAGGCGCCGCGCCTGGCGCCGCCGCCGGCCGATCAGTGGGCGCGCTTTGCGCTGGCTGCCGACGGCAAGGAAATGTCGTCCACGATGGCCATCGTGCGCATGCTCACCGCCCTGCTCAAGGACACCACGGTGGGGCCGCGCATCGTGCCCATCGTTGCGGACGAGGCCCGCACCTTCGGCATGGCCAACCTGTTCCGGCAGATCGGTATCTATTCCGCGCAGGGCCAGCTCTACGAGCCCGAGGACATCGGCTCGGTGCTGTACTACCGCGAGGCCCGCGACGGACAGATCCTGGAAGAAGGCATCACCGAAGCCGGCGCCATCTCGTCATGGACCGCCGCCGGCACCAGCTATTCGGTCAACGGCCTGCCGATGCTGCCGTTCTATATCTATTACTCGATGTTCGGATTCCAGCGCATCGGCGACCTGATCTGGGCCGCCGCCGACCAGCGCGCGCGCGGCTTCCTGATCGGGGCGACCTCCGGCCGCACGACGCTGGGCGGCGAAGGACTGCAGCACCAGGACGGCTCCAGCCACGTCATGGCCGCCGCCGTACCCAACTGCCGCGCCTACGATCCGGCCTACGCCTATGAGGTGGCCGTCATCGTGGATCACGGCATGCGCCGCATGCTGGACGAGCAGCGCGATGAGTTCTTCTACCTGACCGTCACCAACGAGAACCTCGCGCAGCCCGACATGCCGCAGGATCCCGAGACCCGCGCGGGCATCCTGCGCGGCCTCTACCGGCTGCGGCCGGCGCGCGGCAAGGCCCAGGTGCGGCTGCTGGGCGCCGGCCCCATGCTGCGCGAGGCCGAGACGGCCGCCGCCCGCCTGCATGACGAATACGGCGTGGACGCGGAAGTCTGGAGCGTCACCAGCTTCTCCGAACTGGCCCGCAGCGGGCGCCAGGCCGAGCGCGCGCGCGTGCTGGGCCTGGAAGCCGGCGCGGACGACGACTGGGTGCGCACGTGCCTGGCGGGCAGCGACGCGCCGGTCATCGCCGCCAGCGACTACGTGCGCGCGGTGCCCGAACAGATCCGCGCCTGGGTGCCTGCGCCCTACCGCACGCTGGGCACGGACGGCTTCGGCCGCAGCGACACCCGCGCCCAACTGCGCGATTTCTTCGAGGTGAGCGCGGACTGGATCACGCTGTACGCGCTGGACAGCCTTGACCGTCAGGACGACGCGCGCGCGCTGCGCCAGAAACTCAACGCCGCCAGCCGCCAGTCCCCTCCCTGGGAAATCTAGGCCGCTTTCCTCACCGCTCATCCGCCCAGACTCATCCGGCCGACCGAGGCGGCGTTCGCTTCCGCTTGATCAAAAGCGAACGCTCGCTGCACTGCAGCAACCAAGCACCCGCGCTTTCTGGTGAAATACGGGTGTTCCCTATGCATTTCGCAAAGAATACGGCGGGCCGCGAGCCCGCCTTGTTTTGTCATCCCCGTTTTCTATCTCCGTTTTTTTCCGTTAGCCCTTTCAGGCCCCGATCCCATGGACGAAACTCTTACCAAACTGGCGTTGGACTACCACGCCTATCCCACCCCCGGCAAAATCTCGGTCACCCCGACCAAGACCCTGGCCAACCAGGACGACCTGTCCCTGGCCTACTCCCCCGGCGTGGCTGCGGCTTGCATGGCCATTTTCGACCAGGGCGACGACGCGGCCTCGAAGTACACCTCGCGCGGCAACCTGGTGGGCGTGATCACCAACGGCACCGCCGTGCTGGGCCTGGGCAACATCGGCCCGCTGGCCGCCAAGCCCGTGATGGAAGGCAAGGGTTGCCTCTTCAAGAAATTCGCTGGCATCGACGTCTTCGACATCGAGCTGGCCGAGAACGATCCGGACAAGCTCGTCGACATCATCGCCGCGCTCGAGCCCACGCTGGGCGGCGTCAACCTTGAAGACATCAAGGCGCCCGAGTGCTTCTACATCGAGAAGAAGCTGCGCGAGCGCATGAAGATCCCCGTCTTCCACGACGACCAGCACGGCACCGCGATCATCTCGTCGGCCGCCATCCTGAACGGCCTGAAGGTCGTGAACAAGGACATCGGCTCGGTCAAGCTGGCCTGCTCCGGCGCCGGCGCCGCCGCCATCGCCTGCCTGGACCTGCTGGTCCACCTGGGCATCAAGCGCGAAAACATCTACGTGGTGGACTCGCGCGGCGTCATCTGGGACGGCCGCGACGAGAACATGGAAGCCAACAAGAAGCGCTACGCGCAGAAGACCGACGCGCGCACGCTGGCCGACGTAGTCAACGGCGCCGACGTATTCCTGGGCTGCTCCACCGCCGGCGTGCTGACCGGCGACATGGTCAAGACCATGGCCGACCGCCCGCTGATCCTGGCCCTGGCCAACCCGGAACCGGAAATCCGCCCCGAAGTCGCCAAGGCCGCGCGCCCCGACTGCATCATCGCCACCGGCCGTTCGGACTACCCGAACCAGGTCAACAACGTGCTGTGCTTCCCCTTCATCTTCCGCGGCGCCATGGATGCCGGCGCCTCGCGCATCACCGAGGAAATGAAGCTGGCCTGCGTCAAGGCCATCGCCGACCTGGCCCAGGCCGAGCAGAACGATGAAGTGGCCCGCGCCTACGCCGGCCAGGAACTGTCGTTCGGCCCGGACTACATCATTCCCAAGCCCTTCGACCCGCGCCTGATCGTCCAGATCGC
>Ga0182739_1002828_pt1 | contig 15818 bp, 17 predicted proteins | sample eDN5th30CBELigBY_FD_128873 | JGI IMG/M metagenome (GOLD analysis project Ga0182739, IMG submission 128873) | Enriched backyard soil microbial communities from Emeryville, California, USA - eDNA 5th pass 30_C BE-Lig BY (version 2) (version 2) | ecosystem: Environmental > Terrestrial > Soil >... | reverse complement strand
GTCACGGACATCATGGGCGAGATCTCGGCGGCGTCCGAAGAGCAGTCCAGCGGGATCGACCAGGTGAACCGGGCGGTGTCGCAGATGGACGAAGTGACGCAGCAGAACGCGGCGCTGGTGGAACAGGCCGCGGCCGCGGCGGGCTCGCTGCAGGAACAGGCGCAGCGCCTGTCCGAGGCGGTCGCCGTGTTCAAGATCAACGCGGGGGAAGTCATCGAAGTGCCGGCTCACCAGTTGAGCGGCTACTCCGCGCCGACCTTGACCCAGGCCTGATACCCGAAGTTCCAGGCAAGACCGCGGCCGCGCCCACGCGTGGCCGCGGTTTTTTTTCGCCCGAAAAGGCACATTTCGTGCGCACGTTAAGTTTTCGAAAATACTGCCGTTAACGAAAATAACGCCTGAACAGGGCGATGAAACAGTGTTCGATGGCCTCGTGGCGCCTGCCGGCGCCGGGGCCAGACGAACCGGGCGGGAAGGTGTAGATGCGGGGCATCGGGTCCAGTTTGCTCGCCGTTATTCATTCGCTGATTTTGATATGACCGGAGACAAGCTGTGCGCGTCAACTTACCCGTCCATAACGTGGAAACCAAGCTGCGTGAAGATCAGTACCTGATCTCGCGCACCGATACCAAAGGCAGGATCGTCTACGCGAATCCCGCCTTCGTCGAAGTCAGCGGATTCTCCCGCGAGGAATTGATCGGCAAGGCCCACAATATCGTGCGCCACCCCGACATGCCGCCGGCCGCCTACGAAGACCTCTGGGATACGCTGCAGGCCGGCGAATCCTGGCTGGGCGTGGTCAAGAACCGCCGCAAGGACGGCGGCTTCTACTGGGTGCTGGCCAACGCCACGCCCATCGTCGAGAACGGCGAGGTCGTGGCGTATTCGTCGGTTCGGGTGCGCCCGTCGGAAGAGCAGGTCGAGATGGCCGAGGAACTCTACGCGCGCATGCGCGAGGGCTCGGCCAAGGGCGTGCGCATCCTGCGCGGTCGCCCGGTGCGGGCCGGCTGGCGGCGCGGGCTGGACGTGCTGGCGTTTCCCTTCGCGCGCAGCGTGCGCAGCCGCATGCTGCGCCACGCGCTGCTGTCCTCGGGCATCGTGGCCGCCGCGGGCGCCTATGGGCTGCGCGCCAACTGGGACCAGCTCGATACGCTGGGGGTCGTGCTGGGCTGCTCGGCGGTCGGGCTGGGCATCGCCGCCATCTTCGGCATGGGCTGGCGCCTGTCGCGCTCCCTGCTGGATCCGATGGTGGACGCGGCCAACATGGCGCGCCAGGTCGCGGCCGGCAACCTCACCACGCAGATCGTGGCCGAGTCGGACGATGAAGTCGGCAGCCTGAAGTTCTCGCTCGAAGTCATGCGCAAGAGCCTGATCGGCATTGCCCAGGACGTCTACCGCGGTATCGAAGGCACCACCCACGCCGCGGCCCACATCGCCCGCGGCAACCAGGAACTGGCCGGCCGCACCGAGGGCCAGGCGTCTTCGCTTCAGCAGACCGCCGCCAGCATGGAACAGCTGACTTCCACCGTGCGCGAGAACGCCGACAATGCGCGCCAGGCCAATCAGCTGGCCGCCAGCAGCATGGACGTGGCGCGCCGCGGCGGCGTCGCGGTGGGGCAGGTGGTGAAAACCATGCACGGCATTTCCGACAGCTCGCGCAAGATCGCCGACATCGTCAGCATCATCGAAGGCATCGCCTTCCAGACCAACATCCTGGCGCTCAACGCCGCCGTGGAAGCGGCCCGCGCCGGCGAATCCGGCAAGGGCTTCGCGGTGGTGGCGGGCGAGGTCCGCACGCTGGCGCAGAAGAGCGCGCAGGCGGCCAAGGAAATCAAGGGCTTGATCGAGGATTCGGTGGAGCGCGTCTCGGAAGGGTCGCTCCAGGCCGAACAGGCGGGCGCCACCATGCAGGAAATCGTGGCCGCGGTGCACCGGGTGACCGACATCATCGGCGAAATCTCGCGCGCCTCGCAGGAGCAGTCCAGCGGCATCGAGCAGGTGGATACGGCGGTGTCGCAGATGGACGTGATGACGGTGCAGAATACCGCCCTGGTGCAAGACCTGGGCGGCGCCGTGATGCAGCTGGGCAGCCAGTCGGGCGCGCTGCGCGACACGATCCGCGTGTTCCGGCTGACCGGCCAGCAGTAAGCCCTCCCAAGCCTGGCGTCCTGCCTCGCGCGGGGCGCCGGCGATCCGGCCCGCCGCCTGGGCCCGCTACTTGCCGGCCAGCGCGTCGGCGACTCGGCTCATGGCCGTCAGGCCGGATTCGAACAGCGATTCCAGGAACGGGCCCGCATGGGGCAGCACCACGGCCAGCACCGTGACGCCGACGATCAGCGTGACCGGGAAGCCGATGGAGAATACCGACAGCTGCTGCGCGGCGCGGTTCAGGATGCCCATGGCCAGGTTGATGGTCAGCAGGGCGCAGATCAGGGGCAGCGCGAGCAACAGGCCCGAGATGAAGACCGTCTTGCCCCATTCCACCACCACGCCCCAGCCGTTCTGATGCAGCTGGATCATGGCGACGGGCAGCGTGTCGAAGGACCGCACCAGGGCGGCCAGGACCAGCAGGTGGCCGTCCAGCGCCAGGAAGGTCAGCATCGCGATGATGTTGAAGAGCCGCGAGAGCACGGCGGTGTTGGCGCCCGAGCTGGGATCGAAGAACGAGGCGAACGACAGGCCCATCTGCAGGCCCACGAATTCGCCGGCGGTCTGCACGGCGGCGAACACCAGACGCATGGTGAAGCCCAGCGCGATCCCGATCAGGACCTGCTGCATCACCATCCACAGCCCGGCGAAGGAGCCCGGCGCGATGGGCGGCATGGGGTCCAGGGCGGGGCTGACGGCGACGGCCAGGACGAACGACAGGCCGATCTTGACCTTGATCGGGATCAGCGATTCCGAGAACAGCGGGGCGGTGCCCACAAGCGCCAGGATGCGCACGAACGGCCAGAGGAACTGGCCGATCCAGCCGTTGAGCTGTTCGAGCGTGAAGGCGATCATGGCGGGCGTCGCGGGGGCCGGCGGCGGCGGCCGCTCAGGACACCAGCATGGGAATCTGGCCGATCAATTGCCGGATGTAGTCGACCATGACGCCGATGAGCCAGGGGCCCAGCAGCACCAGCACGCCGCACATGGCCAGCAGCTTCGGAATGAACGACAGCGTCATTTCGTTGATCTGCGTGGCGGCCTGGAAAATACTGATGACCAGGCCCACCATCAGCGTGACGAGCAGCAGCGGACCGGCCATCGCCAGCACGATCTTCATCGCCTGGTAGGTCATGGTCATGACGGTTTCGGCGGTCATGGCGATTCTCCTTCCGGCGTTATTGGTAGAAGCTCTGCGCCAGCGAACCCATGAGCAGGTTCCAGCCGTCGGCCAGCACGAAGAGCATCAGTTTGAAGGGCAGCGCCACGGTGACCGGCGGCACCATCATCATGCCCAGCGCCATCAGCACGCTGGCGATCACGAGGTCGATGATGAGGAACGGAATGAAGATGGTGAAGCCGATCTGGAACGCCGTCTTCAGTTCGCTGGTGATGAAGGCCGGCACCAGGATGCGCATGGGCACCTGGCTGGGATCTTCCAGGGCCGGCTGCTTGGCCAGGTTGGCGAAGAGCGACAGGTCGTTCTCGCGGGTCTGGTGCAGCATGAAGGTGCGCAGCGGTGAGGCCGCGCGTTCCACCGCGGTCTCGAACTGGATCGAGCCTTCCGACAGCGGCTTGTAGGCGTCGGCGTAGATCTTGTCGAAGACCGGCGACATCGTATAGAAGGTCAGGAACAGCGCCAGGCCGATGAGCACGTGGTTGGGCGGCGACATGGCGGTGCCCATGGCGCTGCGCAACAGGCCGAGCACGATGATGATGCGGGTGAACCCCGTCATCATCAGCAGCGCCGCCGGCAGGAACGACAGCGAGGTCATCAGCAGCAGGGTCTGCATGCTGAGCGAGTAGGTCTCCGAGCCGTTGGGGCCCGGCGTGGCCGTCAGGGCGGGCAGGGTGGCCTGGGCGACGACCCCCGCGGGGAAAAAGGCCAGGCCGAGCAGGCCGGCCGCCGCGAGCAGGGGCAGCGCGGGGCGGGCGCGGGCAAGGGTCGAGCGGGTGAGCAAACTCATGGGTATCGCATGGAGCGCGCCGTGGCGCTAGCGGCGCTTGAGCGCCTGGCCCAGCTTGGCCGCGAAGGCGGCGGCGGGCAAGGGGGAACCTTCCGGCAGCTGGCCGGCGGGCAGGGTATGCAGGGTGTTGAGCTGGTTCGGGCCGACGCCCACCACCAGCCAGGTGTCTTCGATCTCGACCACCACGATGCTCTGGCGCGGACCGACCGGCAGGCTCGCGACCTGCCGCAGCACGTTGCTGCCGCCGCGCTGCGTCAGCCCGGCGCGGCGGGCCAGCCAGGCCGCCACGAGGATGGCGGCCAGGACCAGCACGAGGCCGAGGATGACGCGGGTGAGGGCGGATTCGGTCATGGCGCCAGGATCAGCGGCGGTTGTTCAAGCGGTTGATCCGCTCGGACGGGGTGATGATGTCGGTCAGGCGGATGCCGTACTTGTCTTCGACGACGACCACTTCGCCCTGGGCGATGAGGTAGCCGTTGACGAAGATGTCCATCGGCTCGCCGGCCAGGCCGTCGAGCTCGACCACCGAGCCCTGGCCCAGCTGGAGCAGGTTCTTGATGGTCAGGCGGGTGCGGCCCAGTTCGACGGTCAGCTGGACGGGCACGTCCATGATGAGGTCGATGTCGGTGCCGGTGCCGCCCGTGGCGCCGGCCAGGGGCTTGAATACCGATTGCGCCGCGGACTGCGCGGCCGGGGCGGCGGGGGCTGCCGGAGCGGCCGCAGGCGCCGCAGCCGGCGCGGCGGCCTGTTCGGCCATCGCGGCGGCCCAGTCGTCCTGGGGCTTCAGGCCGTCGGCCTGGGTCGGCGGATTGGCGCGGGATTGTTCGGCGAGCGCGTCGGCCCAGTCGTCGGCCGGGGACGAGCCGGTGCCGGGCTCGTTCTTGTCAGTCATGGTCAGAGGCCTCGTTGGGTTCTGTATCGTGGGTAAACATGTTCTGTACACGCAGGGCGTACTGGCCGTTGAAGACGCCGTAGCCGCATTCCATCAACGGCACGCCGTCGACGCTGGCGATGATGGTTTCGGGCACGGTGACCGGCAGCACGTCGCCTACCTTGAGGTGCATCAGCTCGCGGATCGAGGACGGGATGCGGGCGAATTCCGCGACCACGTCGATATCGGCGCTGCGCACCTGGCGGGAAAGCTGTTGCGACCAGCGCTGGTCCACTTCTTCGAGCGTGGTTTCCTGCAACGGCCGGGTCAGCAGGTCGCGCACCGGCTCGATCATGGAATAGGGCAGGCAGATGTTCAGGTCGCCGCCCGTCGCGCCGAATTCGATGTGGAAGGAGGTGACGACCACCACTTCATTGTTGCCGGTGATGCTGGCGAACTTGGTGTGCATCTCCGAGCGCACGTACTCGAATTCGATCGGATAGACCGGGTCCCAGGACTTGCCGTAGCTCTCCAGGGTCAGGTTGAGCAGGCGACGGATGATGCGCTGCTCGGTCGTGGTGAAGTCCCGGCCTTCGACGCGCGTGTGGTAGCGGCCATCGCCGCCGAACAGGCTGTCGATCACCAGGAACACCAGATTCGGGTCATACGTGAAGAGCGCCGTGCCGCGCAGGGGCTTCATCTGAATCATGTTCAGATTGCTCGGCACCGGCAGGTTGCGCTCGAAGTCCGCGTACTTCTGGATCTTGATGGAGCCGACCGTGATGTCGGCGCTGCGGCGCATGAAGTTCAGGAGCACGTTGCGCATCTGGCGCGCGAACCGCTCGTTGATCAGCTCCAGCGTCTGCATGCGGCGGCGCACGACGCGCTCGGGCGAGCTCAGGTCGTAGGCGCGCGCGCCGGTGTTCTGGCCTGCCGCTTCGGTTTTGCTGTCGCTCTCGCCGGTGACGCCAGCCAGCAGCGCGTCGACCTCGTCCTGCGAAAGGAATGCCTCGTAGGCCATGCTTATTGCACCACGAACGCCGTGAAGAGCACGTCGGTGACGTACTGGCCGTCAGGCAGGGGCGAGAACGGGCGGTTGACGGCCTGCTTGATCGCGTTGGCCATGTCGGTCTTGCCCTGCTGCGTCTGCACGCCGATGGGCGATTGCGACGACAGGACCATCAGGATGCGGCTGCGCACTTCGGGCATGTACTTTTCGAGGCGCGTGCGGGTCTGCTCGTCGCTGACGCGCAGGGTCAGGCCGACGTGCATGATGCGTTCCGTGTCCGGATTCTGCAGCGTGACCGTGAAGGGTTCGAGCGGCACGAAGATCGGCGCCGGCACGGCGATCGGGCCGGCGGGCGGCGCGACGAAAGTGGCGGGCGTGGCTTGCGGGCCCTGACCGGCCTGGCCGGGCTGGCCGGGTTGCCCCTGGCCTACGCCCAGCTGCACGGGCGCCGCGCCTTGCGGCTGCATGCGCTGGGTGATGAACCAGGTGGCGCCAGCGCTGGCCGCGGCGACGATGAGCAGGACCAGGAGCGCCAGCAGCGGGCGCAGGATGCGCCCCAGGCCGCCAGTGCGGGGGGATGATGCGCCGCGCGCAGGCAGGGGTGTGGATTTGGAAGTCGCCATCTCGGTGTCGAAGCGTGTTTTGCCGCTGATGAAAACGGGTTCTTAGTGGATGAAAGCATTCTGCCCCAAATGCCGCCTCGGCTTGGAGGCGAAAAACAGGGCGAAAGCCGCGTATCTCAAGCTATTGCTGCACTGCCCGCAATCCTTGGCGGAAGCGGGCCGCGCATGGGTCAGGCGAAGGTGTCCACCAGCGCGTTGGCATTGCGCGTCACGGTCACGGCGACCGGCGCTTCGGCCGCGCCATCGGCTGCCGCCAGGCCGCCGCCGGATTGTCGCTGCGAACCGTTGCCGCCTTGCTGCGCGAACTCCTGCTGGGCAGTCTGCTCGCCCACGCTGGTCTGGCCCAGCGAGATGCCGGCCTGGGCCAGCGCCTGCTGCAACTGCGGGATCGCGGTTTCGATGGCTTGGCGCACGGAAGCGTGGGCGGAGACGAAGGACGCGCTGGCAACGCCGTCGGCCAGGTTCAGGCTGACGCGCAGCGGCCCCAGGTCGGGCGGATCCAGGCGGAGTTCCGCGGTCTGCATGCCCTGGCGGGCGCCGTGGCTCATCATGACCACTTGCTGGCCGAGTTCGGTGCCCCAGTGCGTGCCGCCGACCGGCGTGGCGACTTGCAGGACCAGGGGAACGGCAGGGGCAGCGAAGGCGGCGGGGTTGGCGATCGGCGCCGGCTGACGCTGCGCGGCGGCCGCGGCCAGCGCGGGCGCCAGGGCATCGTGGGCCGGGACGTTGTGCTGGGGGGCCTGGAACTGCTGGCCGGCGTCGGCCTGCGCGGGCAGGGTGTCGGGTTCTTCGCGCATCGGCGCGAGCGGCTGCGCGGGGGCTTCGGCGCGCGGGTGGCCCGCGGCGCGGGGCAACGCGGCTTCGGGCGCCAGGCGCGGCGCTTCGGCCTTGGCCGGCGCGGCGGGAGCCGCCGGCGTTTGCGGGGCGGCCTGCGCGTTGCCGGGCTTGACCGCCGCGGTGACGACGGGAAGCGCGGCTTCGGCGTCGCGCACGGCGAGCGCCGCAGCGGCTTCGGCCTGCTGGGCGGTGGCGGCGACCGGCGCGCCCACGGTGACGACGGCATCGGCCGCGCCCAGGGCGGCGGTCAGCACGGCGGCGCCCGTGTTCATCGCGGCGGCCGCGGCGGTGGCGTTGCCGCGCGCCAGCTGCACCTGTTCGGCGGCCTGGGCGGCGATTTCCAACGCCTGTTGCGGCAGCACGACGGCCGGCTGGGCGGCGGCGACGGCGAGCGCGCCGGCTTCCGCCTGCGCGGCGCCCTGCACGGCTTCGTCGATGGCGCCGGCGGCGGCGCCTTCGGCCTTGGCGGCGGGATCGCCCGAGCCTTGCTGGCCCTTGGCGGGCGCCTTCGGGGCGCCGTCCGCCGGGCGGGCATTGGCGGCCTGGTCGGGGCGTTGCCGGTTCGGACGCTGCTGCGCCAGCACATCGGAGAAGCTGGGGCCCTTCTTGTCGGCGGGCGTCGGCTTGGCGCCGAGCGCGTCGGCGATCGAGGTCGGGGCGACGGGCGCGATGGAAGGCAAGGGCAGGGGAGCGGTCATCTGGGGCTTCCTGTTAGGTATCGCTTAGTGCATGCCGGCCTGGCGCTGGACCAGGCGGGCAGAATATTCATCATTGGCGCGCTGTTCGCGGCGGGACTCCACCAGCGCCTGGGCGCGCAGTTCGCGCTGGGCCAGGGCATCGTAGGAATTGAGCTTGCGCTGTTCCTGTTGCCAATACTGGCGGCCCTTGGCCAGGTTCTCGTCGGCCTGGCGCAGCACGGCCTGCTGCTGGCCGATGGCGTCGTCCAGCGTGCCGATGAAGCGCTGGTAGTTGTGGCAGTCGCTGGCCGACATGCCGTTGGTCATGGCCTGCTGCAGGCGCTCCAGGTAGTCCTGGCGGTAGTCGTGCAGCATGCCGAGCTGGCGCTCGGCGTTGCCGCGCTCGGCATTGAGCCGGCCCAGCAGGCGGGCGGCTTCGTCCGTGCTCTCCTTGGCCAGGTTGATCAGCATGTCCAAGGGCAGTTGGCTAGGCATAGGTATCTCTCAACTCAAAACTGGCGCGCAGCTGGCCGACGGCGGCTTCGTAGCCGATGTTCTCGCCGATGTCCTGCTGCAGGAAGGCTTCCAGGCGCGGGTAGCGGGCGATGGCATCGTCGAGCTGCGGATCGTTGCCGGCGGCGTACGCGCCCACCGCGATCAGGTCGCGGTTGCGCTGGTAGCGCGACAGGCTTTGCTTGAAGCGGCGCACCACGGCGAACTGCTCCTGCGGGATCAGCGAGGTCATGGCGCGCGAGATGGACGCTTCGATATCGATGGCGGGGTAGTGGCCGGCTTCGGCCAGGTGCCGGGACAGCACGACGTGGCCGTCCAGGATGGCGCGCGCCGAGTCGGCGATCGGATCCTGCTGGTCGTCGCCTTCGGCCAGCACGGTGTAGAAGGCGGTGATCGAGCCGGCCTTGCCCGACGGGCCGGGCGCGCCCATGCCGGCGCGTTCGACCAGCATCGGCAACTTGGCGAAGACCGACGGCGGGTAGCCCTTCGTGGCGGGCGGCTCGCCGATGGCCAGCGCGATTTCGCGCTGCGCCATGGCGTAGCGGGTCAGCGAGTCCATGATGAGCAGCACGTCCTGGCCCTGGTCGCGGAAGTGCTCGGCCAGGCGGGTGGCGTAGGCCGCGCCTTGCAGGCGCAGCAGCGCGGACACGTCGGCCGGCGCGGCCACCACGACCGAACGCGCCAGGCCCTCGGGGCCCAGGTTGTGCTCGATGAATTCCTTGACTTCGCGGCCGCGCTCGCCGATCAGGCCCACGACGATGACGTCGGCCTTGGTATAGCGGGCCATCATGCCCAGCAGCACGCTCTTGCCGACGCCGGAGCCGGCGAACAGGCCCATGCGCTGGCCGCGGCCGACGGTAAGCAGGCCATTGATGGCGCGCACGCCGGTGTCGAGCACCGTATCGATGGGCGCGCGCGACAGTGGATTGATGGGCTGGGCGGACAGGGGCGCGAGTTCGGCGCCCGTCAGCGGGCCCAGGCCGTCCAGCGGCCGGCCGGCGCCGTCCAGCACCCTGCCCAGCAGGGCATTGCCCACCGGCAGGTGGCGTCCCAGCTGCGGCTTGGCGTTGCCGTTGAGTTCGGCCTTGCGCGGCAGCGGGATCTGGCGCTGGACCGGGGGTTCGCCGGGCACGACGCGCGCGCCGGGCGGCAGGCCGGAAATGTCCGCCTGCGGCATCAGGTACAGCGTGTGGCCGTCGAAGCCGACGACTTCGGCATCGGCCCAATGATCATGGCCGCGGGCGATCTCGATGCGGGCGGCGGCGCCCACCGGCAGCCGCAGCCCGGTCGCGTGCAGGACCAGGCCGGTGGCGCGCGTGATCTTGCCGCTGACCAGCCAGGGGTCGGTGGACGCGGCCCGGATCGAGCCGATCTGCAGCTGGGTCTGCCAGCGATCGATGATGGGCGCGGCCGGCTTAGGGGCGGCCGGCATAGGCGCGGCCGGCGTAGGCGTGGCCACTGCGGGCGCCGGATTTCCGGTCACGCGGGGTCCTCCCAAGCCACGTTGCGGCCCAGCGAGGCCGCCACGCGACGCCAGCGCGTCTGCAGGGTGGCGTCGATGTCGCCGAACGGGGTTTCGGCGCGGCAGCCGCCGCGCGCGATGGATTCATCGGCCAGCACGCGCCAATGGCCTTCCTTGAGCTCGTCGGCCAGGTGCAGGCGGATCAGCTCGATGTCTTCCGGATTGGCCCACAGGCGCATCTGGCCGCCGGCGGTGGGATTGATGTGCAGCACTTCGCGCACCGCGCCGGCAACGGTATCGGGTTGCTCGGCGAGCGTGGTGCGCACCACCTGCTGGGCGATGTCCAGCGCCAGCGTGAGCAGGCCCTGGCCCATTTTTTCTTCGAGCGCGCCTATCGACACGGCGCAGGACTGCACCAGCGCGTGCAGGCGCTGCGCTTCCGCGGCCCCCTGTTCGCGCGCCTGGGCCAGGCCCTCGGCATAGCCTTGTTCGCGTCCCGCGGCCAGGCCCGCCTCGTGGCCGGCCTGCCGGCCGGCTTCGAAGCCGGCCGCGTGGCCTTCGGCATGGCCGGCCTCGCGGCCTTCCGCCACGGCCTGCGCGCGCAGCTGGGCCATGACGACCTCGGGGTCCGGCCCCGGATCGGGTTCCGGCTCGGGCTCGACCTCGACGGGCGCCGGCTCGTCGAACGACAGCATCTGCCAGCGCCGCCAGGCGGCGCTGCGCGAGATGAGCGTCGTCGCGCCGCTGTCCGCTTCAGACATACGTGTCGTCTCCCTGGTTGCCCAGGACGATCTGGCCGCTCTCGGCCAGGCGGCGCGCGATCTGCAGGATCTTCTTCTGTTCGGTCTCGACCTTGGACATGCGGATGGGGCCCTGGGCTTCCAGGTCCTCGCGCAGCATTTCGGCGGCGCGGCTGGACATGTTGCGCAGGAACTTGGCGCGCAGTTCTTCCTGGGCGCCCTTGAGCGCGACCATGAGGGTGTCGTTGTCGATTTCCTTGAGGATGAGCTGGATGGCGCGGTCTTCGACGTCGAGCAGGTTGTCGAACACGAACATCTCGTCGATGATTTTCTGCGCCAGGTCGTTGTCGCGCTCGCGCAGGCTGGCGACGACGGTTTCCTCTTCGGCCGAATTCATCATGTTCAGGATCTCGGCCGCGGTGCGCACGCCGCCCATCTTGCTGCGCTTGGCGCCCTGGCCGGCGAGCACGGAATTCAGCACTTCGGTCAGTTCGGACAGCGCCGCAGGCTGCACGCCGCCGAAGGTGGCGATGCGCAGCATCACGTCGTTGCGCAGGCGGTCGGTCAAGAGCGCCAGCACGCCGGCGGCGCGGTCGCGCTCCAGGTGCACCAGGATGGTGGCGATGATCTGCGGATGCTCGTCGCCGATCAGTTCGGCCACCGTGTTCGGATCCAGCCAGTTCAGCGCGTCGATGCCGCTGCCGCCTTCGCCGGCTTCCAGGATGTCTTCGATCAGGCCGGCCGCGCGGTCGCTGCCCAGCGCCTTGGTGAGCACGGTGCGGATGTAGTCGTCCGAGCCCAGGGTGACGGCCATGAACTGGTCGGCTTCCTGGCGGAACTCTTCCAGCACCACGGCCACGTCGTTGCGGGTGACCTGCTTGAGGCTGGCCATGGCCGCGCCGACCTGCTGGACTTCACGGGCGCTGAGGTACTTGAACACCTCGGCCGCCGCGTCTTCGCCCAACGACATCATCAGGACGGCGCTGCGCGTCATGCCGTCGATCGGGGGAGAATCATTTTTCATCTTTGCTCATCCAAGTGCGCATAACCATGGCGACGGCGCGCGGATCCTTGCTGGCCATCGTGCGGGCGCGTTCCAGGTTGTCCTGGTAGCGGTCCACTTCCTTGGCGCGGGCCGCTTCCTGGGCTTCACGCGCTGCATCCAGGCGGTCGGCCTCGGCCTGCTCGGGATCGACCGGCGGGTAGAGGTAGTCGCCCACCGTGCGGCGCAGGATGCGGTACAGCCACAGCGCCAGCACGCCACCGACCAGCCAGGCCAGGATCGTCTTGAACAGCGAGATCATTTCCGGATCGCGCCAGACCGGCACCGGCGGCGGGCCATCGTTGAACTGGCTGTTGACCAGGTTCAGCGAGTCGCCGCGCGCATCCGAGTAGCCCATGGCTTCGCGGACCAGATTGGTCAGCTTGTTCAGTTCTTCGGGCGGCAGGGCCTGCGGCTCGCCGTCCTTGTCGCGGATGTAGTTGACGACCACGGCCACCGACAGGCGCTTGAGCGTGCCCACCGGCTGCTTGATGTGGCTGATGGTGCGGTCCACTTCATAGTTCGTGGTGGCGTCGCGGCGTTCGTTCAGGTTGCCCGTGGCGGCTTGCGTGCCGGTCTGCTGCTGCTGTTGTTGTTGCTGCTGCTGGGCATTGGCCGGCTGCTGGGGCTGGCCGGGGCGCGGCGGTTGCGGCTGCGGCGGGTTGGCGATCGGGGCCTGCGCGTTGGTCGGGGCCTGGTTCGACAGCGCGCCGGGCACGCCTTGCGCGGGGTTGACGCCGCGCTGGGTCGAGTCGCTGGTCTGTTGGCTGCGCACGGCGGCCTGGCCGGGTTCCTGGTTCGGGCGATAGACTTCCGAGGTTTCCTCGCGGCGCGAGAAGTCGACGTCGGCGCTGGCCTGGGCGTGGACGTTGCCGGGGCCCACCAGCGGGTTCAGGATGGTGAGGATGCGCTCGACCGTGCGTTGCTCCATTTCGCGCACGAAGCGCATCTGGTCGGCGTCCATGCCGCGGCCTTCGCCCAGCGGCGCCGACAGCAGGCGGCCGTTCTGGTCGACGATGGACACGTTTTCCGCGGTCAGCTCGGGCACGCTGGAAGCCACCAGCCAGGAGATGGCGGAGACCTGGGCGTCGCTCAAGCTGCGGCCGGGGTAGACATTGAGCAGGACGGACGCGGTGGGCGCCTGGCGCTCGCGCACGAACAGCGATTGGCGCGGCATGGCCAGGTGCACGCGGGCATGCTGCACGGTGTGCATGGCTTCGATCGAACGGGCCAGCTCACCCTCCAGGCCGCGTTGGTAGTTGATCTGCTCGGCGAACTGGCTCGCGCCGAAACGGGCGTTGTCCATCAGTTCGAAGCCGACCGATCCGCCGCGCGGCAGGCCCTGGGAAGCCAGCTGCAGGCGGGTGTCGTACACGCGCTCGGCCGGAACCAGCAGAGCGGTGCCGGTGTCGTTGTAGCGGTAGGGCACGTTCATCGTTCCCAGCGCCGTCACGATCGCGCCGCCGTCCCGGTCGTCCAGGTTGGAGAACAGGACCTTGTAATTGGGTTCGCTGCTCCACATCGCGACCGCGACGATCGCCGCGACGACGGCCGCCGCCGCGCCGAGCAGGACGGGCTTGGGAAGCGCGCGGACCTTCTCCAGGACGGGGAACTTCGCCAGCAGCGACGAACTCAGGGTGGCCTGCTGATTCATCGACGGCTCCCGCTGGCTACGCGGAGCTGGGAATGGGACTTCATGTCTTGGTAGGGCAGATTACACATGCAACGTGCTTCTGGTCTGGGGAGAGCGTGGATTATTGCCCTTGGGAAGACAATCCCAATCGTTGAAAACAGCCGGTTTTTGGCGTTACTTATCCCCTATGTCGGCCGGAACGCCAGCAGGCCCGCCGCGGGTCCGCTCAAGGGCGGCCGCATTCGCGGAAATGTCGGGGTTTTTGGCGGTTCTTATCGGCTATGGCCGGGCCGGATCGGCGTTACGCTGCATGCAACTTTGGCGTAATCCCCACCAGCAAGGAATCAGTAATGGCTGTATCAGGCTTGTCCGGCATCGAAAGCATGCTCCAGCAGATGCGCGCAGTCGTCAGCAAGGCGGAAACGGGCAATCTCGCCGCGGGCGAGAGGGTTGCCCAGCCGGATGGCTTCGCCGCCGAGCTGCAGCGTTCCATCCGCCGCGTCACGGCCGCCCAGAATGCGGCCACCGCCCAGGCCAAGGCTTTCGAGCTGGGCGCCCCGGACATCTCGCTCAACGACGTGATGATCGATATGCAGAAGGCCAGCATCGGCTTCCAGACTGCGGTGCAGGTGCGCAACAAGCTGGTTGCGGCCTACAAGGAAATCTCTTCGATGGCCGTCTGACGACGGCCGTCCGATCCCGGCGCCGGGCCTGCCCGGCGCCGTGGGATCAATTGCGCTGCGCGCCTCGTTCGAGGCGCCACACGACCTGCTGCAGCCAGTTCTCCTGGCGCGCATCCAGATTCAGGAAGATCGCTCCCAGGTGGCTGACCGGCGGCTCGCCCGTGAGGGAGACGTGGCGCGGCGCTTCTTCGCCCGCGGCGCCGGCCTGCGTCATGGGCTGCCCCGACACCGGATAGACGTTGCGCACTTCGAGATTGGCGGTGATCCGGCCCAGTTCGCCGAAATCCAGCTGGACGTTTTCCAGGATGGCGCCGCGCTCGGGCAGGGCGCCCACCGCCATCACCGCCCGCAGGCCCACGCCGTCCACGGAAATGTCGCGCACGGTGAAGCTGTGCGGCTTTTCCTTGGGCGAGGGCTGCCAGGTGGCCTGGCACTGGCCGGCGCTGCCGATCAGCGAGGCGCGGAACATCTTGCGGCGCTGGATCCGGGCCAGGCGCTCGGGGAAGGGCGACATCAGCGCCGCGCTGCCGTCATCGAAATGGATCACCTCGGGCCGTTGCACCCGGAAGCGGATCTGCACCCCGCCATAGGCGGTGGCGTTGAAATAGAACGTGGTGCCGCTCAGCAGGCCCATGGTGTCGGACTGTTCGAAGTCCGCGCCCGCGTAGTCGCGGGGCCGCCAGAAGAACTGGCGCGTCTGCTTGTCCGCGCCCAGGATGAGCACGGCCATCTCGCGGTCTGCGGCGTCGCGCACCAGGATGTGGCTGTCGGGGTGCGTCAGCTCGAACAGGGCTGCGCGCATGTCTTCCGGCCGGGTCAGCAGGAACTCCGGGTCGCTGGCGTCCAACACGATGGTCGTCCTCAATCAATAGGGTCAGGCGGGGGGCGGGGCTTCGGGAACCTAGCGCGATTCCAGGCGATATAGCCAGGCCAGCAATTCTGCCACCGCTACGTAGAGTTGGGGCGGGATATGCGCGTCCAGGTCCACCTGCATGAGCAATCCGACCAATTCACGCGATTCGTGGACATACAGACCGTTCTCTTCGGCCGCGCGGACGATGGTGTCCGCCAGTTGGCCGTAGCCCTTGGCAACCACGCGCGGCGCGCCGTCCTTTTCCTCGTAGGAAATGGCGACCGCCGCGTTGCGGTTGGCGTTGGGGCCGGCGTCCAGGGCGTTGGAAGGGGTATTCATCAGATATCGGCCGGCATGACGGGGCGCGGTTCCACCACGCTCACCGACAGATTGCTCAGGGTCAGGCCCGCGGCCAGCAGGCGAGAACGCAGCGTGTCCGAGGCGTCATGGATCTCGGGCGCGCTGTGCGGGGCGATCAGTTGCAGCACGAGCTGGTCGCCGGCCAGGTTGAGCCGGGCGTCGACCAGGCCCAGGCGCGGCAGGTCCAGCTTCACGCGGGTGGCCCAGGTGGGCACCCCGGAATCGGGATCGCCGCCGTAGGGATCGCGCTCCACTTCCCATTCCATGGGCGTGCCGGGCCAGGCTTCGCCCTGCCAGGTCAGCGCCTGGTTGGCCAGCACGTCGAGCTGCTGGCGAACGAGCACGGTCAGGTCCTGGTGGATGCCGGCGACGGGCGTGCCCGGCGTGGGCGCGGCCGATG
>Ga0182739_1002827_pt1 | contig 15820 bp, 17 predicted proteins | sample eDN5th30CBELigBY_FD_128873 | JGI IMG/M metagenome (GOLD analysis project Ga0182739, IMG submission 128873) | Enriched backyard soil microbial communities from Emeryville, California, USA - eDNA 5th pass 30_C BE-Lig BY (version 2) (version 2) | ecosystem: Environmental > Terrestrial > Soil >... | reverse complement strand
GCTCGGCCTGGCGGATGTCCGGGCGGCGGCGCAGCAGTTCTGCCCCGTCGCCGACCGGGATGGTTTCGGTCAGTTTCGGCGCGGTGGCGCATTGCAGCAGCGCCGGGGAGATCTCGTGCGGCGTCTGGCCGGTCAGCGCGGCCAGGCGGTACAGCGCGGTGCGCTGCTGGGCCTGGAAGGGCGGCAGGTTGGCCTGCAATTGTTCGAGCTGGCTGCGCGCGCGGGTGACGTCCAGCGTGGTGCCCCGGCCGGCGCGCTGCAGGCGGCTGACGGCGTCGAGGGATTCCTTCTGGACCTGCACGGAGTGCTGCGCCGAGGCGAGCTGCATGCCCGCGGCACACAGGTTGGCGTAGGCACGCGCGGTCTCGGCGGCGACGGTGACGCGGGTGGCGTCGTAGGCGGCCTGCGCGGCCTGCGCGTCATCGGTGGAGGCTTCCACGGCGCGGCGGATCTGGCCGAAAAGGTCGAGTTGATACGACACGCTGGCGCCGGTGGAATACGACCAGCGGTTGGGAGGATCGATGCCGGGTTGCAGTTCCTGCAGGCCGGACACGTGACCGAAGGTGGGCGACGCGTTGACCCCCAGGGTGGGCTGCTGCTGGGCTTTCGTTTCCTGCAGGGCGGCCTGGGCGCGCTCGAGGTTGGCGCTGGCGACGCGCAGGTCGGTGTTGGCGGCCAGGGCCTTTTCCACCAGGCCGTCCAGCACGGGGTCGTTGTACAGGCGCCACCAGTGGCCGGGCACCGCCTCTTGCCGGTACACATCGTCCTGCGCTTCTACGAAGGACGATTGCGCGCTCGGCCGCTGGGACACCGACTCCGGCGGCACCTTGTAGTCGGGGCCCACGGAGGCGCATCCGGCCAGCGCGAGGGCCAGCGTCAGCGGGAGGAGAAGTCTGGTTTTCATGGCAGGTACGGCTTGGCGTCGATAGGAAGTTGAGGGTTTCGAAAAGGCGTGCGGCGTGCGCTCGCGTCAGGAGGCGTGGGGCGCGGTGGCCGCGGCCTGGGCGGGGCGGTCGTCGACGGAGACGGTGGCGGTCTGGCCGGCGACCAGGCGCACGCCGTCGGGCACGTCGTCGATCTTCACGCGCACGGGAATGCGCTGCGCCAGGCGTACCCAGTTGAAGGTGGGGTTCACGTTGGGAAGCAGGTTGGCGCCCGTGCTGCGGTCGCGGTCGGCGATGCCCATGGCGATGCTCTCGACGTGGCCGCGGATGTGGCGCGATTCGCCCATCAGGGTCACGGTCACGGGATCGCCTTCGTGGATGCCGGGCAGCTTGGTTTCCTCGAAGTAGCCTTCGACGTAGAAGGAGCCGGCGTCCACCAGCGCCATCACGCCATGGCCGGCCGTGGCGTAGGAGCCCGCGCGCAGGTCCAGGTTGGTGACGCGGCCGTCGCTGGCGGCGACGACGCGGCTGCGTTCCAGGTTCAGCCGCGCGGTGTTCAGTTGCACCTGCGCCTGCGCCAGCGCCGCTTCGGTCTGTTGCACCTTGGTCTGGCTTTGTTCGAGCGTTTCGGCCGCGACGAGCTGTCCGAGCGACCGGTTGCGCTTGGCGTCGCGCAGCGCCTGGTCGTGGGCCACCTGCTGCGAGCGCACGGCGGCCTCGGCCTGGTCGTACGCAAGCTGGAAGCGGGCGCGGTCGATCTCGAACAACAGGTCGCCGGCCTTCACGTCCTGGTTGTCGTGCACGGGCACGCGGGTAACCAGTCCGGAGACGTCGGGCGCGACTTGCACGACATAGGCCTTGACGCGGCCGTCGCGCGTCCAGGGTTCGACTTCATAGTGGTCCCAGAGCTGCCAGCCGGCGTAAGCGGCGGCGGCGACGACGACGGCCGTGACCGCGAACTTGCCGATGGCAGCAGGACGAAGGGCATTGGGGAGTTTCATACCGGTCTTTGCAGAAAATAGGGGGAAATGAGGGAGACGCCGTACAGAAGCACCACAAAGAGCGCCAGGTCAAAGAGCGCGGGGTGCCACACCAGGCGGTAGAGTCCGGCGCGGGCGAGCACGCGGCGCACCGCCCAGGCCACGCCCAGGGTGATGACGCCCAGCACCAGCAGCCAGGGGAAATAGATGCCGTAGAGATTGAATTCGCCGATCATGATGCTTGGCTCTCCAGCGTGGGATGAGCGGGTTGGTAGTCGGGCGCCTCGGGGAAGAACGCGCGGCGGATGCCGACCAGCGCCACCACGGCGCGGTCGCGCGCGTGAGGGCCGTGCGGCGTGGCGGCGACGCTGCCCAGCGCGCGGTCGATCTGCGCCAGGAACTCGGGCGTCTTGTCCTGCACGCGCCCCGATGAACGGACCCGGAAAAACTGCGCCAGGCTGTCGAGCACCGGCCCGATCGTGGCGTCGGCCATCGGCAGGTGCCGGCGGGCCCGTTGAAGTTCGGTGATGTCGCGTCCCACGCGCAGGTCTTTCAGCGCGTCGGCCGCGACCAGGTCGTCGGGCCGCCTGGCCAGCGCCAGCCGCGGCTGCAAGAGGCCGATGCGGTCCAGCATGCGGGCGGTGTACGTATGGCGTGAAGGCGCGCGCGGCGAGCTGGCCAGCGTCGCCAGCTCTTTCCAGTTGGCGGCCTGGATGCGGCGCGCGCTCCAGTCGGCGCTGACGGTGCGGAAGATGGCGGCGATGATCGCGGCCGTGGCCACGCCCATGCACTGCGCGACCTGCGTGTCGATGAAGGAAACGACATTGGCGGTGTTGGTGTCCTGCAGGGCCATGGTGCCCAGAAAGCCGAACAGCATGGCCATGCCTTTGCCGGTGCTGGCCGGCCGGGCGATGAAGATGCCCAGCACGAAGGCCGTCGGCAGCATGGACAGCGCCAGCATTTCGAACGAGTGGATGGCCGGCATGATGCCCAGCAGATACAGCGCCGACAGCGGGATCGAATACACCGTGTAGGTCAGGAACTGCATGATGCCCGGCACGGGATTGTCCTGCGAGGCGAAGAAGCAACTGAAGATCGCGGCCATCAGCGCGGCGGTGGCGCCATTGCTCCAGGCTGTGCCGATCCAGAAGGCGCAGCAGACCGAAATGGCCACGCCCGCGGCCAGCGTGGACAGCAGCGCCAGGCCGTGATCGCGGTGCAGCGCCGAATTGGGATCGCGGGCCGCGCGCGGGGCCCGCACCGGCGCACCCGCCAATCCCGCGTGGATGTCGCGGCGCAGGGCGAGGCATTCGTCATAGGTGTCGATCAGCTCGCGCAGCCGCGTCATCAGGCTGGCCAGGAGCGCATCGCGCCAGGTCGAACGGCTGTCGATGCCGGGCGTCAGCCGGGTGACAGCGGCGCGCAGCCGCACCGCGGTCTCATGCGAGGCCTGCGCGCCGGCGTTGATCCATTCCGAAATATCGGACAGCAGCGACTGCACCGGCTCGGGCAGGTCCTGGCCGTTGGCCTGCAAGGCGCGCATGCGGTCCTCGACGGCCGATACGGCGGGCGTCAGCGCGGCGATCTGGTCCTGCATGGCGCGCACGGCGCCGGCGGTCCAGCGCAGGTTGCTGGTGTCGAAGGGAACATGGGTGGACAGCAGACGCAACTGCGTGATGTCGTTGGCCAGCACGCGGCGGTCCTTGTCGCGCTGTTCGGCGTTCTTGCCGCTCAAGGTGTCGTGCATCCAGTTGCGCGCGTCGCGCACCGCCTTGTCCAGTTGCAGCGTCAGCGCGGGGGCAAGGCCGCGCGGCAGGATGATGCTGTGGATCAGCGTGGCGCACACGATGCCCAGGCTGATCTCCTCGACGCGCGCAAGCGCCGTGTCGAAGACGAGGGAAGGGTCGGTGACGCTGGGAAAGCCGATCATCGCCGCGGTGTAGCCCGCCAGCATGAACAGGTAGGACCGCGGCGTGCGGTCCAGCACCGACATGTACAGGCAGGCGCCCACCCACAGCACCATCGCCCCGGTCATGACGACGGGCGAATTCGACAGCCGGGGCACCATGTAGACGGTGGCGGCCGACCCGAAGAAGGTGCCCACCAGGCGATACAGCGCCTTGGAGCGCACGGCGCCCGACCAGGGCTGGGCCACGACATAGGCGGTGGTCATGGCCCAGAACGGACGCGGCAAACCGATGCTGTAGGCCAGGTAGAGCGCCATGATGGCGCTCAGATAGCTCTTGAGCGAGAAGACCGTTTCGCGGACGTTGGGCAGATTCACTTTCATGGCCGCGCGTCCTCTTGCGCCCCGGCGCCGCTGCGGCCCAGCGACACCTTCATGGCGTCGAAGACGCGCAGGCACGCTTCGAGGTCGGACTCGCTGATGCCGTTGAAGATGCGGCGGCGCAGTTCGACCAGCACGTCTTCGACCTGGGCGCGCAGCGCGTGGCCGGCCTCGGTGAGGTGCAGGGTGCGGGCGCGGCGGTCGTGGGGGTCTTCGCGGCGTTCCATCAGCCCGGCGGCGACCAGTTGGTCCAGCACGCGCACCAGCGAGGGGCCCTCGACGCCCAGTGCCTCGGCCAGCGCGCCCTGGCGCACGCCGTCGCCCAGCCGGCCGGCCAGGATGACGGGCCAGGCGGTGGCCTGCGACAGGCCGTAGTCGACGAGCGCCTTGTCGGCGGCGCCGCGATAAGCGCGCGACAGCACCATGAGGTTGGCGGTGGTGGCCATGAGCTGGGAGTCGGAAGGAGTAGGCATGGAATAGATTGTATCCTATCTATTAGCTTACTAATGATTGAAAATGACGACTATCTCGATAGATCTTTTCAATTGGAAAAATAGGGGAGCGGTTTTCCGTGGGTGGAAAACCGGGGACGAAACTGCGACCGGCCGGCGCGACAGCGGCCGGCCTATCCCGTCAACCGTTGCAGTCGGCCCAGCAGTTCGGCGTTTCGTAGAGGCGCACGCGCGTCAGGCGCAGTTCGGCGCCGTAGTGGCCGTGGTAGTGGGGCGCCAGCGTTTCGAAGACGATGGCCGCCAGGTTTTCCGCGGTGGGGATGCGGTCCAGCACCACGGTCTTGTGGCCGGGCAGGGAGTCCAGGAATCCGCGCACGGCGGCATCGCCTTCATAGACCAGGAACGCATGGTCCCAGACGTCCACGATGTGCGTCTTGGCGATGTGCTTGATCTCGGAGAAGTCCATCACCATGCCGTTGTCGGACTCGCCGGGCGCCTGCACCACGTCGCCCGTCAGGGTGATCTCCAGCACGTAGCGATGGCCGTGCAGGTTGCGGCACTGGCTGCGGTGGTCGGGGATGCGGTGGCCGGCGTCGAACTCGAGCCTGCGGGTCACGGAAATCATCGCGCGCTCCGCACGGCGTGGGGGTGAATCATGGAATGCCTATGTATTTGTGGGTTTGCAGGCTGAGCCGCCATTGCGGGTGCTGCATGCAGTACTGGACGGCCTGCTCGGTGTTGGCCGCGCGCGCGGGTCCGTCCATGGGTTGCAGGAAGAAGTGTTCGAAATCGAGGTGCGCGAAGGCGTCGGGCAGGGCATTGAGCTGGGGGTAGACCAGCTTGAGCTCGTTTCCGCGCTCGACCACGACCGGCGCCGTGCCTTTGGGACTGACGCAGATCCAGTCGATCCCCGCGGGCGGCTTGATCGTGCCGTTGGTTTCGATGGCGACGGTAAAGCCGCGGGCATGGATGGCGTCCAGCAGCGGCGCGTCCAGTTGCAGCAGCGGCTCGCCGCCCGTGAAGACCACGTAGCGGTTGTGCGTGTCCGGACCCCAGGCCGCGGCGATGGCGTCGGCCAGGAGGTCGGCCGAGGCGAACTTGCCGCCGCCGTCGCCATCGGTGCCGATGAAGTCGGTGTCGCAGAAGGTACAGGCGGCGCTGGCGCGGTCGCTCTCGCGGCCGGACCACAGGTTGCAGCCCGCGAACCGGCAGAATACCGCCGCGCGGCCTGCGTGGGCGCCTTCGCCTTGCAGGGTCTTGAAGATTTCTTTGGCGGTGTAAGTCATAGGGGGGCGGGCGGCCGGGCGCCGCGCGATTCGAGCAAAAGCGCGCTATTTTACTTGGCGCGGCGGATATGCGCCGAAAGACCCTGCTGGGCGGGGGTTCGGCGCAGCCGCGCGAGCCGCGGGCGCCCCGGCTCGCTCCGCCCCGCGTCTGCGGCATTCGCCGGCCCCGCGACCCGCCGGCCCACGCCGTGCAGGAAGCGTGGCGGCCCTGTAGACTTCCCGCCTATGTTTCACGTCCAAGACTCGCTTTTCATCGACGAACGCGACCTGACCTTCTCCATGATCCGCGCCCAGGGCGCGGGCGGGCAGAACGTCAACAAGGTGTCCAGCGCCGTCCATCTGCGCTTTGATGTGCGCGCTTCCCGTCTGCCGCCCGAGGTGCAGGACGCGCTGTGCGCGCTGAGCGACCATCGCATCTCCAAGGAGGGGGTGATCGTCATCAAGTCGCAGGCGTTCCGCAGCCAGGAAAAAAACCGGGCCGAGGCCATCGAGCGCCTGGTGGCCATGGTCCGCGCGGCGATCCGGGTCGACAAGCCGCGTCGGGCCACCAAGCCGACGCGGGCCTCGCAGCGCCGGCGCGTGCAGCGCAAGGTGCTGCACGGCGAGGTCAAGCGGCTGCGCGGACGGGTGCAGGGCGAATAGGAGGGGATCATGTCAGACGCGCGCCGCCGCTATCTGCTCACGCTGGCCGGGGTGTTCGCCGTCATCTGGACGGTGTTGGCCATCAATCCGCACGACCGCTCGGCCTGGGCGCTGGAAAACGCGCTGGTCCTGGCCCTGGGCGCCGTGCTGTTCGCCACGCGGCACGCGTTCGTGTTTTCGCGCGCGTCGTACACGCTGATCTTCCTGTTCCTGTGCCTGCACACCGTGGGGGCGCATTACACCTATTCGCTGGTTCCGTACGACGAGTGGTGGCGCGCCCTGACCGGCCACAGCCTGAACAGCCTGCTGGGCTGGGAGCGCAACAATTTCGACCGGGTCGTGCACTTTTCCTACGGGCTGCTCCTGGCCTATCCGATCCGCGAGATCTTCCTGCGCGTGGCCGAGGTGCGCGGGTTCTGGGCGTATTTCCTGCCCCTGGACGTGACGCTGTCCACCTCGGCGCTCTACGAGCTGATCGAGTGGGGCGCCGCGGAGTTCTTCGGCGGCGACCTGGGCGCAGCCTATCTCGGCACGCAGGGCGACATCTGGGACGCCCAGAAAGACATGGCGCTGGCGGCGCTGGGCGCGGTCATCGCCATGACCGTGACCGCGCTGGTCAACTGGAAGGCGCAGCGCGATCTGGCCCGCGATTGGGCCGACAGCCTCAAACCCGCGCGACGGCGGCAGGCCGATAGTCCTTGATGCCCGCAGGGGCATCTCGATATATCGGACAAACCCGATATATGATTCGATAAATTGCGATATACCAATATGACCGCAACTACCTCACCCTCCGACCAGAACATCGCGCAGCCCGCCATCGACGCCGACGCCATCCTCAAGGCGCTGGCCAATCCGGTGCGGCGCGACATCCTGGCCTGGCTGAAGACGCCGCATGCGTACTTCGAGGAGCGCCCCGGCCACACCTTCGAACACGGGGTGTGCGCGGGCCACATCGATGACCGCTGCGGGCTGTCCCAGTCGACGGTGTCGTCGCATCTGGCCGTCTTGCAGCGCGCGGGCCTGATTTCGGCCACGAAGGTGGGGCAGTGGGTCTTTTTCCGTCGCAACGAACCCGTGATTGCCGCGTTTCTGCGGCAGTTGAACCAGGATATGTAGCCCCATTGCCGGGACGAAAGGACTTTGCATGAACCCCTTGTTTGAACCGCTGAAAGTTGGCGACCTGACGCTGCGCAACCGCGTGGTCATGGCGCCTTTGACCCGCCAGCGCGCCAGCGCCGGCCGCGTCCCCAACGACCTGATGGTCGAGTACTACACCCAGCGCGCCGGCGCCGGCCTGATCCTGACCGAAGCCACCGCGGTCACGCCGCAGGGCGTCGGCTATGCCGATACGCCCGGGTTGTGGTCGCCGGAACAGGTCAAGGGCTGGCGCAAGGTGACGTCCGCCGTGCACGACAAGGGCAGCCTGATCGTGGCGCAGCTCTGGCACGTGGGCCGCATTTCCGATCCGATGTTCCTGGACGGCGAACTGCCCGTCGCGCCCAGCGCCATCGCCGCCAAGGGCCACGTCAGCCACGTGCGCCCCAAGCGCGCCTACGTGACGCCGCGCGCGCTCGAGACCGACGAGATTCCGGGCGTGGTGCAGGCCTACCGCCACGGTGCGCAGATGGCGATGGAAGCCGGCTTCGACGGCGTGGAAGTGCATGCCGCCAACGGCTACCTGCTGGACCAGTTCCTGCAGGACAGCACCAACCACCGCACCGACCAGTACGGCGGTTCGGTCGAAAACCGTGCGCGCCTGCTGATGGAAGTGGTCGACGCCTGCGTGGCCGTCTGGGGCCCGGGGCGCGTCGGCGTGCACCTGTCGCCGCGCGGCGATGCGCACGACATGGGCGATTCGGACCGGGCGGGCCTGTTCACGTATGTGGCGCGTGAACTCGGCAAGCGCGGCATCGCGTTCCTGTGCGTGCGCGAACATGAAGGCCCGGACAGCCTGGGGCCGGTGTTGAAGGCCGCGTTCGGCGGCGTGTATATCGGCAACGAGGGCTACACGCGCGAGAGCGCCGAAGCCGCCGTGGCCGCTGGCAGGGCCGACGCCGTGGCGTTTGGCGTACCCTACATCGCCACGCCCGACCTGGCCGAGCGCCTGCAGCGCAACGCGCCGCTCAACACGCCGAACCCGGCGACCTTCTACGCTTCCGGCGCGGAAGGGTATACGGACTATCCGGCACTGGCGGCTTGAAGTTGCTGCTTGAAGTTGCAGCTTGACGTTGCTGCTTGAAGCCACCCCCTGCAGCCACCCCCTGAAGCAATGGCCCGCCCTCGGCGGGCCTTTTGCTTTCACAGCGCGGCGCGCATCGGATAGGTGAACAGCCCGAAGTGCGCCACGTTCAGGCCCAGGTGCGCGAGCACGGCGGCGGAAAGGCCGCCGTACCGGTAAGCCAGGCCATAGGCCGCGCCCGCCAGCCCGGCCAGCAGCATCCATTGCCATCCGCCCGCAAAATGGGCCAGCCCGAACAGCACGGCCGCCACGGCCAGCGCCGCCCAGCCGCCCCACGCGCGGCTACGCCAACGCTGCGACAGGCGCTCTTGCACATATCCGCGAAACAGCGCCTCTTCGGCCAGCGTCACCAGCAGCGCATTGTTGATCAGCCAGATCCAGCCCGACGGCGGCCACTTGGGCGCCCAGTGCACCACGCCCAGCGCCAGCGCCAGGCCCAGGCATGCCGCCACCGCCGCCCCGCAGGCCAGCAACGCCGCCGACAGCGTGAGGCGCGCACTGGCCGCGGCCATCGGCGGCGCCATCGCCAGCACCACCCAGAACGCCACCAGCGGTTTGTCCAGGTTCAGGAACATGCCGAACGGCACGGCGCCAGGACTGAGCGGGGCGGGTTCGATCGCGCGCAGGTTGTGAAAGCCGGGCAGCAGATGCGCAAAGAGCAGCACGGCCACGGCGACGAACAACGCGTGCCCGGCCGCGCGCGCGGCCGGTCCCGCCTGCGAACGCGCCAGCACCGCGGCCCCGAGCAACAGCGCCGGCGACGCCAGCGCGACCGGGTCGGCGACGCCCTCGGTCAAGGCCCAGGCCCACGCCACCGCCAGGGGGGCAAGGGCCCAGCGGCGCGTGCAGGGCGGCCACAGCATGGCTGCGGCCAAAAACAGGGCGGACCAGGGCAGGTCGTGAGGCATCGGCGGGCGGGGATTCGGGCGAACGCCAGAGTGTAAGCGCGGCCTGCGCCAGCGCGCCGCTTTTGCCATGCGTGCATTTTCAGGCGACCATGCGGCAGCGGCGGCAGACGCCCCGCGTGTCCGGCGGGCCGGGAACCGCCATCCAGGGAGTCAGGGATGAAGAGTATCGCGTGGTTGATGTTGGCGGCGGCGCTGCTGCCGTTCGTGTGCACCATCATCGCCAAGGCCGGCGGCAAGCAGTTCGACAACAACGATCCGCGGACGTGGCTGGGGCGGCAGGAGGGATGGCGCGCCCGCGCCAACGCCGCCCAGGCAAACACCTTCGAGGCCCTGCCGTTCTTTTACGCCGCCGTGTTGTTCGCGCTCTACAACCAGGCGCCCGCCGGGCACGTGGCGACGCTCATGGCCTGCTGGCTGGGCACGCGGCTGGGTTACGTGGCGATGTATCTGGCCAATTGGGGCGCGCTGCGCTCGCTGGTCTGGACGGTGGGGGTGGGCTTCGTGATCGCGATCCTTTTCGCGGGCGTCTGAGGCCCGCGCCGGATCGTGGCGGCGGCGCTATCGGCAGCCGCCGCGCCGCGTCACTTCCATTCGAACATGGCGCGCGCGGTGCCGGAATCCTGCACCGAGACCTGGCGCTCCTGCGCCTTGCCGTCGAAGGTGGCCGAGATCCGGTAGCTGCCGGCCGGCAACTTGACCAGCATGTAAGGGCCTTCGGCAGTGACCTGCAACACCGATTTGCCCTGCGCGTCCCGGATGACGACGGCGACGTCGGCGACGTAATCGGCCTTGCCGCCGCGCTGGGCGGCGAAGGTGAGCGCCAGCGGGTAGTTGCCGGAGGCGGCCTTCATGGCTTCGGATTCGTCGATGCCGATGCCGCCGCTGACGTATTCCACCGAGCCTTGATGCTTGACGGGCGGCATCCCGGCCTGGGCCGTGGAAAGAATGCCGGCGATGGCCATGCTGCCCACCGCCATGGCGGCGGCCATCGTGCAGCGTTCAAAACGTTTGTTCATGGAATTCTCCTGCGGGTAGGTCCGGCGCGGCCGAGCGGTCGCTCGCGTCCACCGGACGATTGCACTTCGTTCGACCCGGTCGCCGGAACCGAGTTCGCGTCGTCTCGGCTCGGAAATCAACCGTTTGTATCAGCCGCTTTTTTCTTGAGCGCGCCTGGCAGACGTCCGCATCACGCATCTCGCATCACGCATTACGGATTACGCGTCATGGCAGCCGCCGCGTGCCAGGTGAAGGTCAGCTGGCTCTCGCCACTGACCGAGCCGTCCGGCGCGAATCGCCGTTCGTGCAGTTCGCCCGCGCCGTCGCCGTGCAGCGCCATCACGCTGGAGCTGCGGGTGCCGTAGTCCGGGCTGACGATGAACGGGCTGCTGAGCAGCTTTTCGCGGTCCAGGGGCAGGCCCGTGGCGGGCAGGTCGGCGTCGTCCGCGGGCAGGGGATCGGCAAGCGCCGCGAACAACGCGGGCAGGTCGGGCTGCGGATGGCTCTCCAGCACGGCCGTGAAGGCGGCCTTGGTCCGCGCCAGCTTGGGCCAGGGCGTGTCCAGCAGGTGATTGGACAGCGCGTACACGCCGGGCGCGAGGCGCCGCGGTCCGCCATCGCGGTTGCTCAGATACCAGGCCTGCGCGGCATCGCCCACGATCAGGTTGAACCCGTTGTAGGCCTGGTCCCGGCGATGCACGTCCTCCAGGTACGCCTGCGGGGCGATGTCCCCGCGCAGGAAGTCCTCGACCAGCGCGCCGCGCGACGGCGCGTTGTCCAGGTGCCGGCCCGGTTCGCGGAAATTGGTCACCAGCGCATAACGCCCGTGCGCCGTCACCCCCATCCAGGTGCCGCCCGCCAGGCCGTCGCGCCCGGCATAGATGCCGGGGGCGTCGGGCCATTGCGCGGCGGGCAGGGTGGGGCGCGCGTGGAATTCGTCGCGATTCGCGGCGATCAGCACGGGGATGCCCGGCAAGGTGTGCAGGGCCAGTACGGCAAGACACATGATTCAGACCTGATGAAGAGGGGAAGGGGAGGCGGGACGCCCGGGCGCCGCAGTGAAGTCGGGGCCGGCCAGGGTGGCGCGCAACAATTCGATTTCGGCGGCGACGTCCCGCAGCAGGGGCGACGGCGCCTCAATGGCGTCCGGGGGCACGGGCTGGCCCTGGTTGACGGCGGCGGCAATGCGGTCCAGGGCGGCGGCCAGTTGGGCGACCTGCGCGGCAGGGGGCGCGGGCTGGCCGGCGGGCAGCGACCACACGGTGTCGGAGATGGCGTTGGCCACGCGTTCCAGCGCCACTTCCACCGGCCACCAGGCCAGGGCGCGGCGGCTGACGAGCCGCGGTTCGGACAGTCCGCGCTGCAGCGCGATGCGCAGGTCGGACAGCCGCGCGTAGGCGCGCGCGCGCAGGTCGTGCCGACTGCCGGGATCGGCCTGGAACACGGTGTTCAGGTAGGCGGCCAGCGTCGAGGTGGCGGCGGACACGGCATGGTCCAGGTTGCTGCGTTCGATGCGAATCCAGGGCAGGTAGCCCACCAGCAGCACGATGGCCGACGCGACCCCCACGTCGACCAGCCGCGCCAGCGCGATGGACCAGCTTCCGGGTTGCAGCGCGCCGATCAGCAGCATGAGGATGGGCACCAATATCGCCGAGAACAGCCCGTAGTTGCGCCGTATCGACCAGGGCAGCAGCGCCGCCAGCCCGGCGACCGTGAGCAGGCTCGCGACGCCGCCGCGGTCCAGCGCCAGCACGGTGGCGCTGATCGCGACGCCCACCACGCTGCCCGCGCAGCTTTGCAGCGCGCGGGCAAAGACCGACCCGAAATTGGGCTTGAACACCACCACGACGATCAGCGGCACCCAGTAGGACCGGGGCAAGGCGGTGGCCAGGGCGACCGCCTCGGCGGCAAGCAGGCAGAGCCCCAGACGCACCAGATACCGCACGGTGGTCGGCCCGGGGCGGTAGGTCCGGACCAGCACGCGCCAGGGCGTGCGCGCGGGCGCGGGCGGCAGGTCGGCGCAGTCATCGGCTGGCGTGGCCCGCGTGCCGTTCAGCAGCGGCTGCGCCTGCTCCAGCGCGTCGGCAAGCTGCGGCATGCCGGCGCGGCGCAGCGCGGCGATGTCGTCGCGCGCGTCCGGCTCGGCGTCATTCTCGACGCGGTCGGCCAGATGGTTCATGACCCGGGCGCATTCGGCCGGCAGCACGCGCCCGGCGCGCGCCAGCGCCAGCGCGGCGTTGGTGAGCGGCGTGCAGGCCTGCAGTTGCGCGACCAGGCGCGCCAGCCGCGGCGACGGGCCCGCCGACCGGCCCCGCGCGGCCAGGACGGTGTCGTAGGCGGTGGCCATGGCGCCTTCCATCTCGCGGCGCGCGGCCATGACGCGCGAGGTGCCGGTGGCCGCGAACATCGCGGCCAGCTTGCGGTAGGCCTGCGCCACCGCGGCCCGCTCCGGCGCGATGGGATTGACGACCCAGCCGGACAGCGTGAGCGCCAGGCCGAACAGCCCGCCCACGCCCACCAGCGCGGGCGGCAGCCATGGCGGCAGGGTCGAGGCCAGGCTGGAACCGACGATCACGTAGGTGGCGAATTGCAGGGTGGCGACGGCCGCGATGGTGTTGAACGTGCCGACCAAACTGGCCGCCAGGACCAGCAGCATCATGCCGGCGGCGGTCCAGAGCCCGTGGCCGGCCATCAGGCTTCCCAGCAGATAGCCCAGCGCGCCGCCGAACATCGTGGCGCCGATGGACAGCGCGCGGTTGCGGTAGGGGCCGCCGTTGTCGCCCGTGATGGCGGGCAGCGCGCCCAGCGCCACCAGCGCGGCCGCCGGCCCCTGGTCCAGGACCAGCCCCGCGGCCGTCGGCAGTCCGATGGCCAGGGCGGCGCGCAGCATCACCCAGGGGTTGACCGGCGAAGGCTCCAGGTGCGCCAGGCTCATCAGCCAGCGCATGTTGGACGCGTGCGGGTGGCTCATCGATGGGCGGCGGGACAAGGCGGCCTCATGGGACGGTGCTCAGGCCTTGGTCAGCGGCGCCTCGTCGGGCGCCGCCAGGCGGAAGTAGTCTTCGGTGTTCAGGAGGATGGACGCGTCCAGGCGTCCGGCGTTGAAGACGATTTCCTCGTGCCGCTCGCGCAGGCTGGGATCCACCAGCAAGCACAGGTCCGGATTGAAGCTGAAGGGCGGGATGGCGCCGATCTCGCAGCCGGTGAGCTCGCGCGCGAGGTCGCGCGACGCGAGCGAGGCTTTCTTGCCGCCCGCGGCGCGCGCGATCGCGTCCAGATCGGCCTGCTTGTCGGCCGGAAACACCGCGAGCACGTTCTTGCGCAGATTGGACGAGATCTTTACCCGGCAGACCAGCGCCTTGGCGCCCTGGCTGACTTCGGTGCCGCGCACGGCGGCGACTTCGACGGAGCGGCCGGCCGCGGCGTGTTCAAGCAGGCGATAGCGGGCCTGGTGCTGGGTAAGCAGGGCTTGCAGGCGTTCAAAGACTTCCATGGGGGCGACGGGAATGGGGCGGGCCGGGAGTCGGCCTCGTACGCGGAATCATACGCCCGCGCGGCGCTAGATTTCCCCGGTGAAGGCGTAGCCCCAGCCCCAGACCGTGCGTATCGGCAGCTCGACGTTGACATCCTGCGCCTTGCGCCGCAGGCGGCTGACGACGACGTCCGTGCGGCGCATCGATTCGCGGCCCGAATGCGGGTCCAGGCCGGGCGGGTCGCCGCGCGGCATGCGCTTGTCGGGCGATCCGGTCAGCTTCAGCAGGAACTCCCGCTCGGCCTGGGTCAGCGCCAGGCGCGTGCCCTGCGGGCTGACCAGGGTCCAGGCGGCATCCAGGAATTGCCACTTGCCGGTGAGCACGGCGGGCGCCGAGGACGCCGCGGGTCGCGCGTCGGCCTCGGGGGCGCGGCGGCTGGCGGCGGTGGGCACGCGGCGCACCAGCGCCTGCAGGGCGGCCGCGATCTCGGCGGTGGCCACCTCGGGCGAAAAGCAGGCGTCGGCGCCGCAGTGCAGGCCGAGAATGCGGTTCTCAGGGGTGTCGAAGGCGGAAACGGCGACGATGCCGGCGGTGGTGTCCATGGCGCGCAGACCTGCGACGGCCATGCAAAGATCGGTAAATTCGGCTTGCATCACGAGCAGCGGGGTGCGGCGGGCCTGGAACAGGCGGAACAGTCCGTTGGAGTCTTCGCAAGGACGCGGCGAGAACCCCATTTCGGCCAGTTCGTCGCTGCGGCGCACGCGCTGGCTGGCGTCGGGAGCGAAGACGATCAGGTCTAATAGGTCATTCATGAATCGTTGTGAACATCATGCAGCTTGAGCGCTTGCATGATGCATCGGTTACAACGGTTTCCCAAACCGCGCACAACGACACTTTCCTACCCGAATTCTCGGCCATGGCCGCGAGATAAGCCTTTCGCGGCTTCAGGGAGCGTCGCCGGGGACCTCATTCCACCAGCCGCCGCCCAGCGCTTGTAACAACGCGGCCGTGTCGGTGTAGCGCGCCGCATCGGCCTGGATGCGCGAAATTTGCGTCTGTAACACCTGGCGCTGACTGTCCAGCAGGCTCAGATGGCTGATGCCGCCCGCCTGGAAACGTCCCGCCGCGATGCGGCCGGCCTCGTCGGCGCGACGCCAGGCGTCGTCATAGGCCGCGAAGGCCTCGCTGTCCGTCTGCACGGCGCGCAGCGCGTCGGCCACCTGGCGGAATCCGTCCAGCACCGTCTGCCGGTAGGACGCGGCGGCCGCGTCATAGGCCGCCTCGGCCGAGCGCTTGCGCGCGCGCAGCTCGCCGCCATGAAAAAGCGGCTGGACCAGTCCAAGCCCCAGATTCCACACGTTCACGCCATCGGACAGCTCGTTCGCGCCCGTGCGCTGCGACCCGAAGCTGGCGGTCAGGGTGAACTGCGGATACAGGTTGGCCGTGGCCACGCCCACGTCCGCCGACGCCTTGTGCCACAGGGCCTCGGCGGCCAGGATGTCGGGCCGCTGGCGCGTCAGGGCGGAGGGCACGCCCGTGGGAACGTCCGGCGGCAGCGTCAGGTCCGCCAGGCGCAGGGGCGGCGACTGCAGGGCGGCGGGCGCCACGCCCAGGTAGGTGGCCAGTTGATGGGTGACCTGCGCCAACTGGTATTGCAGCGGCGGCACGGT
>Ga0182739_1002826_pt1 | contig 15822 bp, 9 predicted proteins | sample eDN5th30CBELigBY_FD_128873 | JGI IMG/M metagenome (GOLD analysis project Ga0182739, IMG submission 128873) | Enriched backyard soil microbial communities from Emeryville, California, USA - eDNA 5th pass 30_C BE-Lig BY (version 2) (version 2) | ecosystem: Environmental > Terrestrial > Soil >... | reverse complement strand
TCTTTAATTGGTAGCAGAAGACTTCAAAAGCGCCACTCTCCGTTTTCCAGAACGTGTTACTGCTTCGCTGATGCTTTTTCCCAGTAGCTCGATGGAGCGCTGCGTTAATGGGGCGCTGCTTCTACACTATTGTATGATTTTATATGATTTAAAAAGAGCCTCTGTGTTGTGGTACATCACTACCACTGAGGCTCTTTTGCTTGCTTCTTTGCTGAATTCACACGCTGCTACCTTTTATGCTTGCACTTGGCTTACGAGCTGGGGATGGAGCTGCTCACGAAAGATGTTGAGCGGTGAGTTGCGTTTATGCTTTTGGTTGCGAGTGAAGACTACGACTAGTTCGGCGCTTGGCACGATGACTATAAATTGCCCACCATAGCCGCGCGCGTAATAGTATGGCATATGTTCGTCTTTCTCACACCACCAGTGCCAGCCATAATGTCCTTGCTCTGGCGCTTCTACTGCAATGTATGGTGTGGTAGCTTGCAAACATAGCTCTGAGGAGATGATCTGCTGTCCTTCATATTTTCCCTGATTTAGAAACAATAGCCCGAACTTGAGCATGTCATCCGCACATAGCTCCATTCCATAACCGCCTGTGTTCTCTCCTTGCGGGCTAACTTTCCAGCTATACTCATTTATATGTAGAGGGTGCCATAAATATTGCTCGGCTAACTTGGCTAATTTGCTGCCACTCCCTCGCTCGATTAGGCTTGCTAGAAGCTGAGAAACACCTGAGTTGTACTGCCACTTTTCCCCTGGTGCATTTGCCAACGGCTGCTGAAACACAAAATCTATCCAATGATCACTTCGTGTCATTCTAGGAAAATGATTATCCCCGCCAAACTCCTGCCACATAAAGCCTGCTGTTAATGTTAACAAATGCTCTACCGTAAGCTCTCTCTTGTCTGCGTAAGCACTCGTCAATAGCTCTGGAAAGTACGGAGCGATCCTTTCCTTCGGACCCGGCACTAAACCACGTTCCAGCCCAATACAGTAAAGAGCTGACACTACACTTTTGGTACAGGAATTAATCGGCATGGGCCTTTGTGATGCATTCGGCTCATGCTCATAATGATAGATCAGCTCACCCTTTACATGAACAAGACAGCTTGAAACCTTAGCCTGGATTAGTTCATCGACAAATTGACTTGTAATCATTGTTTCCTTCTCCTACCCCCAATGCTGTCAAAGCAGCTATATGTAAAAGCTCAAAACTACGCTATATGCTAATCATTTCACACAATTTTTCACTCAATCAACGATATTACACTTAAAAGCTGTTAGCTGTCATTGCCACTTAGTATACCTCATTTCGATTAAAGTTTGCGTTATTAACAGAACAAAAAGCTATCCCGACACCTGCAGGGCTAGGGGCCTTAGCAAGCATCAGAATAGCTTCAATTGATATTTTAGGGAGAATGATTAAACGATAATCGTCTGACCACACTCATATCGAACTTCCCCCTCCTTATTCTACTTTCAACACCCAGTCCTCAATCTTGTAATCCTTTTTGGCAAGCCCTTCTTCAACTAGAAAATCCTTTGTCCCAGTAATTCGCTCTATCCCTTCTTCTACAAATGGCACTTCAGATATTTCTGAAATCGGGCTAACCTTTTTAGCTAGCTCAACGGTCGTTTTATTTAAATCAGCGACGAATTGATAATATTCCTCCTCATGCTGCTTCAAATCCTCCAGCGCCTTCTGTCTAGCCTCGTTCCATACCTTCGGAAATTCAGGGAACTTTTCAAGATAAGCCTCTGAAACGACTGTTGTACTTGTACCGTGCAGATGAGGATGCTCCTTAGAGGTGTCGATCAAGTAATAACCGTCAGCAATGAGCTTATTGGCTGGGAAACCGCTATTCGTCATCGCTTCAACATCTCCACGTGCTAACGCAGCCTGACCGTCTGGTGATAGCATATGCACGAGCTTATAGTCCTTCACTCCGGCCTCATTTAATAGCCCAACAACGTAACGATGCATATACGAGCCCTTTTGGATCGAGATCGTTTTACCTGCTAGCTCCTCAATCGTTTTGGGACCATCTGCTGTCGTTAATAGATACGCAGTATTCGTAATTGTCGTTTGATTGATTAACCTTGTCTTCGCCCCAGAAGCATAAGCGATAATTGCTGGCGTGTCTCCTAAGCTACCAAAATCAATGCGGCCACTGATTAATGACTCCGTCTGGTCCGGACCATTAGGAAAGCCGGTTAACACAATCTCCTCGATGCCGTGTTTTTTCAATTCTTCTTGGATGATGCCTTTATATAACCCCCAGCCTTCAGCTCCACCTGGCAAGTTCAATTCATTACTACCGATAAATCCATAGTTAAGCACTTTAGGGATATTGGAGGTCGAGCTTTCGACGTTTGCTGTCGTATTTGCTGCACCACTATTTTGCTCGTTGCTTTCCTTTCCTTCTGCTCCGCATCCTTGCAGCACTAGTGCCAGCACTATAAAAACTGTTAATAGAATTCCCCGTTGTTTACCACTACTGAAGCGTACCATGATCATAAGACCCCTCTCGAAAATAACTGAAGAATAAATTTCAAAAATGAGTACTCGTTAAAATCTCGTCATTACAGATAGACGATACATATAATCATGAGAAGCGACTGGGGTTCTTCCTTTGCCCCAGCCAACCTTCTCTCGATAACCGCCAATTAATCCTTGCTCTAACGCCTCTTGCTCTGTAACGCCAATCGGTCTTTCCGATTCTGGCGCAACATACAGTGCATCTACAGGGCAATATAGCTCACACATAAAGCAGGTTTGGCAATCGTCCTGTCTAGCAATAACCGGCACTCCATCCTCTACTTTTTCAAAAACATTGGTCGGGCACACCGACACACATTGATTGCACTCTATGCAACGGGATTCGCTAATAACCTCTATCATACTGCCTCACCTTCCTTAACTAGATGTTCATCACTTACTTGCTCTGGTCTGACCTTGATTGAATCTAAACCACTGCTCACTAAACGATAACGTTGATTTTCATCTAACGCTTTGTGATCCTCACGCTTGTGCATACCTCTTGTTTCCGTACGAGCTAGCGCTGAATTGTACATCCATCTTGCCGTAGCGGTCATCGCCATCGCCTCACGCGCCTTCATTCCTAGCGCCGAAGGCTCGACAACTGTACTGTTACGTTGCTCCGTCCACAGCTGATCAAGCTGCTGCAAGGAAGCTTTCAAGGTTGCATCCGTTCGGAATAGGTTTTTATTATAAGGCGCTACCTCAGCTTGAACTGCTCTTACGATCTCTTCCGTTTTATTAGCAGTAGCAAGAGCACTCGCACCATCAATACGATCAATATGCTGAGCAGTCGATGCACTGCGCAAATTGCGATCAACACCGTGTACACCTAGCTTCTTCACATAAGCTGACGCACCTTCACCAGCAAATGAGCCAGATGACATCGCCCAAGCCGCATTATGACTACCTCCACCAGTAAAACCGCCGCAAATTAGCTCGCGAGTTGCCGCATCCCCTGCAGCATATAGCCCCGGTACAGATGTAGCGCATGTTTCATCGACAATGCGTATTCCACCGGTACCCCGCACTGTTCCTTCCAAACGTAATGTAACTGGGAATAATTCTGTAAATGGATTGATTCCTTTGCGATCAAATGGCAAGAAGAAATTCGTTTGATTGACGCGTAGCAGCTGTTGAATTTCCTCTGGTGCCTGATCAAGCTTCGCATACACTTGACGACCTTCCTGCAGCTTACGTGCAATGATGGAACGTCCGCTTTTCGAGCCCGCTCCCTCTACTGGACTACCGTCCTCATAATAGAAATTCGCATAAGAGTAATAGGCTGTTTTTGTTACCGATGAAAACGTAGGGCTAATCGCATAGGCATTGGAAAACTCCATACCTGACAGCTCTGCACCAGTTTCAGCAGCAAGTAAATAACCATCTCCAGTTAATACGTTGCAGCCTAATGCCTTACTTAAGAATGCGCAGCCGCCTGTCGCAATAACCACTGCTCCTGCTTGAACAGTCCATGTATCATTGGTTTGTATATGAACGCCCGAAGCACCGCCGACGCCATATTCATCTACAAGAAGCTCGAGTACAGGACTGTGGTCTAATATTTTCACCCCTGCTTTTTTCACGAGCTTACGCATTAAGCGCATATATTCAGGACCTTGCAGCCCTCTTTTATAAGGTTCACCTTGATCATCCTTAGGAAATGGATAGCCCACTTCGCTTAAATAATTCATGTTAGAAAATGTTCGATCAAGCACCCGATCCATCCAGCGATGCTCAGCAAGACGGCCACCTAAGTTGTAACGACTTGCTTTGGCTTCGGCACGAAGATTGGCATCGGGCTTCACATACCATACACCAGTACCAGATGGTGCCGTTGCTCCGCTCGATCCGCAGTAGCCTTTATCAGCAAGAATAACCTTCGCTCCTCTAGAAGCTGCTGTAATTGCTGCCCATGTTCCAGCAGGACCTCCTCCAATAACAAGAACATCCGCCTTTAATTGAATATCTGCCGCTAATTTCGCCATTTCAATCTCCCCTTATCTCAATATCATTTATTAATATTAGAATTAACCCTTATACCCATCTCGCCAGCTCAACCAACGTCCCTCAACAAGCTTCATCGCAGAGTCAATTAGCTTACCAACGACTGCAAAGATAATAATCCCTACGAAGATAACTGAAATTTCTGAATTTTGCTTAGCCTCATTTATGAGAAAGCCTATACCTGCCTTGGAACCTACCAGTTCAGCTACAACTAAGCCGATCCATGAAACAGCAAGCGATATTCTAACTCCGTTGAAAATATGCGGTAACGATGCTGGCAAGATCAGTCTTATCAATCGTTTGGTCGGGCGAAACCCTAGTACTTGAGCTACTTCGTAAAGCTTATTGTCCACATTTCGAATCCCGATAAAGACGTTAATATACAGTGGGAAAAATGCGCTGCTTACGATGATTGCTATTTTCGATATTTCCCCAAAGCCAAACCATAAAATAATTAGCGGAACAATCGCCAGATTCGGTACAAGACGTAATACCTGAAGGCTGGGATCAAGCAAGTATTGTGCCTTGCGGAACAAACCAGTAATAATCCCAAAGATAAAGCCTGCAGAGCCACCGATTACAAAACCAAGTGCCGCTCGTTGGATGCTGATCAGCATATGCTGAAGCAACCCTTCAGAAAATAATAATGTAATAAACGATTTAACGATGGCGATCGGCGACGACATAAACTGTTCGTCTACATATCCTGTAGTCACGGAAAGCTGCCATATTATGAGCAAAATTAGTGGAAGACTAATTCCGCTGGCGAGATCCTTCCATAACCCCGTAGTTTTGCCTTTTCGCGTTTTGTTCGGTAGGATATCACTCCTTACTTGAGCAGCATTTTCAGCTGAATCAACAATTTTGAGCGTGCTTTTGTTTCTTCGGAAATTTTGACTAATTGCTCGATCTGCAACAGACTTAATCAAATTACTCATCTACTTAATCACCTCTCTCCATTAAAGCGATCCTTCCATCTTAATAAGCGACGTTCGAATAACGTTAGTAGTGCATCCGTCACCAGCCCCAATATTGCGAATAGAAAAATACCAACGAATACAACCGGAGTATCTGCAAATTGGCGGGCGTCTGACATCATATAGCCAATACCTGAGGTTGAAGCAATAAGCTCAGCGACAACGAGACCTAGCCAAGACAATCCTGCAGACAGTCGTGCACCAAGTATGATGTTGGGCAGTGCTGCCGGAATGGTCAGCCTCGTAATAACCTTTAATGGGCTAAATTGAAGCACTCGAGCAACCTCGTATAGCTTATTGTCAACGTTACGAATCCCTAGAAACGTATTGATATATAGCGGAAAAAACGCGCTTTTGGCAATGATCAAAACTTTAGATTCTTCACCGATACCAAACCATAGAATAAACAGTGGAATAATCGCTAAACTTGGAATCATTCGAATCATTTGAATTGTAGGGTCTAAAGTCTTTTCTGCTCTACGAAATTGCCCCACGATAATACCGAAGGCTAAGCCTAACCCTCCGCCTAGTGCGTAACCTGCCATTGCACGTAACACGCTAACTTGAATATGCTGCCACAGTTCTCCTGAAGCTGCTAAGGCAACTGCTGAAGCTCCAATGGTATAAGGTGTTGGAAATAACAAATCAGAAATATAACCGTAATCACCTAGCACTTGCCATATAATCAATACCGTTGTCGGCAAAATAAGAGCTAATCCAGCAAGTGTCCATTTGCTCGTAATTTTGCCTTTTTCAAGTGCTACATTACTCATGCTCATTCACCACACTTCACTTGATAATGTTTAGAAAAAACAAACGGAGGCAATCTCAATTTCCTGTGAGATAAGCCTCCGTTAGAACGGTTGACAATATTTAGTTGGTAACATTAAATTCCAGCTCCCTCTGTAAAAGCAAACTCTTCCTGCTGCTCAAACTGGCTAAGCACTTGCAATCGTATATTTTGAAATATGGCTGTTGTCTTTTGCCTAGGATACGGTAATTCAACGGGTACCACTCCACTAATTTGACCTGGTCGTGGCTTTAAGATTACTACTCGATTCGCCAGAAAAACGGCTTCATCAATATCGTGGGTGACGAAAATCATCGTCGTTTTGTTTTTTCTCCAAATTTCCAATAGCACTTCCTGCATATGTGCTCTAGTAAATGCATCAAGCGCACCGAATGGTTCATCTAGCAGCAGTATCTTTGGGTTTCTTAGTAACGCTCTTGCGATCGCTACACGCTGTGCCATCCCACCAGATAGCTCTCGCGGATATGCTTTTTCAAAGCCCTGTAGCTTAATAAGCTCAATTAGCTCATCCACTCGTCGGCGCACATCTTTATCCTTCAGTGAAAGATCGGACGCGATGTTTTTCTCCACCGTTAACCATGGAAATAATCGATGCTCTTGAAAGATAAAGCTTTTATCGATACCGGGGCCACGTATTTCTTCACCAGCTAGTGTAGCTTTGCCGCTATATTCAGTATCAAGCCCCGCTACAATTCGTAACAACGTACTTTTACCGCAACCACTAGGTCCGATTACCGTTACAAACTCTCCTTGTTCTATGGAAAGCTCAATGTCTTTTAATACATGCACGACATGCTTTGAATCTCCAAAGCTTTTGTTCAGTGTACTTATTTCAAGTAAAGCCACACTCAAGATCTCCCCCCCGATCAATGTACATGATTTAATTCCGATAAGGCTTATTGGAATAGTTTTATTTAAAATAGCATCTAATTCCATTTATGTCAATAGTCCAGAAACAGAACTTTTTAGCGGTACAAAGCTCGGAGTAGTGCGTCCTCTTGCCACGGTTTAGGGCTCCGGAGCAATGATTACTTTTTGCAGCGGTTTAAAGTGCATTGCCGGATTATTATTTCGGGTTGGCAACGAGTTCTAAAGGTGACACACTCCGTTAATCGGACGCACTACTCCTTCACTAAAACATCCTTAAACAAAAACGGTTGGGCAGAATTACACCCAACCGTTTTATTTACTACTTCTATCTCGCTACTCATTATACAGCCAGTATTATTCCTATTCCATGGATGGAGCAGGAATCTTAAAGCTTACTTCCGTCCCTTGTCCTAGCTGGCTATGAATCTTTAGGCCCTCACGGTAATGCTGCTTTAAGCGCAGATTTGTATTGTATAAGCCAATTCCAGTTGCAAGCTTACCTCGCAACGCTTGCTCTATGATTTCTTTACTCATCCCTACACCATTGTCCTTAATCGTAATCCGAACGTATCGATCCTGACTTTGAATGCTTATCGCGACGTTGCTATCCTCAACGCGTGACAAAGCTCCGTGGACAACCGCATTTTCTATTAGAGATTGAAGGACGAGCGGAGGCAGCATTAACTCGTTAAAATCAATACCTTCTTCAACATCCCACTCTATATTTAATTTATTAAAACGATACTGATTGATAGTAAGAAAGGCCTCTACCAATTGCAGCTCCTGCTCTAAACCAATAAGCTCGTGGGTATGGTGAATACTGTGGCTTGACCGCAAATACTGTGAAAATTGATGAACAAGCTCGATCATCTGATTTTGATCGATTTCACTTAGAGCAACAATGGAATTAAGCGTGTTCACGATAAAATGAGGCTTGATTTGCGCTTGCAGCCAAGCCGCTTCTAAGCTTAATGCCTCCTGGTGCGAGCGTTTCAGACGAACTAATGTCCTAACTCTAGCATACAGCTCGATCGCATTAATTGGCTTAGCTACATAGTCGTTGGCTCCTGCAAGTAATCCCGCTTCAACATCAAGCACATCACCTCGCGCGGTTAGCAGCAGTATCGGCAGCTCATTTAAACCATATGTTTCGCGAATTATGCTTGTTAACGCATACCCTGACATCCCAGGCATCATTACGTCGCTAATGAAGATGTCCCATTGCTGATCAGCGAGCATCTCCAGCGCTTCCATCGCACTTGTCGTGCAGTATAAATCAAGCTCATTGTCAGAATTTAAGATATTGCATAATACGTGTAAATTAACTGGATCATCGTCAACCGCCAAGATCTTTATCCGTTGCGGCTCCTGCTCCTTGCTGGCACCAATCGAAGCTAGTTGGCTAATACTTTGGTTATCGTCTGCCAACGCTTCCCTATCGAGATCGTCCGTCGTTGAGGCGAATAGACGATTATTATCGCTAGCTATTGAAAGTGACTTATTTTCAGCTTTACTCTGCTGTTCTCCTTGAGCAAATGGCAAACTAAAATAAAAGGTAGAGCCCTTTCCTTCAATAGACCGCACCTTCAATTGACTACCGTGGAGCTCAACAAGCTGCTTCGTTATACTTAACCCAAGACCAAACCCTGTATTTAATGCTTCACCCTGTGGACTGATTTGCTGATAGCTGTCGAAAATATGCTCCAGCAGCTCCTCAGCAATCCCCTGCCCTGTATCAGTTACTGAAATTTGAAGCATCCCGTCAACAGGCTCCGCTTTGATCGTAATGCCACCTTGATTCGTAAATTTAATGGCATTGTGCAGCAAATTAAATAGAATTTGTATTAGTCTGTTTTCATCAGCCAACACTGGCTGCAACTGTGGCGACACCTCATTGACAACACTTATTCTATTACGGTCTAGCAAATATTGTAGTGAATCTATCGTTTTCTCAACCAACTGATGCACATTTACATTCCGCTTTACTAACTGGATTCCTTGCTCCTTTAACGTAGATATATCTAAAAGATCCCCTAGCAAAATATTCATTCTTCTGCCGATCGATAAGACAAGCTCTAGATTTTGCACACTACGCTGATCCAAAGCAATCTTCTCCTTATCCAGCACAGCCTGTGTCAAATTTAACATGCCATGAAGTGGATTTCGCAGCTCATGCGAAGTATTGGCTAAAAACTGATCCTTCAGCTTATCCTCACGCTGTAGCTTGGCAGTTAGCTGCTTATTTTGCTCCACAGTGCTCAAATAGCTTTTAAACACTAAAGCGCTAATGCAGAAAATAATAACAACGAGATCAAATGGATAAAAAATCGTACTAATGCCTAGTAACACTTGTAGATATTCCCAGCCAGCAATACAGAAAAATGCTGTAAACATATAGATCATATATGTGCCACGATGAATGGTTCGAGTTAAAATAATACCAATAACGGCAACAATAATCGTTGTAATTGTATGAATCGGGAACAATAAGAGCCCTATTAACGGGATCACATCTGATAATGTCAATGCATAGGCAGCTAGCAAAATTGCAGCCACTGATAGCATTCGTGAAGCGTAAATAAGAATGCGCGTAGAGTCCTTATCAATACAGCAGCGTAATAATATAAAACCGCCAATGGACAACAGAACCCCTTTTATCCTGTAATCTTGAATGTAGGTAAGCGGTGCCCATTCGAAAATGAGCTTACTGCCATTACCAGCAATAATTAATAATATAAAGAACAACAGCACAGATAGATAGAGCAATCGACTATCGCGAATACCCATGATGTAAAGCTGCAGCGTATAAATGACATGGAACAGCAGCACAACATATACAAGACGCTGAATAATAATAGACCATTCATTGCGTTTTACAATGACAGACTTCTCACCGAATTGTGGAGCCTGTCCTATCCCGCTTTGTCCTTCAATAACGTAATTAGCCGCCTCGACGATAATATCAATGACACCATTCTCATCCCCTTTGGCTTCAACGATATAGGGAATATTGTATGGTTCATAATCATGCTTAACAGCAGCAGGTGTACCAGAAGTGCCTGCAAGCTCACCGTTGATATATACTCTGGAAGCGCTTTGAATACTCGGCAAGTAGATTGCATAGGTTTTCGTATCATTCCGATTTAATTGAATTTGCAGTTGATACGATCCATAGCCGAGATCACTGCCTAATTGTTCGTTCCATCGTCCAGGAACATAAATATCAGCAGCCTCCATACTATCCGTAGCTGTAGTCGAAGCTATAAATGCATTGGGATAGAACCTCCACATGCCGTCCAGCTTCAGTGCTTTTCCGCTGTTGCTATCCCAATTTTTTAAATCTAATCTTCCATTTTCTATTACACCCTGATTGACAGTTGCAAATTGATATAACCATACTCCGTGTAAAATAACAATCATTATGACAATCATCATAACGCGGAGCCATTTAAAATACTTTTGCCAGTTCTCTTTACTAGCGAATTTATTCATTCCATTGCACCCTACTTTATTTGCGTTCGTTTCTGCTATTATACCATTGAACACAATACCTATCATCGTTGAATACAAAGAAATAATAAACCAAATTAATCTAAAAAGCTTCCCATATGGAACGAGCATGTCGCTCGCTACCTTATGGGAAGCTTATGTTATCTTATCGTACTACATCCGTAATGGTGCCTCCTGCAAATCAGAACGTGCCTGTAAATAGCGGAAAAACGCAGTTGCAGCTTCAGCACGTTGAACCTGCTTTTGCGGTAAGAATTTACCATCCTCAGTCAAGCTCATAATTTTCAAGCCAACTACTATCGTCGCCTGACCTTTCTTTTGGATATGGTCAACGTCACTAAAATTATTAACAAATAGGTTATCGTATTGTGCCAGCGTATTATATCCTAAAGCACGGACGATGAGCTCTGCCATTTCTTCACGAGTTACAGTTTCATCAGGGTTAAAGGAACCATCACCGATATCGATCAAGTTTTGCTGTAATGCCGCTTCAACATAGGCAAAATACTCAGAGCTAGCTGATACGTCATTAAAAGAAGCTTTCATTGAACCATCAGCTGTAGCATAGCCATAATTGCCTCCACTACGAGCAATTACAAGCATTTTAATTAATTCTCCACGCTTAATAAGCTCATTCGGTCTCACTTTGCCATCAACAACATCTAGCGCTTTATAAGCGACCATTAATTCAAGCTGATGCTTAGCCCAGTGGTTGTCAATATCAGTAATTTTTTGACGTTCTAGCCCCGTTACATCACCTTTCTCGAATGTTCTCCACTGACCGCTAACTGCATCTAGGAATATACGCTCATTACGCGGCTTCTCGATCAGCTGATAAACAAGCTCAATTTTAGCTTTGCTGTCGACCTCTTCCTGAGGCGAAATTTCACCAGCTGCTACCATTACATTGTATTTTTCAATCGGTAGTGGCTGACCGTTCCAAGAATATTCACTAACCACTCGATATGTTAATTCTGTACGATAATAATCCATCCACTTTTCTACTGCACTTTGCTTAGCAATCGTAGCAGGCGCCTTGCTCTCATACGTATACGGCTGAATATATGCCTCAAAGCCTCTAACGTTGCCTGTACGTGCATCTATGGTCACAGTAATACTATCGTAATCAATATTCGCACCGTGAAGCTTATGCTTGAACCCGATATAATAGTAGCCTGAACGAGAAGTTTCCATATACTCGTATTGCTTTGGATCAGGTTTAATCAAGTAGAGTTCATTTGTTAGCCAAGGCAGTTGTTTTTTAACTGTCTCAATAGCTGTCGTGGTCGCTTTCTCTAATGGTACAAGCTCCTTAGCCTGCTCACTGTCTTCATTGTAGTTGTTCGCATGATAGTTAGTTATGCCACCAGTTGCTCCATCAACCGTTACCCACACATTACCTACCTCTTTGCCATCTTGCTTAACGGTCCAAGAGAAATGCCAGCTTGTCGTACTCTTTCCTGTGTCGCTATCAACATACTCATTGTAGCTAGAGTTATTTAATTCTGCACCATCAGGCAATGTAAATGCAGCCTTTACATTACGTAACGCTAGGTCTTCCGTCAATTTATCTATTTTGGGCTTAGCCGCTAGTGGTTTATCGGTAACAGCTGTTTCAGAAACGTTCTCTGAAGGACGATAATAACGATAGCTTGTGGAAGCTGTTAGCTTCTCTCCTGTTACAGCATTAATCGTTAGTGGATCTAAATGATAGCTTAAAATAGGCTTCCCTTTGTCATTGCCGCCATCTGTTACAATATAGGACAACACAGGCTCACTCAACTCCTGAAGCTTCTGATTCGCCTGCTCTAAGCTAATATAGTTATCGATTTTTGGAAATGTAATTGAATCGTCCCATACAAAATAATATTCAGCAACATGCCCTTCACTGTCGACAGTCATATCAACATAATTGTCTAAATAAGCAAGACCATTCACGACACGATCAAAGCGAAAACGATGCTGAACCGCTCCTGTTAAAGCTGGAAGTAGCTCTTCACCATAATGCTCATTAAACCTCACTTGATTAGCAAAATCGCCAGCAATTTCTTTAATAAAGGATGATGCAATACTTTGTGCTGCATCACGCTCTACTTTTAAGGGATAACTTGGCTTTACATTGGCATCATTGTTGTAGTTATTGAATCCGGTAATTTGACCACTATCTGCATCCATCTGGACATAGATGCTGCCAATATACTTGCCATTGACACGCTTCGTGAAATCCAAGCTCCATACATTTCGAGTACCATTTATTAATCGCTCAGTAGATAGACTAGCCCCTTGCAACGTATATTCTTTCGGAATGTTCACATTTTTTCTAGCTAGCTCTTCAGCTTTTTCTTTGGAAATAGAAGCTGTAGAAGTAGTCATTGAATTCTGACTCGCGCCTTGGCCACTGCCAGTAGATCCAGAACCTGATGAAGCTGTCACCTTATCCATCGTTGTCGCTCCTATATTTTCACTGTTAGCAAACGCTGTTGTAGGAATCATGGCTGTGAATAGAAACGCAGAAAGCAAAATCGCTTGCGTTCTTGTCTTAACTTTTTTCACCTGATCATCCCCCTTACAATCTACTATTAGATTCTATTATTAGACTAACAAACAATGCAAAAGGTTGCACATTCATGTAAATTTTAACTTTTTCTTATCGTACAAGCAATAAAACGACCCCGGTCTTGTTATTCCAAGACTGGGGCCGTTTTGTTTTAATTGATGCCGATGTCCTATGTTAATCGATTAAATCTGATTTTTGAAGCAATCTTTGCAAGATCATCGCCACTTCTGCACGAGTAATGTTCTCTTTTGGCGCAAGCCATAGATTGTTACGTCCCGTAATAATTCCTGCACTTACGCTGTCCGCCACTCCATGAAGAGCCCAATTCGATACTACTCCAGCATCTGCAAACTCATTAACGATGTCGCTGACTTGCGCTTCTCCTGCTCCTTGCAGCTGCGTGATCTTCATCGCTTTCGAGATAATGAGCATCGCTTGCTCTCGCGTAATATGATCATTCGGACGGAAGGTACCATCTTCAAATCCATTAATTAGTCCATATTCATAGGCCGTTTGAATGAAAGCATAGTACCAATCATTTGCCGATACATCGCTAAAGCTGCGCTCGCTTGTTACCACTCGTAAGCCTAGTCCTCTTACTACAATCGCTGCAAACTCTGCTCGGGTAATGTCTTGATCCGGCTGATACAGACCATTGCCACTACCATTCACAATTAAGCGAGAGCCCATACTATTTACCGCATTCTTCGCCCAATGGTTCTCGACATCGATGAATTTCACTGGGTTCCATACAAGCGCATACGTACTGTTCGTTAAGCTACTAATAACGGCGTAATGCACATTATTTTGCGAGATAATCTTCGTCGGTACATGGCGGATCGTTCCATCCTCTTCCACAACTACGGCTGTTGTAATGCGACTCGGATCTACGCCGGCTGGTAGGGCCACTTTACGCTCAATGTACACATTAAAGCTCGTAATGTCTACTGTTTTTCCACCATACGTTGCCGTTACTGTAAAGCTTAATGGCTCCATCGCCAGTGTAAGTCCTTTGTCCGTCACTGCCTGCTCAACAGCATCTCTTACTTCCGTATGCGGCTTAGCAATTTCAATCTTGAAGCTCACGTCTTTCAAATTGATGTTACGGCCAAGCTTAGAAGTTACCGCAGTTAGATTAAGCTGCTTCGATGGCAACGTATAGGAGGCTCCATTGGCTTGAATCACAATAATCGCATTTCTATTGTCGAGCTTTTCAATGATTGAGCCGCTTAATTGACCAACCACCACATCGCTATCGTTGGTATTAACCACAATCGTAACCACTGGATTGTCGCCTTCCGCTGCTAGCTGCTGGTCTAGCTTCTGTTCGTCAACTGTAATCGTAACGACCCTTTGACCGTTAACCTCGCTTACTGATGCCGTTCCAATGCTTTGGAATTTTCCATTAACGAGTACCTCAACTAAGATTTGCTCTTCGATAGGCGTATAAGCAGCGTATACTCGAACCGTTACCTCTTGCTCGTCAGTTAGCTCACCATCACTAACTTGAACCTTGAAGGTGAAGGTTTTAGATGCTTGATTAGGTGCCGGTCTCCATGTGAATTCACCAGTTTCGCTGTCGATCGCTGCTCCTTCAGGTGCATCAATTAAGCTGTACGTTAGCGTATTGCTTGGTACATCCACATCACTTGCTGTTGCTGTGAATTTCAACAGACTTCCTTGACTCAGTGTACGATTAGCAATGACATCCAGTTCAGGTGCAACATTAACCTCTCTTACAGTCAGTGTTACTTCCTGCTCATCACTTAACGCACCATCACTGACCACAACTTTAAATGTATAGCTGTCTGGGCCTTGCTCCTCGGTTGGTGTCCAAGTAAATTCACCCGTCTCCTCATTAATTTGTGCTCCCTCTGGTGCATCTACTAGGCTAAACGTTAACGTATTGGCTGGCAGATCCACGTCATTAGCAGCTGCTGTAAATGTAAATAGACTTTCTTCGTCTATTTCTTGATCAGCAATTGCTGCTAACAGAGGTGCTTCATTAACTTCGTTTACTGTCACCTTAACGGCTTGTTGAACACTTGTAGTCCCATCACTTACTACAACATTAAATGTATAATCACCGGCCCCTTGTGCTTCAGTCGGCGTCCATGTGAATACACCTGTCTCTTCATCGATACTAGCTCCTGTTGGCGCTCCATCTAAGCTGAAGATTAGCTCGTTTTCTGGCAGATCGACATCAGTTGCCGTCACAGTGAACGTTAATAAACTTCCTTCGTTTACTTCCTGCTCATCATCTAGCTCCGCTAATACTGGCGCTACGTTCACTTCGTTGACCGTTACCGTAATCTCTTGTTCATCTGATGCTCCGTCTTCATCTGTAACCACTACGTTGAACGTGTAGCTATCTGGACCTTGATCTTCACTTGGTGTCCATGTGAATACACCCGTCTCTGGATCAATGCTTGCTCCTGTTGGTGCTCCATCTAAGCTGAACGTTAGCTCATTCTCGGGTAGATCGACATCAGTTGCACTCGCTGTGAACGTTAATAAACTTCCTTCGTTTACTTCCTGCTCATCCTCT
>Ga0182739_1002825_pt1 | contig 15822 bp, 16 predicted proteins | sample eDN5th30CBELigBY_FD_128873 | JGI IMG/M metagenome (GOLD analysis project Ga0182739, IMG submission 128873) | Enriched backyard soil microbial communities from Emeryville, California, USA - eDNA 5th pass 30_C BE-Lig BY (version 2) (version 2) | ecosystem: Environmental > Terrestrial > Soil >... | reverse complement strand
GGAGCCGAGCAGCTTCGAACTGACCTCGAATGTGCCCCCCGCGGCCCCGATGCGCGCCGGCTCGCTGCCGACGAACTCGATCGTGCCGCCCGAGACGACGCTCGTGCCCTCGCTCAGGGCGACGAGCGAGCCGTCGCCGGACTCGGTGCCGGCGAGGAGGAGCCGACCCCCCTCGCCGAGGGTCGCCGTCCCGTCGAGCAGGCCCAGGGCGTTCAGGGTCTGCGTCTTGCCGTTCAGGTCCATCGACAGTCCGTCCTCGAGCACGAGCGAGGCGTCGGGCTTGAGCTGCTCGCCGCGGGCCCAGACGAGCTGCCCGGCGGTGGCGCTCGCCAGCGGCGACTCCGAGGCGATGGGCGTCTTGAACGCGCGGCTGAGATTGCCCTCCGAGCGGTTGAGCTCGAGGCGGACGTTGCCGGTCATGCTGAAGACGCCGACGTTGCCGGCCGCGTCGCCGACCCGGATCACCGCATTCGTGAGGTCGGCCTGCCGCGGGCCGACGCCGTCGACGAGCTTCGTCGACTCGACCATGACGTCGGAGACGACCTGCCGCTCGAGGCTGAGCTTCGAGTCGTCCGACATCGCGATCGTGACCTGGCCGTACAGCAGGCGCAGCCCGAGCCGGACCGACACGCCTTCACTGAGCACGATCCGGCCGAGGCGGTACTCGTGACTCGAGTTGAGGTTCGCCCCCGAGGAGCCGGGCCGGAACTCGAATGTCCCATCGATAAGATCGTCGTTGATCGGCTCGATCACGACGGGGGTGTCGAAGACCACCGTCGAGCCGTCGACGGGCACGCCGTTCGACCAGTTCGCCGGAGACGCCCAATTGCCACCGGTGTCCGGGCCGATCCAGGTCGTCGGCTCACCCGCGGCGGCCAGCGCCCTCGGCACGGGCCCGAGCAGCACGCCGCTCGCAGCAATGGCGAGCGCGGCGAGGACCGCGAACGCGCCGCGGAGGATGCCGGGGCGGACGCGGCGGGTCCAGCGAACACTGCGCAGGAGACCGCCGCGCGTCCACCTGGCGCGCGAACTAACCGTCGCGTAGCGCGGAGATCCCCCCACCCGTCCGACGCTACGCCGTCGGCGCGGCGGGTTGCTAGCCGGGCGCCAACCCTTTTCCGGGGGTTGTGCCCGGGGGCGTGCGAAGCGAAGGAAGTTCTGGCCGTCCGGTTGCACTATCCATCCGTGACGCCGGCTCGTCCTTCACTTCGCACGTCCGCGCCCCGCATGCGCGGACGAATCGGCCCAAGGCAACATGGAGGCCGACGGACGGGGCTACCGGGCGACGACCCGGCGGACGAAGTCGTGCGGGCGCATGACGAGACGCCCGTTCCAGTTCGGCCCGAGCTCGAGCAGATGACGGTCTGAGGTGACCAGGAGGAGCGCGTCGACTGTGGGATCCTTCACCAGAGCAGCGATGAGGTTGTCCTCGTGGTCGGACACCCCGTGGTCACGAGGCTGCGGATCGACCACCGCGCCGCCGGAGAACTCGCAGATCTCCGCGACCGCGACGGTGAACGCCTCGACTGTGGCTTCGGTCTGCCCGACCGTCCGCAAGACCCTGGCGATGTTGCGCAGGATGTGGGGTGAGGCGAACAAGCGGAATCGCGAGGCGAACGCGAGCGAGACCGCGTCGGCGGCCGGGTTGTCAGTGGTCGGCGGCACGTCTGGCAGCAGCGGCCACGACCCGTCTGCACCGAGGATGTAGTCGAGATAGACGTTGATGTCGAAGACGACCGGCGTCGTCGGCTCGATCACGACGCGGCGGCCTCGCGGATCAGCGCCAGGACGTCCTCGGTGGAGTAGATGCGGCCACCGCGCTCAGCCCGTGCCTGCTCACGGAGCGCGTGCAGGCGCTCGAGCCGGAGCCGGCCCTGATAGTCGCGCACGGCGATCCGGAGGAACTCGCTGCGGTTACCATGCCCGAAGTGCTCGACCACCTCGTCCAACGCCGGACGCAGGTCATCCGCGACCGCGATGCCGACCGTCTTGGCTGCCATAACTCTCCAGTTGCCTATGCGTAATCAACGCTCCTCAGCGTAGCAGAGACGGTTGATCGCGGCGCTGCGCGGACAGGTGCTTTTCCATGCGCCGGGGCTGCGGGTGCAGGACATCACCCAGGTTGCAGCTGTCGCCGATGTCCCAATTCATCTGAGACACATGTCCCGACTCATCACAAACGTGCCCCTGGAGAGATTCGAACTCCCGACGCCCTCCTTAGGACGGAGGCGCTCTATCCACTGAGCTACAGAGGCGGCCTGCCGATTCTATCGGCCGCCTGCGCGCACTACCCCGGCGGGTAGAGGAATGCGGGGATCGAGGACGCCGCGATCGTGCGGGCGCCGTAGCCGCTCGTCACGTCCCAGTTGTACTCCTCGATGAGGATCGTGCCGTCACCGTTCACCGCGGACACGTAGGCGACATGGTTCGCTCCGTAGCCAAACCAGGCGATCGACCCGACGACAGGCTCCGAGCTCGTCAGCCACCCGTTGTTCAGCCACGCGTCGTACCAGTCGCGGGCGTTCCCACCGTTCGGGGTGAGGACGCTCCACGGCAGCGCCCACGGCTCGCCGTAGGAGCCGACATCACGGTTGAGCCGCCAGGCGGCGAAGTCGGTGCACTGGCCCATCGTGTAGTTGAGCGAGGACTGACCCCAGGTGATGCCCGACCAGGGGTAGTCGTTGCCGATGAAGCCGGGGGTCGCGATGAAGGTCGTGCGGTAGCCGGCGGCCATCGCCTCGCGCTGCTGCTCGACGGACTGCGCATCGAAGACTTCCCGGACCGAGGCCGCTGCACCACGCTGCAGCCCCTCCGACAACTGGATCGACTGCGGGTCGATCTCGCTGCCGGCGCCTGCCGCGAGCGGCCGGTCCCCCGCAATCGCGGTCGGGGCGAGCGCGGGCGTCGCGAGGGCGGTCTCGGCGATCGCGGGCGGGGTGAGGCCCGTGCCGGGGAGCATCGAGACGACGCCGAGCCCACCGACGACTGCGAAGACGAGCGCGCCCATGAAGGGGCGCTTTGCGCTGTTCGCAGCCGGCATAAATGAAACTCCAGGCGTCAATGGTTCGACTTCGCACGGATGCGACCTAGGCACGATACGCAGCAAACCTGTGAATTGTCGAGCAGGAATCGTGAGTGTCGCCGATCACGCCGCAACCGAGGGCACCAGATACTCGCCCCAGTCGGGCTCGAGCCGCTCGACGCCGCGCACGAGCCACGTCGGCCCGTGCGGGGCCCTCGGCCGGACGCGGAGGGTCCAGCCCATCTCGGCGGGCGTGCGGTCGCTCTTGACGTTGTTGCACGTCAGGCAGCAGGCCACCAGGTTCTCCCACGAGTCCGTGCCACCGCGGGAGCGGGGCAGCACGTGGTCGATCGTCGTCGCGTGACCGCCGCAGTAGCCGCAGCGCTGCCGGTCCCGCCGGAGCACGCCGCGGCGCGACACCGGGACCCGCCGACCGGGGATGCGGACGTAGGTGCGGAGCACGATGACCGACGGCCGGGACCAGCACATCGTGCTCGAGCGGACCGGGTGCCCCTCATCAGCGGCGAGCACCGTCGCCTTCTCATGCAGCACGAGCACGAGCGCCCTCTTGTACGACACCACCGCGAGCGGTTCGTAGCCGGCATTGAGGACGAGCGTGCGCATCGCGGGCTACCTCCGAGCCCGGACTATCCGGAAGGCGGACCAGGGCTGCCCGCTCGGCGCACACGGCGACATGGCTGGGCTGCCGAGCGCGTCGCCCATCCCATCCTCCCGTCGCGAAAGGTTGCTGCTGCGGATACCAGACTACGCCCGTGCCGACCACTGACCTGACACACGACACTCCCTGGCGAGGCTCGATACCGGGTGAGGAATGCGGGGGACGCGACCACCGCATTCGTCCCGTCGGCATCGGGCCGTCCGCAGCGCCCGATCAGGCCTCGAGGAAGACGTGCCCCGCGGTCTCGGGCCCGATGATGAGGACCGCGTCGCCGACGGCGATCCGGAAGTCCTCACCCTCCCGGGTGACCGTCACCTCGGCGCCGGGCACGATGCCGGCGTCCTTGAACTCCTGGAGGAGCTCGACGTCCACCTGGAGCAGCTCGCCGAGGCGGCGCACCCGCGAGGTGACCGGGCCGTCACCGGTGCCGAGCGCCGCGGCGAGACCGACCACCCCGGACATGAATGCGGGGGACGTCGGCCCGCCGAGTGCCTCGAGCCCCGGAATTGGGTTGCCATACGGGGACTCGGTCGGCTCGCCGAGGATCTCGTACAGCCGGCGCTCGACCTGCTCGCTCATGACATGCTCCCAGCGGCATGCCTCGTCGTGGACGAGCTCCCAGTCGAGGCCGATGACGTCGGCGAGGAGCCGCTCGGCGAGGCGGTGCTTGCGCATGACGTTGACGGCGCGGCGGCGGCCCTCCTCGCTCAGCTCGAGGTGACGGTCGTCGGTCACCTGCACGAGGCCATCGCGCTCCATGCGCGCGACCGTTTGCGACACGGTCGGTCCGGAGTGGCCGAGGCGCTCCGAGATGCGGGCACGCAGCGGGACGATCTGCTCCTCCTCGAGATCGAGAATCGTCCGCAGGTACATTTCGGTCGTGTCGACGAGATCGGTCACGCGCACTCCTCCATCGGGCCCGGCGAGACCAAGAGTATCGCCTCGGTAGAATCAACCGGTGCCGACCATTGAAATTCCGGGCCACCTCATCCCCGCCGACGGCCGATTCGGCTGTGGGCCGTCGAAAGTCCGCCCCGAGCAGCTCGCGCACCTGCGGGCGCACGCCGATCTGCTCGGCACCTCGCACCGGCAGGCGCCCGTCAAGGACCTCGTCGGGCGGGTGCGCACCGGGCTCGGTGAGCTGTTCCGCATTCCTGACGGTTATGAGGTGCTGCTGGCTGGCGGCGGCTCGACGGCCTTTTGGGACGCCGCCGCATTCGGGCTCATCGAGCGGCGCGGCGAGTTCCTGAGCTTCGGCGAGTTCGGCGGCAAATTCGCGAAGGCGGCGAGTGCGCCATGGCTCGAGGCCCCGCACGTCGTGACCGCCGAGCCAGGCTCCCGGTCGAGCCTCGAACTCCTCGACGGCATCGATGTCTACGCCTACCCGCACAATGAGACCTCGACGGGCGTCATGGCCCCGGTCGTGCGGGCCGAGGCGGAGGGCGCGCTGACGGTCGTCGACGCGACGAGCGCGGCGGGCGGGATCGACTTCGACGTGGCCGCGGCCGACGTGTACTACTTCGCGCCGCAGAAGAACTTCGCCTCGGACGGCGGCGTGTGGTTCGGCCTGTTCTCGCCGGCCGCGATCGAGCGGATCGAGCGGATCGCCGCCTCGGGGCGCTACATCCCCGACTTCCTCTCCCTGCAGCAGGCGGTCACCAACTCCCGCCTCAACCAGACCCTCAACACCCCCGCGGTCGCCACCCTCCTCCTCATGGAGGCGCAACTCGACTGGCTGCTCGCCAGCGGCGGCCTCGCCTTCGCGGACGGCCGCACTCGGGATTCCTCCGGAGCACTGTATGAATGGGCAGAGCGCGTCCCGTACGCGACCCCCTTCGCCGCGGACCCCGCGGACCGCTCGCAGGTCGTGGCGACGATCGACTTCGCGGACTCGGTCGACGCGGCCGCGATCGCCAGGGCGCTGCGAGCCAATGGCATCGTCGACACCGAGCCGTACCGCAAGCTCGGGCGCAACCAGCTGCGCATCGCGACCTTCGCCGCCATCGACCCGGCCGATGTCCGCACCCTCATCGGGGCGATCGAGTACGTCGTCGAGGCACTCTAGAGGCGAGGCCTACTCCTCCTCGTCGGAGGCCGCATCGTCGAGTGCGTCGATGTCGACGCCGTCGATGTCGCCGTCGCGCATGCTGCCGACCGGCTCGTCGTCGGGGTCGTCGATCAGGTCGTCCTCGTCGTCATTGTCATCGTCATCGTCGTCATCGTCATCGTCATCGTCATCGTCGTCATCGTCATCGTCATCGTCGTCATCCGAGTCGGTGTCATCGAGGTCCTCGTCGTCCTCGTCATCGTCGTCCTCGTCATCCGAGTCCTCGTCCTCATCCGAGTCGTCGCTGTCCTCCCCCGACTCCACGGACCCCGTCGCAGACGCCGCGGCCGCGAGCTCGGCCTGCTGCGCCTGCCACTCGGCGAGCCGGACCGACCACGGCACCCATTCAGGCGACAGGAGCGCGCCCTCGCCGGGGATGAGCCCCAGCTCGAGCACCGTCGGGGCCTCACCGTCGACGGTCGCGACGGTGACGACCCAGGACCAGCCGCGGTAGCCAGCCAGCGTGCTCTCGAAGACGACGTCGACGAGGGTGACGCCGTCCTGCTGCTCGGGCCGCGGCGCCTCGGCGACCGGCGCACCGACCGTGGCAGCGGGGGTCACCTCAAGAAGTGCCGCGTGCGCGACCTCCTGCATCGGCGAAGCCACGGGCTCAGGCGTCCAGCTCGTCGGCGACCCGGCGGAGCATCGCCGCGATCTTCGCCGCGTTGGCCCGCTCGGGGTAGCGGCCGCGCTTCAGCCCGCCGCCGATCGAGTCGAGCACCTTGACGAGGTCCTCGATGATGACCGCCATGTCGTCCGCGGGCTTGCGCTGGAGTGAGACGCGGCTCGGCGGCGCGTCGAGGACGCGCACCGAGAGGGCCTGGGCGCCGCGCTTGCCGTCCGCGATGCCGAACTCGAGTCGGACGCCGCTCTTGATCGTCGCACCAGCGGGGACGGCGGAGGCGTGCAAGAAGACCTCTTGGCCATCATCGGTCTGGATGAAGCCGAAGCCCTTGTCCTCGTCGTAGAACTTGACTCTGCCGGTCGGCATCGTGACTGACTCCCTGGTTCAACGCCCCACTGCGGGGACCGGTCGATTCTAGCCGACGCAGCTACGCTGGGACCGTGGCAAAGACGACGGGCAACTCCGCAGACGACCCCGACGGTCCGGGGCTCGGCACCCCCGAGCGGATCATGGCCGCGATCTTCGTCGGCATCATCGTGCTCTGCGTCGCCGCATTCATCCTGCTCATGGCCGGGTCCGCCGGCGGCTGGCTGGATGGAGCGCTGTACATGCTCGTCTACTACATCCCGTTCATCGGGCTGCCGGTCGCGCTCCTCCTCATGATCGCGCTCACCATCACGCTCGCGGTGCGCCGCTCCCGCGCCAGCCGCCGTCCCTGACCCGAGCCCCGCGCCTCCCCGCGCCTCCCCGCACCGCCCGCTCAGGCCAGCTCGCGCGCCCGGCGCACGTGGTCGCGGGCGTGCGCGATCGCCGCATCGAGGTCGTCAAAGAGGTGACGGACATGTCGGAGTGACGCGAGCACGCCGACCCGGGTCGCGAGGGGCAGGTGCCGCGGCTGGATCCCCTTGAGCAGCACCGTGATGCCGCGGCGCTCGAGCCCCTGCACCATCTCGGTGATCGACCGAGCGCCTGTCGCATCGAGGGTGCCGATCCGCGACATCCGGACGATGACGACCTCAACGTCGCGGACTTGCTCGACCGCGGCGACGACCGCCTCCGCGGCGAGGAAGAAGAGCGCACCGTCGAGCCGGAAGAGCGCGATGCGCTCGTCCCCCTCGATCGGCTCGCCGGGGAGCGCCTCGCGCACCGCATTGCCGGAGCGGGCGACCGCGCGCAGCGCGATGACCGCCGCGAACACGATGCCGACCACCACCGCGATAATGAGATCGAATGCGACGGTCACCCCCGCCGTCACGAGGAAGATGCCCGCATCGGCTCGGCTGGCCCGCACCACGGTCAGCGCCGTGCGGTAGGACACCATGCGTACCGCGGTGACCATGAGCACCCCCGAGAGCGCGGCAAGCGGGATTTGGCTCACGATGTTCGCAGCTAGGTAGACGATGGCCAGCAGCACGAGCGCGTGCGTGATCGAGGCGAGCCGAGTGCGGCCGCCGCTGCGGATGTTCACTGCGGTCCGCGCGATGGCGCCGGTCGCCGGCATCCCGCCGAAGAGGCCCGAGGCGATCGAGGCGAGGCCCTGGCCGACGAGCTCCCGGTCGGCGTGGTAGGCGCCGGTGTCGGCAAGGCCCGCAGCGACCCGGGCCGACAGCAGCGACTCGATCGCCGCGAGGGCCGCGACCGCGAAGGCCGGGCCGAGGAGCGCGAGGACCATGGGCCCGTTGATGGGTGGGAGCGTCGGCGCGGGCAGGCTTGCGGGGAGGTCGCCGATGAGCGCGACGGGGATTGGGACGCCCGCCAGCCCGGACGCCCACACCGCGAGGGCGACGACCGCGATCGCGACGATCGAGCCGGGGAACTGCTCCCGCCACAGCTGGAAGCCGACCATGATGAGCACGACCGCGATCGCGGCCGCGATCGACCACCACACGACGGCGGGGTCAGCGAGACCGAGCGATTGGATGGCGGCGATCAGCGCATTCGTCGAATGGTCCCGCCCGTGGAAATCGGTGACACCGACGGCCGCGGGCACCTGCTGCAGGAAGATGATGATCGCGATGCCGAGCGTGAAGCCCTCGATGACCGGCCAGGGGATGATCGTGACGAGGCGGCCGAGCTTGAGCAGGCCAGTGACGAGCACGATGAGTCCCGCGAGCAGACTGACGGTCGCGACGGCGCCGACGCCGTGCTGCGCGACGATGGGGGCGAGGACGACGACCATGGCGCCGGTGGGACCGGAGACCTGGATATTGGAGCCGCCGAAGATCGCCGCGACAAGGCCCGCGACGATCGCGGTCACGAGGCCTGCCTCGGCGCTCACCCCGGAGGAGACACCGAATGCGAGGGCGAGCGGCAGCGCGACAATGCCGACGGTCAGGCCCCCGAGCAGGTCGCCACGCCACGTGCGCGGGAGTTGTGCATAGTCGCCGCGGCCTGGCAGCAGTGGCCGCAGGTAGCCGCTCATCGCCGCACCCCCGCATCGCCGCTGATCTCGGGAAGGGCGTCACTGGCCCGGATCCGCGCCTCGGTGTCGTGCAGCGCGAGGCTGAGCAGGCGGCGGGCGCTGCGCAGGAACTCGGCGACCTCCGGGTGCGCGAGCCGGTAGTAGACGTAGCTCGCACGACGCTCGGAGACAACGAGGCCGTGCCGTCGGAGCACGCCGAGGTGCTGGCTGAGGTGTGACGCCTCGAGCCCGGTCTCGGCCATGAGCGTCGTGACCGGGAGCTCGTCGACGCCGACCAGGAGCTCGAGGACGCGGACGCGGACCGGGTGCGCGAGGCCTTTGAACATGTCGGCCTTCGCCTGATACAGCGGCCGCGCCTCGGGCCAGGGTCGGGAGTCGCTCGCTGATTTCACAATTTCATCATATCGCAAACTCGGGATCCGCATTCCTCCTGCCCTCCCCCTGCGCCACGCACCCTCGGCGGAATTGTGCGGCGGAGGGCGGCGGGACAGACGAATGCGGGACTTACGGCAGCGTGAGGCCGATGAGCCGCGCGGTGCGCAGCAGCGGCTCCGCGAGCCGCTCATGGTCGAGCTCGTGCAGCGAGACGAGTGCGAGCAGGAGTGGTGACGCGCCCGCGGCCCGACCGGGCACCACCGCCGACATGCCGTAGCGGGCATGAACGACGCGGCCGCGGCCAACCGCGTAGCCGAGCCGCCGCGCCTCCCGGATCTCCTCGGTGTCGTCATCGCTCGGGGGCTGGAGCGCGGCGAGCGCATTGCGCATCGACAGCGGGCCCGAGGGGTGCTGGAAACCGGGCGGGGTGACGACGTGCACGGACGCCGTGCTCGGGGTCTTCGCGGCGATCGTCGTGAGGACGTCACCGTCCGCACCGACAAGGGAGGCGGTCGCATCGGTCTCGTCGGCGAGCTCCGCGAGCATCTGGTCGACGCCCGCGGGGAACTGCGCGGAGAAGGCGCGGGCGAGCTCGAGCGTGCCGACGCCGAGCAGATACCGCTTCTGCTCGTCACGTCGCACGAGGCGGTGCTTCATGAGCGCCTCGAGGATCCGGTAGAGCGGGGCGCGCTGGGTGCTCAGGTGCCGGGTGAGGACCGTGATAGTGAGGCCGTCCGGGTGCGCTGCGAGCAACTCGAGCAGCGCGCCCGCCCGGTCGACCGTCGTGGCCACCTGCGGGTTGGACTTCTCCTCGCTCACGCGAGTCCCCCATTCCTCGAAATGCGGCCATGGCGACGTCGCCAGGCCAGACGACACCCTAGTTCAATAAAGATACGTGTGCGTCCCGGGGCACGGAACCCCGGGACGCACACGGTGGGATCACTCCGTGAAGAAGTCGATGACGTCCTTCACGTACGGACCGTAGGCCGTGATGGCCTCGATGTCCGGCAGCTGCTCGAGCAGCTCGACGGTGTCGAGCGGCGGGAGCCCGCCGGGACCGGGGGTGCCGGGCATGACCGGGTAGAGGCCCGCATCGGAGAGCGCCTGCTGGCCCTCCTTGCTGAACTCCCAGTACATGTACAGCGACGCGGCGAGCGGGTTCGGCGAGTCGTTCAGAAGGCACTGCGCCGACTTCGTCCACATGTTGCCACCGCCCTCGGCGAACGGGAACACGAACTCGATCGGGGCGCCCTGCGCCTTGATCTCGACGAAGTACGGGTAGTAGGCGAGCGCGCCGATCGGGTAGTTGCCCGAGGCGACCTCCTGGAGGACGAGCGCGTCCTTGGCGACGAGCGTCACGTTCTCCTTGATGCCCTCCTTGATGCCGGCGTACTTCTCGTTGTTCGCCTCCGGGTAATCCATCTGGGCGAACGTGAACGCGGCGGCACCACCGGCGGCGGGCGTGACCATCACGACCTTGCCGGCCCACTCGGCCGAGGTGAGCTCTTGCCAGCTCTTCGGCGCGTCCGCGACGTCGAGCAGGTCGGTGTTCACCGCCATGCCGAAGACGGCGACCTGCTGGAACTGCACGGAGTCATCGACGCCGAGCCACTCGGCCGGGACGTCCATGATGTGGTCGAGCGGCTGGCACCAGCCGTCAACGCCGAGCGAGACGACCGGGGTGCGGCCGTCCGAGGCGATGTCGGCGACGAAGTTGCCGGTCTGCTTCTCTTGCTCGAGCTTCGCGAGTCGCTCAGCGGACTGCAGCTGCTGGTAGGTCACCTCGATGCCGGGGAAGCGCTCGTGGAAGGTGTCGAGGAGGGCGCGCGCCGGCGGCGGGCCGTACACGACGACCTGCTTCTGTCCGGCGGCGATGGCCTCGTCGTAGAGCGCCTGGAAGGCAGCCTCCTCCTCGGGGGTGCCGAGCGCGCCACCGTAGGGCGACTCGGTCGAGGGGGCGGACTCCTCAGGAGCGGGGGCGGGTGCGGGCTCGGCAGCGCAGCCGGCCAGGAGGGCCAGCGGGAGGAGGAGCGCAGCTGCGGGGAGCCATCGTTGGCGGTTAGACATGCGCGACACGACCTTTCATGGTGATTGCTCGCTCGATGCGGGAGTGACGGGTCCGGTTGAGCACCCGGAGCCCTCCCTTGACCACTGCCCAGGCAATGCCACCGACCACACCGACGGTGAGCATGAGCAGTAGGAACAGCGCCGCGGCTTCGGAGGCGTAGCCCTGGCGATAGAGGTCGTAGGCCTGGACCGCGACGGTCTGCATCGTCGGGGACGACAGCAGGACCGGCAGGCTCAGGTTGCCCGCGACGCCGATGCCGGCGATGAACCAGCCGGCGAGGAAGCTTGGCAGCACGAGCGGGAGGACGACCGTGAAGAATGTGGTGACCCGACTCGCCCCGGAGATCCGCGCCGACTCCTCGAGTTCGGCGGAGATCTGCAGCACCCCGCCCTCGACCGCGCGCGTCGCGATCGGCGTCACGACGACGATGAAGCCGAGCAGCAGCATGATCGGCGTGCCGATGAGGTTGCGCAGGCCCGGTACCGGCAAATACGCGGTGATGAGCGCGAGCCCGACGAGGACGCCCGGAATCGCGACGGGCGCCCAGCTCACCGCCTGGTTGAAGAAGCGGATGAATCGGCCGCCCCGCACCGACAGGTGGCTCATGACGAGCGCGATGGTCGCCGCGAGGAAGCCGCCGATCGCCGCGAGGATGAGCGTGAAGGTGATGAGCCCCGCGGTCTTGCGGTCGCCGAGCACGTGCTCGTAGTTGAGCGTCGTGAAGCCGAGCGAGACGCCGAAGAGCGGCTGGAAGGAGCCGAGCACCATCTGCACGAGCGGGATGACCCCCGCCCAGCACAGGACGACGATGAAGACGGCCGTGAAGACCCACTGCACACGGCCGTAGCTCTTCGGCTCGGGGCGGAAGCCCTTGCCGGTGATCGTCGAGAAGCGCTTCCCGCCGAGGATCCAGCCGCGGATGAGCACGAGCACGACGACGAGCAGCATGAGGATGAGCGCGAGCGTGCTCGCCCCCGCGTAGTTCGGGATCGCCTCATTCGCCGTCAGCGTCGTGTACACCGCGGTCGAGAAGACGTGGATGTCGGCCTGGATGCCGAAGAGGAGCGGCAGCTCGAATGCGCTGAAGCCGTAGGAGGTCATGAGGACGAAGACGCCGAACATCGTCGGGCGCAGCAGCGGGAGCGTGACGGTGAAGAATGCGGAGACGCGCGTCGCCCCATTCATTCGCGCGGCATCGTCGAGCGCGGCGTCCATCCGCGCCATCGGCCCGACCATGAAGAGGTAGCCGACGGGGATGACGTAGCCGATGACGACGATGAGCATGATCGGCCAGCCGGAGCCGAACGGCGAGCCCTCGATGCCGAAGACCTCCCGCAAGAAGATGTTGACCGGTGCGGCCTTGCCGTTGACGACGAGGTACCAGCCGAGGCCATAGAACAGCGACGGGATGACGAGGATGACGGCCATGACGGGGGTCATCCAGCGCCGCAGTGGCGTCGTCGTGCGCACCGCGACCCAGGCGAGGAAGGTGCCGATGATGAGCGCGCCGAGGCTCGAGGCGGCGGCGAGGACGATCGAGTTGAGCGTCACCACCCAGGTGCTCGGCCGACTCAGCGTCTCGATGAAGGGGACGATCGACCACTCCCCTTGGCCCGCGAGGTTGCCGACGCGGAACGAGGCGGCCGCCATCGTCAGCGGCGGCAGCAGGAAGAGGATGAAGAGGACGAGGATCGCGAGCCCGAGCAAGAGCTTGCCGACGAGCCGCTCACCGCGCCAGCCCGCGGGGATCCGGCTCGGCTTGTCCCAGTTCGCGAGCGCCCGCGTCGAGGGCCCGGTCATTCGCGCGATCCGATCTCGACGAGGTCGGCCTCGGCGTCCGGCGCCGGAGCGGTCCGCGCGACGGGGAAGATCGACACGAGGTCGGCGTCGATCTCGACCCAGGCCGTCGCGCCCGCCTCACGGTGCATCGTGTGCCGCCGGTAGGCGCGCTCCGACTCGGCGACGCGCAGTGAGGAGCCGCCACTGACGATCCGGTACTCGTTGCGAGAACCGAGGAAGTCGATCCGGTCGATGATGCCGCGGAACGCGAGCCGCGCCGCACCGGCGGGGGGCTGCTCGGAATGGACGAGCGCATTCGCCGCCCGGAAGGCGACATTGATCGTGTCGCCCTTGACGACCGACCGGCCCGCCGCGCTGGCCGGCAGCGCCGCGGTGTCGCCCGAGTCGGTGAGCCGGAACTCGATCTCATCGCCGCGGACCTCCGTGACGGTCGCTGCCAGCAGATTCTCGAAGCCGACGAATTTCGCGACAAACTCATTCGTCGGTCGGGAGAAGATCTCACCCGGCGTACCCGACTGCTCGAGGAGACCCGCCTGCATGACGATGATGCGGTCGCTGAGGTGCATCGCCTCCTCGAGGTCGTGCGTGACGTAGACCGAGGTCGTGCCGCCGAGGGCGTGGAGGCGGAGGATCTCGTCGCGGACCTGTCGGCGCAGCGAGGGGTCGAGGTTCGACAGCGGCTCGTCGTACAGCATGAGCTGCGGCCGACTCACGACGGCGCGGGCGAGCGCGACCCGCTGCTGCTGCCCACCGGACAGCGAGGTCGCCGGCCGGTTCGCGTACTGCGCGAGCCCGACGATCTCGAGGATCTCCAGTGCCCGGCGGATCGCCTCCTGGCGCTGGACCCGGCGCCGCTTGAGCGGGTACATGATCGTCTCGATGACCGTGAGGTGCGGCCAGAGCGCGTAGCTCTGAAACACCATGCCGGTGTCGCGTCGCTCCGGCTGCACCTCGACGCGCGCCTGGCTGTCGTACACCGTGCGCTCGCCGATCGTGATGCGTCCCGAGGAGGGACTCTCGAGGCCGGCGATGCAGCGCAGCGTCGTCGTCTTGCCGCAGCCGCTCTCGCCGAGCAGGGTGACGAACTCGCCCTCCTGCACCTCGAGATCGGCGCCCTTGATCGCGTGGAAGTCGCCGAAGTGCTTGTGCAGCGCGCGGACGGTGAGTGAGGACAAGGTGAACTCCGTTGTTACCTGACCTGGAGACGTGCTCCAGCCGTATCAATATTGGATGTTAGGTGCTGTATCTATTCGATGCTAACCAGACGACCGGGTCGGGCGTCAAGGGATCGCGCGGAGCTACCCGGCTTGGGATGCTGGCGCCGCCTGCGACGCCTGCCTGCCGGAGAACTGCTTGAGCCATTCCTCCGAGGGCATGACCCGCTCGTGCTGCGGGTGCGGGCCGGGGATGAAGCCGATGCCGCCGATCTCGATCTCAGGGCCGGTGGGCAGATCCTTCGACATGAGGTACTGGCCGACTCGGTCGAAGGCCGCCTCGGCCATGAGCGCGTGATTCGCCGCGGTGAGGATGTCGCGGTGGATCCGCTCGATCCGGCGGCCGCGGAACACCGCCGGGGCGCCCGTCTGCTGGAAGATCAGGTCGATCGCCTCCCGCGACACGTGCACCGAGTGCAGGAGCGCTGCCTGCAGGCGCACGCGGAGGTCATAGTTGACCGGCCACTGCTCGACGGCGTCGTCGTACGCCTCCGCGACGAGCTCCCAGAGGTAGGACCGGGCGGCGCGGACCATCGTGTCGGCCTTGCCGAGCGCGATCTGGTGCATCTGCTCCTTGCCGAGCTTCGCCTGCCGGTAGGAGCCGTGGCGCGCCGAGACATGCACGAGCTCGGTGAACTCCTCGATCGCGGCCTTCGCGAGCCCGAGCGCGTGCGCGCCGTGGGCCATGACGTTGAACCAGTAGCGGTAGAGCGCGCGGTCGTAGGGGCGCTTCCAGATGCCCGCCTCGTTGACCATCTCGCGGGGGACGAAGATGTCCTTCACCTCGAAGTCGCCAGAGCCGGTGCCGCGGAGGCCGTGGCCGTCCCAGGTGTCGATGAGCGTCGCATCCTTCGCCGGCCACAGCCCGACGACGAACCACGGGAGCCCGTCCCGGTCATTCATCACCGGCTCGTCGTTCTCGTCGTAGAGGATCGAGCGACCCGACAACCAATTCGCTTCCGGGGAGCCGCTCGTGAACGACCAGCGGCCGGAGATCCGGTAGCCGCCGGGGACGCGGACGGCCTTGCCGCCGGCGCGACCGACGTTCGACGCCATGATCCAGCGGTCTTCGGCGAGGAGCTTCTCCATGACCTCCTGCTTGAGGAAGGTCTGCCCCGAGTGCAGCATGCACAGCCAGCCGACCGAGCCGTTGACGCGGGAGATCTCCTCGACCGCGTCGAGCCACTCGAGCGGGTGGACCTCGAGCCCGCCGAGCTCGCGCGGCAGGAAGGCGCGGTAGATGCCGTTGTCGTAGAGGGCGTCGGTGATCTCATCCGGGACGCGACGCTCGTTCTCAATGACGTCCTCGGCGGCGCGGAGCATCGGCTCGAGCTTCTTCGCCTCCTCGAGGAGGGTCGGCCGACCCTCGACCTCGGGATAGGTGGCGGGGTAGGGCGCCAGCGGCGTCTCGACGGTCATGCTCATCGGAATCCTCTCTGATCCTGCGGCTCGTGAGTGCTGTATTGATACGCAGCGGATACTCGCGATACGCCATTGTGCGGAGGCGCGC
>Ga0182739_1002824_pt1 | contig 15828 bp, 10 predicted proteins | sample eDN5th30CBELigBY_FD_128873 | JGI IMG/M metagenome (GOLD analysis project Ga0182739, IMG submission 128873) | Enriched backyard soil microbial communities from Emeryville, California, USA - eDNA 5th pass 30_C BE-Lig BY (version 2) (version 2) | ecosystem: Environmental > Terrestrial > Soil >... | reverse complement strand
TGCCTTGAAAGATCAGATTCAGGCTGCTTCGTTGTTGGGACGGGTGCGCGCTGACAGCAACGGCTTGCAAGCGCAATTCAACCGCCTGTTAGCGCTGCAGGCGCAACTGACCTCTGACGCGTTTGCCGAGGCCGAAGCTTTGCAGCGTCAGGTATCAAAGATGCTAGTAGTGATATCACTGGCCGCCAGTGCTCTGGCGTTGCTGGTCAGTCTTTTGTTAAGGGGGCAGATCTTGCGCCCCATCCGGGAAATCGAGCAGGCATCGATTAGGTTGCGAGACGGTGATCTGACGCACCGAGTGCGCGTGATCGGTGGCGACGAGATCGCTCACACTGCGCAGGCGTTCAATGAGCTAATTGACAGTTTCCAGCAGGCGATGCGTCAGGTTGCCGCGGTAGCCGCCTCGGTCAGTGCATCGGCTGAGACGCTGGTAGGCGCCTCGGCGCAGGTGGCCGAGAGCTCCTCAGCACAGACCGGTGCGGTTGGGGTAGTATCGATGACCATCGAGCAGATGAGCGCCAGTATTGCCGCCATCTCCAACCATGCCCAGAGCCTGCGAGGTTCGGCCGAGGCTAGCTTGCGAGGCACGCAGGACGGACACTTGGCGCTGTCGCGTCTACTCGAAAACATCGACAGCGTACGGCTGGCATTCTTAGCGATTCGCGGCTCGGTAGGTGCTTTTGTCGAAAGCACCTCGGCGATTACCGCCAGTATCACCCAGGTCAAGGATCTCTCTGCACAAACCAACTTGCTGGCGCTCAATGCGGCGATCGAGGCGGCGCGGGCAGGTGAAAGTGGGCGCGGCTTCAGTGTGGTAGCAGATGAAGTGCGTCAGTTAGCGCAACGCTCGGCCCAAGCGGCCAATTCAATCAATGATTTGACAGTTAACCTTGAAGGCCAGTCCGAGGCGGTTGGCGACGCTCTGCATGCAGGCACTGTGGCACTGGATGACAGTGGCAGGCTATTGAGCGAACTGGAGAGCACTTTGCAGCAAGCTGCGGACCTAGTTGGGAACTCGACTAAAGGTGTAGACCAGATCGCTGATGCGGTGAGTGTGCAAAGCGAGGGCGGGCGAGGGATCGCGGAGCACATCGAGCACATTGCCCGTATGGCTGGGGAAGGAGATGCGATTACACGTCAAGTTTCTGGAGCGGTGGTATCACTGCGTGAGTTTTCGGAGGAACTGAGCCTGGCGGTGAGTCGCTTCCGCTTCTAAATCTGTTTTTGTGGGGAGCGGCGCATGCGCCGCTCCCCACAAAATCAGTGAGAGCTAATGGTTACGAATCAGTTGTAGGAACTCTTGGCGAGTGTTATACGAGTCGCGCATGCATCCGAGCATGACCGAGGTGCTCATTACCGAGTTTTGCTTTTCCACACCGCGCATCATCATGCACATATGTTTCGCCTCGATCACTACCGCCACACCGGCGGCATGGGTAACTTGGGCAATCGCTTCGGCAACCTGGCGGGTCAGGTTTTCCTGAATCTGCAGTCTGCGAGCAAACATATCGACTATACGCGCCACTTTCGACAGCCCCAGCACTTTGCCTGTGGGGATATAGGCAACGTGCGCCTTGCCAATGAACGGCAACAGGTGGTGCTCGCACAGCGAATACAATTCGATATCACGGACGATGACCATCTCGTCGTTGTCCGAGTCGAACAGTGCGCCGTTGACGATCTGCTCAAGGCTTTGCTGATAGCCATGGCACAGGTACTGCATGGCTTTAGCGGCGCGTCTTGGAGTGTCCAACAAGCCCTCGCGCTGCGGGTTTTCGCCAATGCCCTGCAGAATTTCGCGATAGTTTCGGGTCAGTTCCTCGTTCATTGTTGTCCCTGTTTAGAGTTGAATTATAGAAATTTTGTCGGTGGCTTGGCTGGCGTCGTGAAACTGTGCAGTCGAGCCATTACGCCATTGCTCCAGTAACAGCGCTTGACGCTGGTGGGCATGATGTAGAAAGCGCTCTTTCACTGGCCCGTAACCGCGCACGCTGTTTGGCAGCTCCAGCAGCTCGCGGGCTAGTTGCAGGTTGTCGCTGCGCAGGCCTGCGAACACTTCATCCAGAATGCTTTCATAGTTACGCAACCAGTTACGCTCGACCCTGCGCTCATGGGTATGGCCGAACGGATCGAGCCAGCTGTTGCGCAGTATCTTGAGTTTGGCCAGCAGCTTGAAGCCTTGCAGCATCCAAGGCCCGTAGCAGCGTTTTTTGGGTTCTTTGCTAATGCTGTTATCGTTGAGCAGCGGCGGTGCCAGGTGGAAACGCAGGCGGTAGTTGCCTTCGAACGTTGACTGGATCTTTGTCAGAAAGTCGCCGTTGCTGAACAGTCGGGCTACCTCGTATTCATCTTTGATTGCCAGGACCTTGAAGTAGTGGCGGGCAACGCTTTTGGACAGCTCGTCCGGCTGGCCCAGCAGCCGAGTTTCGGCCTCCATAAACTGCTCTACGCGTTGCCGGTAACGCTGGGCATAGGCTTTATTCTGATATTGCGTCAGGACGCTCATACGCCGCTTAACCATTTCTTCCAGGTTTTGCGAAAGTATGCGGTCGGCGCTTTGCTTTTTGCCGGCTTCCACAATGCTAAGTACCCGTGGCAAATCGTGGGCACTGCGTCGGCCCCAGGCGAAGGCTGCCAGGTTGAAGGCTACCGCGGTGCCATTCAACTCGATGGCCTGTTCCAGCGCCTCTTCGCCGACCGGTAACCAGCCTTTCTGATAGGCATAGCCCAGCATGAAGGTATTTGTAGCGATTGAATCGCCCATCAGAGTCGTGGCAATTTTGCTTGCGTCGACAAAGTCCGCCCGCGCTGCGCCAACGGTTTCGGCTATTTGCGCTGACATGCCTTGCGTATGGAATTGCGGGTCAGGGTGGCTGGCCAGATCACCGCTTTGCGCCTGCAGAGCAAAGGTACGCACGAACGCACTGGTAATGCTTTGCTCGCTGTTGACCAGAGCGTGCGTCACACCTTGGCGCAACTTGGATAACGTTTCGGTGTTGGCACTGACAACCAGATCGCAACCCAACAACAAGGCTGCTTCACCTTCGGCGATCCGCGGGGCGAACAACTGATCCTGGCGGGCAGCGATGCGAATGTGGGACCAGACGGCGCCGCCTTTTTGTGCCATGCCAGCCATGTCGAGGTTAAGCGTTCCCTTACCTTCGATAAATGCCGCCATGCCCAGTAAGGCACCTATGGTTACTACACCAGTGCCGCCCACACCGGTCACCAGAATGCTGTATGGCTCTTCGAGGGCGACGACCGACGGAGCGGGCAAGTCCCAGTCATCGTCGGCCTTGGCTGCCAGGGCCTGTGGCTTGCGCAGCGTTCCGCCTTCGACGGTGACAAAGCTTGGGCAAAAGCCGTTCAGGCAAGTGAAGTCCTTGTTGCACGAAGATTGGTCGATCTCGCGCTTGCGGCCGTACTCTGTGTCCACCGCCACCACCGACATGCAGTTGGACTTGCTGCTGCAGTCGCCACAGCCTTCACATACCGCTTCGTTGATCACCACTCGACGTGCCGGGTCGGGGAACTTGCCGCGCTTTCGACGCCTGCGCTTCTCCGCTGCGCAGGTCTGGTCATAGATGATTGCCGACACTCCCTGGAACTGGCGCAATTGCTCCTGGACCTCGTCCATCTTGTCGCGGCGTACTACCGGGACACTTTGGGCCAGATCATCAGTGCCCTTGTACTTCTCAACATCGTCACTGACCACCACTAAGCGCTGAACGCCCTCTGCAGCCAGTTGGCGGCTGATTTGTGCCACGCTGAGGCTGCCGTCCACTGGCTGCCCGCCTGTCATGGCAACGGCATCGTTGTAGAGAATCTTGTAGGTAATTTGCGCCTTTGCCGCGATGGCGGCACGAATAGCGAGAATACCGGAGTGGAAGTAAGTACCGTCACCCAAGTTGGCGAAGACGTGTTGGGTGGTGGTAAACGGCGCTTGGCCGATCCAGGCCACACCTTCGCCACCCATTTGGCTGAAAGTTTGGGTTTGCGGGTAGATCCAGGCGGCCATGTAATGGCAGCCGATACCGGCCAGCGCGCGGCTACCTTGCGGCACCTTGGTCGAGGTGTTGTGCGGACAGCCAGAGCAGTAGTGCGGCACGCGTTCCATCAGGTTGCTGAACTGGCCTTTGCACGCCAGCTGCGCTTCCAAAAGGGCTAGGCGCATTTGAAGCGAACCGCCTGGGTGCAGGCGCAGGATTCGCTTGGCCAGGGCTCGTGCGATCATCGCCGGCGTCAGGTCATTTATAGCCGGCAGCAGCCAATCGGTGTGCGGCAGGCTCCATTCACCCTTGTCGTCGAACTTGCCAACGATACGCGGACGTACGTCCTCACGCCAGTTGTAGAGCTCTTCCTTGAGTTGGTACTCGATCATGTGGCGCTTTTCTTCCACCACCACAATCTCTTCCAGACCTTCGGCGAACTGTCGCACACCTTCAGCTTCCAGCGGCCAGACCATGCCGACCTTGTAAAGGCGCAGACCGATTTTTTGCGCTTGTGTTTCGTCGATCCCAAGGATGCGCAGGGCCTGGCATACGTCGAGATAGGACTTTCCCGAAGTGACAATGCCAATTCGTGCATTCGGCGAATCCATGACAATGCGATCGAGGCGGTTGGCTCGGGCATACGCCAGGGCGGCATACAGCTTATGCTCCAGCAGGCGCTGTTCCTGGGCCAGTGGTGGGTCGGGCCAGCGGATGTTCAGACCCCCTTCAGGCAACGCAATGGTCGGGATTACAGGCTGTACGCGATGAATGTCGATATCGACGACGGCCGCGCTTTCAACAGTGTCCGCCACAGCCTTGAGGGCGACCCAGCAGCCTGAGTAGCGCGACATGGCCCAACCATGCATGCCATAGTCGAGGTACTCCTGTACGCCGGAGGGCGCCAACACCGGCATCATCACTGCCTTGAAAATGTGCTCGGTCTGGTGGGGAAGGGAAGAGGAGCGGGCGCCATGGTCATCGCCTGCAATGGCCAATACACCCCCAAATTTTGATGTGCCAGCTGCGTTCGCGTGGCGGAAAACATCACCGCAACGGTCTACGCCGGGGCCCTTGCCGTACCACATGCCGAATACGCCATCATACATGGCACCTTCGAACAAATTGACCTGCTGCGTACCCCAGATCGAGGTTGCGGCAAGGTCTTCGTTCATACCAGGGTGGAACACTGTGTGGTGTGCTTTGAGGTAGTCACGTGCTTTCCACAGGGCCTGATCGAGTCCCCCTAGCGGCGAGCCTCGATATCCGGAAATGAACCCGGCGGTATTCAGACCGTTGGCCTGATCGCGTAGCCGTTGCATCAGGGGCAGGCGCACTAGCGCCTGAATCCCCGTGAGCAGTACATGTCCACTGTGTTGTACGTACTTATCTTCCAGAGAAACCGGGGTACTCATGTTCATCCTCCAGGCGTTGTTCTTGTATGGCTGCACCGGTAAGGGCGATGCCTTGTAGAGGCCGACTCTAGAAAGCAGGGGCGCGATCGTAAAATCACAAAAACAGCCGTGAGGTATTGGTGTTTCAAATACCTGCATGCGTCGGCATTGGCGGTGTTGCAGCTCAAACCGGGACTGTCGGGCCTAGATGCTAATTAAATATGGACAAATAATCAAAAAATGTTCAATTATTTGTCTTGAAGACGCTTGAGAACAAAACAGACAAGGGAGAAAGCCATGCGTGCAGCCATCATTTCCGAACGCAATGCGTTGCCACAGGTACGTGAGTTCAATGAGCCGCAAGCGCAAGACGGTGCGGTGCTGATCGACGTGGACACGGCCGGCCTTGGGGGGTGGGATGTGCTCGGGGCCTACCGTCTGGGTGTCGAATACCCTTGCGTCATCCGTGGTGAGGGCGTGGGACGAGCGCCGGATGGGCGGCGGGTATATTTCGGTGAGCGTTCGGTGCTGCCCTACGGTGCCTGGGCCGAGCGCACTTTGGTGCCGCAAGCCGAAGTGTGGAATGTGCCGGATGATGTGGACGACAAAACCGCGATCAGCATGGGTATTGCCGCTACCGGGGCCATCGTGCCGTTGGAAAAGGCTGAGATTCAGAAGGGCGAAAAGGTCTTGGTCCTCGGCGCCACCGGCACCCTGGGACAGATTGCCTTGCAGCTTGCGCGTGGCATGGGTGCTGGCAAGGTCGTTGGTGCTGCGCGTTCACAGGAAGCGCTTGGCCGTCTGAAGTCGCGCGGAATCGCCGACGAGGTCGTTACCCTGGGTGGCAGCGATGATGTTGACGCACTTAAGGAGGCAGCGGCTGGTGGCTTCGATGTGGTACTCGACCTGGTGTGCGGACAACCCTTGCTGACGTCTCTGAAGGCCACCAATTGGGGGGCACGCATTATGACCATTGGCACTGGTGCTGGCCGCCAGCTCAACCTGGATATCGCCGACCTGCTGTTTCGCAGCTTGTCGTGCATCGGGACCGGCCAGCGTCCCCCTGCGGACCGTGAACAGATCTGGCTGCGACTGTTGAAGATCGCCAGGGAACAGCAGATACACGTGGACTACTTGGATTTCACCCTTGACCAGGCCGCAGAGGCTTGGGCTGCTCAGATAGATGGACCGCACGCCAAGATCACGGCCACGATCCGCCGCTGAAGGCCGCAGCGGCAAGCGGTTTCATTGGTTCTGGCGGCGGGCTCGGCATAGCAGATGATCAAGGGCAAAGACGTTTCCATGCGCCAGCTTCGGTACTTCGTGGCGGCGGCTGATGCGGGTCAGTTCTCCCAGGCGGCTCTGAAGGTGCACGTGTCGCAGTCGGCCATCACCGCCGCGGTGCAGCACCTGGAAGAGACTATGGGTGTTAGCCTTTTCGACCGTTTGCCCTATGGCGTGACACTGACAGCCGAAGGCAATAAGTTTGCCCAGCATGCGCGGCATATCCTCGAAACGTTGCAGGACGCCCTGAGCGAGCCGCTGTTCCTCAGCCACTCGACACGGGGAAGCGTGCGTGTGGGGGCTTCCTACACGCTGCTGGGCTACTTCCTGCCAGCGCTGCTTGCACGATTCAAGCGCAACTATCCGCAGGTGGAGATCGAACTCGTCGACATAGATCGCCACAGCATCGAGCAGGCCGTTAACAATGGCGATCTCGACCTAGGCTTGGTGATAGTGTCCAACACCCCCAGCCTGAATGTGTTCTCCCATCAGGTGTTGATTCGGTCCCGCCGGCAACTCTGGTTGGCCATCCAGCACCCCTTAATGACTGCCTCCTCAATCAACCTCGAAGACGTGGCGCAGCACGCCTACATCCTTGCCACCGTGGATGAAGGTGACAGCTCGACGTTTCGCTACTGGGCGTCTCGTGGGTTGGCTCCCAACGTGGCTTTTCGTACTTCTTCCATGGAGGCGCTGCGCGGCCTGGTCGGCCATGGCTTTGGCGTTACCATTCTTTCCGACATGCTTTACCGACCCTGGTCTCTGGAGGGTAAGAGGATCGAGGCTCGGCCATTGGCGGATGTCATTCCGCCCATGGAACTGGGGCTGATCTGGCGACCCGACAAGCACTTATCGATATCGGTCCAAGCATTTCGACAGTTCCTGATCATGGCGTGTACGTCGTGAAACCTTGCTGGCCTAGCGCTGTTCCTCAGGCTGCTATGCGCAAAATAAATATAAATGAACAAAAATAATATAAATGTCTATATTTGCATTGGTTCCGAAAGTGCCGAGCGGTGACCGTTCGGCCTGCTGGCCGATTACAACAAGGAGAATGCCATGCTGATCGATGTACACGCCCACCTGCTGACAGAGGGTATGCTCAACCGCCACGAATTCTGGGGCCCCTTCATGAAGGTGCAGGGGTTGACTGTCGGCCATTTTTCCCTCGGCACCAAGCAGCCGGCCAAAGCCACGAGCGACGCTGAGGCGCAAGTCAACCTATTGGCACGCATGACCCACGCCAGTCGTCGCAAGCTGATGGCCGAGCGGGGTGTCGACAAGCTGGTGGTCTCCACGCCTTCGCATTGCTTCATGTATTGGGCTGGTGATTTTGCCAACGAGTACGCGCGTATCTGCAATGACGAGATGTCAGCGTTCTGCCGCGCCGACCCTGACCATTTCGACTTCTGGTGCCATGCTAATCTGGCCGACCCACGCAACGCCGCCAAGGAAATCGAGCGAGCGGTAACCCAATTGGGGGCCAAGGGTGTATGCGTAGGCGGTGCCAACTTCAACGGATTGCAAGCTCATGACGAGCAGTTGTTCCCAGTGTGGGAGAAGCTCACACAGCTGGATGTACCGATCATGGTGCATGGCTTCAACCAGTCGATCTACTGGGGCGAGAAACACACTGATGACAAGTTCGAAACGACCTCCATCGTGGGTGATTGCGTCGATGAGACCTTGTTTTTCTGGTACCTGATCTGTGGTGGAGCACTGGATGTCTTTCCAACCCTGAAGACCTATATCACCCATGCGGGGGGCATGGCGATCTTCCAGCTGGGCCGACTCAGCGAGCTCAACCAAGCGATGGCGCCTGATACGCGCAACCAGCGGCCGCTGCTGGACTATCTGCAGAACTTTTACTTCGATCTCGACGTGCACGCACCTGGTTTGCGTCGCGGTGTCGCTGAAGTGGTGGGCGCTGAACGCTTGCTGTACGGCACAAACTTTGGTGGGGCCTATGACCACGGTGACCTGACCGCCGGGCTGGGGTTATCGGTGGAGGACCGCGAGCGGATCCGCAGCGGCAACGCAATCGAACTGCTCAAACTGAAAGTGCCGGCCCACGCTGCGCGTGCCGTGACGCCATGACGGGCAGCCTGCTGGCGATGAGTGATGGGCGGCCTTATCCGCAACGTGTCGGGCGGCTGCCGCGGCAACTCGGCGCCATCAGCGCCGCCTGGCTGACGCAACTGCTGCAGCCGTGTTACCCCGGTATCGAGGTGCAGGCGTTGGTGGTGGTGGAGGTCCGCAATGGGCATACCACCAAGCTGCGCGCCAGGCTCGAGCTGAACGAGGTCGGTCAGCGCGCAGGGATACCGTCCCATGTCTGCCTGAAATCGAACTGGTCAGAAGGCTTCGAGAGCGGCGATATCTGCGAATTGGAGTCGCGTTTCTATCATCTGACCCGCGCGTGGTCCGGCGCGCCATTGCCTGCCACGTATTTCACTGATTGGGACGCCGATGGTGGTGGGCGCGGCGTAGTGGTAATGGAGGATCTTGGGCTGGCAGCCGGGAAGTTCGGCCACAGCACTGATCACCTGGGCGTGGATGGAGTCGCGCAGGGGCTGGAGTCTTTAGCCGCGTTGCATGCCGTGACCTGGGCCCACCCACGGCTGCACCGTCAGGTCTGGCTTCCGGTGTCGATGGCCAACCCGGTAGACAACGACGGCCTGCTGCGTATGTACAACTACATCAAGGTCAACCTGGGCAAGGATGACTACCGGCAGCGTCTACCTCGTTGGATCTATGAGACGCCAGAGCTCTTCAGCCATGCTTTCGATGAGTTGGCTGCCTTCGAGCGGGCACAGGTTTCGCCCTCTTGCTTGATCCATGGCGATTCGCACCAAGGGAACAGTTTTCAGCGTGACAATGGACAACGCATCTGGCTCGACTGGCAGTTGGCAAGACGCGGGCGGCCATGGCGCGATGTGGCGTACTTCATGCTCGGCGCGTTGACGATAGAAGAACGCCGCGCCGAGGGGCAACGGCTTCTGCAGGTGTACCGCGAAAAGTTGATCAGTCTGGGAGCGGCTGGTGTACTCGACCAGCACGCCGCCTGGGAGCAACTGCGGCGTTGGCCGGTGTGGGGCATGCAGACATGGATGTCGAACATGGATGACTGGGGGCAGTCAGGATTGCCGATGGTGGAGCGATTTTTTACCGCCGCCGAAGACTTCGACACGCTTCGCCTGCTGACACGAGGACGCAAGCCACGGCGTACTCCGGTGCTGGGCGAGGGCGCTCGTCCGCTGACGCCAGCCTATGCACACCTCTTGAAGGATTGAACATGGTCAAAACGCACGTGCATGGAGGTAAGCGAGGCTGAGTATGGCGGACTGGAGTACTACCTGGCGCGCTTGAGCGGTATAGATCGTTACGGCTTGGACGCGCTCCGCAATCGACTCCTAGTGGCTTAGGGCAGGGTACTTGCGGTGACCCGTACGGGTTGCCATTGGGCCAATGCAATTCCCAGCAGAATCAGTCCGCCGCCTACCGCGTGATACAGGTGCAATGGCTCACCGAGCAGCCCAATCGCCAAGGCTGCGGTGAAGAGAGGGACCAGATTCATCAGTGCCGCGGTTTTTTCCGGGCCCAGGCGTTGCAGGCCTTGCATCCACAGGCCCGGTGCCAACGCCGAAGCGAATAGACCAGCAAACAGAACCAGCGGCAGGCTCTGAGCGCTCAGGGCCATCGATGATGTAAGCAAAAATGGCGGTACCAGCATTAACGTGCCGCAGAGTATCTGTACATAAAGGCTTTCCCAGGTGGGCAGGGGGATTTGCCAGCGCTTCACCAGCACGCAATACAGGGCGTAGGACAGTGACGCCAGCAGCATCAGCCATTCACCCAGACCCACCCCGCGCTGCCAGAGCGATGGCAGGTGGCCCGCGGTCAGCAACCATGCCAACCCTGCGAATGAAACTGCCGTGCCTGTCAGTAACGGCAGGGTGGGGCGTGTGTTCAGCAGCGGGAAGGCTACCAGTACCGTCAGCAAGGGCATGGTCGCCAGGATCAATCCCATTGAGGTGGCACTGACCGTATGTGCAGCAAAGTAGGCCAGAGACTGATACAGCGACATGCCGAGCAATCCCAGTAGCCATAGTTTGGGCAGGTATGGCCGTATCCTCTGGCGCATTCTCCAGACCCTGGGCAGCATGACTGGTGACAACACCAGCAATGCGGTCAACCAGCGATAGAACGAAATGGCCGCGGGATCTATCACCCCCACCGACAGGCGATTGACCACGGTACTGGCAGCCCAGATCAGTGTGGCAAGCACTGGAAACAGCAGCTTCATTACGGGCGCTCTAGTGGCTGTCGGTGTTTCGAGCGGCCAGTGCCGCGGCAAAATCACGCTTGAGTGTCGGGAAGTAGGCAATCTGGCCACCCATGCCCCCGGCAATGTCTATCGAAGCCGCGCTGATGAAACAGGCGTATTCGCTGGAAAGGAACAACACCATGCCTGCAACATCTTCCGGTTTGCCATAACGGCCGATCGGCACCACCTTCATAACCATCGCATCGAACTCCTCACGGCTGACCCCGGGGCCCATCTCCTTGTAGTGGCGGTCCCACTGGCCAGTGTCGATCCAGCCCATGTTCAGGCTATTGACGAGAATATTGTCCTTGGCCAGCGACATGCCCAGCGAGCGCGAAAGCGCTACACATGATGCACGGTTGATCACCGAAGGGATCCCGTCGGGGGTCGGCACGGTGCCGGCCAGGGCATTGATCTCGATGATCCGCCCCCAGCGCTGTTGCCGCATGAACGGCACCACAGCCTGGACGAAGCGAAAATGCCCCATCTGCAACACATTGGCGTGTTCAAGGATGGCTTCCGGCGTGAGGGTCTCTAGGTTGCCCCCACGCCCCTGGCCCGCGTTATTTACCAAAATGTCCACGCCTCCCCAGGTCTGCACCACCTCACCGACGAAATGTTGAACACCCTGAGTGTCCGTGACATCCACGGCTCGGGCCAGTACCGCCTGCGCATGTTCCTGCAGTTGTGCTTCCGCTTCGCGGACGGCCGCCAAGCTACGTGCGCAGATGGCCACACGGGCACCTTCCAGTGCGAAGGCACGGGCTATCGCAAGGCCTATACCGCGTGAAGCACCAGTGACAATCACGCGTTTTCCGCTCAGATCGATGTTCATGCGGGGCAAGCTCCTTGTGATTCTTGTTGGATTGACGCAGGCACGTTGCGGGTGTCTTCAGTGGCTTGTTTACCGGAAAAAAGCCGGTTGAGCAAAACATAATTGAACAGTTAGCATTTTTGTGTGCAGTATTGACCATGCTTTTCTCCATGCCCTCTGACACCGGGGGCGATCAGCGGCAACAAAAAAATCGACTGAGATTCTAAATACAGAATTGAAATCTTTATATGGAATTATTTGTTTTTCTCGGTTAATTTGAAATCAAGCCATGGGCGCGCTTCACCGGTGAAACCTGCCGACAAGCTCACCCGAGCTGCTTAGGCAGGTGAGGTAGCAGTACGTCAGCACGGCTGTAGCCAGTACTTGGCCTTATACAAACGACTGAAAATAAAAATAAAAGGTGCCGTATGAAAGACATGACCAAGCAGGGAAGGCATGTGTTTAGCCGCAGCGCGATAGCGCTGGCAGTGCTCGGCGGGATGAGTGGAGCGCACGCTGTTTCGTTTGACCTGAGCAACCCTGACTACCGCCTGCGTTGGGACAATACCGTCCGCTACAACTTGGGCGTGCGCATGGAAGACCAAGACCACCGCATCATGCGGACCCCGACCTACGACGAGTCCGACAGCAAATTCGACAAAGGCGATATCGTTACAAATCGACTCGATGTGTTGAGCGAAGTGGATTTCTCCTACCTGAACGAATGGGGGGCACGCCTGAGTGCTGCTGGCTGGTACGACAATGCCTACCGTGACACCAAGGTCCACAGCCAGGTGGGTGGCCAGACCAGCTACGAAAATGGTCACTACAGCGATGAGGTCAAGCGCTATGTCAGAGGACCTTCTGGTGAAATCCTCGATGCGTTCGTGTGGAAAAACTTTCAGGTAGGCGATACACCGCTTAACGTCAAGATCGGTCGCCATACCAACTACTGGGGCGAGGGCCTGCTGTTCGGTGCACACTCAGTTTCCTACTCTCAGGCCCCGAGCGACGGTGTAAAAGCCGCTACCAGCCCGGGTATCGAGACAAAAGAAGTATTTCTGCCCATCGGCCAGATATCTGCCAAGGCCCAGGTCACTGATCATCTTTCCATCGCCGGCCAGTACTTCTATGAGTGGGACTACACCCGTATTCCCTACGGCGGGACCTACTTCGGCGGTGCAGACTTCCTGTTCGAAGGTCCGGATCAGATGCCAGCCGGTGCTGGGGCACTCAAGCGCGCCTCCTCCAAGTATGGTCGCGACAGTAATGCCAACTGGGGCGTGATGGCCAAATACAACGTTGAGGCGATCGAATCGACCTTCGGCTTCTACTACCGCCAGTTCGACGACTATCAGCCTTGGCTCGCACCGCAGGTCAAGGCGAACCTGGGTGAGTACCGCGTCGTGTACCCCCGCGGGGTCAAGCTTGCCGGTATCAGTTTTGCTCGTGTGTTCGATTCGGTGGCCGTGGGCACGGAGCTGTCATACCGCAAGAACGGCGCATTGAACGCCACTGGTGTCAGCACGCTGGATGACGAGGGGCCGCGTGGTGACACCATCCACTTTATCGCTAACGCCGTGTATGGCATGCCACGCAACTTCATTGCCAATAACGCGACCTTGGTTGGCGAGTTTGCCTACAGTCACCTGGTCAAGGTGACCGAGCATGACGAGTTGTTCAAGTACAAGGGCAATGCCGCCTGTACGGACGCCCGTACACCCGGTGTCGCCGGCTCCGGCGACGCGTCCGATGGTTGCTCGACGCGCGACTACTACGCGGTGGCAGTCAACTACACGCCGCAATACCTGAGCATCTTCCCATCTTGGGACATGGACGTACCTCTGACCATCAACTATGGCATTCATGGTAACGCTGCCTCGGCTGGTGGCGGCAGTGAAGGTGCGATGTCCTGGTCGGCTGGTGTGAAGTTCACCTATCAGCAACAGTATGAATTCGGCCTACGTTACGCCGATACCCGCGCCCAACCCAAGAACCTGGCAAATGGCACCGTCGGCGGCAATGGCGGCGTTGGTAACACAGACCGGGGCTGGTTGGCATTCACATTCAAAACCTCCTTCTGAACAAATCCAATAAAAACGGAGACTGCCCGAATGAAAAGACAATTGGCCTTGTCCCTGGCGCTGTTCGGCATCGCTACCTGCAGCGTGGCCGCGGTCAGCCCGGAGGAAGCGGCGCAGCTAGGTAAAACCCTGACCCTTTTCGGTGCGATCAAAGAGGGAAATGCAGAGGGCACGATCCCTGCCTACGATGGCGGGTTGCGTACTGCACCGCCAGATTTCAAACCAGACAGCGGGTTCTGGGCCGATCCATTCCGCAATGAGAAACCCTTGTTCCGCATCACTTCGCAGAATATGGCCCAATACGCTGACAAGCTCAGTGAAGGACAAAAGGAAATCCTCAAGAAATACCCGGAGTACTACTTCGATATCTATCCGAGCCACCGCACCACGGCATATCCAAAGGAGGTGTTGGATGCCACGGTACGCAACGCCACCACTTGTAACACACAGAGAGACGGGCTGGCAGTCGACCCGGCCTGCCGTGGAGGGTTGCCATTCCCGATTCCGAAGACTGGCAACGAGGTTATCTGGAACCAGCAACTGCGATACAAGATCGGCCCCGGGTACTCCACCACCAGCTCCTCTAATAGCTGGGTGATGGATGCGAATGGTCAGCGGACCAAGGCTGCCGAGCAAGCCACGTTCGAAGAGCAGCCCTACTATCAGCCTACGCAGGCCGACCGCGATCCAATGATGTATGCCCGTGTGTATTCACTGAACAACTATCCGGCACGCCGTTCGGGTGAAGTCACCGTACTCAACGATTATCTGGACCCTGCGGCCAAAGCGCGTCGAGCCTTCAGTTATTCGCCTGGCCAGCGGCGGGTGAAGCTGGCGCCGGAGTTTGCTTTCGATACGCCAGTCGCTAGCCAAGGCGGGGTTACGCTGTTCGATGAGCTGCAAATGTTCTCGGGCAGTCAGGACCGTTTCGATTACAAGCTGGTGGGCCGAAAGGAGATGTTCATTCCTTACAACGCCTACAAGTTCTACTTCGAGTGCAACCAGGACGAGCAATTCCTTAAGCACCATGCCAATCCGGCGTGCGAGCGTTGGGAGTTGCACCGTGTATGGGTTGTCGAGGCCACGCTCAAGCCGGGCAAGCGACACGTCTACAGCAAGCGAACTTATTACCTAGACGAGGACACCTTTGGGATTGGGCTGTACGACGCCTGGGACCAAAGCGGTGCCTTGTATCGCGCGATCTTCCTCAGTGGTGTGCAGTTGTACGACAAAAACTTGCCGTACAACGTGAAAAACGTCGTGTATGACTTCAACAAAGGCATGTGGGCGCTGCTCAACGACGGGTTGAAGGGCGGCTACAAGTTCGTCGATACACCACGAACCGAACGGGACATGAACCCCGAGGCAATTGTCGCTCGGGAGACCCAGCGCTAAGCCCTCCGGGCTGGTTGTGAGCTGCGCGCGTGCAAAGTGGTTCGCAGTTGAAAACGTTGTTCCTGAGCCCGGCAATGAGTGGCGCTTGTTGTCGGGTAGCAGGGCGACTCTGGCATGGTGAGGATAAAAACAATGATTAGCCAAGGCCTAGCAAGACCTAATTCTTTGAGTGTGCACTTGTTGAGTGCGGCTCTGATTCCTTTGTGGCTGGCCATGATGGGGACAACCCAGGCTGGCACGCCCACCATTGATCCGCTTGAAATGCAGGCGCCGACACTCGCACAGCCGCTGACCGCACCGTTGATCAGCGTGGCCCGCGCCGGCGACGTGCTGGTCGGTGTCGGCCTGCACGGCCTGATTCAACGCTCCCACGACAATGGCACCAGCTGGGAGCAAGTCCCCAGTCCGGTGTCCAGTGACTTCGTTCAAGTGCGCTTCAGCGATGCGCGAAACGGCTGGATTGTCGGCCACGACTCAGTGGTGTTGCACAGCAGTGACGGCGGCGCCACATGGGTCGTGCAGATGGATGGGCGCAAGTTGT
>Ga0182739_1002822_pt1 | contig 15836 bp, 17 predicted proteins | sample eDN5th30CBELigBY_FD_128873 | JGI IMG/M metagenome (GOLD analysis project Ga0182739, IMG submission 128873) | Enriched backyard soil microbial communities from Emeryville, California, USA - eDNA 5th pass 30_C BE-Lig BY (version 2) (version 2) | ecosystem: Environmental > Terrestrial > Soil >... | reverse complement strand
GAGCCGCCGACGCCAACCGCCGAGACGACGCCGACCGAGGCCGACGAACCGTCGGAGACGACGGAGCAGGCCGCAGCCCCGGTCGCGGCCGAACCGACCCCCGTCCAGAAAGCCGCGGCGACCAAGTCGGCGGAGACGTCCAAGACCCGTCAAGCAGCTGCGCCGCAGGCCAGCTCGTCGCCCAAGACGGCACCGACGATGGGGGGGCTTTCGAGCCTATCCGGCTTGGCGGCCGGTCCGGCTCCGGGGCCTTCCAAGACCAGCTCGACCGGGGGTGGGGGAGCGCTCAGCCAGGCAGAGGTCGAACGCGTCGTGCAGTCGCATCGCGCCTTCGTGAAACGGCGCTGCTGGGAGCTCGCCCTCGCGACGAAGACCCAAGGTGCTCCGAGCAGCGCCCGCGTCATGACGACGATCACGATCGCGCCCAACGGCAGCGTGACGAGCGCGAGCGCGACGGGAGGGGAAGGCTATCCGGGACTCGCTAGCTGTGTCGCGGGCCAGGTGCGTGGCTGGAAGTTTCCGGCTTCCGAGGGCGGCACGGTCAACGTGCCCTTCGTCTTCGCGGCGCAGTAATCGCCTTACAAGAGCTCGGGCAACGGCTGCTCTTGCCCGAGCACTTCGCGACGCGCGAGGTTCTCGACCAGCTCCTGGACGAAGAGCAGGTGCCGATCCTCTTCCTGGAGCCGCATGCCGAACTCCTGCCGGGCGAGGGGATCGTCGGCGAAGTCGGCCAGCTCGAGCAGGAGCTCCCAGCCGGCATGGTCGCCGAGCTCGGCCATGAGCAGCGCGTGGAACATGTGCGAGAGGTCCGGGTCGGTGGAGACGACCTCTCCGATGCCCCGCGACTCGATCTCGACGAGCTGCACCCGCGGCGTGAGCGCGTCCGGATCGCCGCCGAACAGACTGATTTGCGTCGCGAGCCACTGCTCGTGCTCGACCTCCTGATCGCGGACGGTGGCGAGCTGTTCGGCGACGCGATCCATTCCGCTGTCGGGCGAGAGCTGCCGGAGCTTGCCGAGAATGTCGTCGTAGAGCTTCACGCTCGCCCGCTCGAACGCCAGGCGCTCGCTGAGCAGCTCGAGCAGTTTCGGGCGATTGACCTGTGCCAGCTTGTTCATCGCTCCTCCTCGAATGGCGGAGTCATTCAAGACGCGCGCCGCTCCACGTCCTTGCGACGCATCCGCGAGGCGACGACAAAGCACGACGCCCCGGCAGGAGGCCTGCCGAGGCGCCGTGGTCGTAGTGGTCCGTAAGCCGAGTTCTGTTCCGAGGCCCGGTCGCCCGAGCGCTGGCGGCAATCATTCATCTAGAGCGAACGTCGCCGTTCGCTTCGTCAGCGGCCAACCCAGAGGCTCCGAGCGGGCAGCCCTTCCGACGTTTCGACTCGCGTCGTTCGTCGTCGCCTCTCTATGCGGCCTTGCTCCAGACGGGGTTTGCCGTGCCGTGCCCGTTACCGGACACGCGGTGGGCTCTTACCCCACCCTTTCACCCTTACCCCGTCGGAGATGGCGTCATCTCGGGCGGGGCGGTTTGCTTTCTGTTGCGCTTTCCTCGAGGTCACCCTCACCGGGCGTTACCCGGCGTCTTGCCCTGTGGAGCTCGGACTTTCCTCCCGTCGCGCCAGGGAGCGCGACCGGCGATTGCCTGGACTGCTACGACCGCGAAGGTATGCGCCCGCGACGTTGGTCACGCAAACGGGCGAGCCGCCGCGACGCTCAGCTGAAGTACTCCTCGAAGACCGGCTGCTCCGCGTCGTCGAGCAGGCGAGCGCGCAATTTTTTCTTCGCGCGGCTCTCGAGCTGCCGTGCTCGCTCGCGAGAGACGCCGAGGCGCCGGCCGATTTCGGCCAGCGAGAGCTCGTCGTCGTCGTCCGCCATCATGCGAACCTCGACGATGTAGCGCTCGCGCGGATCGAGCGACTCGACCGCGACCCGCAGCCGCTCACGGAGCTGCTGTTGCTCCTCGCTCTCGGCGAGCGCTTCCTCCTGCGAGGCTCCTTCCGATTCGAGCGTGTCGACGAGCGTGGTGGCGCCGTCGTCGAAGACACGGGCATCGAGCGAGACGTCGCGCGCCTCGAGACGCCTGGCCATCGACAGCACCTTCTCCGCCGGTGCGCCGAAACGCTCCGCGAGCATCTCGTTTCCTTCGTCGCCTTCGCCCACCAGGCTCGCGATCCGCGCGCGCTCACGACGGAGCCGGAAGAAGAGCTTCGATCGGAGCGGACCCGAGCCGACGCCCACGAGGCTCCACGAACGGATCACGTAGTTGAGGATGTAGGCCCGGATCCAATACGCCGCGTACGTGACGAACCGCGTGCCACGGTCCGGGTCGAACTTGCGGATCGCGTGAACGATTCCGAAATTGCCCTCCGCGATGAGGTCGGAAAGGCTCAGACCGTAGCGCCGGTACGTGATGGCGATGGCCACGACGTACCGGAGATTGGCGTGGACGAGCTTTGCGGCGGCCGCATGATCGCCGTCCTGGATCCAGCGCCTCGCCAGCGCGACTTCTTCCTCGCGGGACAGCTCCGGGATGTCTTTGACGTGAGCGATGTAACGCGCGAGGGCGCTGTCGCTTTCGTGGGCGGTACGGGCGATATCCTGCTGGTTGTGCTTCATGGCTCGCTTCGGGGGTTGGGCGTGCAGGACGAAATCTCTTGAGATTTCCGTGACTTGGTCGTCTGTAGGTCCGATGCTTACATGGTCGTTTCGTAGCGCAAGCGAGCGACGCCAGCCTTACAAGCCAAGTGAGCGCGAACATCCAGGACCGCCGCGCTCGGAACGAGCCGCCGAGTCGGCGTTCCTAGACCAACGAAAACCTTCGTGATTCCCCGTTCACGAATCGGGCCGAAGGCATCCGTCACCTGGCCCGGCGCGCAGCGGGCGAGCTGGTCGTCGGCGACGGAGGATCGGAACGAGGACAAAAAAAAGAAGGAGCCGCTTTCGCGACTCCTTCCGTCGAGCCTGATCGCTCGAGACTCAGGCCGAGAAGCTGCTGCCGCAGCCGCAGGTCCCCTTGATGTTCGGGTTGTTGAACTTGAATCCCGAACCGTGGAGGGTTTCGACGTAATCGATTTCGGTACCGTCGAGGTACTGGAAGCTCAGCGGGTCGACGTAGAGCTGAACCCCGTTGGACGTGAACGTCTCGTCCATGTCGGTGGGGCTGTCCTCGAAGTAGAGGTCGTACGAAAAACCGGAGCAGCCACCGCCCACGACGCGCAGACGCAGCCCTTGGCCCTGTAGCGACTCGGCCTCCGCAATCTCCTTGACCTTGCTGGCGGCATTTTCCGTGATCGTGATCATTCGTTCGTCCTCCGCGGTGACGCTCCCGACGCAGCGGCACGTCGCAATGCGGCCGCCAGTATAGGCTCCACTGGAGCGGGTCGCCACCAGGGCGGATCGTCTCCGGCGATTACGGTCGCGCCGGGCTGGGCGCGCATCCGGTCACGATGCGTCATAGTCGAAGCCCGTGCGCGCCGCGTTCCGCGTCGCAGGCCGAACGAGCAGCGGTGTCGCCGATGGCGTCGCGACCGGTGCATGGCCGACACGTCCGCAAGCTGGCATGCCCGACCATCTTCGAGTACGGGCAGCGGGCGCCACGATCTCACCCCACTCCGAATGTCGATGAGCCAACGCCGTTCCCGTCTCTGCCCCTACTGTCGCGCGCTCAACAGCAGCGACGAGCGGCGCTGCATTCGCTGTGAGCGGAGGTTGCCCGGCCCCCTGCTCACGCCCGTTCTCGAGCTGTTGGCGGCCGCTGGTGCGGCGGGAGCGCCGGTGACGGTTCTCTTCCTCGTCATCAATCTCGCCGTCTTCGCGGCGATGCACACCGGCCCTGGCCAGGGCTCCCAGCTCTTCCGCGGCGCGTCGGCCTTCCGCTTAGCGGAATACGGCGCGATCGTCTCGCCCTACACCGACCCCGAGTGGTGGCGGATGCTCTCGGCGAACTTCGTCCACATCGGGATTCTGCACATCGCGATGAACATGTTCGCGCTCGTGCAGATCGGGCGGGCCGCCGAGCGCCTCGTCGGTTCGGGGCGGTATGCGCTCGCCTACGTGGTCACCGGCGTGATCGGATTCGCCGTGTCCGTATGGTGGGCGGACGGGCAGATCCTGGCGACGGCCGGGGCGAGCGCGTCGATTTTCGGCCTGCTCGGGCTCCTGCTCGGTTGGCTGCGAGGGCGTCGCGACGAGCGGTGGAAGAGCTTCGCCGTCCAAGCGGTCGTCTACTCGCTCGCGTTCGGGTTCTTGGTGGGCGCGAACAACGCGGCGCACATCGGAGGACTCGTCGCGGGTGCGGTGATTGGATACCTCTTCGCCTACGAGCGACGTCCCTACCAGCGGCAGCGGTTGGCCGCGTTGGCAGGCGTCATCTCCGTGCTCGCCGTGATGTTCTCGCTGGTGATGGCGCGGATGTCCCCGATTTCCGAAGCGTTCGGCGAGAGGGAGCGGCAGCGCGTCGAGCTCGGTGAGTGAGAGGGGAGAAGACGGCGATACTCGCCGGCCGTTTCGCGGCACGTTGTAGTAGCCTCGCGCGCGAGGCTGATTCATGCGCGTAACGACTCTCTTCCAGGCTTTGGTCCCGTCTCTCGTCCTGTCGATGGGAAGTGCGGCGTGCGTCATCTACACGACCCCGCAACAGCAGACGCCGCAGCAACCGTCCGCGCCTGCACCGACGACACCCGCACCGACGACGCCTGCTCCGGCAGCGACACAGACTCCCGGCTCGACGGCGCAGACGCCTGCTCCCGCGACCACGGCCAAGCCCACGCTGAAGACCGTCGGTACCCCGCTCAAGCAGGCCGGCCGTCGCATTCCTCAGCTCGTCGCAGTGCCCGATGGGTCGACCATCGAGGTGGACGGCAAGCCCGTGCCCGTCGTGTCGAAGACCGTCCCGTTCGGAGGCAAAGAGTCCGGCAACGGTGCCCTCCTGGGCCTCGTCTACTTCCTCACCGATGAAACCTCGAAGCTGCCCAACTTCGACGAATACCTGCCCAGCGGAGCCCTTTTCGCCAAGGAGCTGAACGTCTCGCCCCGCGAGTTCACCGAGGGCTTCCCGGGCGTGGATCCGCGGAGCGAGTGGTTCGCCATCCGCTACGTCGGGCAGTTCTCGACGAAGGTCGCTGGCGACTACGAGTTCCGTCTCGTCTCGGACGACGGCGCGACGCTTCGCGTCGACAACGTCCCCCTCATCGACAACGACGGGCTTCACGAGGCCACCGAGAAGCGAGGCAAGATTCGCCTGATGCCGGGCCAGCACTCGATCGAGCTGCACTACTTCCAAGGCGCTCGCCCCAACGTCGCCCTGCAGCTCTTCGTCACGCCGCCGAACGGCAAAGAAGTGCTCTGGTCGCCGTCGCTCTGACCGACGCGAACGAGGCCGTGCCCTGCGCGCGGCCTCTTCGTTTCCGTCGATCCTCCCCAAGGGCCGCGTGGTAACGTCCCCGGCCCCATGGCGACGGTCAACTCGCTTGCCCGCGAGATCGTATTCAAAATCGTTTATTACGGGCCTGGCCTCGGCGGTAAGACGACGACGCTCCAGCATCTGCATGCGACGGCGAAGCCCGAGCATCGCGGAAGGCTGGTCTCGCTGGCCACGCCGGGAGACCGGACGCTCTACTTCGATTTCCTCCCCATCCTGCTGCCGAAGATGCGCGGGATGAGCGTGCGGCTGCAGCTCTACACCGTTCCGGGGCAGGTCTATTACGACGCCACGCGCAAGCTCGTGCTCAAGGGCGCCGATGGCCTCGTCTTCGTCGCCGACTCGCAGCCTTCGCGCATGGACGCGAATCTCGAGAGCTTGCAGAACCTCCGCGACAACCTCCGCGAGCAGGGGCTCGAGCTTTCGAAGGTTCCGCACGTCTTCCAGTACAACAAGCGCGATCTCGACGACGTCGTCCCGGTCGACGAGCTCGAACGAGCCCTGAACGCTCACGAAGCGCCGGCCATCAAGACCTCGGCGGCCCTCGGTGACGGCGTCTACGAAGCGCTCGAAACCATCGCACGGTTGGTTCTCGAGGGTTTCGAGCGCAAGGCGCCGACGCTCGAGCCGACCTTCGTTCCCCGTCTCGACGAGGACGATGGCGGCCTCTCGGCGGTGCTCCGCAACATCAACGTCGAGCCGCCACCGCAGGTCGAATCGGTGCCCCAGCCGGAGGCGATCGAGCCGGAAGCCGTCGACGCGACCGACGACGTCGCCGACGCGCCCGAATTCAGCTTGGCGGAGCTGTGGCCCGAGGCCGAGCAGCACCTGGTTCGTCAAGCCGAGAAGGCCATCGCGGCCGGTGACTACGTGCAGGCCATCGAGCTCTGCAACCAGCTCGTCGCCCGAACCTTTGCCAGCGCCGCGGGCCTCTTCGGAGCAACCGAGGCCCCGCGCGATCCGGCGATGGTGCCGCTGCTCCTCGGCTTGGATGGCCGCCGCTATCTCGCCTTCCGTGCCCTCGTTCGAGACGCCCGGGGTGGCGCCGAGGTCACGGCGCGCCAGGCGCTCCAGGCCATCGCCTTCGCCGCCGAGGCGCGCATCGTCCGAACCGGATTGCCGTGAGCGGGCAGGTGGGGGCGACACGAGGTTCGCCCCCACCGAAGGACGCCAGCGCCGTCAGAGGAGCTCGCTGATCCGTTGAACGAAGCCGCCGCCCGAGAACATGGCGCGCAGGCCACGCACGAACCATCGGTACGACTTCGCCGTGTACGGGTACCAGATGGGATCGCGCGACATCGAGCCGATGCGGTCGTAGTTGATGTGCCGAACCTCGGCCAAGTCGCGCACCGCATCCTTGCCCATGCGACGGCCCCAACCGCTCTGCTTGAAGCCTCCGAACGGAACCTCCGGCAGCCCGCCGTTCGCGAGCACGTCGTTCACGAGCACGCTGCCCGCTTCGATCCGCTCGGCGATGCGTCGACCCTTGTCGCGATCCCGCGTGAAGACGTAGGCGTTGAGCGCGAGGTGCGAGTCGTTGGCGAGGCGAATGGCTTCCTCCTCACTCGACACCTTCATGAAGGGCACGATCGGCCCGAAGATTTCCTCCGTCATCACCGTCATCCGGTGATCGCAGCCGACGAGGACCGTCGGCTCGAAGAAGTGTCCGGAGCCTTCCACGCGCTTGCCGCCCAGCTCGACGAGCGCGCCCTTCGCCACGGCATCGCGGATGTGACGTTCGACCACCTCGATCTGGCGCGGGAAGATGATCGCGCCGACGTCGAAGAAGTCCTTCATCGAGTCGCCCTGGCTCAGCCCCTTCGCGAGGGTGATCACACGCTCGACGAGGCGGTCGTGGATCTTCTCGTGCGCGTAGACCCGCTCGACCGAAATGCAGGCCTGACCGGAGTTGGAGAAGCCGCCGAACACGATGGCGCGTGCCGTGCGCTCGATGTCCGCGTCCTCACAGGCGATGAGAGGCGCCTTGCCGCCGAGCTCGAGCACACAGGGCACGAGCCTTTCCGCGCAAGCGGCCGCCACGCGCCGCCCCGTCGCCACGCTTCCGGTGAAGACGAGCTTCTGGATGCCGGAGTCGATGAGCGCCGCGCCCGTCTCGCCATAGCCGGTGACGATGCCGAGCAGATCCTCGGGCAGGCCGGTCGAATCCCAGATCTCCTTCGCCTTGAGCGCGATGAGCGGCGTCACCTCGCTGGGCTTCACCACCGCCGCCGAGCCCGCGACCATCGCCGCGACCGCGTCGCCGAAGGCGAGGAACAAGGGGTAGTTCCAAGGCGAGATGACGCCGACGACCCCGCGCGGGGCGTAGGTCACATAGCTTCGGCGATGCTTGAGGATGCTGAGCGGGATCTCGCGCGGGGCGAGCCACTTCGGCGCCTTTTGCGCGAGGTGTGTGATGATGTTCGCCAGCACGAGCAGCTCGTGAAGGAGCGCCTCGTGCCGCGGCTTGCCGGTCTCGCGTGAGAGGGTCTCGACGACCTCCTCGGCGCGATCCACCAGGGCGTCGCGGAAACGGAGCAGCCGCTCACAGCGCTCCTCGACCGGGAGCAGCCCCCAAGCCTGCTGGGCGCGCCGGGCCCGATCGACGACGGCCCGTACCTCGCTCGCTCCCATCACGGGGACCTCGCCGAGCAACTCGCCGGTCGCCGGCGCGTAGCTGCGAATCACGTTCCTCGCGTTGACGGCATCGTCGCCCTTGTCGGCTTGTCGTTGTGTCGTGCTCGGATCCTGAAAGACGACCCCCATGCTGACCCTCCTGAATCGTTGCTCACCCCGTCTCTACGCATCGCGTCGTCGGGGGGACGGGACGCTAGCACCCGAGTCCGGAGCTGCATACCCGGCCGCGACCGGATAGGCAGCCCGCGGAGAACGAGCGGTCAGGCGGGCTGCTCGTTCGGGAAGAACTTCGATAAGAGCCGCTTCACGTACCAAGCCGGGCCCACGAGCAGGAACCGCGGATCGCGGAAGAAGGACGGCGGCTTGCCCTCGAAGGCATGCCCGATGAACTGGAAAATCCAGCCGAGCACGAAGAGCGAGATCCCGATCGGCGGGAAGAGGAAGATGAGCGGCAACGACGCCACGATCATCGGAATGCCGATCATGTGCGTGGCCTTGTTGACCGGATGCGTGTGGTCACGGCGATAGTTCTCGATCCACTCGTTCAGCTTCATTGCGAACATCTCCTTCCGCGAATCGTCGCAGGTTGTCGAAAAGGCTCAGGTCTCCATCGGCCCGGTCGCGCGCCCGTGGATGAACTGGTCGATGATGGGATCGTTCGCGCGGCGGAAATCGTCCGGCGTCCCGAGGAGGCGGACCTCACCGCGATAGAGCATGACGATCCTATCGGCAATGGAGAAGATCGACGTCAGGTCGTGCGAGACGACGATGCTCGTGACGCCGAGCGTGTCCGACAGCTCGCGAATGAGCTTGTCCACACGACGCGCGCTCACCGGATCGAGGCTCGTCGTGGGCTCGTCGAAGAGCACGTAGCGAGGATCCATCGTGAGCGCGCGCGCGATCGCCACGCGTTTGCGCATGCCGTCCCCGAGCTCGGGGGGATGACGGTGCGCGAATTCCTCCATCTGCACCTGGGCGAGGCGCCGCATAGCTTCGGCGGCTGCCTCTTTCGGCTTCAAGCCTTTGTGCTTCCGCAGCGGCAGCGCGACGTTCTCCACGCAGGTGAGCGAGTCGAAGAGCGTCGCGTGCTGGAACACCATCGCGCACTTCTTCCGCACGTCGTACATGCGGCGCTCGTCGAAGCGGCTGATCTCCTCGCCGTCGAGCCAGATCTCGCCGTCGTCGGGTGCGATCAAACCGATGAGGTGTTTGATGAGCACGCTCTTGCCGACGCCCGACGCGCCGATGATGAAAAAGACCTCGCCGTCGTGCACGTCGAAGGAAACGCCCTTGAGCACCTCTTTCGTGCCGAAGGTCTTTTTCAGATTGCGGAACGAGATCATGCGCCGATGAGCAGGAAGGCCGCGCCCGAGATGAAGAAGTTCAGCATGATGACGGCCAGCGACGAATTGACGACGGCGCGCGTCGTCGCCCAGCCGACGCCCTCCGAGCCGCCGTACGTCGATAGGCCACAGTAGCCCGAGACGATCGGGATGGCGGCCCCGTAGGCGAGGCATTTGACGAGGCCGACCGAGAGATCGCCGAAATCGACGAGGCGTAGGTCGAAGAAGATGTTCGGGCTGATCTCGAAGAAGAGGTAGGCCGTGCCCATTCCCGTCAGGGTCGCGATCGTCGCGCTCCAGATGATGAGCACGGTCGTCATGACGACGCTGGCGATGAAACGCGGCTTGATGAGGTAGTCGATGGGATCGGCCGCGCACATGCGCAGGGCATCCACCTGTTCGGTGACGACCATCGAGCCGATCTCCGCGGCGATGCCGGCGCCCACCCGCGTCGCCAGCATCAGCGCGCCGATCGAGGCCGCCAGGTCGCGGATGAGGAGCTCGAGGTAGGTCGAGCCGATCAGCGTCGGATCCGGAACGATGCGCTCCGCCTGCAGCCCGCCCTGCAGCACCAGAATCATCCCGATGAAGCCCATCACCACCGTCAGGAAGAACAGCGATTGATTGCCCATCAGGTACATCTGCCGGAGCACGGCGCCGCGCTCGTACCGTCCCCGGACCGTGTAAAAGAGCGTGCGAACGAAGACCCCGTAGAGATCGCGTCCCGCTCGGGCGAGCTCGATGGCCAAGGCGCCCAGCGCCGCGACGCGTTGCGTGGAAGGCGAGGGGCGCTCGGGGCTCGTGAGGGCGGCGTCTTGGCTCATCCGAGAAGGAAGCTGATGAAGTAGTCGAGAACGAAGATCCCCGCCGCGCTGGCGACGACCGTCGCGTTGACGGCGCGGCCGACGCCGGGCGCTCCTCCGCGGACCGTCAAGCCGAAGTAGCAGCTCGAGACGGCCATCAGGACGCCGAAGAACACGCTCTTGATGAGGCCGTGGAGGACGTCGCCGATGCCGAGAAGGCCTCCGGTCAGGCCGTGGTAGAAGGTCGTCGGCTCGACGCCGAGGAGAATCTCGCCGGTGTAGGCGGCGCCGACGAGCGCGAGGGCGTCCGCGTAGATCGTCGTGAGCGAGAGCGTGACGACGATGCCGATGAAGCGCGGCGCGATGAGGAACTCGATGGGGTCGATGGCGAGCGCGCGGAGGGCATCGACCTGCTCGGTGACGACCATGGTCCCGAGCTCGGCGGTGTTGTTGGCGCCGACGCGGCCCGAAATCATCAGCGCCGTCAGCAGCGGTCCGATCTCGCGCAAGGTGCCGAAGCCCGCGGCCCAGCCGACGAGCTGCTGCGCGCCATAGCGTTCGACGATGGGCGAGGCCTGGATGACCATGATCGCGCCCGTGAAGAGCGCGGTCACGATGACGATGGGCAGCGATTTGACGCCCATGCGATGCAGGTTTCGCCAGAGCTCGGGCCCATCGCAGGAGAAGCTCGCCAGCCGCTTCACGATGCGACCGAAGAGCATCGCCATCCCGCCGACCGTCTCGGCGATGCCGAGAAAGGACGCGCCCATGGAGGCGATCGGCCCGGACGTAGCGTTCACGGCTTCGCTGTTCGAAGACATCGCGGGGGCGAAGCTATCACTTGTGCTCCCCATGTGGTCGCCTCGATGACCGGCGACTTCGTAAGAAACGCCCCCACCGAATCCGTTTCGGTTCGCCGGGAATCAACGCGCGTCGATCGAGGCGCCGCCGACGACGAGCCTGCCTCGTGATGCATCGAGCCGCGCCGGTGCACCGAGCACCACGCCCTCGTTTCGCTCGCCATGGCCGATGGGCGCGCCGGCCACGAGAGGACGACCGAGCCCCTCGAGCCTCTCGCGGACCACGTCATCGATACGCACGCCGTCGGGACCGGGCGCGCAATCGGTGAAGTCGCCCAGCACGAAGCCGGCCGCCTTCTCGAAGTGCCCGCCCACGACGAGGTTCGTCAGCATGCGGTCGACGCGATAGGGGCGCTCGCCGACGTCCTCGAGGAGCACGATCGCGCCATCCGGCACGCGCAGGCGATTCGACGCCGCCGCCGCATGCAGCAGGCAGAGATTGCCGCCGAAGAGGGGCCCTTCCGCGTCACCCGGGCGAAGCGGAACGAGCCCGTCGAAGCAGCGTTCCGCCAGCGGGCGCTCGAGCAGCTCGACGAAGCGCTCGCGCTCCGGCTGCTTCGCGCGACCGAGGCCGCAGACCATCGGCGCGTGCATCGACGCGAGGCCCCGGGCCGCGGCTTCGACGTGGAGGGCCGTGATATCGGAAAAGCCCACGATCCACTTGGGCGAGGCGAGAAGACGCTCCCAGGGCAGAAGGTGCGCGATGCGCGAGAGGCCATAGCCGCCGCGGGCCGCGATGATCGCGCCGACGCTCGGATCCTCGAAGGCTCGCGTGAGCTCGTCGAGGCGGCGCTCGTCGGTGCCGGCGAGAAAGCCCTCGCGCGAGAAGATGCCCTCGTCCCACGCGACCTCGTAACGATTCGAAAGCCATGCGATGCCCTCGAGCGCCTGATCGCGATCGAAGGGGCTCGATGGTGCGACGATCCGAACGCGACTGCCGGGACGTAGGGGAGGGGGGACGAGCACGGCGCCAAGGCTAGTCGATTCGCGGGCTCCGACTCCTCGCGCCGAGCGGATTGCGGAGAGACCGACGCGTCCACCGACCCATGCGAATTTTTTCGTGATGCCTTTCCGTCCTCCTTGATCCCGGAAAGCAATTGCAGCTAACGACGGCGAAACTCGGGCGGAGGAGGTCTTGGCCGCTTGGGGGAAAGGCAAGCGAATGAAAGTCCTCAAGATCCTGGGCGCCGTGATCGGCGCGCTGCTCGCGATGGCCGTGGGCAGCTTTTTCTGGCTTTCGTCTTCGGCGAACGCGAAGCTCGCGCAGACGCCGTCCGCGCACCAAGTCGATTTCCCGATCCCGGTGCCGCTCACCGAAGACGAAATCGCGGAGCTGAGCCGCGACGGCGAGCGGCCGAGCGACGAAGAGCTCGCCAAGATCGCCATGGAACGCGCCGTCGAGCGCGGACGGCACCTGCTCGCGGCCCGCTATCCCTGCGCCGAGTGCCACGGCTCCGACTTCGGCGGCGGCACGATGGTCGACGACCCCGCCATGGGCCGCCTGCTCGGCCCGAACCTCACCTTGGGCAAGGGCAGCATCACGAAGGACTACACCGCGGCCGATTGGGACCGCATCGTCCGCCACGGCATCCGCAAGAACGGCACGGCCGCGGTCATGCCCTCCGAGGACTTCATCGCCATGTCGGACCGCGAGCTCAGCGACATCGTCGCGTTCATCCGCTCGAAGCCTCCCGTCGACAAGGAAGTGCCCGCGGTCGCGCTCGGCCCGGTCGGCAAAATCCTCCTGGCCACCGGCGGCTTCCGCCTCGCGTTCGAAACCGTCCCCGATCACCAGAAGGCGCACCCGTCCGAGCCTCCCCAGGCCGAGGAATCGGTCGAGTTCGGCCGCCACCTCGCGCAGGTCTGCACCGGCTGTCATCGCAAGGAGCTCACCGGTGGCCCCATTGCGCAGGGCCCGCCCGATTGGCCCGCCGCCGCGAACCTCACGCCCCACGAGCAGGGGCTCGGCAGCTGGACCTTCGAGCAGTTCGAGGCCGTCATGCGCAAAGGCATCCGCCGTGACGGGAGCGCGCTGGGCCTGCCCATGTCGGGCGTCGTTCCGTACGGCGAGCGGATGACGGATACGGAGCTGAAGGCGCTTTGGCTCTATCTCCGCTCCTTGCCGCCCACGCCGATGGGTTCCTGAAGGTCGAGCCCGCCCTTTTCGCGACAAGGGAGCGGAAAGGGAATCCGGGTGTAGGATGCAGGCCGCGATGGCTCCTTCCGCCTTGTCCAAGCTCTCGGAGATTGCCGCCAACGACGCCCTCCCGGTCGCGCTCGACGCCGTGCACAAGGCGCGGGCGCAGATCGACTCCTGGGTGCGGACGATGCTCGGCAGGGACTTCGACGAGCGCGTCCGCTACGTCTCGCAAAGCCTGGGACCGAGCGGGGTGGACCCTTTCGGCTTCGACCCCGAGTGGGCCAAGTACGCGCTCGCCGTCACGGCCTTCCTGCACCGGGTCTGGTTCCGCACCGAGGTGCACGGGATTCAGAACGTGCCGAGCGGGCGCGTCCTCATCATCGCCAATCACTCCGGGCAGGTGCCGATCGACGGAGCCATCATCGGCACCGCGCTCTTTCTCGACAGGGACCCGCCGCGCATCATCCGCAGCATGGTCGAGAAGTGGTCGCAGACCTTGCCCTTCATCTCGACCTTCTTCGGCCGCTGCGGACAGGTCGTCGGCGTGCCCGAGAACGCGCGCAGGCTCCTCGAGCGGGAGGAGGCGATCCTCGTCTTTCCCGAAGGCTCGCGCGGTATCTCCAAGCCCTTCTCCCAGCGCTATCGCCTCACCGACTTCGGCCTCGGCTTCATGCGCCTCGCGCTCGAAACCGATACGCCAATCGTTCCCGTCGCGGTCGTCGGCGCCGAGGAGCAATACATCAGCCTCGCCAACGCCCGCTCGCTCGGGAAGCTCGTCGGCATGCCGGCCTTTCCCGTCATCCCGCAGCTCCTCGTCCCGGGTCTGCAGCTCCCCCTGCCGACGAAGTACCGCATCTACTTCGGCGAGCCACTTCGCTTCTCGGGCGATCCGGACGACGACGACGCCGTCATCGAGGAGAAGGTCTGGGTCGTCAAGGCCACGATCCAGTCGATGATCAATCGCGGGCTCAAAGACCGTAAGGGCATCTTCTGGTAAGCACCGACGGCGGCGGAGGCGACACGTGGCAATCGACATGGCGACGGGCAAGCTGAGGCGCAATCGAGCCAAGGACGCGACGGCCGAGACGATCAACGACGAGCCCGCCGTCCTCGTGACCGGCATCGTCGGCCGCCTCGGAAAGCGCGTCGCACGCAACCTCCACCGCGAGCGTCGGGTCATCGGCGTCGACCGCCGCCCCTTCGTCGACAAGCCGAAGGACATCGAGCACTACGAAATCGACGTCCGCCGCACCAAGACGCGCGACATCTTCCGGTCGAACCGCATCGCCGCCATCGTCCACCTCGGCGTGATGCACGACCCCCGCGCGAGCGCCGCCGAGCACCACAGCTGGAACGTCGCCGGCTTCCAGAAGCTCCTCGAGTGGGTGACGCAGTACCGGATCCCCAAGCTCGTCGTCCTGTCGAGCGCCAACGTCTACGGCCCGAGCCCGGACAATCCGCAGTTCCTGACGGAGGAAGCGCCGCTCCTCGGTGGCGCGAGCTTCAGCGAGATCCGCGACCTCATCGAGGTCGACATGCTCGCCCAGTCCTTCTTCTGGAAGCATCCCGAGACCGAGACCGTCATCCTGCGGCCCGTCCACATCCTCGGGACGGTGCGCAACGCGCCCTCGAACTACCTGCGCTTGAAGGTCGTCCCCACGCTCCTCGGCTTCGACCCGATGGTGCAGGTCGTGCACGAGGAGGACGTGGTCCGCGCCATCCTCCTCGCCCTGCGTCCGGGCGTGCGCGGCATCTTCAACCTCGCGGGCCCCGAGCCGGCGCCCCTCTCGCACCTGCTCCGCGTGCTCGGAAGGCCGAGCCTGCCCGTGCCCCATCCCATCGCGGCCTCGACGCTCAGCCGCATGTGGCGCTACCGGGTCAGCTCCTTCCCGGCGCCGGAGCTCGACCACATCCGCTACGTCTGCATGGTCGACGACGCGCGCGCGCGGCGCGAGCTCGGCTACGAGCCCTCGAAGACCCTCGAGGAGACGGTGCGCGCCGTCGACGAGGACAGGTGGCCCTGATGGCGCGTGCGCTGCTCGTGCTCTTCGTCGGGGCGCTGGTCGCCGCGTGCGGCCCCAAGCGCCCGCCTCGCATCGACGCTCCGCCGCCCGAGTACGAGGCGCCGGAACCCTTCGCGGACGAGGACGCGGGGACGGACGCGGAGCCCGGGAATTGAGCGTCGGCAACGGCGCGAGCCGTGCTAGACAGCGCGCCCAGTTGCCGTGACCGACATCGCCTCCCTGATCCGCAGCCAGTGCGAAGCCGCGCGTGAGGCCTCGCGCTCGCTCGCCAAGCTCGATCGCGCCCAGAAGGACGCCGCACTGCACCAGATCGCCAAGCGATTGCGGGAGCACGCCGCCGAGGTCCTCGAGAGCAATCGCAAGGACGTCGAGCGCGCCCGGAACATCGTCAGCGAGGCCATGCTCGATCGCTTGAAGCTCGACGAGGGCCGCCTCGAGGGCGTCGCGCAGGCCGTCGAGCGCATCGCGGAGCTCGACGATCCGGTCGGCGAGGTGACGAGCATGCGCAACCGTCCGAACGGCTTGCTCGTCGGGCGCGTGCGTATCCCGCTGGGCGTCATCGCGATGATCTACGAAGCGCGCCCGAACGTGACCGTCGACGCGGCCGCGCT